>Ga0105044_10012467_pt1 | contig 11550 bp, 12 predicted proteins | sample MAT01_FD_78092 | JGI IMG/M metagenome (GOLD analysis project Ga0105044, IMG submission 78092) | Freshwater microbial communities from Lake Fryxell liftoff mats and glacier meltwater in Antarctica - MAT-01 | ecosystem: Environmental > Aquatic > Freshwater > Ice > Liftoff microbial mat | place...
CAGGTGGGGCGCAAGCTCCGCAGGTGCCGGGTACGGAACGCGCGGTTGACGGGCAAACCCCGGCCCGCCCGTTTGACGGGCAAACCCCGGCCCGCCCGTTTGACGGGCAAACCCCGGCCCGCGCCGGTGCGCGGGTCAATCTGTTGTTTGCGGCGGCAGTGCCCTTTGCGATCACCGCCTTTTTCCAGCAACCCACCGGTCTTGCCCTCGATCTTGGCGCATTTGCCGCGCTGATCCTCGGCGCATGGCTGACCCGTGACGGCGTTCTGGCCCATCAGGCCTATGATGCCCGCAAAGTCTCGCGCCGTCCTGCGATTCCGCGCAAGATCTTCGGGTCGGCCCTGGCCGCCGCCGGGCTGTTTCTGGGCGGCTATGTGCCCGGCGGCGGCCTGACCAACCCGCTGATCTTTGCGGTGGCAGGCGGGGCGCTGCATCTGTTTTCCTTTGGTTCCGACCCCTTGAAAGACAAGGGGATGGCGGGCGTCGACATCTTTCAGACCGACCGGGTTGCCCGCGCGGTGCAGGAAGGCGAAGCCTATCTGGCGGCGATGAAGGATGCGATGTTGCGGGCTGGGGATCGCAGCCTCGACAAGCGGGTGGAGGTTTTTGCCGCCACAGCACGAAAAATGTTTCGCACCGTCGAAAACGATCCGCGCGACCTGACGGCGGCGCGCAAGTACCTGACGATCTATCTGATGGGGGCCCGCGATGCGACAGTGAAATTCGCCGACATCTATGCCCGAAACCGCGACCCGCAGGCGCGCAGTGCCTATGAGGCGCTGCTGGCCGATCTGGAAACCAACTTTACCGGCCGGATTCAGGCACTGTTGGCCGATGATCGCACTGATCTGACCATTGAAATAGATGTCCTGCGCGAGCGGTTGCAGCGCGAAGGCGTCAAGCCCGGAACGCAGGAAAAGGACAAGCCATGACCGAAGATATCCGCGCACAGGCCGCCGCCGCCCTTGCCGAAGTTGAAAAAGTGACAGCGGTGCTGTTGCCAGAACCCTCGTCCAGCGTGGTTCCGCTGGCGCAGGCCCAGCCGCCGGTGGCAGACGCGATCCGCAAGCGGATGGCCGAACTGAACATGAGCGACAGTGGCTCGATCATCGGCTTCGGCTCTGGCGCACAGGCGGAACTGCAGGTCATCAGCCAGCAGATGCTGCAGGATGTGAAAAACAAGGATGTCGGCCCGGCGGGTGACAGCCTGCGCGACATCGTCTCCACGATTCGCGGTTTTTCGGGATCAGAGCTTGATCTGAACCGCGAATCCTCGTGGTGGGAGCGGTTGCTGGGCAAAGCGGCGCCGCTGGCCGATTTCATGGCGCGGTTTGAAACCGTGCAGGCGCAGATCGACAAGATCAGCGATACCCTGCTGGGCCATGAGACCACATTGCTCAAGGATATCAAGGCGCTGGATATCCTGTACAGCAAAACTCTCGCTTTTTACGATGAACTGGCACTGTACATTGCTGCGGGTGAGGAAAAGCTGAAGGAACTGGACGGCACCACCATTCCGGCCAAGGAAGCGGCGGTGGCAGCGGCCCCCGAAGCCGGGCAGGTGATGATCGCACAGGAACTGCGTGATCTGCGCGCCGCGCGCGACGATCTCGACCGGCGCCTCCATGATCTGCGGCTGACGCGACAGGTCACGATGCAAAGCCTGCCCTCGATCCGGCTGGTGCAGGAAAATGACAAGTCATTGGTAGGAAAGATCAATTCCACCCTCGTCAATACCGTGCCGCTGTGGGAAACCCAGTTGGCGCAGGCGGTTACCATTCAACGCTCGCGCGAAGCGGCGGAAACGGTCAGGCAAGCCAATGACCTGACCAACGATCTGTTGACCGCCAATGCCGAAAACCTGCAACAGGCCAACAAGGTGGTGCGCGAAGAGATGGAACGCGGCGTGTTCGATATTGAAGCGGTGAAAACCGCCAATGCCACGCTGATCGCCACCATCAACGAAAGCCTCGCCATCGCCGACGAAGGCAAGGCGCGACGGGCATCGGCGGAGATCGAACTGACCCGGATGGAGCATGACCTGCGTGACACGCTGGCCTCTGCCCGTGCAAGGCCGGCCCCCACGGCCCCGACAGCCGGGGTCTGACCGGTTCCGATGGTCCTGAACCGGTTCTTTCTGGCGGCACTCGCCCTGTTGGCCCTGATCGGGCTGACAGGGTGCGAGACTGCTGTGCCGGTTTCAATCGCGCCGTTTCCGCATGTGCCGACCCCGCAGACACAGCCGGTGGCACCGGTGCCACAACCCTCGGCGCTCAGCCAGGCCACCCGCGACTACTACAGCCAGTTACAATCGACATTGCTGGCGCAGGGTCTGTTGCGCACCGATCGCGGCGGCCCCGATACCCCCTTTACCGACCGTAATCTGGCGGAAAACTTCATCCGCGTCGCGCTTTACGATGAATATGTCGCGCAAAACGGCCAGTTCGTGCAACGCCAGACCCCAAGCCACCTGCGCCGTTGGGACAAGCCGGTGCGCCTTGTGGTGGAGTTTGGCAAGACCGTGCCGTTGGATCAGCGCAGCAAGGATGTCGGCAATGTCGCACGTTTTGCCGGGGAACTGGCGCAGGCTTCGGGCCATCCGGTGGCGCTGGTCACTGACGCGCCGAACTTTCACGTGCTGATCCTGAATGAGGATGACCGCCGCGCCGCCGGCCCGCGCCTGGCCCAACTGATCCCCGGCATCAGCGGGTCTGATCTGGCCACGGTGATCGACATGCCGCGCGAAACCTATTGTCTGGTCTTTGCCTATTCCGGCAGCAGCGCCAGCACCTATGACAGCGCCGTGGCCGTGATCCGCGGCGAACATCCCGACCTGTTGCGGCTGGCCTGCCTGAACGAAGAACTGGCGCAGGGCATGGGTCTGGCCAATGACAGCCCCGACGCCCGCCCCTCGATCTTCAACGATGATGAGGAATTCGCCTTGCTGACCGTGCAGGACCGCCTGTTGCTGCGGATGCTCTACGACCCCCGCCTGCGCCCCGGAATGAGCGCTGCCGAAGCCACCCCGATTGTGCGCATGATCGCTGAACAGTTGATGGGCGGGGCGCATTGATGCCTGCCTGTCGCCAGCGCCAGCGCCAGACCATGGACAGTGCAGGGCCGAACACCTAGTTTGGCACCGAAATCAGCCGTGCATCCCTTTTCGGGGAGCACCATCACACAGCCTGCCCCGCAGGCCCTTGCCGGAGCCGGATCATGGGTATCTTCGATTTCCTAAAAGGCGAATTCATCGACGTCATTCACTGGACCGATGACAGCCGCGACACCATGGTCTGGCGGTTCGAGCGCGAGGGCCATGCGATCAAATATGGTGCCAAGCTGACGGTGCGCGAGGGGCAGGTGGCGGCGTTCATCCACGAAGGCCAGTTGGCCGACGTTTTCACCCCGGGGCTGTATGAACTGCAAACCAACAACATGCCGATCCTGACCACGCTGCAGCACTGGGATCACGGGTTCCAGAGCCCCTTCAAGTCCGAGATCTACTTCATATCCACCGTCCGGTTCAACGATCTGAAATGGGGCACCAAGAACCCGATCATGCTGCGCGACCCCGAATTCGGGCCGCTGCGGCTGCGCGCCTTCGGTACCTATTCGATCCGGGTCGGCGATGCCGGAACCTTCATGAAAGAGGTGGTCGGCACCGATGCCGAATTTACCGCCGATGAAGTGACCAACCAGATCCGCAACGTGATCGTGCAGGAATTCTCCAAGATCATCGCCACCTGCAACATCCCGGTGCTGGATATGGCCGGGAATACCGGCGATCTGTCAAAGCTGGTGACAACGGCCATTGCCCCGGTGATCGGCAGTTATGGCCTGACGATCCCCGAATTTTACATCGAGAACATCTCTTTGCCGGAAGAGGTGGAAAAGGTGCTCGACAAGCGCACCTCGGTCGGCATTGCCGGCGATCTGGGGAAATACGGTCAGTTTTCCGCTGCCGAAGCGATGACCACTGCCGCCGCCAACCCGGGAGGCGGGATGGGCGCAGGCCTTGGGCTCGGCATGGGCATGGCGATGGGGCAGACGGGACCGTGGGGTGCCGCCGCAGCAGCGCCCGCCGCCGCGCCGCCGCCGCCGCCCCCAGCCGCTGTGGCATGGCATGTTGCCGAAAATGGCGCAACCGAGGGGCCGTTTTCGGCGACGGATCTGGCCGGCATGGCGCAACGGGGTGGCCTGACCCGCGCCAGTTCGGTGTGGAAAGCCGGCATGACCGGCTGGCTTGCGGCAGGCGATGTGCCCGAACTGGCCAACCTGTTTGCCGGGGTACCGCCGCCGCCTCCGCCCGCCGTTTGAGCCATGGCCGACGCCGATCCCTCGCAGGTGGCCGAGGCCCACCGCTACCCCTGCGCCGAATGCGGGGCCGATCTGCGCTTTGCCCCGGGGCAGACGCGGCTGCGTTGCGACCATTGCGGCCACATGCAGGATATTCCGTCCGACAAGGCCCCGGCTACCCGCAGCAAGGCCTTGGGGGAGCTGGATTACCTGCGCGCCATGAACTCTGCCCTGCCGGAAGCGGCGATGGAGGAGACGCGCGTCACCTCTTGCCCCAATTGCGGCGCGCAGGTGCAGTTTGACGGCGCAACCCATGCCACCCAATGCCCGTTCTGCGCCACCCCGGTTGTCAGCGACACCGGCACCCATCGCCAGATCAAGCCGCAGGCGCTGGTGCCGTTTGTGCTGGAAATGGGGGCGGCGCGCGACGCCATGTCGGCCTGGCTCGGGCGGCTGTGGTTTGCCCCCAACGGGCTGAAAGACTATGCCCGCAAGGGCCGAGCGCTGGACGGGCTGTATGTGCCCTACTGGACCTATGACGCCGACAGCAAAAGCCGCTACACCGGCCAGCGCGGCGAACATTACTATGAAACCCGTACGGTCACCGTGAACGTCAACGGCCGCAACGAACGGCGGCAGGAAAGGGTGCAGAAAACCCGGTGGTATCCGGCATCCGGCACGGTGTCGCGGCAGTTCGATGATGTGCTGGTGATGGCATCAACCTCGCTGCCACAGAATTATGCCGACGGGCTGGAGCCCTGGGACCTGTCGTCTTTGACCGCCTACCGGCCAGATTACCTTGCCGGTTTCGGGGCCGAAGGCTACAGCGTCAGCCTTGAAGACGGCCATGGCATCGCCCGGACCAAGATGGACCGGGTGATTGAAGGCGATGTGCGGCGCGACATCGGCGGCGACGTGCAGCAGATCAGTTCGGTGAATACCGACCTGTCGGAGGAGACCTTCAAACATGTGCTGTTGCCGGTCTGGATGGCGGCCTACAAATATCGTGGCCGCAGCTTCCGCTTCATCGTCAACGGCCAGACCGGCGAAGTGCAGGGCGAACGGCCATGGTCGGCGTGGAAGATCGCCTTTGCGGTGCTGCTGGGGCTGATCGCCGCCGGTATCGCCGCCTATGTCTATTCGCTGCAGCAGCAATAGCATCATTTGCTTGCCCCAAAGCGCTTGCGCCACTATTCCTGCCGCGATCCGAATGATGGGAGGGTGCGATGATCCTGAGTTGTGGCGAGGCACTGATCGACATGCTGCCGCGTGAAAGCACGGCGGGTGAGCCCGCCTTTGCCCCCTATGCCGGGGGTGCCGTGTTCAACACCGCGATTGCGCTGGGCCGCCTTGGGGTGCCTGCGGGCTTTCTGTCCGGTCTGTCAACCGACCTGTTCGGCGATGTGCTGCGCACCACGCTGGCAGCCTCCAACGTTGATACCAGCCATGCCATCCTGTCGGATCGCCCGACCACGCTGGCCTTTGTGAAACTGACCAACGGTCAGGCCAGCTATGCCTTCTACGATGAAAACACCGCAGGCCGCCTGATCAGCCCCGCCGATCTGCCGGATCTGCCCGCCAGCATCACCACCCTGTTCTTTGGCGGCATCAGCCTGATGGTCGAACCCGGCGGTGCCACCTATGAGGCGCTGATGGCCCGCGAAGCCGCCAGCCGCGTCACCATGATCGACCCCAACATCCGCCCCACGTTCATCGCCGATGCCGCCCGCTACCGTGCCCGCATCGCGCGGATGATCGCGCTGGCCGATATCGTGAAACTGTCGGACGAAGACCTGCATTGGCTGGAGGGGGCGGGCGATATCACTGCCCTGGCGCGCGGCATCCTGTCGCGCGGCCCCAAAGTGGTGTTCATCACCGAAGGCGCATCGGGCGCGCGCGGCATCACGGCGGATCAAGTGGTGTTCGTGGCGGCGCAAAAGGTCACGGTGGCCGATACCGTCGGGGCGGGCGATACCTTCAACGCCGGGATGCTGGCGGCGTTTCACGGGGCCCGCGTGCTGTCAAAGGCGGCAATGGCGCGACTGTCCCCCGATGTGATCCGCGCTGCCCTGTCGCTTGGCACCCGCGCCGCCGCCATCACCGTATCGCGCCCGGGTGCCAACCCGCCCTGGCTGAACGAACTGGCTTGAATGCGGGCACTGTTGCAAAGGGTCAGCGCCGCCCGGGTCGAGGTTGGCGGGGAAACCATCGGCCAGATCGGCGCAGGGCTGATGATCCTTGTCTGTGCAATGGCGGGTGACACCGAGGAACAGGCCCAAGCCCTCGCCGCCAGGGCCGCCCGGCTGCGGATTTTCCGCGACGAAGCCGGCAAGATGAACCGCAGCCTCGCCGACATGTCCGGCGCGGCACTGGTGGTCAGCCAGTTCACCCTCGCCGCCGACACATCGCGCGGCAACCGCCCCGGCTTTTCCACCGCAGCGCCCCCCGATCAGGGCCGCAAACTCTGTGACCATTTCGCCGCCACGTTGCGCCACCTGAATATCCCGGTCGCCACCGGCCGTTTCGGTGCCGACATGGCGGTAACCCTGACCAACGACGGGCCGGTGACGATCTGGCTGGAAAGCTGACGAGCGCCCCGGCCCCGCAGCTTCTTATTGGCTCAAATATCCACCTTGCAATCGTCGGGCCAACTGCGGCACTGGCCAGCACGGCAGATCTGGCGATCCGGGGACGACTCGAACTCCCGGGATCGGGGCTCATCTCCAATACATGACGATGGCGGCAAGTGCGCAGGCTGAGAGGAAAGGGTCGGCGCAGCGGTCGTGGCGGGTGGCGACCCTTCGCCAGTCCGTGATGCGGGCGAAGGTGTTCTCGATCTTGTGGCGCTATTTGTAGTGCTCGGCATCGTGTTCGATGGGGACTTTTCGGCTCTTGCCCGAAGGGATGCAGGGTTGAATAGCCATATCCGTCAAGGCGGCCGTTGAATCGCCCGACCATGCCATTGGTTTGCGGGTGCGAAGGCGGTGCGAAGGCGGTGCTCGGTGCCCGGGTCACCGCACAACTGGTCGAACGCGCGCTGACCGCTGGCAGCGCGCTTGCGCTGACCGAACAGGCGGTCGGTGAACTCTTTGCGGCTCGCCATTGTCCTCGGACCAATGGCGGGCAATGGCTCGATCATAGCTTGCTGGTGAAGGTGGATCACCATGGCCCCACCCCGTTCCGAATGTCCCTCAGAACCGATCTTGCCATGAAAAACGCAGAGCGCCGAGGGTCTATGTGATCATCCGGGATGGAACATCCAGGGGCTATTCATTGGTCCCTTGTTGGCCCTGGCGCTTTTGCCGTCCGGATGTGGCAAGTCGTCTTGCCAATGCCTTGGCTCTAGCGGCGGGCTGGCCGCTTTTGGATCCCGTTGGCATCGGCTTGGCGCCCTCAAGGATCAGCCGCACAGACAGCGCAACCGCTTCGCCTGCGCGTTTGCCGTCATAGCCGCAGTTGTCGCACATGAAAAGCCAGGACGAAATGCTGCAAACCGAAACAATCCCCGAGGCGATGCTGTGACGATGCCGTTCCGGCAGCGCGGGGCTCAGGCTGTTGACGAAGCGCAACATGTGGTCTTGTCGTGCCTGATTGGCGATCTTGCGGACATCCCGGCCTTCCGCCGATGACAGCACGGCGCGGATCACCCCTTCATCGGCGTCAAGGCTGATGAACAGCCGTTTGATGTTGCTCATCATTTCTTCGACCGTGTCAGGCTCGATCACTGTGGCACCGCCGGATTTCTCAAGCTGCCAGTGCCAGAAGGCCATCAAAAGATCGTCACGGGTCGGAAAATGCCTTTAGACCGTGCGCTCGGTGATTTTCGCGACGCGGGCAACTTCTGCCGTGGTCACCGCCGACAGGACCGAACTGCGCAGAATGGCGGCAACGGCCGAAAGGATGAGAACACCCGTCTGCTCTTTCTGCCTGGCCCGTAGGGGGCTGTTATAGCCACTCCGGGTCGGCTCTTTATTCATGTCACCAAGTACGACACCATTTCCCGGAAATTGCAACCCGCACTTGTGGGGGGCCTTTGCACGGCATTTTCGGCCTAGGCGAAGTGGGCAAACTGCAACCTGAACGCGCCGTCCGCATATCGGTCCCAGGTAAGGGACGCGTCCGATGCCCGGATCGTTTCCGGGAAGGCCAAGAACAGCACCGGCAGATCTTGTGCAAGCCGCACCTGAATTTGGCGGTACATCGCGGCACGACCGGCCTGATCACCCTTGGTCGTTGCGGCTTGCAGCATCTGCGTGACATCGGCGTCATCATGGCCGGAAAGGTTTTGCGGCCCGCCTTTGGAGAACCAGCCGAACATGTTGCCATCCGGGTCCGAGCGTCCCGACCACGAAGAAAAGCACAGATCAAACTCGCCCTTGCGCAGAACGTGATCAGGCTTGTCGGGTCAAGCTGTTCCAGCGTCACGGCAATCCCGGCTTGTGCCGCCTGTGTCTGAATGATTTCGGCGACACGCACCTGAAGCGGCGCGTTGGTGATGGTCAGGGTGACTGCAACTGGCAGAGAAATCCCGGTGTCCGAAAGCATCTGTTGCGCGGCAGCGGGGCCGGCCTTGCTGGCCTTCAAGGATTCGTCACATGCCCAGGAAACCGATGGCGTGATGGGCCCGGCTGCCGCCACGCCCTGACCGAAATAGGCAACGCGCAGCACTGTTTCGGCTTCAATCGCGCGGACAAAGGCCCGGCGCACCCGCACATCTTCAAACGGCGGCTGTCTGGTGTTGAATGAGAAAGCGCTGAAGCCGAGGCCCGCCCGCTGCTTCAGCGTGACCGCGGGATCAGTCGACAGATCGACAACCGATCGCGGCGGCACAGCGTCGATCAATTGCACAGTTCCCGCCATGAGGTTGGCAAGGCGGACCGCCTCATCCGGGATTTGCCGTGGAAATGGCCAGAATGACATTGAAAAGCCCCGGGCCGAGAATGGCAGCCAATGCCAGGGCCAGCGGCACTGCCGGGAACGCGAAAAGCATGTCGGTGATCAACATCAGGCCGGTGTCAGCCCAACCGCCGGCGTATCCGGCCACCAACCCTGCACCTCCGCCCAGAAGCAGGCCGGTTCCGACACTCGCCAACCCCACAAGCAGCGCCACGCGCGAGGCGATCAGCACCCGCGACAGCACATCGGCCAAGCTGATCCGTTCCCAGCAGATGATCCGCCGATGGCGATGCCAGCACCCGGGCAAAGTCGGGCAGGTTGGGGTCATAAGGTGCCAGCCACGGCGAGAGGATGGCGACAAATACCACAATGACGACCAGGGCCGCACCCGCCTGACCCCGGACGCCAAGCGTGTGCCACAGGCGGTCAGCCGTTGCGCGGGCCGCCGATCCTGCGCGGCGCGTCACTCCGCGCGCACCCGCGGATCCATCATGATCTGGACGAGATCTGCCATCAGATTGTTCAGCACGAACACCACCGCAGCCAGCATCATCACCCCCTGAACAACCGGATAATCGCGTGCCAGCACCGCGTCGACCATGAGCTTTCCAAGCCCCGGCCATGCAAACACCGTTTCGATCACAACCACCCCGCCAGGCGGGCGCGGCAGGGCAAAACGCACGGTCGCGGTCGGTGCCAGCACCACGGCGCCGTTGTCGCTGCGCGAGATCAGGGTCAGCGACAGGCTGTCGGGGGTTGCAGGCTGGTGATACAGGTCCGGCGGCAACCCGATCGCCGCGCCGAACGCCCGGCCCCAACGGGCAAAGTCGTGCGGCGACTGGCGATCCACGAAATCCAAAGGCAGCAGCATCGGTCATCCCATCGTAGCCGCCGCACGCACAACGTCATCGGCAAAGCCGCAGAACACAGGAAAGCCGCGGTCGCCAAAGCCGAGTACGGCCAGCGGAAGGGCAGGGGGGTGCTGCCTGCCGCGCTGCCAACCAGCAGGATCGTATCGGCCAAACCGGCGGCCACGGTGCCGCGCAAACGTGGACGCCAACGCCGCCCGGCGACCCACATCCAGACGCCGGTCCCCGCCATGACCGGACCGCCCAGCGCCATCGCCCCGAGGATCAGCCCAAGGATAGCGGCGCCACGACCGGTATGAAGCATGTAGATCGTCTCGGAAACCTAGTCCCAGCCGCCACACGTGGTCCAGCCAGGCAATGCGCCGGTGCCCTGATCGATGTATCCCTCACCCGCCGCAGAGGTCAGGGTGAAGGCATCTGTGGCATCGCCCGGATAGGGAACGTCAGTTCGCGCAACTCGGCCACAGACGTGTCGCGCAGCGCCGGGATGTCAAACAGGGCAATCCCGGTCTGTCCGCTGACCACAGGCAACGCGGGCAGGCCCGCCCCCTCGGGCACCAAGCCGAAGGTCGTGGCCGTCATCCACAAGGCGGTCAGCGACGACAGCAGCAACCCGGCGACCGCAATCCGGGCGATTTCAACATGCAGCCGCCCGGCCGGCGGCCCCTTGAGGCGCGTAAATATTCTGCGCCACCCACCTGTGTGCCGCGCCACCAAAGACAGGCCCGACAGCGACAGCACCAACATTGTGCCTGCACCTGCCGCTGCCACGATACGCCCGGTGTGATCAAGCATCACCATCACCATCGCCATTGCCGAACCGCTGAACCATCGCGCCATGGCAGCGCGCGCGATGCAGATGGGGCTTGGCTTGCCGCTTCTGCTGGTCATCCCCCTTTGCCTTGTCGCCTTCTTTGCGGCGGTGCGCCTTGGCTTTCGGCCCGTGTTGCGCCTGCGCGACGCGCTGGCGATGCGCAGTGCGCGCGACCTTTCCCCCGTTGCGGGGTCTGACCTGCCAAGCGAGGTCATGCCCATCGCGGCGGCGGTCAATCAGTTGCTGGCCCGGTTGCAGGAGGCGTTCGATGCCACACCACGGCCAATGATTTCACCAGGTTCACCAGCTTTCTCGGCCACGAACATGACGAAGCCCCGCTTATCCGCAAGCACCGGAAGGAAGGCGTCCGCAACATCGAAAATTGCGTGGCCTGCCACCCCGATTCCCATGCCAACCGCGGCGAAGGGGGAGACGGCGGGGAAAGTGGTGGCGGCGATGATTGACAGATCCGCACAGCCTGGATGGGCCATCACGGCGCATTGCAAGCCCGGCCTCATGGCGGCAGCGGCATGCCGGCTGAGCTTTGGCCTGATCTGCCGGCCCGGCGACGCCGGTTCAGGCACCCCGATCTTTGGTTGCAGACTGCGGATACCAGACCTTTCGCCAAAGGCGGCCGGCCGCCTCTGGCACCACCTGAGACAGACAGCAACCGGC
>Ga0105044_10012470_pt1 | contig 11548 bp, 10 predicted proteins | sample MAT01_FD_78092 | JGI IMG/M metagenome (GOLD analysis project Ga0105044, IMG submission 78092) | Freshwater microbial communities from Lake Fryxell liftoff mats and glacier meltwater in Antarctica - MAT-01 | ecosystem: Environmental > Aquatic > Freshwater > Ice > Liftoff microbial mat | place...
GCGCCACGCCGCACATTTCGGACGGGCCGGCCCTGTGAGGGGAGGTGCTCGACGGGAGCCACCCTTGCCTGGCCCAGACTCCGCTAGCGAACCTCTAACTAACGCTACGTGCCTCCAAAGCTTCGGTTCTGGGGAAATTCTGCGCACCCTGCAGGCCCCGGCGATTGCAGAACATTCCGATACACCCGAGAATATCCGGGCGAGCCTAGGCCTGGGTGGCAAAGCCCCCATCTCAGCCCATCCCGCTCTTGAGTTCGCACCCCACCGATTCAACCGCGGCGTCTGCTCCCAGACATAAGCAAACTTCACAATCGCTCCCCCGCGAAGCCCGCCGCCTTGCCTTGGTTCATATTCTTGATTGTGCCTAGGCCAAAGGGCCGCTCACGCAACTCGGCTGTGTGCTTCTTCCTCGCCATACCGTTTCACCCCTGTGGCAGGGATCGTTCAGAAGCGAATCAACCCGCCGCCTCCACCGAAGTTGGGCAAGGTCACTACAGCGCGGAGGGGGTGACTGGTAAGACTGAATGAATCCGGACCGCACTTGTTGTGCCGAATTGAAGTGGTGAACTACGCTTTCGAGTAAGTTCAGGCGTGAGCTGGTCAAGCAGCGGAAGCATTATGGAAAGGCTGGGTTGTACCGATGAGAAAAGAAGAAGGCGCTGTTCTGAAGCTTATTCAATATGAAGTACCTTAGACGGCTACGGTTACAAGTGCGAAGTGATCCCCCGGGAGGCTCTGTGCGGCAAATGTCACGGCACCTCCCCCGGCTGGTACCCTCACTTTCCAAATTTCTCCCGAAAAACCGTACAAAGGTCTTGACACGCCCTATCAGGTTCGGTAAAATAGGAGTATGGAAGCCCTAACTAAACTATTAAATGCTCTCAACCCCATCGAACGCCGCCAACTTCACCTCTATGAAGAAGCCTCGTTCAACCTCCGCTCCTTCGCCGCCAAAGCCCAGCTCTCACTGCTCGACGCCGCCGCGTTTGTCTCCCAACCCTCCATTGAGGACGTGCTCGCCCTCCTCGATGTCGTAGTCTTCCGCTCTTTCCAGCGTGCCGCCGCGACCGCCCGCACCGTCGTGCTCGAAACCCTCCGCTCCGCCCTCTCCGCCACCACCGACCTTATCGAGGCCCGCCGCGTCGCCACCCTCCTCCTTCGCTGCGCTGGCCGCGCCCCCACCAAGTCAACCTCACCCGACACTCCTCCAGAAGACACTCCCGAAAACCCACGCGGCTCCCCTCCCCAAGGCAACCGACCCTCAACCCCAACGCCCACCTCACCCGGCACCCCCGCCGCCCCGTCCCACACCCGCGGCGTCAAAAACTTCGGCGAAGCATCCCCCAAGCTAGCCACAGATAACACGCCTTCGGCACGCCGCGCCAGTTCAGGTCTAAGTTCAAAGTTGCACTCCCTCGCTGCCGGGCAAACGCAAAACGCGCTCGCCGCAATACCCCGCCAACTCCAGTTACATTGCGGAACGCAATCGCAAAGCCCCATCCAGTCCCGCCTCTTAAACCTCGTCGGCCGCCCGTTGGGCATCGCAGCAGCAGCCTAGTGCTCAGCTCCGTAGCGAAAGTAAGTGCCCGTTTCCGCAAGCGAATATAAGTCGGCCTCAGACCCAGGCTTGCTTGTCCACAAACCCTTGGTCCAGCAATTTTCCAAACTCGCTGATGGGGTGCGCGCCGCTCCAATACCACCCCTGCCCACAATCAACCCCCGCAGCACGCAGAAAAAACGCCTGCTCCCGCGTCTCCACACCCTCCGCTGTTAATTTTACCCGCAGCGAACTCGCGAGCGCGATAATCCCACGCAGCAGCCGGTCCGCCGTCGGTTCCTTCATCAGCGGCGCAACATGCGAGCGGTCGATCTTAAGTATATCAAACCGCAGCCCGATCAGTTGCTTAAGCTGGCTCTCCCCAGTCCCAAAGTCATCGATCGCGATCCGAATTCCCTCCCCATGCGCCCGATTCAGCGCAGCGCGGCCGATATCTGTTAGAGCCTGCCGCTCCGTCACTTCACAAACAATCCGGCTCAAATACGGCTCAAGCTGATACACGCGGTGAATCCGCCCAAGCGCCCCGCTCTCAAGTATCACCGGCGGGATATTCACCCCGATATAAAACTTACTCCGCCGCTGAAGCAGCGGCGCTGCGTCTCGCGCGATGCACTCAAAGATCCGCTCCGTAAGCAAAAGTAACGTCTCCGGCTCCGCCTCGATCGAGTCGATTACCCCATCGACCGTCGGTGAAACTAGCGTCCCATCCGGCCGCACAAACCGCAACAGTGCCTCCGCCCCGGCCACCCCGCCCGTATTAAGATCAATCACCGGCTGATAGTGCACGGTAAGCGGCGGAATCTTGTACGCACCTGTAGACATACCCAATATTAGTCAATCCTCCCCCAGCCCCCACTCCCGGCTTTGCCAAGCGCACCAACCCACCAGCCCCGCCCCGCAATCCCTAATCCTCCCCCTTCATCCGCCAACCCGCGATGAGAAGTTACATGAGCAACATAACTTACCGATTGCTGCAACCCCATCCGCCAGACTGCCAATAGATAAAAGGCCCCCTCACCCTTCCCCCACTACCCTCACCTATGGCCCGAACCCGAATCAAAATCTGTGGAATCAAAGATGACGACGCCCTCTTCGCCGCCGCCGAAAGCGGAGCCGACGCGGTCGGATTTATGTTCGTCCCCACCTCCCCCCGTTACATCACGCCCGATGAGGCCTACGCACTCATGGCCGCCCTCCCCCCCTTCATCGCCAGCGTCAGCGTCGTCGCCAATATCACCGCCGAAGCCTTCAGCGACATCGAAGAAATCTGCCCAACGATGTACGTGCAGCTCCACGAAAGCGACAACGAAAAACTCGTCAAAGCCCTGGGCCCAGACTTAATTAAAGTTGTGAAGTTTGACGCCAGCGCAGGCGATTCTCTCGCCCAGCAGCTAACGCGCTGGGAAGACTGCGAAGATGTCTTCGCCATTCTCGTCGATGGTTCCAATCCCGGTAGCGGCGAACCCATCGACTGGAAACGCCTCGCGGCGTTCACCGACAACTGCACCAAGCCCCTCCTCCTCGCCGGCGGCCTCACACCCGAAAACGTCGGCGAAGCCATCCGCACCATCAGGCCTTACGCGGTCGATGTCTCCAGCGGCGTTGAAAGTCAGCGAGGAATCAAAGACCCCGCCCGCATCGAGGCCTTCTGCAAAGCCGTCCAAGCCGCCGACGCCGCGGGAAATTAACTTATATTCGCGCCTCCCCCCCCCCCCAAAAAAAACAACAGAAGCAATAACACTACCCTTCCTTCCACCCGCCTAACACAACTACCCCCACCAATGCAAACCTCCGACCACATCCCAACGCCTCAACACCGAGACGACCTGGCGGCCAAGAAGCTCACCCGCTTCCGCCTCGCCTTCGCGGTCGGGACCAATCTGCTGCTTACGTTCGGTATTCTTCTCTGGCTCGCATTCTTCCTGGGCGAGCGTGTGAGTGTCGAGGATCTCCTCTCGCTCGCCTTAGACCCAGTCTTGTTTGCATTGATCACAATTAGCTTCCTCGGCACTACCTCGCTCCAGCTCCTCCTGGTTCTTCCCGTCCTGCCCGTCGCGCCCCGCGACGATGGCTCCCCCTCCCGCTGGCGAAGCGTCGCCGTCGGGGGCGCCGCTGGCTTCTGGGGCTTCTTGCTGATAGGATTCTTGGACAGTGCCTTCAATATTAATTATATTAGAAACCTGGCACCCATCTTCAGCCCCGCCGGTCATTCGCTCCTTTTGATCGGGACCGTCGCCGCCTTCGCCGTCCCCGCAGCGATCGCCTATCGCCTTCGCGAAACCCGCCGCGCCAACAAGGATGTAAGCTTACGACTGACAGTCCTCGCCGCAGCCTTCATCGCCGCGACGCTCGTGCTCGCCGCCGTTCTTGCAGTCTTCTCCCTGCTTGACTATGTATTCATCGACGGCATCATCGCCTACAACCGCGAAGAGTACCTAGGCGTTGTACTTGCCCTCGTCTTTGCAATCGCGTGGGCATGGTGGGGCTGGTTAATCTGGCGCTTCCGCACCGGTACCGCCCCAGATACTTACATCTCCAAGCTCGCCGCCCGCCTCTTCATCGGCTCGGTTATCGAGATCGTCGCGATCATCCCCCTCGATGCCATGGTCCGCCGCAAGACGAGCTGCTACTGCGGCGAAGGAACCTTTTTCGCCCTCGTCCTCTGCTGGTCCGCGGGCCTCCTTGCCCTGGGCCCCATTGTAATATTTCTTCCACTGGGTCGCAGGTTCCGCCGCCTTGCAAACGGCCTCTGCCGCGTCTGCGGCTACGACATGCGCGGCAACCCCACCGCCGCCTGCTGCCCAGAGTGCGGCGTCGGCTGGCGCACGCCCTCCACACCCCCCGCTCCCGCCAACATAAGCAACATCACACCGTAATTGCTTTAAGCCGCGAAGACCCCACAACCTGCTCCGCGTACTTGCTCATCGCATCGCGGAGCTGCTCAAACGACTCCAGAACATAATAAATCGGCTGGAAGTGGTCAATCTCAAAGTCCGTCTCGCACACCCGATCCAGGTCAAACGGCCGCCACTCCGCCACTTCACGCGCTGTTTTCTCCTCCGCCTCCTTGCCCTCGCTCGCCCACTGGCCCCGCAGCGAATAAGCGCTCTCGCTATGGCTCGAAACTAGCCCCGACCCATACACCTTCACACGCCCCTCTTCCCGAATCAAACCAAACTCAACCGTAAACCAGAAGAGCCGGCTCAGCCGCTTAATATGGTGGTCATCCTCGCACAGCAACGCCGCCCGCCCGTAGGTCTGGAGGAAGTCCGCAAAGACCCGGCTTGCATGCAGCGGCACGTGCCCGAAGACATCATGAAAGATATCCGGCTCAGGAAGATAATCCATCACGCTCCGCGGCCGGATCAGAACCGTCGTCGGAAACTGCCGCTGGGCCAAGCACGCGAAAAAGCTCTTGGCCGGTAAATATCCCGGAACCCCAAAGCTCGACCAGTCGGAAAACTCGCCCAGGTAACGATTGATCCCCTCCAGCCGCGTCCCCTCCCTAAGCACCGTGCCATCCGCCATAATGCAATCGCCCAAGAGCGTCGTATCGCACAACAACGGCAACCGATCCGCCGAAAGCCGCAGCACCGCCAGCCCGTCAATAAAAGTGCGGCTCACTTGCTCTTCCAGCACGCCCATCCGCCGCGTGAACAGATCCCGCCACACCCGGTGATCTTCCTGAGTATACTTATGATAATGCTGGGTGACGTAAAACTTACGGGCGTCGATCTCATCAGCAAGAAGCGAAGGAGCCAAGTCCGCCGCGGCTTGCGCCACCCGCGCTTCTTCACCCTCGATGATGTTGTTATATTGAATAGTGCCCATGGCGTTACTCGCTTTCACGGCCAGAATCTTTCCACTTGGCACCGGCGAACAATATTCGCTGATGACGAGGTGGCCAAGCTGGTCGCAGAAGAGTATGAGGTATCACGCCGCGATGCAGTCGGCTTCAAAAGCCCTGAAATCCTAGACTCCCGCACGGAACCCGCATCGCTGGCGCGTCGTACGGTATAAGGGCGGAGGTTCGAGGCTGGGCCGCTTACCTCACGCCTCCCAGGCACGAGTTATGTCTTCCACCATGCTCCGGAGTTTCGTTAATACGCGGTGCTTGGCCACATAAACTTCGCTCGGCTTCATCCCGCACTCCCGCGCCGCCGCCTCCACCGTCACCCCTCGGATGCTCACAAGTTCAAAGGCCCGGATAGTCGCCTCGTCCATCTGGCTCTCAATCCGTAACCGATCAAGCGCTTTGGTAAAGATAGCGTGCCGAAGGTGCTCATCAAAAACCCGTGTCACCTGCTCGCTATCAGAAAGGTCAAAGCTTGCCTCCCCCTCATCCACATGGCCGCCACCTCCCGAGGTACTGCTGCCCACATCTCCGATCGAACTCGCATCACCGCCGCGCGCGCTGCGCGGTTTGGCTCGAAAGCAATCCGCCACTTTGTTCTGGGCAATCCCGATAATCCAAGAGTGCAGCCGCCCTCGCTCCCGCGAATACCGACCCAGCCGATAAGACTTAACAAAATCAAAGAGCGTCTGCTGAGCCACCTCCGCCGCGTCGTCATCTCGCAGCCCCGCGCTTCGCGCAAAGTCCTCAATCACCCGCCGATAGCGCGCGTCAAACTCCGACCACGCGGCGTCGTCTCGCTGATCCTTCAGCGAGTTCAGAAGAAGTGTGGTAGTAACAGGTAAATCGCTCACGATGAAAGAATATGTCAGGGCGAGCGGTCTGGGCGGACCGGTCGCTGGCGGTGGGTAGTTGCAGACACGGTACGAAAAGACGCCGCCGTGGCGTAAACCTCCGGCGGCGCTGGACTTGCGTAAACAAATATCGTGATACGGACTATCTGCGGCGACGCCGCGACGTAAGGCTGGCCAGACCACCGCCCAGGAGGGCGATTGTGCCAGCGTTGGGAATATATTCAACCTCGTACTGAAGCAGCACGAAGTTGGTTCCGTCCCCAACGGTGTTCATGAACGAGCCGTTATCCACCCCCGGCCGCCAGTCGTTGGCGGTCGCGATATTGGAGGTTGTAGTTGTTGTTGTAAAGTAGTTAATTCCACCATCGGTGCTCTGCGACATCGACGCCCGACGCAGCGTGACTCGCGTGATATTTGACATGTAGTTGACAGGATCAATGGACCCAAAGTGCCAGGTCCAATAGAGCGCTGGCGACGTGCCCCCGCCGGCCCGGGGCACCACCGCCGACGCGGGGACCAGCGGTTGATTATTCGTCGAGGAGATAAAAGCTCGGATGACGGTGCGGGTGGAAGAGATAACAACCTCATCCCACTGAAACCTAACTCGTCCAGTTCCGTTGCGGTTGGCCCCGCCGTCGGTAAAGGCGTTACCCCTGAGCGTGCTTACCTCTCCCCCGGCGTTTACCGGAACAAAGTTAAGATCTATGTCGTACATAAGCAGGCTCATGGTCACGCGGTCAAACGGGTTGACCCCGCGTGTGGGATTGACTCGCGGATCATAACCCCCACCCCCACCACCCCCACCATCAATGGGTTGGGGTAAGGGAAGCGCGCCCCCGAACGCCTGCACTTTGGATTGGTCCGCAGAGTTATAAGGACGCGAGAGCATGCCGATAGGCTCGGCGAACGCCGGACCGGCGGCGCAGAGCGCAAGAGCAATGGTTTTAGCCGCGGGGGTATAAGTTAACATGGTTTCACATCCTGGAACGCGCAACGTAAGTCCCCTCCGGCCGCGCTGGGCGGGGCCGATGGACCGACCTCCAAAAACAAACAACCCCGGGCATGGACAGAGAATCGCAGTTGATACGGCCTTGCACAGCGCCTCATCAATAGCCTTATCTCTATACATCTCCGGGGGAACACCTACAACATGCACGACAGAATCACAGAATGCCAGCCGAAACAGTAAAATAGTTGCAAAAGACACAAGTCCCCCAAGTTAACCTCGCGGAGAGCGGTTGCCGGAGCACGCCTGGGAATTAAGAACCTGAGTCCTAACTTTACACGTACACGTAAGAGCGTTTAAGGCCCTCCGTCGTGCTCTAAGCGCGAGGTCGCGCGGCGGGGCGATGATGGGCGAGTCTGCGGGTTGCGTACCCTTGTGGCCCTAGGGTTGCGGGGTTTGTTTGGTGGGTTTTCTTGGGGAGGGGCGGTGCTGTGGGCTTTTGGATTGGTGAAGTTAGAGGTTGCGGTTGGCGTTGGTGGTTTGACTATTAGAAGGATGGAACAGGCGTATGGCGTTGAAGATTGCATTGGCACCGGGCGATGGGATTGGGCCGGAGATTATGGACGCGGCGTTGGCGTTGTTTAAGGAGGCGGGGGTGGACCGCCAGCTTGAGTTTGTTGATGCGCCCATGGGCAGGCGGACGTTTGATTTGGGCAACAGCCGCGGGATCAGCGAGGAGGCGGTTTCGGCGATTGAAGGGTGCGGAGTGGTGTTTAAAGGGCCGATGGAGACGGCCAAGGGTGGCGGGGGCAAGTCTGTTAATGTTACGTTGCGCAAGTTATTTTCAACGTATGCTAACTTCCGGACCTTCCGTACGCTGCCGGGGGTGGCGACGGTGTATAGCCGGGCGGGGATTGCGCTGGATTTTTCGATCGTGCGGGAGAACGTGGAGGACACGTACGGGGGCGTTGAGCACCGGCTTTCTAACGACATGATCCAATGTAAGCGGCTGATCTCGGCGCCCGGGAGCGACCAGGTGCACCGGTTCGCGTTCCACGCGGCGGCCACGCTGGGCGTGAAGCGGGTGGTGTGCGGGCACAAAGCTAATATTATGAAGATGACCGACGGCCTCTTCCTGGACCGGTTCCGGGCGGTGGCCCGGGATTTCCCGGCGATTGAGGCTGATGATGTCATCGTCGATGCGTTGTGCATGAACCTTGTTGTCCGGCCCCAGCAGTACCAGATGCTGGTGCTCCCCAACCTGCAGGGGGACATTGTGAGCGACCTGGCGGCGGGGCTAGTGGGCGGGCTGGGGTTTGCGCCCAGCGCGAACATCGGTCGTAATATTTCGATTTTCGAGGCCGTACACGGGACCGCGCCGGACATCGCGGGCAAGGGCGTCGCTAACCCGATTGCGCTGATTCTTTCAGGACTTATGATGCTCCGACACGTGGGCCTGCTCAAGCAGGCGGCGGCGATCGAGAACGCGTTACTCGCTGCGCTCGAAACAGGTATTCATACGGGCGACTTCGGCGACCCCTCGCTGCCTGGGTATAGAGCCCAGCCGTGCGGAACGGGCGAGCTGGTGCGGGCCATCGCGGATAAGTTAGGCAGCGAGCCCAAGACTGTGCCGACGGTTGCAAGCAGCGATCAGGATACGGTTACGTTCGTGCCCGCCGAGCGGCCCACTGGCCAGCGGGTGCTGCGGACGTTTGTGAATGTTGTGACGACGGTGACGGGGTGCGATATCTATCTTGACACGCCTCTCTCACCCCCGGCGGTGGCGGAGGAGATGGCGCGGGCCGCGACTGACACGCCCTTTAAGCTTACGTTGATCAGTAACCGCGGTACGCAGGTGTGGCCCACGGGGAGCGTGTACACCGAGTGCGTTGATTACTATCGGGTGCGGTTTGAGCTGAAGGATGGGGTGGTGGCCGGGACCCTCGGGCAGTCGAGGGCGGTGGCGCTGCTGGACAAGGTCGCGGAGAAGTTTGTGGTGTGCTCTTATGAGTTGCTGCGGAACTTTGACGGGGTGCGGGGGTATTCGATGGCGCAGGGGCAGTAAGCGGGCCGGGCTGGGAACGTTTGGCGGGTTGGCCGGTAACGCAATTTTGTTATTGATGCCGGATGTTGTTATTGGTATTGGCGGTTGCAACTGGATTGTGTTATGACTGACGCTTTGAACCCATCCGCACTCGCAGCGCAGGTCCTGATCGTGGAGGATGAGGAGGAGCACGCGGATGTCATGGCGGATGCACTGCGCAAGTTTAATCATGTGTGCACGGTGGTGGGCGGGGTTGATGCGGCGATGGAGGAGCTGCGGCTGGGAACGTTTGACGTGGTGATCACGGATTTACGAATGCCCGGGAGTGGCGGCAAGCACGGGGTGGCGGTGGACGGCGCGGACGCGGGGCTGAAGGTGTTGGACGCGGCCCGAAAGTTACAATCGCAGGCGGAGGTGGTGCTGGTGACCGCGCACGGGGATGTGCCCACAGCGCGGGCCGCGTTCAAACTGGGGGCTTATGACTTCATCCAGAAGCCGCTTGACCTTGAGGTATTCCGCAATCTGGTGAATCGTGCGGCGGAGACGGTGCTGCTGCGGCACCAGAATGATCGGCTCAAAGCGGAGCTGGAGCAGACTGGTTTTGAGGGGATTGTGGCGCAGTCGGAGCCGATGCGGCGGGTGCTGCGGATGATCCGGACGATTGCACCCTCCAACATCCCCGTGTTAATTACCGGCGAGAGCGGGACGGGCAAGGAGCTGATCGCACAGAGCGTGCATCGCAACTCGCGGCGAGGGCAGCAACGTTATGTTACGTTTAACTGTGCCGGGCAGAGCGAGAGCCTGCTGGAGGATCAGCTATTTGGGCACGTGCGGGGCGCGTTCACGGGCGCGGACAAGGACCGGGCGGGGGTGTTTGAGTACGCGGATGGGGGCACGCTGTTCCTGGATGAGATCGGGGATATGCCGCTTACGATGCAGTCGAAGCTGCTGAGGGTTCTGGAGAGTGGCGAGGTGGTGCGGCTGGGGAGCAACGAGAAGCGGCACACTGATGTGCGGTTTGTTTCGGCGACCAACCGCGATCTTAAGCAAATGATTACTTCGGGGGGGTTTAGAGAAGACTTATACTTCCGCATTAACGGCTCGCACGTTCACCTGCCCGCGCTGCGCGAACGGCGCGAGGATATACCGGCATTAGTTTTGTTCGCCGTTGAGCGGTTTGCGGTGCAGATGGCGTTTAAGCCCACCGAGGTGCTCACGCCGCACGTGACCGACGCGGCGATGATGCGGCTGACGAGTTATAACTGGCCGGGGAATATTCGGCAACTGATGAACGTGGTGCAGAACACGGTGGTGATGACGCTGGGGGAAGACCGACCCAGCGGCCAGCCCCTCACTGTTGACTTGCGGCACATTCCCGAAGAAGTGCGGGCCGATGGGCTGGCGGATTTAGATGAGTCCGAGGGCGGCTCAGCGGCGGGCGGCTCACTCGCGGGCACGCCGCTGGAAGCGATCGAAAAACGAGCGATTCGGGAGACTTTGCGGCTGACTAACGGAAATCGCGAGCACGCTGCGAAACTGCTGGGAATCGGGGAACGGACGCTGTATCGTAAGTTGAAGGAGTATGGGTTACGGTGAACGCGGGATCACGGCCCGCGTGGGCTGAATCCGCCTTTTGGCCCTTTGCCAACGTCGGGTAGGTCTGCGGCATGGGCGGCTGGGCGTTCAGGGGCGATAATCAGGGAAACAGGTGCTTCTAAGGCGTCGCCATAAGGCGGCGATCGTGTTACCGATGCTAGCGGAACTACCCTTACATCTGGTTCCTGGCGATGTTAGATTTTGTCTGGCCGCGTCGACGGGAGAAGTGCTCGCTGCGATCGTGTACCTATGAAACGTGAAAGTAGTTGACCTGACGGGGTGGCAGATTTATACCTACAATGACCGCCATAAACAAAACACAACTTCCGAACTTGCTGGGGCTTACTTCTGAGCAGGCTGTCGCCGCGGCGGCTGCGGTGCGCATACCGGTGAATGTTTCGCTGCCTGCTTACAAGGAGTTTTATCGCCTTGGGCGCGATCCGGGTGCGGCTTGGGATGTGCGGCTGCCGCCGGTGGTGCGGGTGCTGCGGGAGGATTCAGTTGAGGGGGAAGTGGTGAAGTTTGTGTGCCGCGTGCCCCGGGTTTTGGGGGGTAAGTTGGAGAGTGAGTTGGCGAGGGAAGAGGCGGGCAATGAAGGGGGCGAGGTTGGGGGTATGGCGGGCGCCCGCGGCGGGGTGGTTCGCTTGCCGGTGGTGGGTGGGGGTGGGGGGGGGGGTGTGAGGGGGGAGGTAGAGAC
>Ga0105044_10012474_pt1 | contig 11548 bp, 11 predicted proteins | sample MAT01_FD_78092 | JGI IMG/M metagenome (GOLD analysis project Ga0105044, IMG submission 78092) | Freshwater microbial communities from Lake Fryxell liftoff mats and glacier meltwater in Antarctica - MAT-01 | ecosystem: Environmental > Aquatic > Freshwater > Ice > Liftoff microbial mat | place...
AGATCGACGACCGTGTCCATCATCAACCCTTCCCACGAAGCGCCAACTTTCGGGTGCGATTGCAGCTCGTCAAGGCTATCGATATTGAGCAGGGTGTGCAGGAGTCCGGTGTCGGCGATGTAGACTTTGGGCGCCTTCACCTGGCGCTTGGAAACATTGGCGTGGTATGGGCGCAGCAGTCGCACCATAAACGTCGCCGCCAGCGACTCCAGATACCGACGCACCGTGGTATCGGCCACACCAAACGCACGTGCGAGTTCCGAGGTATTCAGAACTCCGCCATGTGTGTGGGCCAGCATCTCCCACAACCGGCGCATGGTGGCACCGGACGTACTCACCCCCAACTGCGGGAGGTCACGCTCAAGGTAGGTGCGAATGAAGTTGCGACGCCAGCGCGAACTCTCGGCGTCGTTTCGAGCGAGAAAGGCACGCGGAAAACCACCACGGTGCCAGCGGCGCAGCAGCAAGTCTGCACCGACCTCACGCAACGAGAATGTTTGCAACGCGAAATACGCAATGCGGCCGGCCAGCGACTCGGCACTCTGTCGCAAGAGCTCGGGCGCCGCACTCCCAAGGACCAGAAACCGACAGCGTACAGGCCGGCGATCCGCGAGCACACGCAGGACACTGAACAGGTCGGGACGCCGCTGGATCTCGTCAAGGATGACGAGTCCCCGGCAATCGGCGAGCGCCAGCATGGGGTCGTCGAGACGCGCGACGGCGCGCGGATCTTCGAGGTCAAAATGCGTGACCGGGCCGCGCCATGTCGCGCCGATATAGCGTGCAAGCGTCGTCTTGCCCACCTGACGCGCACCGAGCATCGCCACCACCGGCGCCTCACGGAGGAGACGACGGACCACGCCCTCGGCGTCTGAACGGAGCAGGTCATTCATACCTTGAAAAGTCAGCGGTCAGCGCCGAAAATACAAGGTACAAAAGACATCTTTCCCTCGTAGATCGCAGAATGCCCTGTGCATCGAGTCATTGGCCGCCGGCCGCCAACGCCGCTACGGCGTCGGCTTGGGTGGTGGCCCGCCACGCAGATAGTCGGTCGCCACATCGCTCATTGCTCCAAGACAAGACTTTGGGGATACGCGGAGATTGCGGATGCGCGAAATGCGGCGTTCGATGTGCGCCTGCGGTACGCTCTCCACATGAATCTGTCACGATCCCTCCGCACATACGTCGCGACGCACCTCACGCTGATGCTTCTCGCCGTGGCCGCCTGCAGCAGGCCACCGCTTCCCGCGTCTGGCAACGCCATAAACATCGATCGGCTCGACGTGACGGTTCCGAAGTTGCAACAGCTCTACGCGGACAAGCGCTATACGGTCACACAGGTCGTGCAGTGGCACCTCGCCGCATCGATCGATACAACGATGTGTACGGGGCCATTGAGACGATGTTGCGGGACGACGCTTTGGCTGACGCCGCGTGGCTGGATGCCGCGTCGTCAAAAAGCGACGTCCGCGGGCGGGAAAGCGCACGCGTACCTCTGCGTCCAGCGGTCGATAACGTCGGTCGACACGAACGGCGCCGACCGCGTGCGCTGCACCGTTACGGCAGGCGTGTGATGATCGTGGTGGTCTGCTGCGTGATCGGGATCTGCATGCCGGCCATCGGCACGTCGACCGTCATCTTGATCTCGTTCGACAGGTTGCCGCCGATGAACACGCCACCAGCGCCGATGATCATGGTGCCTTGACCGGTGATCGCGCCCTTGATGGTGAAGTCCGCGCCGCTCTGATTACCCGCGCCGTCGATGGTGCCCGCATATGTTGACGTCAGCTTCCATCCGCGCGCGCCGGCGATCGTCGTGTCCCCGGCGAGGGTGTACGTCACGATGTTGACCGTGCTCACTTCGGCGCCGTTCTGCGGGCCTTTCGTGCTGGTGGTGTCCGACCAGCTGGCTCCCTGCGTTGCGCCCACCTTGAGCCGTGGAAGAATCGAGCGCATGCTGAGCGCAGTTGACGCGTCCATGGGCTTGCCCGCCTTGTCGGTAACCGTGCTGGAGGCCACGTGTCCATCAGCGCCCATGCTACCCGCGAGCGTCGCGCCGACGAGGCTACTCATGTCGGGCGGCGGTACGGGGGCGGTGGTTGTGGCGGACGCCGAGTCGGTGAGCATCGAAAGCGAGAGCGCGGCGCCGTTTCTGGCGACCGTGAGGCTCACCAGCCGGTTCGTGGTGGACGAGAACTCCTGCGACTGTCCCATCTGGACCTGCGTCTGCTTGGTGGCGACGTCGACACGGTAGCGTCCGCTGCTCGGACCGTACCCGGGCAAGGAGGACTGCGCGAGGAGCGCGCGACCGGAGGACGCCAGGAGCGTTACGCTGGCCGCAAGCATCACGAGGTGCCGCCGCGCGGACCAACGGGTGATCGTTGATTTCATCGTCCTGGGAAGTGAGGGTCAGGGACCTGTACGAGCACTACGACCATGAAACTATAACAACGGCGCAAGAGCCCACTCTGATTCAAGATGAGTCAGACGCGCTCGGCCGCGAGCCCCTTCTGCGCCGGAGTGCGAGCGATCGTTAAAGCATCACTTCATTTTATCATGCGTCTCCAAAATGTTCAGTTGAAAGCGCAGGGCTCGTGATCGACCGTTTCGCGCCTGCCGCACACGCTACGCGTACGGCATGCTCGGTACTTTGCCGCACAATCGCGCGTACACGGCGAGCGACCCTCGGTGATGCGCGGTGTGGTCGACGATCCCGCTGATCACCGCGCGCTTGGGCGCACCACCCATCACGACGTCGTTGGGAATCGGTTGATCGAGCTCGGCGTCACTCGTGGTGCGCAACGTGTCGATCGCCTGGTCGAACGCACGCTCCAGCAAAGCGCGCGCCGCGTCGAGCGACGTGACCGCCTTGGCCTGCGCAATGTGGACGTCGTAGTCGGTATCCCATCCCGCGCCGAAGGCACCAGCCATGAACCAATCTACCGTGATCGCGACATGCGCCACGTGGCCGGCCGTCGTGTACATGTCCGGATGCGGCAAGAACGCTTCGTCGTCGGCGTTCAACACTGCGATGGTCGTCAGGAAAAACTTGCGCGTGGACTCGAGTTCAGATACGGCAGCGTTTGACATAAGGGGCACCTTGGAGTGGAGTCAGGTTCGGCGTGTCTTCGGTAATATTCCGCTCCATCCGGAAATGTCAAGTGCACAGCCGCTAGCTCCATGGTGGGGAGAGCTTGTACCATAGGCGGATGCCCAACGACTTGTCCCGTCTTACCATCGCCCTCGCCGACCGCTATCGCCTTGGCGCGGAGCTCGGCGCTGGCGGTATGGCCACCGTGTACCGCGCCCACGATCTGCGCCACGAACGCGAGGTAGCGCTCAAGGTGCTCCGCTCCGACCTCGGCGACGCGCTGGGCCGCGACCGCTTCCTGCGCGAGATCCGCCTCGCCGCGTCCCTCACGCATCCGCACATCCTGCCGTTGTATGATTCCGGCGATGACAACGGGACGCTCTGGTTCACCATGCCGCTGTTGACGGGTGAAACGTTGCGTGATCGTCTCGCGCAGCCGGAACGACTGTCCATCGAGGACGTCGTGCGGCTTACAGGCGAAGTGGCCGACGCGCTCGATTACGCACACCGCCACGACGTGGTGCACCGCGACATCAAGCCGGAAAACATCCTGCTGCACGAAGGGCATGCGGTAGTGGCTGATTTCGGCATCGGTAAAGCTCTCGTCGCCGCGACTGCGCAGAACACGATGCACACGCAAATAGGCGTCACGGTGGGCACGCCGGCCTACATGAGCCCCGAGCAGGCCGCTGGTGAAGCCGTCGACGGGCGCAGCGACCTATTCGCACTCGGATGCGTACTCTATGAGATGCTCACGGGCGACGTGGCGTTCAGCGGCCCCACCGTGCAGGCCACTATCGCACGGCGATTCGTGCACACGCCGCCACCGATGGCGGTGCTCCGCCCCGATGTGCCCGCGGCCCTCGCTGAGCTCGTCGATCGTCTGCTGTTGAAGGCCGCCGAAGAACGCGTGGCGAGCGGCGCGCAGGTGGTGCAAACGTTGCGCACGCCGGTTGCGGTGGCTGTTGCTGTTACGCCGTCGCCCGTCGCGTCACCGACACACACCGAACGCTCCGTGGTGGTACTCCCGTTTGTGAACGTCAGTCCCGACGCTGACACCGAGTACTTCAGCGACGGGCTCACCGATGAACTCATCACCGACCTGTCGCACGTGAAGGCGCTGCGCGTGATCTCGCGCACCACCGCCATGCAGTACAAGGGTAGCCCGCAGTCGCTACGCACCATCGGCGACACGCTAGGCGTGCGATGGGCGCTCACCGGGAGTGTCCGACGCGCGGGCAATGCGCTCCGCATCAATGCGCAGCTCGTGGACGTGCAGCGCGATGAGCCGCGATGGGCTGAGAAGTACAATGGCACACTCGACGATGTGTTCGATGTGCAGGAGCGTGTGTCGCGAGCGATTGTCGACGCACTCAATGTGGCGCTTTCCCCGCAGGAAAGTGCGCAGCTCGCGGCGCGTCCACTGCAGGACGTGCGTGCCTTCGAGTTGTATTTGAAGGCGCGCGAGGCGCTTGCCGGGTACGATGTGGCTCGCGCTGCCCCGCTGATCGCTCGCGCCATCGAGATCGCGGGCCGCGTGCCGGTGTTGCGGGCGCTCGAAGCACTCAGCGGCATCATGCAATTGCGCACTGGTGCGTCGCGTGAGCCGCGGTTGCTCGCATCCATCGAGGCCGAAGCCCGTGCGCTCATCGCCGAAGCGCCTGACCTGTCGCTCGGGTACGCGCTCCTCGGCTATCTCGCGTACGAAACCGGTGATCTGATCACGGCGGTGCAATCGCTGCGGCAGGCGTTCGCCCTCGATGCGGCCGATGGCGACATCCGGTTCTTCCTCGGGATTGCCCTACAGGCCGGGGGACAGGTGGACTCGCGCTTCAGCCTGGAGTGGATCGCCCTCGATCCGCTGTCGCCGCTCGCCAACATTCTGGTGGGCGCGAACAGCTGGTTCACCGGGCGCTTTCACGAGGGATTACCGGCGCTTGAAGAGGCGACACATCTCGCGCCGGCAGGGCTCATCTTCCATTGGGGGCTCGGCTGCACCTACGCGATGGTGGGCCGGTTCGATGATGCGGCCAAACAGGCGTCGTGGCTGCAAGAGAACGCCCCCGCGTTGCCGTATACCGCGCAATTGCGCGGCCTCATCGCCGCGGCCACGGGAAAACAGACTGAAGCGATCGACATCCTCGACACGGTCAGTGAGGCATCGCTCGACGGACACCACACCTTCCACCTCGCCGAGTCGTATGTCATGGCCGGCGCACACGACAGGGGCATCATGCTGCTCGATCGCGCCGTGACAATGGGCTTCTATCCCGCTGACTACTTCGAGCGGCTCTGCCCGTTCCTGGAGCCGGTGCGCGGCCGAGAGGATTTCGCCCGTGTCGTAGTTCGCGCGAGAGCGCGAGAGGCGGAGTTCGCGGCGGCGGTGGCGTAGATGCGTGTTGTTCGGCGAATGGTCATGACGCCGCGATGACCGACCTGTCCCCAGACTTGCACCCCGACCTCATCGACTTCGGGAACGGACAGCCGTCGCTGTCGCTGCTTCCCGTCGTCGCGCTGCGTTCAGCGGCCGATCATTGCCTCACGCGCGGCGATGCGACACTGCTGCAGTACGGTGCCGATCAAGGCGACGCGGATTTTCGTGAATCACTCGCCCGCTTCCTGACACGCCGCTATGCGACGCCGGTCGACGCGGCGCAGCTCATGGTGTCGGCCGGCGTATCGCAGGCCCTCGATCTGGTGTGCACGCGATTCACGCGGCCGGGCGATACGATCTTCGTGGAAGAGCCCACCTATTTTCTGGCGCTCGACATCTTCAGGGATCACGGCCTACAGGTCATCGGTATCCCGATCGACCACGACGGCATTCGCGTGGACGCGCTGCACGAAGCGCTTACTCGCCATCGTCCCGCGCTGTTGTATACGATTCCCTCATTTCAGAATCCGTCGGGCACCACCATGTCGGCCGCGCGACGCGAGCAGCTCGCGGAGGTGAGCCGAGCGCATGAGCTGCTCATCGTCGCCGACGAGGTCTACCATCTCCTGGACTTCGGGACCGCCCCGCCGCCGCCGTTGGCAGCGCACCTGGCAGCGGACGGGCACTCGGCGCGCGTGTTGTCGCTCGGGTCGTTCTCAAAGATCTGCGCGCCTGGCTTGCGGCTGGGGTGGATCCACGGCGCACCGGCGCTGCTCGACCATCTCATGCAATCGGGCATCGTGCAGAGCGGCGGCGGACTCAATCCGTTCGTATCGGGCGTGATGCAGAGTATGCTCGATCTCGGGCTGGCCGACACCGGCCTCGATGATCTGCGTCGTGTGTACGCCGAGCGGACGGCCGTCTTGTGCCGCGCCCTGCGTGAGGCGTTGCCGATGACCACGTTTGTCGAGCCGCGTGGCGGGTATTTCGTGTGGGTGGAGTTGCCATCGACGATGTCCGCGTCGCAACTGCTCCCGATCGCTGTCGCGGAGGGCGTGTGCTATCATCCGGGCGCGCGGTTCATCAGCCGCGCGGGGTTTGCCCATGCGATGCGATTGAGTTTCGCGCACTACGACGAGACGGCGCTGGTACACGGCGTACGTCGACTGGCGCGGGCCGTGTCGAAGTACAGCATGAGCGCCGAGTAGACGCGGCAGGCACGCCGAGCGTAGCTTTTGGGTGCAGACCGATGACGGGGCGATGACGGGGATTCGTAACGTCCGCTCATGACACGAACCCGCTCAACACACCGGAGGCGCCCTATGGCAGCCGCATCGAACGGCATGACAGCCGAACAACTGCTGGGCTACGAGATTTCCGGAAAGCGCGTCGAGCTGGTGTGTGGCCAGCTGGTAGTACGCGAGCCGGCCAGCTTCTCGCATGGCGCCCTGTCGCTGCGTATCGGCGTGGCCCTGACGAATCACCTCGTGCGTGAGCGCGAGCAGCACGGGTGGACGATGTTGCGCGGGCGGCTCGCCACCGCGGATCCAGGATTCACCCTCGCGCGCCGACCCGACACCGTGCGTGCCCCAGACGTCGCCTATGTCTCGCGTGAACGATATGCCGGACCGATGCCCGACGGCTTCCCCGAGTTCGCGCCCGACCTTGCGGTGGAAGTGCGCTCGCCCCGCGATCGCCCAGGCGCGGTGGTAGCGAAGGTCGGCGACTGGTTGTCGGCGGGCACCGCGCTCGTGTGGGTTGTCGATCCGCCGCGTGAGCAGGTCGTAGTGTACCGGGCGGACGGCACGGTCTCCGTGTTGATCATGGGCGAGACACTGAGCGGTGAGGAACTTCTCCCGGGGTTCGTGTTGCCGCTGCAGGAGTTGTTCGCGCTGGACTGAACTGTGATGGTGGACCTCGCCTGATCGGCCCCCGTCGTGACGAATCCGTGACATGAGAGGGCTGGGCAGCGGCCAGCCCGCTATCGTGCTCAAGATCGAGACGCAGCGGGGGTTCGAAAATCTGCCCGATATGCTGCTCGCCGCCATGCGTGCGCCGTGGTGTGGCGTGATGATCGCCCGCGGCGATCTGGCGGTGGAGTGCGGCTTCGAGCGCCTCGCCGAGGTGCAGGAAGAGATGCTGTGGATCTGCGAAGCCGCGCATGTGCCGGTGATCTGGGCAACGCAGGTGCTGGAATCACTGGCCAAGGACGGCATGCCGTCGCGGGCGGAGATCACCGGCGCCGCGATGGCCGACCGAGCTGAATGCGTGATGCTCAACAAGGGCCCCCACATCGTGTTGGCGGTGCAGGTACTCGATGACATCCTCCGGCGCATGCAGGCGCATCACGACAAGAATCGCGCGATGCTTCGGGAGTTACGGCTGGCGCACGGTCTCAACGGAAAATCGCCGGTGCTTCTGACGACCGCATAGCGTGCTCGGAGCTGGTCTGCGAAGCCCTCCTCCGAGGTTGTAAGCAGCGGAACCGGCGTGCATACTCTGTCGCAGCTGCTGCCCTCACTTTCCCCGCCCGACACCGCGAGCCCCCGCGAGCCCACTATGGCCATTGCAACCGTCCGCCGCAACACACGGCTGGCTCTCCTGCTGCTGGTATTCGCCGTTCAGCCCGCACGTGCGCAAACCACTTCGGCCCCTGCCACTGGTCGCGGTGCTCCGCCGCCGGTCGTGGTGCGCCCGAGAGACCAGCGCGTGCCGCCCCCATACAGTCTGACGATGGATCGACCGGTGAGTCTGCCCGACAATCTGTGGATGTCGGAGCTCACGATCTTGGAAATGCGTGATCTCGTGCGCGTGTACGGGTACAAAACGGCGCTCATTCTGAACGGCACCATGGAGGCGAATGGCCCGTACCTCACCACCGGTAAACACAATCACGTGCTGAAGGTGACCGGCGATGCGATCGCACGGACGCTGGGCCGAACGCTGATCGCACCCATTGTCATGCTGGACGCCGGCAACCCGGCCACGACCACGCAACCCGGGCGTCTCGTGTTGTCCGAATCCACGTTGGCCGCGGTGTTGAAAGACATGGTGACCAGTCTCAAGGCGCAGGGGTTTACCGAAGTGTTTCTTATTGGAGACAGCGGCAGCAATCAGACAATGCTACGAACCGTAGCGGCAGATCTGGGGGCCTTGTGGGCAGGCCAGAGTTTCCTCGTGGCGCACATTCGCGAATACTACAACTACGGCGATGTGCTCAAATACGAAAACGACGTGCTGGGTATCAAGGAGCTGAACAAGGATCTCGATGGCTATCACGACGACTATTACATCTCGTCGCTGATTATGAATGACAATCCGCGTCACGTGCGGTACAGCGAGCGTGTGAACGTTGGACTCGATCACATCAACAGCGTCCCACTGGTGCTCGACCAGGCCCTGGCGGCAGGTCGGAAAATTGCACAATTTCGCGCTGATGCGACGGTGGCCGCTATTCAGAAACTGCGCGCCGCGAAACAGAAATAGAAGCAACAATTACTGACCGCTCACCACTCGGGCGTATCGATCGTCTCAAGAAGACCACGGCGAAGCAGGCGCGTGGGTGTGGTCGACATATATATGTCAGCCACGCACAATCATGATATATGACACGCACTACAGTACGACTTCCCGACAGACTGCTCGCGGCGGCGCAGCAGCGGGCACGAGAAACTGGCCGCACCTTCACGGATCTGCTCGCCGACGCATTGCGCCACGAGTTGCGACGTGCGGCGGCGCCCAATCGTGTCGCCGAACCCCTCCCCACGTATCGGGGCAAGGGATTGCAGCCGGACGTCGACCTCTCGGATACGGGCACCTTGGAAGATCGTATGCGGGGCCTGTAAGTCATGGTGTTGCTCGACGTGAACGTCGTGGTAAACGCGATGCGATCCGATGCATTGCGCCATGTGCTGGTGAACAAGTACGTCGAGGCCCTCCGCAAAGCTCCGGAACCGTTTGGCGTGTGCGATCTGGTATTGAGTGGCGCCTTGCGAGTGCGCACTCATCCGCGCGTGTTCAATCCCCCCCACCGGCGGCGCAGGCGAAGGCCTACGTCGTCGCTCTGCGTGCAACACCCAATGCGGTCATCATCGCGCCCGGTGATCGGCACTGGGAGATATTCACGAATTTGCTCCAACAGTCCCGAGTGATCGGCAATCTGGTGTCTGAGGCGTGGTACGCGGCGCTGGCGATTGAACATGGTTGTGAATGGGTCACGGACGACGCGGATTTTGCGCGCTTCGCGGGCTTGCGCTGGCGTCGGCCGGCGTGAGCTGACCGCCGACTTTCTCGTCTCCGCTACTGGCAACATCCGTTTCAGGCGGTGACCTTCCGCAGAGATCCCAGGACGCGGTCATCACCTTCCACATCGAGGTGCGTATGGCGGAACCGAAGACACAACCCACCACAGAATCACTGGCGTCGTACCTGGCGCGCATCGATGATCCGGCGCGACGTGCCGATTGCGCCGCGATCGCCGAACTGATGACGAAGGTGACGAAGAAACAACCCGTGATCTGGGGCACGGGCATCGTGGGCTTCGACACGTACACGATGAAGTACGCCAACGGCAAGACCGGTGAGTGGCCGGTGCTCGCCTTCGCGGCCCGCAAGAACGACGTCACGCTCTATCTCTCCGAAACCGTCATGGTCGAGGAGGATGTCGCCGCGACACTCGGCAAGGCCACACAAAAAGGCGGCTGTCTGCACATCAAGAGATTGGCGGACGTGAACCTGAAGACGCTGCAGCAATTATGCGTGCGGACGGCCAAGGGCAAAAAGACGTAGCGACAACCGCACCCTGAAGCCACTTTAGAGAGGTGAATTCCCCTCTCGAACGACTCTCCGCCGCCCTCGCCGACCGCTATCGCCTCGAGCGTGAACTTGGGCAGGGCGGCATGGCCACCGTGTATCTCGCCGAGGATCTGAAGCACGACCGCAAGGTCGCGATCAAGGTGCTCCAGCGTTTCTCTTACACCCGCACACCGACCGCTTCCGCCTCGACGTTACGCCGGCCCATCCGGCGGCGGACCAAACAGCTCAATGGAACTCACCTCCAGCGGCTGCGTGCCCGCGGGGAGCGGTGCTGGTGGCGTCCAGGAGAACGCGTCGTGGCACAGGTCGGGAAACTCCGACGCGCTCGTCCAGCGCTCGATGGTGCGCGCCTGTGCGTCGACGGTCCACATCTCGCCCACGCCGTGGTTGAGATATGCCGGACGCTTACGGAATCGGTCCCGACGTGTGGTGGACGGGCTCAGGACTTCCACCACCAGCAGCGGCGGAGGCAGCTCCTTCCACGAGACGTCGGCCAGATCCGGGGCGCGGTAGACCGCGACGTCAGGCTCGAGCCACGTGGTCGTGCTGATGTACACGCCGCCGGGCGCGCGAAGGCTCCAGTCCGGTGCGCGCGGCACCACTGACCAATGCTCAGCGTGAGCCGCACCGCGACGCCTTGATGCCCCCACGTCGGCATCGGCGTCACGAGCAGCTCGCCGTGCAGGATTTCGTAGCGGTTCCCGTCGTTGGGGAGCTGCTCCAAATCGTCCACGGTCCAGACAGCACCCTCACGGAACGACAATGAATGCGGCAGGGCCATACGGTCGGCTCGGCGGAGGCGTTTGCGCAAGGGGCGAACATCCGCCGAGGATAGCGAGCGGCCCGTGCATCGCGATAACCGGAACCACGCGCGCGGTATCATAAAATTGCGTCGCCTCGCACCTCGCACATCCCGTACCTCAGCACTGGCGCCTGACGCGAGAACTATCCCGGCGAGGCCCGCAACAATTCCCAGAACGCGCGCGGCTCGAGAATGAGCAGTGGCGATTCGTCACGCACCGCGAGCAGGTCTTGATCGCCGGTAACCAGAACATCGGCCCGCCCGGCGACCGCCGTGGCGAAGACCCACCGATCGGCCGGATCACGAATCGAGGCGAGTCCGGGCGCCGCCGGTTTCGGGATGGGTGGAAACGGCGCGAAGACAGCTTCGATGCTCTCCATGCGATCGGCGGGCACTTTGAACTTGGTCGTCAACACGCGGCGCAGTTCAGCGAGAATGACATCGCCGATGACCAAGTCGTGCTCCG
>Ga0105044_10012478_pt1 | contig 11547 bp, 7 predicted proteins | sample MAT01_FD_78092 | JGI IMG/M metagenome (GOLD analysis project Ga0105044, IMG submission 78092) | Freshwater microbial communities from Lake Fryxell liftoff mats and glacier meltwater in Antarctica - MAT-01 | ecosystem: Environmental > Aquatic > Freshwater > Ice > Liftoff microbial mat | place...
AGTAGGCGTTGCGCTTAAGTGTTGTGGCTTTTGCGAAAAATCGGCGCAATGGGAATAATACTTGTCTTGTTTGACCACCAATACCAAGCGAGAGGTCACTTCAACAATCGCCAATCATGTACTCGCCATTCGCCAATAAAATAAAATTTGGAATTTCACCTTCTTACTTCCTAATTTTCATGCGTTTGCCCTGAGGGGTAGGGGCACCCAGCAGTTGACACAGATTTCTGAACACCCTAAACCCTCAACCCTCAACCCTCAACCCTCAACCCTCAACCCTCAACCCTCAACCCTCAACCCTCAACCCTCAACCCTAAACCCTAAACTCTAAACCCTAAACCCTCAACCCTCAACTCTCAACCCTAAACTTTAAACACCCTCTACAATACAATGTCCATACTAGTCAATAAACACTCCAGAATCATCGTGCAAGGCTTCACAGGTAAAGAAGGCACCTTTCACGCAGAACAAATGATTGCCTACAAGACCAATGTCGTGGGCGGTGTAACCCCCGGGAAAGGCGGTCAGATACACCTCGAACGTCCTGTTTTTAATACCGTAGAGGATGCAGTGCGCCAAGAAGGTGCCGACACGAGTATCATTTTTGTGCCGCCCAGCTTTGCCGCCGATGCTATCATTGAGGCTGCCATGTCGGGCATCAAAGTGATTGTAGCCATCACCGAAGGAATTCCAGTACAAGATATGGTGCGCGCCAAGGCGTATATCGCTGACAAAGGGGTGCGACTCATTGGCCCCAACTGCCCGGGTATCATCACACCCGAGGAGGCCAAAGTGGGCATCATGCCCGGTTTTGTCTTCAAGCGCGGCCCCATCGGGTTGGTATCCAAATCGGGTACTCTTACGTATGAAGCCGCCGACCAAATTGCCAAAGCAGGGCTCGGTATCACCACCGCCATTGGAATCGGTGGCGACCCAATCATCGGTACTACCACGCGCGAGGCCATTGAACTTTTCATGCAAGACCCTGAAACCGAAGGGATTGTGATGATCGGCGAAATCGGTGGCGGACTCGAAGCTGAAGCAGCTCGCTGGATTCGCGCCAACGGCAACAAAAAACCCATAGTCGGATTCATCGCCGGCCAAACTGCCCCGAAGGGTCGAAAAATGGGCCATGCTGGGGCCATCGTTGGCGGTGCTGACGACACGGCAGCTGCTAAAATGCGCATCCTGGCTGAAAATGGGATTCATGTAGTAGAGTCCCCTGCTCAGATTGGGGCGATGATGGCGCGGGTGATGAAGGGATAGGCAACATGGATTCGTTTTTCGTTTTCTAAAACGGTACGTTTGTCAAAAATTCAGCCGAAGCTGGTAACGTATAACCTGTGGAACGGGTTGAGCAGGCAGCGTTCCGGGTCTCACTTGAAATCACCGAATGGGCAATTCTAGTTCGTTTTGAAAAACGCTAAAATTTCCCTCCCACATTCCCCAAATCTTTGGTATCCTTGCCTCGAAAATCGTTCGACTTCGAGCCATGCCTACACTATTTGAACGCATCCCCCCCCTCGCTCCCCCCGCAAAAGGAGGGGGAATCCTTGCAGCACCACCCGTGCAAGACCCGCTCATGCCTTATGTGCCTTCGCCGGCCAAACCTTGGAACGCTCGCCGCGTGGCGCACCTGTATCGCAGAATGGGATTCGGTGCTTCATTGGCGCAAATCCAGCAGGGGCTTCAGAAGTCGCCTGGCGACTTGATTGACGAGCTGTTGGATACTGCTGCGGACCTGGGTCCCCCCGATCCGCCGTATTGGGGCGGCTGGACGATGGATGAATATGCCAACAATCCAGACCCTAACCTTGTGTTCATCCACCGCGACGAACTGCGCAGACGTTGGCTCGGTGAAATGCTGGATGAGGGCATCCGGGCCAAAATGGCGCTTTTCTGGCATAACCACTTCGTTACCGAGCTGGATGTGTATGGCTGTAACGCCTATCTCTGGAGTTACTTCTCCATGATACACGACAATGCTTTTGGAAACTTCCGAATCTTTGCTCGTGAGATGGGCAAAACGGGGGCCATGTTGGTGTACCTCAATGGAAGCCTAAGCGTGGCGGGCGAACCGAACGAAAACTATGCTCGTGAACTCATGGAACTTTTCACCATGGGTGAAAGCAATGGCTATACTCAGACTGACATAGTTGCTATGTCACGAGCGCTTACAGGTTGGCGGGCGAGCGACTACCTCTGCGAACCGTCTTTCTACGAACCGACCCTCCATGACGATACGCCGAAAACCATCTTTGGTCAAACGAGCAACTTCGGTTTTACTACAGCGCACAACCTTATTTTCACAGCCCGCGCCCAACAGGTCTCCCATTTCATAACGGGCAAACTTTACAAACATTTCGTCTATCAAAACCTTGACAATCAAGTAATAACTGGGCTGGCGCAAACCTTCCGCGACAACAATTGGGAACTGCTGCCCGTGCTGAAACAACTCTTCAAAAGCGAGCATTTTTTTGAAGAAACCTTTATAAACGTACGGCACAAAACCCCGCTTGAATCCATGCTGAATATTTACAAAGCGGCAGGGACCCCCGCCTCACTTGTTTCAAATGACCGTTGGGGCGCCATTGGATATTGGTCTTATCAGCTTGGCCAGGAGATATTCAACCCACCGAGTGTAGCAGGCTGGACGGGCCATCGCCACTGGATAAACGAGAGTACGCTTACCGCACGTTGGAATTACAGTTCGGCGGTGGCTTACTGGCTCACGACCGAAGAGCCGACGCGGGAAAATCTCCGTGCGCTGGCGCAAACCTTGACCAACGACAGCAATGATCCCGTGCTCATCACGGCTGCGTTGGTGGAGTTTTTCATGGGGCAAACGCTGGATCCCGTACACCTGCAGGCCGCGATTATCAATTTTAAAGCCGGTATTCCAGAGAATTATTATCAAGACGGCTCCTGGAATCTGTACTGGGACGAAGCCCCGTATCAGGTTGTGAACCTGTTGTATTATCTGGTGAAATTGCCGGAATTTCAGTTGACTTAGGAACACGGCACCAATAACTTAGTGATTTTAGGTCAACCATTTTTTCATCAGACAACACTATTTTTCTGCGAATAGTGGGGCTATTTAAAGAAAAATAGGGGCCGTATGATGGAGCAAAGGGTGGCATAAAATGACCAAGTTATTGGTGCCGCGTTCCTTAGGTAATTTTTTTAAAAAACACATATCATGACAAGAAGAAAAGAGTTTTTGCCGAGCGCACCAAATAAAGGCATTTGGATTGCCGCGATTATTCTGGGTGTATTGGCCATTTTAGCACGTTTTATCCCCATTAATGAATTGTCGCAATATCATTATTGGATGTTGCTGATTGCTTTTTTATTGCTGGCAATTGGTACTGCTTATCGAAAGGTATAAGCCAAAGTTTACACCGTGTTTGGTAAGGTCAGTTGATTTTACCAAACACGGTCTTAAGTCTCGAACTCAATGTCAATGGCCAAAATCATGAGCAAAGCACACAAGCAACCCCGACACGGCGCAGCGCTCCAGCATGGAGAAGCCCACACCCGCGAGCATCAGCTCTGGAGTCGCCGCGATTTCCTTTCTGCTTCTGGCCTCCTCGGCGCAGGCAGCCTCTTGATGGGCAATATAGGTCTCCGTGCATTCCAGCCAACCCCGCTCATGGCCTCGCTCGCCAATGGCTCCAACGACCGTATCCTCGTGCTCATCCGTTTTAATGGTGGCAACGACGGTCTCAACACCATCATAGAGCGCGGGAACCAATTTTATTACAATCTCCGACCAACCATTGCTGTACAGGACTCGAACCTCTGGGCCATGAGCAATGAGTACGGAATGCCATTGGTTACCAATGCTTTGCAACCCATGTGGGACGAGGGTATGATGAAGGTTATTTTCAACGTGGGCTACCCCGAGCCAAACTACAGCCACTTCCGCTCTTACGATATCGTTGCCACCGGGAGTGAATCTGAAGTGGTGCTGGACACGGGCTGGATGGGCCGATTCCTCGACAACGAGTATGCCGCATTTCTCGAAACTCCGCCCACGGTGCCACCAGCCTTGCAAATTGGAGTGCAAACGGACCTCGTTTTCCGAGCTGATTCTGCCAATATGGCCTTAGCCGTGAGCAGTCCCCAAGAGTTTTATCAGATTGCCCAAACAGGACAACTGTACGATACTTCACTGTTGGGCAACACGCCGCGTGAACTGGAATTGGCTTATGTCCGGCAAACTGCCAACGCCGCTTTCAGGTACGCACAAACGATCAAAGAAGCCTATTCTAAAGGAAAAAACCAGGTCAATTATCCAACGGGCAATTACCTGGCAGAACAATTGGCCATTGTCGCTAAACTCATCAAAGGCAATCTGGGAACCCGTGTTTTTATGGTCGAAATTGGTGGTTTTGATACCCACGCTGAGCAGTATGATTATCATCTGAATATCCTGAAAGACGTCGCTGACGGCGTGAAGGCATTTTATGAAGACCTTGCTTTTGACGGTAATACGGAATTGCCCAACAAGGTTCTGGGCATGACCTTCAGCGAGTTTGGCCGTACCATTTATGAAAATGCTTCGCTCGGCACCGACCATGGCTGGGGTACTCCGATGATGCTTTTTGGCGGAGGAATTGGCAATGGCTTCACAGGTCAATACCAGGATTTGAGCAGTCCTGATCCTTATGGCGATCCAGCGTTTAGCGTGGATTTTCGCTCTGTGTACAGCACGATTTTGCAAGATTGGATGGGCAATACGCCCGAACTTGTCAACTTCGTAATGGGACAAACCAACCCAATCATCTCTGGCCTCGTACCACCCGCAACGCCGCTTCAAGGCGACAACGGAAAGTGTGCTTTACTAGGCCACAACCCGCATCCGAGCGAGCCAGCTACCATTGAAATCAAGTATGCGATGATGCAAAACGGCCCGGTTCGGCTACAAATCCTTGATTCAGCGGGGCATGTTTTGCGCACGCTGTTGAACGAATATAAGGATCGGGGCGCATACACATTTCATTTCAAAGCACCTGATTGGTACATCGCGCCAGGGCTTTATCAGTATCGTTTGCAGTCGGGCGGGCAGGTGTTTCAGCGGGATTTGAAGGTGTAGTACCGGCGATTTTAGTCGCAGGATGCTCTGACAATGCAGCGGTTTTGTACTTCGACAAACCGGGGTTGTGCCAAAAGGTTTGGCCTTCGAAAGTCTACAAATTTTTATTTCGTTTTCTTTACCGCAGACCTTCCAAGTTTTTAAAACTTGGAAGGTCTGGCACTCGATAAGGAACGGTGTTTGGTTTGTTTTTTCAATCAATCCTTTCGACACAACCCCGTACTTGCAGGCAACTTCACTACCGCTGACTTTTCACCTTTATCTCCACCCTGCGGTTTCGGGCCCTTCCGGCCTCCGTGTCGTTTTCGCCAATGGGCACCGACTGACCATAACCTTTAAACGTGATTTTTGCTGCCGGGTATCCTTGTTCCACCAGGAAGTCGCGTACTGCTTGTGCTCGACGGGTAGAAAGTTGCAGGTTGCTTTGTTCGGTGCCGACATTGTCGGTGTGGCCTCCAATTTCGATGGCCCAATTGAAACCTTTGATGTCTGCGTAGATGCGCTGAAGCTCGATTTGTGATTCGGAACGCAAGGCTGCCTTGGCAAAATCGAAAAGAAGGTCTCTGAGCTCAAGGGCTTTCCCTTCTCGTTCTGCCTCTTTTACGGTTACAAATTCCACCTTTTCCTCGGCGACCTCGCTTTTATAGGTAGCGGCATCTACAAAGGTTTTTTTGGTGGAAACAAGGCTGTCGCCTGTAGCGTAATAGTTGATTTTAGCAGTTTTCGACACGGAAAACGCATACTTGCCGTCGGGACGGGTGGCTACTGTTTGCAGGACTTTTTTGGAATCGGCGTCTTCGACGGTGATTTCTCCGCTTACGGACTTTCCGCTGCCGTCCATTAATGTGCCTGTGATCACGATCTGCGCTTCGGGTCGAGCAGCGGAGTCGAGCGGGATACGCATGATGTCCTGATCTTGAAACCCGGTGGTTCGGGTGGCTAAATAGGCCACATTTCCAGCGGGTGGAATACAAAAACCATATTCATCCTTTGGGGTGTTGACACCAGCGCCAAGATTTTCAGGGGCTGACCAGGATTTCCATGTTTCATCCAGACGGGTCGTTTTAAAAACATCAAAACTGCCCTGTCCTCCGAGGCCATTGGAGCTGAAATAAAGGGTTTTGAAGTCACTGTGCAAGAAGGGGGTGCGATCGTCGGAAGTTGTATTTACGGGACTGCCAAGTTCAAAAGGCAGATCCCAATCACCGTTCTTTTTGCGCAGAGCGATGTAAATGTCAATATCGCTGTTTTGGTCTTCTTTCGCTTCAAAAATCAACGCTTCTCCATTGCGCGTGATGCTGGCCATACCTATCCAGGCAAAAACCTTTTGCATCATGATTGGTAAAGGTTCTGACCAACCAGTGCTGGTTCTGGTCGAAAGGTGTGGCTTCCCGGCAATAAAAAGCACCAGATTGTTGCCATCTGCCGACATAGAGACAACGGCTTCATTGGTAGGGCCACTCAAAAACATTTCCATTTTTGGTTCTGCCCACGAACCATCTTCCTGGCGTTCGGTGTAAAAAACATCTTCCCCGGCATAATTATCAACCCGCCCTGAACCAACGAAATACATGAGTTTGCCATCTGAAGACAACACGGGGATGTACTCCGATCCTTCTGTGTTAAAACCTTTTACAAATTCAAGTCGGGATCCTTCAGGGGCTTTCCGGTCTATAGCAACAGGCTTTATTTTGCTTATTTTTTTTGGGTCTATCCTTTCCCGTTGGCTGAGGGGGGCAGTTTTTTGAAGGATCATCAATTTGTTGAACCGACCTTTGTACTGTTTGGGTACAAAAGTGGCCACTTCCACAAAGGAATCGCGGATTGCTTCGGGGCTTTTACTCTTTTCTATGAAGACGAGTGTTTTGCTAAAAAGAGCGTTGTAAGCCTGTTCAATTGCGTTTTTTGTGATTTTATATTCACTGGTCAATTTCTTTTGGGTTTTTTGGTCGGCAGCAATAAAGTCGTTGAGCGTTTTGTCATATCCGCCCAATGCCGCAATCCAACGGCTTCTTTCGTTTACACCAGCAGCGGCCTTTAGGATGCCGTACCCTGCTGGAATACTTTTACCAGGCGTGTTGACATCTTTTTGAAAACAGTCAAGCGCTTTGTCGTATTGCTTTTTGTCAAGGAATTTGAAGCCCTTTTTGACTTGTGCAGTAAGCGAAATGGCGCTGAATAGGAGCGCGCATAAAAGGAGGGTGGCTAGTCTAGTCATCTTGGAAATCTTTAGGTGAAATGTTATGCCTGTGGGGGGCAAATCCCCCTGACAAAAGTAGACAAATTTGTTAAAAAAAATATTCGAGGGGTGACTATGTGTCCTGCTGTGACGATGTGTTTAAAAGAAAAAAGCTTCCATCACAACTGCGCATCAAAAATATTCTTTCGATAAGGCACTTTCACAAAGTCGAGCGTGCCAGGCTTCACGCCGAGGAAGAACTCGTAGGTGCCTCGGTCGGGTTGCCAACGGAAGCTGAGCGACCAACAGTGCAGGTCGCGAGTGAATCCAAAAGAGGGATAGACGAGGCTTTTGGAAATGAAATTGTAGCTGATATTGTCCACATCGAGGCTCCATTTGGAAGAGAGCGGAACGCTTCCAGAAAAATTAAGGCTGTTGGTGCCGATGGTGAATGTGTCGCGAGCCGTGCCATAACCCGTGGGGATGAGTTGTCGGGCGAACGAGATACGGTGATCCACCCGGAAATTGTCAAACATACTCAACAGGTCGTCTTTTGGGAGTTTTGGGCCGCTCGCCTTGGCCGCTGCGGGACCTTTCTTTTTCCCTTTATCGGAAAACATTTCGCGCAGTTGTTTGACCTGAAAGCCTGTATTGAGGGCTATGCCAAACTGGGTGGTGCGCACTAATTTCCCTTTTTCGTGTATTGTGAACTTGTTGATCCTGTTGCCTTTAGCATCGGATATGTAGGGGTCGAAGGTCACGTTCCAGGTCAGGTTAGAGATGCCCTTGAAAAGGCGAAAAAGGCCGCCTGTGCTCACCGTGCTCCACTTCAAGGAGTCGCGGGTTGGGGTATAGGAACCGGCGAAATTGAGTCCGTCGAAAATGCGTTTTTTGAAAACAGAGTCTCGTTTGGCAGAATAGTATTTGAACTCCAGCACATTGGTAACGCCGAAGCCGATGCTTATATCACGTTTTCCGAGCGTAGGTTTGCTGTAATATCCATCCTCAAAAATCCCGTAAAGGAGCGTGTCGCCTCTGCCAGGACGATTATCAGTGTAATAAGATTTGAAGTATCGGTCTTGTTGGTTGCTGAAATCGGGACCAAAGCCGGTGCTCACCGTGGGGCTCATTTTGTGACGAATGCCTTGAAACCAGGCTTTTTTGCGTTTGGATTTGTGTGTCAGGAACAGGGAGGAGCTGACCGAAATGCCCGCGTCGTATTTTCGGAAGGCGTAGAAACCCCAATCGCGGTTGGTTTCCAGCACACCATACTTCGATTTTGGCTCGTTTACTTTTCGCTCTATAAATTCTCCGTTTTGAAAGGTAGAGTCCCAGAACAGAATGGTCGTGTCAATCAACTGTTTGTCAATGATATACGGATACCAGTTTTCCTCGTACCGAAGGCTGGGCGTAATATTGATGTACTTGAAAAGTTTGAAAACGTAGTCGGTGCTGGCCTGGTGCTGAATGCCCATACGAGCATTTTCGAAGGTTTCTTTTTTAAACAGCAGGGTGTCTACAGTTTGGATCGAGTTGTCGAGTTTGGAATTATAGTTCAGCGAAATTTTTTCGTACCAGCGTTCCTCGCCGATCTGAATTTTTCGTTTGAAAGGGAAAACGCGCTGCATCGTGAACTGTGCGCTGGGCAATGTGATGTCCATCTGGCGGGTTTGAGTGTTCTGTGAGTGCCGAAGGCCGATGGTGTACTGGTAAGGTTTGCCAGGAAAGGTTTTAGAATAGGAGAGGTTGGAACTCAGGGAGTTTTCAAACACGCTGGCGTAGTCATTCTGGTTGCGCTGTTGATCGCGATTGGTTTGAATGTTCACAGAGCCGCTGAAACGCCTTGAAGGATGGGCTTTTGGATCCTGAGTGTGGGTCCATTGCAGGCCGAAAGATTTGGCGGATTCTTTTTCAGCCTTTTGGTTTTCGGTCACTATGTTGTTATAATTCAAGTTGAAATTGCCGTTGTTTCGGTAGCGATAATTGTAGCGCGAGTTGGCCGTCACGCCCCAGGTTCCGCCAGTGAATACTCGCAGGAGCAGTGTTGCGTCCATGTGTTCCGAGATGGGCTGATACCATCCAAGGCCCTCAATACCAAAACCTTCCACAGAACGGAAATCAAAATCCTTGGGGATGATAAGGCCCGCTTTTCGGGTTTTGGTGATCGGGAAAAAGCCGAATGGAATGATGAGCGGGGTGGGGATGCCGCCGATTTCAAGATTTGATAATCCGGTGACCACGATTTTATCCTGAATGACTTTCAGTTTTTTGGTGCGGATGCCAAAGTGGGGATGGGGAGCGTCGCAGGTAGTGAGCAGTGCGTCCTGGTTGTAGATGGTGTTTCGGGCTTTTATGGTCGTGTCAACCGATATGCCACTGATAAATTTGGCCCGTTCGCCGAGTACATAAAGATCTTCCTGTTGGGTTCGCGCCTCGTAGATGATGCCTTTTTTGGTCTTAAAATTGTAGCGAAGTCGGGTTGCGATGAAGGCCTGTTCGCCATCTTTGAAATCAGGCAATCCGGTTAATTGGCCCGTACTGTCTGCCAATTGTTGCGCGGAAATTTCACTGTTCGCGTAGTCCAAAAGGATGTATCCAGCCTTGATATTCAAGGAAGTATATTTTACAGTAGCTCCACCATAAAGGTGCACCTGCTTGCTTTTTACGTCAAACCACATGGAGTCCTCTGCGGCATATTCCACTACATCGTCGAGTCCATCGCTGCTGATTTTTATCTTGGAAAGGTCTATCGTGGCGGAATCTTGGAAGGTAGCAGGAGGCAGAGAATCAATTGCTACCCTTCCAATAAGGGAGGAGTCAGGGCGGGGATTTGTTTGCGCCAATGCAGGGGCGCACAAGAGCAGGCAAGCTATTTGTAAGAAATGCCGATATTTGCCGGGTAATTTTTGCACTGGTCTTTTTTTAGTAGTTGGATATTGGAGGCTGGAGATTAGACAATGGACTTTTGAAACAGAAAACATAGTCCGGGAGCGTTACAAAGTCCAAGCTCCAATGTCTAAAATCCAACTTCATCATCCTGCCCTCATTCAAATTTAAAGAAAACCTAGAGTTCGAATTTATGAAGTCAAACTTCGCACTACGAACGCTCGTACTCCTCGCAGCGTGGCTTGTTTTAGAAAATTTTAACCTTCACCATGGAGAGGAGGGTTTAGGGTGTGGGGTTGAGTGTTTAAAACTCGGCAAAAGTATGGAATCTGCCGGGCATCACCATCACCCATCCTTCAACCTTCAATCCTCTACCTTCAATCCTCAACCCTCCACCGCTCCCCCATATCGAATTAAAACCATCGTGCTTGATGCCGGGCACGGCGGCAAAGACCCCGGCTGTGTCGGCGCTTCGGCGCACGAAAAAGAGAACTGTTTGGCCATCGTGCTTCGGTTGGGCGCCTACATCGAAGCGAATTATCCCGAGATCAAGGTTATTTATACCCGCGATGCTGATTTTTTTGTGGAACTCAATGAGCGTGCGGCCATCGCCAATCGCAACAAAGCCGACCTTTTTGTCAGTGTTCACTGCAACTCAATTCCGTCTAAGTCAGTACAAGGCGCCGAGACCTATGTGTTGGGCCTTCACCGCAGCAAAGACAACCTGGATGTGGCAAAGCGTGAAAACTCCGCCATTTATCTAGAGAAAGATTATCAGAAAAATTATGAAGGGTATGATCCTGCCAGCCCGGAAGCGGAGATATTTGCCAGTGTTTGGCAGAGTGCGTATTTGGAGCAAAGCATTTTGATGGCCAGTTATGTACAACAATTCGCCAGCGCGGTGGCTTTTAGGGAAGACCGGGGGGTTAAACAAGCGGGTTTCCTCGTGCTGCGCGAAACGGCGATGCCCTCCGTGCTCATCGAAACAGGATACCTCACCAATGCCTCCGAAGAAGAATTCCTTGCCTCCGAGGAGGGCCGTGAGCAAATGGCGTTGGCCATTTTCCAATCCTTCGAAGCGTACAAAAGGCACATAGAAACGGGCAAAGCCATCCAAAATGTAGTGAGTGCGCCAGTAAAACCCGCCAAAGCTTTCCCGCCTGCCGAGGCTCGGCAAGCAGGCGCGAAAGAGAGCAAGCCGATCCCTGCCAAAACCGTTGCTCAAAAAACACCCGCCACCATCGTTTCCTCCAAAGCTTCTGTAGACAAACCAAAAACAACGCTTGGAAAACCTGTCACAGGCGTTAAATCCACCACCCAAGCCCCAGCCGCCCCGAAAGATTTTACCATTTATCTCCTGGCATGGCCGAACAAACTGGACCCG
>Ga0105044_10012480_pt1 | contig 11546 bp, 8 predicted proteins | sample MAT01_FD_78092 | JGI IMG/M metagenome (GOLD analysis project Ga0105044, IMG submission 78092) | Freshwater microbial communities from Lake Fryxell liftoff mats and glacier meltwater in Antarctica - MAT-01 | ecosystem: Environmental > Aquatic > Freshwater > Ice > Liftoff microbial mat | place...
AATGAACCACTGTCTTGCCATCTGACAATGTGTTGACATCGGTATCCTTTCCCAAGTGCCCTATCATGGATACTTTATTGAGTCCGCGCATATCGCCTCCTTTGTCTTTCAAAGAAAGCGGAACGCCCTTTTCTTGAGGCTGCTTATTATCTTATAGATTATGGAATGGTATAGGCATGGTATGATTTTATTTTTCACCATGAACACAAAGAACCATAAAGAACCTCCGAAAGGATGCGCACTGGGAGAAAAGTGTTTTTTAATTCTTCGTGGTACTTGAGAGTGAATAAAGTTGCTTAGGGTTTCCCCCCCAGCGCACTGGACTAACCGGGTTGCTAGACTGATTGGCGCTGGCCTCATTATGTAGTGAGGCCGTGCGGTGGCGGGTAGGTGTCACGTCTGTCTTTGGTTAAGAGAAAGGAGGTGCATTAGCCAATCCATTTTAATAGCTGATGTTCTTTAGGTTACGTTTTTTCATGAATTACCTATTTTAAATTTCGGTACGTAAGAAGGCTTCATCGTTCTTCCAAAGAAAAGTAAAATAAAGAATAACTATAAATCACGTTTGAGTGGTCAGTTGATCTGTGGTTGCCACCTAAACCGACAATCCAACGCATTTATTTCCCTCATTCGTCCAGATCGTCATTGTCTTTTTCAAAGGCCCTCAGCAGCACTGCGGAAATTATGGATTGCTTCACACGGTAACCGTGTTGTTTATTTTCCTTTCTCAAATCAACTCATTCGGGTGCATCTCTATCGAAAGGTTGGGCAGGGCTGGAAATTGCTGGGATTAGCTTTTTTTTCTCCAAGAGTTCCCTACACAATAAACCATCCCCCTTTCGTTCGCACCTTTGTACCTATGGCAAATCCTCATATCCTCTGGGCAGACGACGAAATCGACCTGCTCAAACCCCATATCCTCTTTCTCGAACAAAAGGGCTATCGCGTTTCTACCGTCAACAACGGCCGCGATGCAATAGATAAAGTGCGCGCTGAACATTTCGATATCGTCTTCCTCGATGAAAATATGCCCGGCCTCAGCGGTCTGCAAGTGCTGCCCGAACTAAAAATCATCGACCCCGGCCTGCCCGTTGTCATGATCACCAAAAGCGAGGAAGAGCACATCATGGAGGATGCTATCGGCTCCAAAATAGCCGACTACCTCATCAAACCCGTGAACCCCAACCAGATCCTGCTTACCATCAAGAAAAACCTTGATGAGAAGCGCCTGGTGAGTGAGAAGACTACCAGTGACTACCGCCAGGAATTCCGCGAGATCTCTATGCGCCTAGGCGACCGCATGAACCCCACGGAGTGGGTGGAATTCTACAAAAAACTGGTGCGCTGGAGCATGGAGCTGCAAGAAACAAGCGACGAGGGCATGACCCAGATCTTCCGCACCCAACGCCTCGAGGCCAACGATCAGTTTGCCCGATTCATTCGTCAGAACTACCTCGGATGGTTGAAGGACTCGTCTACGGCGCCCATCATGTCGCACACGCTCTTCAAAAACCGGATTGCCCCGCTCATAAAGGAAAACCCTTCCGAACCGGTATTCCTGCTCGTGATCGATAACTTGCGCTTCGACCAGTGGCGCACTATTCTTCCCCGTCTCAAAGAGCATTTCCGTCTCGATTCAGAGGATATCTACTATTCGATCTTGCCCACTGCCACGCAGTATGCGCGCAATGCTCTATTCTCCGGTCTAATGCCCAGCGAGATGGAAAAAATATATCCACAGTGGTGGAGAAATGAGGACGATGAAGGGGGCAAGAATATGTACGAGGAAGATTTTCTGGGTGCCCAACTCAAGCGCCTCGGCATGGATTTCAAATGGAGCTACCACAAAATCACCAACCTCAATGCGGGAAAAAAACTCGCGGATCAGTTCAGCAACCTACTCGGCAATAAACTCAATGTGATTGTGTACAATTTTGTGGACATGCTCAGTCATGCCCGCACCGAAATGGAAGTGATCAAAGAGCTGGCAGACGATGAGCCGGCCTACCGCTCCATTACGCAGAGCTGGTTTGATCATAGTCCGCTGCTGGACATCCTCAAGCAGATGGCCGAGAAAAATTGCCGCTTGATTATCACCACCGACCACGGCACCGTGCGGGTGGAAAATCCAATCAAGGTGATCGGCGACAAAAACACCAATACCAACTTGCGGTACAAGTCTGGTCGCAACCTGAATTACAACCCGAAGGAAGTGTTTGAAATTAAAAATCCGCAGGACGCGTATCTCCCGCGGATGAACATCAGTTCGTCATACATCTTCGCCAACCACCACGATTTTTTTGTGTATCCGAATAACTACAATCACTTCGTGAATTTTTACCAGAATACCTTCCAGCACGGCGGTATTTCGCTGGAAGAAATGCTCATTCCATTTTGTGTTTTGCGCTCCAAGTAAATCATGTCTACTTTCCTCAGCTTTTCTCCCGACGATTTACCCGAAACAGCGAAGGCGTTCCTCGAGGCATTTCCCAAAGGCGGACTCTTTCTTTTGAATGGAGAAATGGGTGCGGGTAAAACAACCTTTGTGCGTGCGGTGTGCAGCTTGCTCGAAACCGAAGCGGCTGTCAGTCCTACGTTCTCACTGATCAATCAGTACGAGAGCAACACGGGCGTGAAGGTTTGGCACATGGATATGTATCGCATCCAAAATATGGAAGAAGCGCTGGATTTCGGTATTGAAGAGTACCTCGATCGGGATGGATACGTATTCATTGAATGGCCCGAGCATATCCGGCCATTGCTTCATGGGGAGGGACACGAGATCTCGATCACCCTCTCCAATCCGGGAAGAATTCTGAGTTTCTGAACCGCTTAGTGCGCGGCCGGAGCTTTCGCAGCGGGAGCGGTGTGCATAGTGTCAGTAGCAGCAGGCGCAGTGGCCGCAGGTGCAGGAGCTTCATTCATGATCCGCGTGCCATCGAGCACTTCCTTCGGCGGAACGGTGTTGTGGTTTACACTCACTAATAGGAGCGTCAACATTGCAGCGAGTGGAACGATGAACCAGAGAAACAAGGAGCTTTCCTTGGAGGCAGAATGAGCGGCCATAAGTCGGTAATGAGGTTAGTTAACGCGGCGAATTTACACAAAGTTGGTGGATTCGCTCCGCACATTTCACTGGACATGTGCTCGTGAAAAACTTGCTGAGTGTCGGCATATTCGCATTCGAATTGGCGGTATCTTAGAATTTCCTATTTCCCTTGACCATTCACCCATGAAAAAAGAGGCCATACGGGCACTCGCCCAGGAAGCAGCCCTTCAACCGCAGGAAGAAACGCTGGCAGTGGCTAGAAGCAAATCTCAGTTGTCGATCGGTATTCCCAAAGAATCCTCCTTCCAGGAACGACGCGTAGCGCTGGTTCCCGAAAGCGTAGCGCTGCTCGTGAGCAATGGACATGAGGTGATTGTGGAAACCAATGCCGGTAAGGAATCCAATTTCCAGGATCACGACTACAGTGAGGCAGGCGCTCACATCGTGTACTCGCCGCTGGATGTGTTTAAGGCCGACATCATTATGAAAGTCGCTCCTCCCAGTCCGGAGGAAGTGCTGCTCATGCCGGGCAAACAAACGCTTATCAGTGCCATTCACTTGCCTATTCAAACGCCGGAGTATTTCCGCACCCTGTGCGTGAAAAAAATTACGGCAGTGGCCTGGGACTACATCAAGGACGATTCTGGTATATATCCCATCGTGCGGGCCATGGGTGAAATTGCGGGCAACACTGCGGTGCTTATTGCCTCGGAATATTTGAGTCATTCGCATGGCGGACAAGGACTGATGTTTGGCGGAATCAGTGGCGTGCGTCCAACGGAAGTAGTGATTGTAGGCGCAGGTACAGTGGGAGAATTTGCGACACGTGCCGCCCTCGGTCTAGGAGCCAGTGTGAAGTTATTCGACAACAGTATTTATCGGTTGCGCCGCATTCAAACGGATCTAGGCGTGCGACTTTGGACCAGCACCATTCAACCTTCTGAACTGCGCCGCGCGCTCGAATCGGCGGATGTCGCCATCGGTGCCTTGCACGGAGTGAATGGTCGTTCGCCCGTCGTGGTGACCGACGATATGGTATCGAATATGAAATACGGCAGTGTGATCGTGGACATCAGTATCGATCAAGGTGGTTGTTTTGAAACGTCACGCGTGACGACTCATGAGCAGCCGACATTTAAGCAGCACGGGGTGATTCACTACTGTGTGCCCAATGTGGCCTCGCGGGTATCGCGCACGGCGTCGTATGCGCTGAGCAATATTTTCGCGCCGGTTATAATGAGTATTGGAGATGAAGGCGGAATTGCCAATCTGGTAAAAAATCACCAAGGCTTCCGCAACGGCGTGTACATGTACAACGGCACCATCACCAATGAAGTCATTGGTCAGGCCTTCGATTTGCCTTGGAAGCCGCTCGAGCTGCTGATTGCAGCGATGTGATCTACCGCAGTGAAGCGCCGAGTTTTTCAAAGAGAGAAGTGCGAATGCGTTCCATCAACCCATCCACCTGCTTGTCGGTCATCGTTTTCTCGCTGTCTTGTAGCACAAAACTGACAGCATAGGATTTCTTTCCCGCTTCGAGGTTTTTGCCTTCGTACACATCAAACAAATTGACCTCACGGAGAATTTTCCGGTCCACAGAAAACGCGCAGGATTCAATTTCTGCAAAGCGCACTTTGCGGTCGAGAAGCAAACTCAAATCGCGACGTACTGCGGGAAACTTTTCCGGAGCCTTATAGGCGATGGCCGTTGCAGGAAGAGAGCGGATCAACAGATCCCAGTCGATTTCTGCATACCACACCGCAGCGCGCACATCGAAGGTTTGAAGGATGGACGAAGAAATCAATCCGGCCCGTGCCATACAGTCCTTGCCGCGCGACCAATCCAGTCCATCTTCAAAAAAGACAAATTCCGAGCCTTTGGTCTGAAGTCCACGGACTCCGCAGGTGCGAAACACATCTTCCAGCGCGGATTTCACATTCACAAAAGAAGCTGCGTTGGAGGAGTTGTTCCAGCTCTCCGGCAGGTTGCGACCACTCACTGCGATCGCCAATTTTGTTTTCTCTTCAAACTTTCCGTCGCGCTTTCGGTATTCTTTTCCGAGTTCAAACAAACGAAGATCGGGATTGCGGTGATTTTGATTTAACGCGATGGATTGCAGCACACCAAACAGCAGCGACTGGCGCATAATGCCCAGATCCGAACTCAGCGGATTGAGCAGATTGACTGCAGTGGCGTCAGAATATTCGGGCTCTTCGGTGAGCGTGGCGTAGCGCTGGCGCGTCATCGACATACTCATGATTTCGGTAAAACCAGTGGCGGCTATCACGTCGGCCACGCGCTCATAGATCTTGTCGGGATCGGGCTTAGGCGCGATGGACAGAGAGCTTCGCATGGCAGTGGGATAGTCCACATGATCGTATCCATAGATGCGGAGAATCTCTTCAATCACGTCCACTTCGCGGGTCACATCCACGCGATAGAAAGGAGAGTGAATTGTGAGTTGTAAATCGTTTTCAGACGAAATTTCAAATCCGAGCGCGTGGAGTATTGACTTGATTTTTTGCGGAGCTATTTTTTTACCGATCAACAATTCTACGCGTGCGTAGCGCAAGGTGATCTCGGGGCGCACCGCTTGAGTAGGGTAGAGGTCAGTTGTTTCCGAAGAAATTACTCCGCCGGCGATTTCGGTAATCATTCCGGCCGCACGCAGTGCTGCCCACATCACCTGCGAAGAATCTGTTCCGCGTTCGAAACGAAAAGAACTGTCTGTATTCAATCCATGACGGCGCGCTGATTTGCGAATGCCTGAGGCATTGAACCAGGCGCTTTCAAGAAATACTGAGGTAGTTGATTCAGACACTCCGGAATCGAGGCCGCCGAAAATGCCCGCCAAACACATCGGGCGATTGGCATCGGCAATCACCAGATCTTCCGAAGAGAGTTTGCGCTCTGTGCCATCGAGCGTCGTGAATGCTTCCTGATCCGTTGCTCTTCGCACGATCACTTTGCCTCCGCCGATGTGGTCGGCATCAAAAGCGTGAAGTGGCTGTCCGCATTCATGTTGCACATAGTTCGTGATATCTACGATAGTGTTGATCGAGCGCAACCCGATTACCGCAAGACGCTCCTGCAGCCATTCAGGCGACGGGCCCACTTTTAGCCCTTGAATGAATAGTCCGGTATATCTTGGACATGCCTCTAAATCCTTTACGTCCACTGAAATGGGCGAAGGGATTTTCGCAAGAGCGACTTTAGAAACATCTGGAAGAGAAAGGTTCAGATTAATTGGCGTGCGGCCTTCCATGTGTGCGAGCGCGGCGGCTAATTCGCGGGCTACACCGATGTGTGAAAATGAGTCGGTGCGATTGGGCGTAAGACCGATGCTCAGCAGAAAATCGGAGCGCAATCCGAGCACATCGGCCGCTTTGGCACCGGGCGTGGCTGAAGCGTCGAGCACCATGATACCACCGTGGTCGGTGCCGAGTCCAAGTTCATCTTCCGCACAGATCATCCCGTGAGATTCTGCGCCACGAATTTTACTTTTCTTGATCACCAACGGCTCACCGCCTCCGGGATAGAGCGTGGTACCAATAGTGGCCACGAGAACCTTTTGTCCGGCGGCCACATTCGTGGCTCCGCACACGATTTGCACTGGTTCGCCTTCACCGAGGTTCACGCGGGTAATGCGCAGACGATCCGCATCGGGATGAGGAGCGCATTCGAGCACCTCGCCCACGACTACGCCTTCGAGGCCACCGGGAACGGGCTCCACGCGGTCGATTGATTCCACTTCAAGGCCTATGGCCGTAAGTACTTCGCCGATTTGTTCAGGCGAAAAATCCGTGTGCAGGTAATCCCTGAGCCAGTTGTATGATATATTCATAGAGCTACAAAGAAAAGAGGCAGCGCGCACACTGCCTCAAACTTTATTTGATGTCGGGGCCTAACTTAAAACTAGTCGGGATGACAGGACTTGAACCTGCGACCTCACGCCCCCCAGACGTGCACTCTACCAACTGAGCTACATCCCGATTTGGTCGGCGAAAATAAGCAGACCAATTGAAGTATGCATGGAAAAATGTGGATCAAAAAAAAGCCTCCCACGTTTCGGTGGAAGGCACATTCGTTTACAACCCTACAAAATCAACTTCAATTCATTTTTTTGTTAGGCACCTGTCCGGTAGCCCCTTTATTCGTTACGCCTGTCACGGATGATTCATCCTTCAGGCTAAATGTGATCGGCATGATAAAACTGGTGTCCACCGGTAACCCGTGGCGGGTAGCTGCTGTCCAAGATGGCATTTTAGAAACAAAGCGAAGTGCTTCTTCATCCAAGAGGTAATGGACTCCATCAGAAACTTCAGCTTGACGCACATCGCCGGCCTCGTCGATCACAAAAGTGACATACACTGTTCCTTCCAATTTGCGCTGTTTGGCTTCCGAAGGATAAACGAGGCTGTCGATGACCAGTTTTTGCAGCGCAGCGCTACCCCCAGGAAACTTGGCGGCAGCGGTGGTGCGGTTCGAGCGACGAAAGTTTTCATCGGGGTAAAATCGATTAGGCTTCTCGCGGCCGTCGTAGTTCCAGCGTTTCCAGGTGCCTATTTTGGTTCCATTGCGAAAACGGCCCGTTGATTCAGTAGTGCCGTTGGCGTAGAAATAGGCAAAATCACCATCTTCCACGGTAAGATCCGGGTCTGTATAACGCCCAGTCATCATCGTTTCACCCGTCACGTAATTCACCTGAACCGCGAGCGAACTGTCGGAGAGCATGGTGACTGAACGCACAAACTTCGACTTTTGGGAAGCCTCTGCGGACATTATATTGAATTGAGGGTCGAGATATTCTGTCCTTGTTTGAGCCGACACGGGCTCAATTAAGGCAAACACGCTGATAAAAGTCAGGAAGTGCAGCGCAAATTTCATTTGTATGGATATCTTCGGTTAGGTAAGTACGCAGTGTGGCAAAAGTAATTCAAAAGTAAGACGGATGTAAACAGTTTTGGTTGTCTACCTTGAAATTGTCCACATTTGAACATTATTGGATTCAAACTATGGACTACATCTTCGAAAAAGAATATACTGAGACGGTAAAACGCATCTCCACTCACTTTGGTGAGACCCTCGATTACGCTGCAATTCTCTTCCTTATTGGCGTGCAGGAACTTGGAAAAGAGCCACAAACGTTTAAGAAGGATCAAAAGATCGAACTGATGCACGTGGCCATTTGCACCTTGCTTGAGCCATACGGATACTATCATTTAGAGGGCAGAGACGAGGATGGCTGGCCCCATTTCCGGAGGATTGAAGATCTTCCTCCGCTGAATCCTGCCGAGCAGGAAGTACTTATAAAAAAGGCGATTGTCAGCTATTTCCGTGGAAGTGCATAACTCACGGAAATAGCGGACGGTTCACCTAGTGCGAATTTGGAGTGTGAATCACCAAAGGCGATTCTTCCTCTTGTTTCAGGCGCATAATCATTTCCAATGCGTCCGGAATGACATCCGAACAAATGGTGATGAACGCGCCCGGAACAGCGGTCTTGATGGCATGCTCGATGGCCTGTGATTCCTTGGGAATGACAGTCACTTTGCGATCTGTAGAAACGCTGTGAATCCCCTCCGTCATCAGCGCAATGATGTCCTGTTCGGAGCGCCCGCGCAAATTTTTATCCTGACGAATAATCACTTCGTCAAACATACCTGCTGCAACACGGCCGAGGTTGCGGATATCCTCATCGCGACGATCACCTACTCCGGCGATAATGCCCACTTTGGGAGAAGCATCTACTTTAGAAAGGAAGTCGCCGATGGCCATAAATCCGTGCGCGTTGTGCGCATAGTCGACCATCACGGTGAAGTTTTTAAAGTGAAACATATTCATGCGCCCAGGAGTTTGCACGGGGCTTGGAATAAACGTTTCCAGTGCCATACGAATATCTGCAATTTTGAAATCGCGGATAAAACTGGCCAGTACACACGGCAGAATATTGGCGATGTTGAACACCGCCCGACCGCCATACGTCAGTGGAATATTCGAGGCCTTATCCACACGAATTTTCCAGGTTCCCTTGCAGATGGTTACAAATCCATTTTCATAAATGGCTGCCAGTCCGCCTTCTTTGATGTGATTTTGAATGATCGGATTGTGCTCATCGAGTGAGAACCAAGCCACTCTGCTCCTGAGCGTTTTGGCCATGCCCACGGTATGTTCGTTATCGGCATTAAGAATAGAATACCCTTCGGGAAATACGCTTTCAGGTACCACCGATTTTACGCGGGCGAGTTGCTCGAGTGTATCTATATCCTGCAGTCCGAGATGGTCTTCAGCGATGTTGGTTACAATAGCAATATCACAATTGTGAAATCCGAGTCCGGCGCGCAGAATACCGCCACGTGCACATTCCAGCACCGCAAAATTCACGGTAGGATCCTTCAGTACAAACTCAGTACTTATGGGGCCCGTGCAATCGCCCTTCATCATCATGCGGTTGTTGATGTAAATACCATCGGTAGTAGTGAATCCGACCGAGTATCCCATCTGCTTCACGATGTGCGCCATGAGCCGGGTGGTGGTGGTTTTACCATTGGTACCCGACACCGCGATAATTGGAATGCGCGCCGACATTCCGTTGGGATAAAGCATATCGACTAAAGGCTCTGCCACGTTGCGGGGCAAACCTTCTGTGGGCTCGATGTGCATGCGGAATCCGGGAGCTGCGTTCACTTCCAAAATGGCTCCACCGTTTTCACGGATGGGCAAGTGGAGATCAGGTGCCATGATGTCGATACCACATATATCAAGACCGATAATCCGGGCAATACGTTCACACATAAACACATTGTCTGGGTGAACCATGTCGGTGATGTCAGTAGCTGTTCCTCCTGTGCTGAGATTGGCGGTGGGTTTAAGAAAAACCTCTAAGCCCTTTTCAGGAATGCTGTCGAGGGTGAGACCTTCGCGCTTGAGCATTTCATGGAGAAAATCATCGATACTAATCTGAGTGAGCACTTTCTCGTGGCCGTAACCTCTGCGCGGATCTTCGTTGGTCTTATCGATAAGTTGCTGAATGGTGTGCACCCCATCGCCTTTCACCGCAGCCGGTTTGCGAATTGCGGCGGCCACATATTGATAGTTGATCACGAGCACTCGGTGATCTTGACCAGTAATAAAGCGCTCCACGATTATCCCACGACCGTATTTCTTGGCAGCGGCGAGTCCGACGAGAGCGTCTTCCCAATTGGTAATATTCGTGGTGGCTCCTTTTCCATGGTTGCCATTTACAGGCTTGGTGACGATGGGATAATTAATCACCGAGATGGCATCTTTCAATCCCTCTTCCGTGTAAACGATCCGACCTTTTGGCACCGGAATTTCAGCCGCATCGAGCAGGTTTTTAGTTTCCTCTTTATCACAGGCAATATCCACTGCGATACTTCCCGTGGAGCTGGCGATGGTAGCGCGGATACGACGCTGGTTGACCCCATAGCCCAGTTGTACGAGTGAGTGCCGGTTGAGACGGATGTATGGAATGCCTCGGGCGGCAGCCTCTTCCACGATGCACCCGGTAGATGGACCGAGACGAACCTCTTCGCGTATTTCGCGAAGTTGCTGAATGTCTTCAGCGATGTTGTATTCTTTGCCTTCAATGAGGGTTTCGGCGATGCGCACGGAAGCTTTTGCGGCATATACCCCAGCCTTTTCTTCCATGTAAGAAAAAACGACATTGTAGACACCCTTCTTAGAAGTCTCCCGGGTGCGTCCGAAACCACAATGCATCCCTGCGAGCGTTTGCAGTTCAAGAGCGATGTGCTCAATCACGTGACCCATCCATGTACCTATCTCCACGCGGTGAAAAAATCCACCAGGAACTCCTTCTGAGCAGCGGTGTGCGTACATCGTGGGCATCAATGCCCGCACGCGATCGAGAAATCCAGGGATAGTGTTGGTGGGGCGCTCTTCCAGATCTTCGAGATCGAGGCGCATTTGAATGACTTTATGCCGGCGTATAGACCAATAGTTTGGCCCTTTCATCACTTTGACGTCGAGAATTCGCATAGTACCGTTAATAAGGTTTTATGCGAATATAGGTGGAGGAGCCATGCACTCGATATTTCGAGAGATCAGAAAGAAAAACGAAAAGGGAAGCAATTTTGTTGGAGAGGTTGTTTTTCGGTGCTCCAATCCACCCAAACATACAGTCAGGTGGAAATTGAAAAATTGGCTTATCCGTGAGCTGCGATTTACAGAGGTGCCTGAGATCCTATTTTACTTGGAGGCGCTCTTAAGTGCTTGTTGACTTAGTCGTTTTCATTTGAATAATGTCCACCAAAAAGGAAAATGCCATTGCAAAATAGATGTATCCTTTCGGGATTTCAACGTGAAATCCTTCTGCCAAAAGTGACACGCCAATCATCAACAGAAAGCTGAGCGCCAATATTTTGAATGAGGGGTGGTTGCGAATGAAGTCGTTGATCGGTTTAGCAGCGATGAGCATGATGATGACCGTTACAATTACTGCTGTGTACATTACCCA
>Ga0105044_10012481_pt1 | contig 11546 bp, 8 predicted proteins | sample MAT01_FD_78092 | JGI IMG/M metagenome (GOLD analysis project Ga0105044, IMG submission 78092) | Freshwater microbial communities from Lake Fryxell liftoff mats and glacier meltwater in Antarctica - MAT-01 | ecosystem: Environmental > Aquatic > Freshwater > Ice > Liftoff microbial mat | place...
CCTTGGGATCGAAAGCAAACCATTCATTCACTTCGTATTTTAACGATAGAAGAAACCTATGAATTGGTAGATGCTATTGATCAAAATGATTGGAAAGGAATTAAAGAGGAACTTGGAGATATATTGCTGCATTTGCTATTTTATGCTAAAATTGGTGCTGAACAGAACCAGTTTCAATTAGAAGACATGATTAATGGAATTGCTGATAAGTTAATTAATCGCCATCCTCATATTTATGGCGATGTAAAAGTAAATAATGAGGAAGACGTTAAAAGAAACTGGGAGCAAATTAAACTAAAGGAAGGTAAAAAATCTATTTTAGAAGGAGTTCCTGCTTCATTACCTGCTGTAGTAAAAGCTTTACGAATTCAAGAGAAATCTAAACAAGTTGGATTTGAATGGGAAAATAAAGAAGATGTTTGGAAGAAAGTAGAAGAGGAGTCAAATGAACTAAAAGAAGCTATTGAAACCAATAATCAGGAAGATATTATAGATGAATTTGGCGACTTGTTATTCAGTTTAGTAAATTATGCACGGTTTTTGCAAGTAGATCCGGAAGCTGCATTAGAAAGAACCAATCGTAAGTTTATTCATCGTTTTCAGCAAATGGAAACCATTGTTGCAAAAGAAGGAAAAAGCTTGGCCGATTTAAGTCTAGAAGAAATGGATGCAATTTGGAATATAGTAAAAAAAATAAAAATAGACTAGTTGATCAATAGTATTCGTAATTCGATTTTTAAGAACGGTTATTTAATCATTATAGCTGCATGGCTGTATACTATTTCTTTTATTTTCACCAATTACTGGAGTTATCATGCTAGTCCAGAAAAAGTAAAAACTACCCTTGAGCAAAGTGTACGTCAAGAGGAGCAAAAAATTAATCAATTATTTGCAGATACTTTATTAATTGAACAATTACTTAACCATAGTTCAAAAGAATCTTCACTTAGTGTTGAGTCCGAATTTTTCGGGATATTTATTTATGGTAACGATAGCTCAGGTAATGTAGTAAATTTATATTGGAGTACCAATAAAATAGAAGTTCCAATTAGTCAATTAAAAATGACTGAAGAGGAGCAATTTTATGCTAACTCAAATGGTAGTTATATAGTTTTTAAAAAAGCACAGAAAATTAAAGGTGCAGATTTTTCTATATATGCTGTATTACCAGTTTATTATTCTTATTTTATTCAAAATAAATATTTCAAATCAGATTTTGCTGCTTATCCGGAATTGGGCGAACAATATGAGTTAAGTACAGATTCAAATTCTTTGCCAGTATTTAGTGGTAAAGGAGCTTATTTGTTTAGCATTGATTTGAAAGTAGGGAAAGAGTTTATTTCTTATGATTCAGTTACCGTACTTTTAAGAATTGCAGCTGTGCTTTTTTTATTTATTTTTTTGCATGTAGTTTCAGTTGAATTAACTATTGCCATTAATTTTAAAACTGGCTTTTTATTTTTTATCCTTTCAGTTGTATTACTCCGAATTTTGGCTTACATCACTAACTTCCCATTTGAGTATAGTAAATTACCACTATTTGATCCTACTATTTATGCATCCAACTTTCTGCATCCATCTTTGGGCGATTTGTTTATTAATTCGGTTATCTTTTTTTTGTTGCTTCTTTTTTATAAAACTAATTTTAAGGGTAAGAATTTTATAGAAGCCAATACTACTTCTAGTCAGTTTGGAGTTATTGTATTGTCACTATTTACAATTTCTTGTTTTGCAACAATAAGTATTATTAAAAGTTTAGTGCTTGATGCTAAAATTTCATTTGATGTAACCAACATTTTTAGCTTAAATATTTACAGTGTTGTTAGTTTTGTAATACTGTGCTTTTTGGCGCTTATTTTTTTCTTGCTTTCTCAATTACTCTTACGTTCTATAATTCAAAGTACTCGATTTAGTTTTAGAGTATTTGTTCCTGTTATTGTTTGTGGATTTGTTAGTATTTACTTTTTTGTGGCAGCAGCTAATGTAGTACTTTATTTTGTTGTATTAGTTTGGCTAATACTGTTTTTATTGATTCTGCAATTTAGAAAAGCTGATTTGAATGTGCCTCTTATAAAGTCGACATTCTTTATTTTTTGGGTAATGATTTTTGCAATGTCAATAGCTGCATTATTGGTTTTCCAAAATCGAACAATTGAGTTTGAACAACGAAAAAGAGTTGCTGAAAAACTTGCAATACAAACTGATCCTTCCGGCGAAAATCTGATGAATATTGCCACAACTAATTTCGATAATGGGTTTTTGGCAAAGAATTTTTACAGATTAGTAATTGGAGAGATAAGTAATAAGTATTTTAAAGATAGCTTAATCAATCAAAATTTTTCAGGCTACTTAAACAAATATGAAACAAAAATTTATGCTTTTGATAACTTATATAATCCTTTGTATAATGAAGATTCGCTTAATTATGATTCTTTAAAAACAGTAATAATGAATCAGGCAATACAAACAGAAGTGCCTAATTTATACAGATATGAAAAAAGTAAAGAAGGCTTTAGTTATATTTATCAGAAAGTAATTTATAATAATGACAAAACAGTTGGCTATTTATTTGTATTACTAAAATCTAAACGATACAAGAGCGAAACGTTGTATCCAGAGCTTTTTAATCAATCTCAAGATATTGTAACAGATATAAGCAGTAATTATGCATATGGAATTTATTTTGATGGAAAAATTATAAATCATTTTAATAATTATAATTTCCCATCACAGCTAAATGATCTTAAGCTACCAGCTTTTGAGTTCGTTCAAAAAAATGAAGGCGACTTTTCTGAGCTATGGTACAATTCAGGTAATAATAGACAGGTAGTGGTTGTTAAACGAAGTACATGGTTGATTGAAGCTTTTACTTTATTTGCGTACTTATTTTGTTCTTTTTTAATAGTTATAGGATTCTTTCAATTAGCTAGTTTATTGGTAAATATAAAATTTAGATGGGTTGGTATTCAATCTTTATTTAAACTAAATATTCGTACTCAAATTCAAGGCACTATTATTTTTGTTAGCCTTTTTTCATTCATTGTAATTGGTATTGCTACTATTTCATTTTTTATTTTTAGGTTTAATTCTACTAATGAAGAACGGTTGTCAAAATCAATACAAGTGATGGCTGATGAGATGAATGCAAAGGTAAATATGGTTGCACTCAATAAAAATGGTAAAGTTAATAATATTGTAAGGTATGAATTGGAAAAAGTCACTGCTGATATTTCTGACTTGCATAATGTAGACATTAATTATTTTGATATAAATGGCGATTTAATTATTTCAACTCAGCCATATATATATAACAAGCACCTTCTTACTTCCAAAATGGAACCCGTTGCATTTACTGCAATGAAGCATAATCATAGAATTCGTTTTTTGCAGTCAGAATCAATCGGAAAATTAAAATACTTAAGCGTTTATGTACCTTTAGCTGACGATCAGCAAAATGTATTTGGATATTTGAATATTCCTTATTTAAACTCTCAAATAGAACTTAATCAGGAAATTTCTGGATTTTTAGCAACATTAATTAACCTAAATGCTTTTATCTTTTTATTAGCAGGCACGATTGCGTTTTTTCTTACCAATCGGATTACTGCTTCGCTCAGTTTAATTGGAGCTACTATGCAGAAAATGAATTTGGGTTCAAAAAATGAGGTTATTGAATGGAGTAGGTCGGATGAGATTGGCGTTTTAGTAAAAGAGTATAACACAATGGTGCTTAAATTGAATAAAAGTGTTCAATCATTAGCGCAAAGCGAAAGAGAAAGTGCATGGAGAGAAATGGCTAGGCAGGTTGCTCATGAGATTAAGAACCCGCTTACTCCCATGAAACTGAGTATCCAATATTTGCAAAAAGCAATAAAAGAGGAGGCTCCAAATAAAAAAGAGCTAATTACCAAAATGACGGACATATTAATTGATCAAATTGATCAATTATCTAAAATAGCTGGCGATTTTTCTCATTTTGCTAATATTGGGAATGCCCAATTTGTACAATTTGAGCTAACTGATTTGATTCAATCTTTAATTACATTGTATAATTCCAATGAAAGAATTCATTTTCATTTGAAAAAGCCAAGTCATCCTTTAATAATACTGGCTGATAAAATTCAAATGAATCGGTTATTCATGAATTTAATTCAGAATGCAGTTGAAGCAGGGGAGAGTAGATTAAAAGATATTGAGATTTACATCGATCTTCAAATACTAAGTAAAGAGGTAATGATTACAATTCGCGATGAGTCTGGTGGAGTTCCAGAAATTATGATCTCTAAGGTTTTCAGTCCTAATTTTACTACAAAAACTGCTGGAACTGGTTTAGGTCTTGCAATATGCAAAGGCATTGTTGATAATGCAAATGGGCATATATCATTCAATAGTGAAATTGGTGTTGGTACTACTTTTACAATTATGTTACCCCTTGCCTAAATGATTCTTTAAGGTCTTTTAGATTTTTGATCTACAATAAATTTTTCGAAAGAATGTAAAGAAAAACTACTCAAATTGTTTTTTGCTGTTAGTCCTGCTTTTTGGGCAACTAAAACCCCATATTTGCAATCGGTGTAGCTATCAATAGAGTGGGCATCTGGATTAATTGAAATCAATACATTTTTATTAAGTGCTTTATCAATCCATCTCCAATCCATATCAAGTCTTCTTGGATGCGCATTTAATTCTATAGCTACATTATTAGCAGCACAAGCGTCTATTATAATGTTATGATCTATGGGGTAACCATTTCTGCTTAGTAATAATCGCCCAGTCATATGCCCAAGAATGGATGTATATGGGTTCTCTATTGCTTTTAAAAGCCTTGCCATAGCTTTCTCTTGGTTCATCTTTAGGTTAGAGTGAATGGAAGCTATAATTATATCAAAACTGCTTAAAATTGCATTTGAGTAATCGAGGTTACCATCATTGAGAATATCGCTTTCTATGCTTTTAAAAACCTTAAACGATTTTAATTTTGGATTTAATTCGTCTATTTGCTGGTGTTGAGCCCTAATTCTATCTTCTTGTAATCCATTTGCATAATATGCGGATTTTGAGTGGTCGCTAATTACTAAATACTGATAGCCATTTTTAATTGCTGCAAAGGCCATTTCTTCAATTGTATTGTTTCCGTCGCTCCAATTACTATGTGAGTGAATAATTCCAGCAATTTGGTCGGTTTCAATTACCGATGGCAAGTCATTATTTTTTGCAGCATGTACATTTGTTGCTGTTTCTCTTTGGTATGCAGCTATAGGACAAATATTGGCTTGATTAAAAATTTCATCTTCTGATTTGTAAGTAAATTGATCATTCCAATTTGTAAAACTATTCCATTCAACTAAAAATTCTTTACTGCAACTATTTTTAAAAAGGGTTGAATAAAAATTAGCATCATTTGATAAATGAAATTCAATTAAACAATTTTCTTTGCCTTTAAAGGAGATAATATTGGTTTCTTCTTGAACAGTTTCATAATCATTTGCAGTAAAAAATGACTTTAAATTTGCTGATGATTCATTGGTTGTCCACTCCAATTTGTTAATAACTTCTAGTTGTCTTCGGAATTCTCCACATAGAAAAAAGGTGGATTTTGAGGTTGATTTTAATTTTTCATCAATAGTGTGGGCATACAATTCTACTTGATGATAGAGAAATCTTCCGAGTGTACCCATATAAAATTCAATGGACTCCTTAATATTTTTTTGTGTTTTTTCTCCAAAACCTTTGTACAAGGTTAATCTGTTTTCATTGCATGCATATAATAATTCTCCTAGAGTTTCTATTTCTAATTCTCTCCAAATGGTTGCAATTTTTTTAGGACCAATACCTTTTATACTGAGCATTTCTAAAATACCCGGTGGAGTTTTTTCTAAGTAATCTTTAAGTGCTAAAAAATTTCCAGTTTCAATTAGTTCAATAATATTTTTTGCAATACTATCTCCAATTCCCTTGATAGTTTTTATTTGTTCTTTTGGTAATGAGCTAAGTTGAGTAGTAAGTTTATCAATCGTAAAAGCCGCTACAGCATAGGATTTGGACTTAAAGGCATTATCACCATGTATATCCATCAATTTTGCAATTAATGAAAAGTTATCGGATATATCATTGTTATTCATCATAGTGTAAAATAATAAAGTAGAGTGAGATATTAGAAAAAAAAATCCCGAACAATGTTCGGGATCTAAATCTATTTCTGTAAAAGAAATTAGATAACTACTTCTTCTTAGCAGCTTTTTTAGCAGCTTTTTTAGGAGCAGCTTTCTTTGCTACAGCTTTTTTAGGAGCAGCTTTCTTTGCTACAGCTTTTTTAGGAGCAGCTTTCTTTGCAGCTTTTTTAGGAGCAGCTTTTTTCGCTACAGCTTTTTTAGGTGCAGCTTTCTTAGCGGCTTTTTTTGCAGTTGCCATGTTTTTTAGATTTAATGGTTAGTAAATAATACATTAAAAATAAAAAAACTATTTAAAACTACAAATTTTATTTTTAGGCAGTTATTTCTACGGGCATAACTGAAACTGTTGATTTATCGTTTCTTCCTTTTTTGAATTCAACGATTCCATCAGTTAAAGCAAATAATGTGAAGTCTGTTCCAACTCCAACATTTTTTCCGGGATGATAAACTGTTCCTCTTTGACGAATAATAATATTGCCAGAAAGTGCAGGTTGACCACCATAGATTTTTACACCTAAGCGTTTGCTTTGTGAGTCACGACCATTCTTTACACTTCCTTCTCCTTTTTTGTGTGCCATAATGTATAATTTTAAAACTCTTTTTGCCCAAGCAATAAAAGTGATTTTTTACTAAGCGATGCTTTCTATTTTAATTCTAGTATAATGAGTTCTATGACCATGCTTCTTACGGAAGCCCTTTCTTCTTTTCATTTTAAAGGCGATCACTTTTTCACCTTGTACTAAGTCACTAATGATTTCTGCTTTAACAGTAGCTTTTACAGCTGATCCTGTTGCAATAGCACCGTTTGTTTCAACAAACAATACATCACTGAACTCTACTTTGTCTCCGGTTTTACCCTGCAGGTGTGGGACGTACAAGCTTTGACCTTCTTGCACTTTAAATTGTTGACCTGCGATTTTTACAACTGCTAACATAGCTATCCAAAATTAGGACGGCGAAGGTAGTGATTTGCAGTAACATATCATAACAATTTTAGAAATAAATTATCATAATTTTAGTTATTTGAAGTACCAAAGCCCCCGACAAGCACCTATTTTTGCTTTCTAATACTTCTTCGGTCCATTATGAACTTAAAATCATTATTAGCAAAACCCTTTGCCCAACTCATAAGCAACAAAACCCGCAAGGGTATGATGCTTGCTATAGAGCACCAAGATGCTATTTTTAAGTTACAATTAAAAGTTGGCCAAAAAACAGTTTTTGGGAAAGACCATAAATTAGCCCAAATAAATGATTATCAATCTTTTACACAAGCAGTACCTATTAAGGATTATGAAGGATTAAAATTGTATATAGACCAAATAAAGGAAGGAAAAGAAAATATTTTGTGGAAAGGGAAACCCATTTATTTAGCAAAAACCAGTGGAACTACAAGTGGGGTCAAATACATTCCAATTACAAAAGATTCCATTCCTAATCATATTCAAACAGCCAGAAACGCTCTCTTGTGTTATATGGCAGAAACTGGCAATGTGTTGTTTGCCAATGGGAAAATGATTTTTTTAAGTGGATCTCCAGTTTTAGAAAGAACCGCCAATATTCCAACAGGCAGGTTAAGTGGTATTGTAAACCATCATATACCGGCTTATTTAAGGGCTAACCAACTGCCTTCCTTTGAAACCAACTGTATAGAAGATTGGGAAACCAAATTAGACAAAATTGTAGAAGAGACTATTAATAAGGATATGACCTTAATTAGCGGCATACCTCCTTGGATGCAAATGTATTTTGATCGTTTAATAGCTAAAAGTGGTAAAAAAGTAGGTGAATTGTTCCCCAATTTCAGTGTTATGGTTCAAGGTGGGGTTAATTTTGAGCCTTATAAATCGAGAATCTTTGAAAGTATTGGCAAAAAAATTGACTCCATCGAGCTTTTTCCAGCAAGTGAGGGATTTTTTGCTTTTCAAGATTCACAAATAGCTGAAGGCATGTTATTGAATACCAACAGCGGCATATTTTATGAATTTATACCTGCTGGAGAGATATTTAATGAAAATCCACGCCGACTACCGTTAAAAGATGTACAATTGGGCGAAAATTATGCCTTAATAATTAATAGTAATGCTGGATTATGGGGGTATAACTTAGGAGATACCGTTAAATTTGTTAGTCTGGCACCATACCGTATTTTGGTAACAGGTAGAATTAAGCATTTTATTTCGGCCTTTGGAGAACATGTTATTGGAGAAGAAGTAGAACAGGCAATGATGAAGGCAATTCAACAACATCCATGTAAAATAACAGAATTTACTGTTGCTCCAATGATTCAGCAAGGAGAAGGAAAGAGTTATCATGAATGGTTTATTGAGTTTGAAGAAGCCCCAAATGATCTAGCTGCTTTTGGTGAAACACTTAATAATATTATGCGATCTAAAAACGTATATTATGATGATCTAATGAAAGGAAATATCTTATTGCCATTAAAAATGGTAGTAATCCAGCAAAATGGGTTTATTAATTACATGAAATCGATTGGTAAATTAGGTGGACAAAACAAAGTTCCTCGTTTAAGTAATGATCGTACTATTGCTGAAAACTTGAAACCATATTTATTGTAACACAACTATAAATCATAATAAACTCAAATAGTAGCAGTTTTTGATTTATTTTGGATGAAATTCGGAACCTAATAAAAAAATGAATGATTAAAAAACGCATAGCAATATTTGGATCAACTGGCTCAATTGGCACGCAAGCTTTGGATGTGATCAAAGGCAATCCGGAATTATTTTCTGCTGAAATATTAACAGCACATTCTAATGATGAACTATTAATAAAACAAGCCCTTCGTTTTAATCCGAATATGGTGGTTATTGGAGATGAAAAAAAATACATAACAGTAAAAGAAGCATTGAGTTCAACAGATATTAAAGTGTTTGCTGGTGAAAAGGCAATGGCAGAAGCTGCTTCAGTAGATTGTTATGATATTATGTTGGCTGCAATTGTAGGGTATGCTGGATTAAAACCAACATTAAATGCAATTGAGTTGGGAAAAACGATTGCATTAGCAAACAAAGAAACATTGGTAGTAGCAGGAGATATAGTGATGAAGAAAGCTGCAGAAAAAAGAATTCCAATAATTCCTGTAGATAGTGAGCATTCTGCAATTTTTCAGTGTTTAGTAGGAGAGGGAAGAAATAAGATGGAGAAAATTATTCTTACAGCAAGTGGCGGTCCTTTTTTAGGAAAAAAGCCCAATTTTTTAGTGAATGTAAAAAAAGATCACGCTTTGCAGCATCCTAATTGGAGTATGGGAGCTAAAATCACCATCGATTCTGCCACTTTAATGAATAAAGGGTTAGAAATGATTGAAGCTAAATGGTTGTTTAATTTGGCTGCTCACCAAATACAAGTAGTAATACACCCACAAAGTATTATTCATAGTATGGTACAGTTTGAAGATGGGAGTATAAAAGCTCAAATGGGGTTGCCAGATATGAAATTACCGATTCAATATGCATTGGCATTTCCACAAAGAATTACTAATGATTTTCCTAGATACGATTTTAAGAAGCCAAACACGTTAACTTTTGAAGAACCTGATGTTAAAACATTTCGCAATTTAACATTAGCAACAGATGCAATGTATAAAGGAGGTAATATGCCTTGTATTTTGAATGCGGCAAATGAAATTGCTGTTTTTGCTTTTCTTAGAAATCGGATTGGTTTTTTAGATATGACGGAAATTATTGAACAAACAATGGCAAAAGTTAGTTTTATAGCAGAACCAACTTTGCAGGATTATTTTGATACAGATGCTGAATCGAGAGATTTTGCTGCATCTTTGGTACACATGTAATTTATTAATAAAAAAAACCTTCGGGCATAAAAATGAGTTTATTAGCAATTGATTGGTTGAGTGTAGGTGTAAAGATGGGGCAGTTTATTTTGTCTTTTTCTATTTTAGTAGTCTTACATGAATTAGGGCATTATTTGCCAGCAAAGTTTTTTAAATGTAGAGTCGAAAAATTCTATTTATTTTTTAATCCATGGTTTAGCCTTTGGAAAAAACAAAAAGGAGAAACAGAATATGGTTTAGGATGGATACCTTTTGGAGGCTATGTTAAGATAGCTGGAATGGTAGATGAAAGTATGGATAAAGAGCAAATGAAGTTGCCTGCTCAACCTTGGGAATTTAGATCAAAGCCAGCTTGGCAACGTTTAATTATTATGGTTGGTGGTGTTATTGTAAATGTAATTTTAGCGATCGTTATTTTTATTGGAATTACTTGGTTTTGGGGTGAAGAACAATTACCTGTAAAGAATTTAAAATATGGTGTTTACACAGATTCTTTAGCAAAATCTATTGGATTAAAAGATGGTGATAATGTTGTAGGGATTGATGGTAGAAAAATTGAAAATTTTGGAACACTTGAAGCTGAAATGATTTTAACTGAAGCTAAAAAGTTGCAAGTTATTAGAGATGGTAGTCAAATAGATATTTCAATTCCTGAAGGATTTATGAAGACCTTAGTTAAAGAAAAAAAATTTAACGGATTAATTTTTCCTCGTTACCCTGTAATTGTAGATTCTGTTGGTAAATCTGCTACCATTACTAGCGGGGAGTTGAAAAAAGGAGATACACTTATTGCGCTTAATAATCAGCCATTCAAATATTTTCAAGAATTTGATGCTATAAAAAAAGGATATAGCGATTCTTTAGTAATTATTACAATGTTAAGAGGAGTTGATACAGTTAAAATTAAAGCATTGGTAAACAGTAAAGGAGCTTTAGGTTTTTTTGCAGTAAGTCCGTTAATAATATTAGGTACAGAAACTAAAAATTACAGTTTTGCTCAATCAATACCATTGGGTATTACTCGTTGTTGGGAAACACTTGAACGATATGTAACTGGTATTAAGCAAATATTTACTGGTAAAGTAAATGCAAGCGATTCTTTGGGTAGTGTAATAAGTATTGGGAATACTTTTCCTGGGGTTTGGGATTGGGAAAGATTTTGGACGCTAACTGGTATTTTTTCTATCATACTTGCATTTATGAATATACTGCCCATTCCAGCACTTGATGGTGGGCATGCACTCTTTACCATTTATGAAATGGTATCTGGTCGTAAACCAAGTGATAAGTTCATGGAGTATGCTCAAATGGTTGGGATGGTGTTATTATTAGGATTAATGGCGTATGCATTGGGATTAGATTTTTGGAGGTTGTTTAAGTAGTTCTCTGTTTATATAGTATTAAGGTTTATAAGGTTCACCGTATAACTATTTTAATGGTAACTTTGCACTTTATAAACCTATAACTTCAATGGGGCCGTGTTGGTTTTGACAGCATAGGTTACGGTTGGTGTAAGCATGCAGTGCGTTGGATAATTAGCACTTTAATCTGAA
>Ga0105044_10012483_pt1 | contig 11545 bp, 7 predicted proteins | sample MAT01_FD_78092 | JGI IMG/M metagenome (GOLD analysis project Ga0105044, IMG submission 78092) | Freshwater microbial communities from Lake Fryxell liftoff mats and glacier meltwater in Antarctica - MAT-01 | ecosystem: Environmental > Aquatic > Freshwater > Ice > Liftoff microbial mat | place...
AGGCTGTGCGGATCGCCGAAATCGCCGACGTCGCAGAAGGGGCTGCGCAGGATCTCGGCCAGGCTGAGGTCGTCGTCCGGAAAGAGGGCGAAACGGGCGACGGCGATCAGGTCGTCGAAGACGATGTGGCTGCTCAATTTCAGCCGGTCGGCCCCGGCGACGGGCACGGCCTCGGCCTTGAGGGCGCGGATGATCTCCTCGAACAGGGCGTCGCGGCGACGCACCAGGATCAGGAAATCGCCCCAGCGCGCCGGGCGCAGCAGGGGTCCGCCCTCCGGTCGGCGGGGATCGTGGACCGCGACCCCAGTCTCGACCTGGCCGCGAATGTCGCGGGCCAGCGCCTGGGCCAGCTGTTTGCGGCCGCTGCGGGCGTCTTCCCTGTCGACGGGGGCGTTCCAGGCTTCGGGGTCCGGCGTGGCCGGGTCGTGGAACAGGGGCCAGAGATCGACCGATCCGTGCTGGTCGACGCGGGCGGGCTGGTGGACCGGGATGTCGCCGCGATCCCCCACAAGGGCGCGGGTCGAGACCGGGCCTTCGAAGGTCGCATCGACGAAGGCCAGCACCTCTTCGGTCGAGCGAAACGAGGTGTCCAGCGGCACTTCCTCGAACGGGCCGCCGGCTCCATGGGCGAGGGCCGCATAGGACTGGGCCTCCTGACGCAGTCGCTCGGGCCGCGCGCCCTGGAAGGAGTAGATCGACTGTTTCTCGTCGCCGACGGCGAAGACGGTGCGGGGAATGCGGGGCGCGTCTCCGGGGCGTCGCGGCGCGCCGGACCCGGAGAAGAACTCCCCGGTCAGGGCCTTGAAGATGGCCCACTGGTCGGGGGCGGTGTCCTGGGCCTCGTCGACGAGGACGTGTTCGATGCCGCCGTCCAGCTTGAACAGGACCCAGGCCGCCGTCGCCCGGGTGGTCAGCAGATCGACGGTCCGGACCACCAGATCGGAGAAGTCCAGCGCGCCCCTGGCCGCCTTGGCCGCCTCGTACAGGGCGGCGTGGGCGTGGGCGAGGGTCAGGGCCTTGACCGTGTCGTCGGCGATCCGGGCCGCGCGCAGGGTGTCGCGGACGGCGAGATATTTGAGCTGAAGATCGGTCAGCCAATCGACGGCGGCCGGCGGCGCCGATCGGGTGCCCAGGGTCGCGCGCGGGTCGCCATCCTTATTGAGGAAGACGTCGGCCATGGCCGCGACGCTCCATCCGGGCGGGGCGGCGGCGCGCATGCCGGCGGCCAGCTTCTGGTCCTTGGTCGAGCCGCCCGCCATGGCCTCGGCGACGCGGTCCCATTCGGCGCCGTCGATCCAGTCGAGGAAGTCGCCCTCGATGGCCTCGGGCGAGGCGTCCGGGTCGGCACCGACGAGGGCGTAGGGGCCGGGTGCCAGTCCGGACGTCCAGCGTTCGACATAGCCCACCAGTTTGCCCCGCTCGCTCTCGATCATGGCCAGCAGGGCGTGGAAGGCCTTCCAGTCGAGCTCGACCGCGAAATGGGCATAGGCGGCGCCGAGCCGCCCGTCGGGATCGGCCAGGGCGGCGCGGGCCAGGTTCTCTCGCGCCGCCTGCGACAGGGCGACGGCCGCCTCGTTCTCCAGCACCTTGAAGGTCGGCGATACGCCGGCCTCGAGCGGGAAGCGGCGCAGCAGTTTCTCGCAGAAGGCGTGGATGGTCTGGATCTTGAGCCCGCCGGGCGTCTCCAGCGCGCGGGCGAACAGGCGGCGGGCGTCGGACAGGTCGGCGGCGGTCAGGGTCGCCGGGTCGCGGCCGTCCAGCCGGGACAGGTCGGCCGACAGGGCGTCGTCGTCCATGACGGCCCAGCGGCCCAGTTTGTCGAACAGCCGGGCCTGCATCTCGGCGGCGGCGGCCTTGGTGTAGGTGACGCAGAGGATTTCGCCCGGCAGCACCTTTTTCAGCAGCAGGCGGGCCACGCGGTTGACGAGGGTGGTGGTCTTGCCCGAGCCGGCATTGGCGGTGACGAACACCGACCGGCGCGGATCGGCGGCGGTGATCTGATGGGCGCGGGCCTGGTCGAGCGGGCTGAGGGTCATTCGGGGGCCTCGTCCTCGCCGCCGACCACGTGCCATTCCCAGACCCGCGCCAGATGGTCGTAGTTGCCGCCGAAATTGCCCATGAACTGCGGCGCGGCCCAGGACACATAGGGTCTGGCTTCGTCGTCGAAGGCGGCGACGCCGTCGATCAGGCGGGCCAGCTCGCGTTGGGCCAGTTCGGCGGCGGTCAGCGGCTGGTTGCGCGAGATCTTGCCGACATCGAGCATTTCGCCCGGGGTCTTGCGGCCGGTGATCTTGACGTAGAGCAGTTCGGTCGCCGCCGTGGGCGGGGCACCGGGGACGAAGCCGCCGGCGGCGAGTATGGCGGCGGTCAGGGTCAGCTGGGGCGCGAAGCCCTGGGCCACCTGTTTGGCGCTGGGGGTCGAGCCGGTCTTGAAGTCGATGACGGCGGCCCCCTGCGCATCCAGTTCGATCCGGTCGGCGCGCGCCGTGACGGTGAAGGGGGCGAAGGGGGCGGCGAAGGTCATCCGGCCCGACTGTTCGATCAGCAGGGTCGCCCCACGGGCGCGCCGCTCCGCCTCCCACCGCGCCAGCCAGACCGCGCAATTGCGGGCCAGCGGGGTTTCGCGGGCCATGGCGTGGTCCTCGAATCCGGCTTCGTCGAGCGCGTCGCGCAGGAAGGCCTCGATCTGGTCGGCGCAGTCGTCGGGCAGGTCGTCCGGCCAGGTGACGACGACCCGTTCGATGGCGCGGTGCACGGCATTGCCACGGGCCATGGCCTCGGCCGAGGCCCCGGGCCGGTCGAGTTTGCGCAGGCCGAGGATACGCTGGGCATAGACGGCGTAAGGGTCGCGGACCCAGCGTTCGACGCCGGTGACCGGCATCTCGCGCGGGCGACGGCGCACCGGCGGCGTCGGGGCCGGGCGGCGGGCGTAGCGGGGCGGTCCCGGAAGCGGCCGATCCAGCGCCCGCGCGGTGTCCAGCAGCAGGGACGGGCGCTCGAGATGGACCGGCGTCGCGGGCGCATCGGCCCCGCGGGTCAGCATCTCCAGCCGCCACAACCATCGCGACTTGACCGCCGGCTGGCCGCCGCGCCGTTCGCTGTGGACCAGGATGGCCTCGTCGGCGCAGGCGGCCTGGACGAAGTCCTGGGCCGTCTGGCCGAGGCGTCGTTCGGGGGGCGGCAGACCCAGGGCCTTGCGCATCGGGCGCGACAGGAAGGGGTCGGTCGGGGCGGCATTGGGCCAGACGCCCTCTTCCAGCCCGGCCAGGATCATCCGGTCCGCACGCACCAGCCGGGCCTCGATGGCTCCGAGAATGCGCAAGCGGGGCTGGTTGGCGCCGCCGGTCCGCACCGTCTCGTCGGTCAGCAGGCCGTGGACCAGTTCGGCGAAGTCGGCGCGCGACACCGGCCCGAGCGCGGCACCGCCCTCGATCAGGGCGGACAGCACACCGGCGGCGGCCTCGCCGTCCGGGCCGCCCCAGGCATCGGTCCCGGCCAAGGCCTCGATCAGGCCGGTCAGGGCACAGGCGGCCGAATCCGTCGGGGCGTCCGGGGCAAAGGGCCCCCGGACGGTAGCGGACAGGGCTTCCAACCGGTCCAGCAGAGCTCCTGCGGCGGCCAGCCGGCCCACTGTGCGTTCCGACGGCAGCCTGCCGTCGTCGCGGGACCGGCCCGCCATCAGAAGGGCCCTGCGCGCCCGCGCCCAGTCACGATGGCGAGGACCGCGCAGGACATGGCGCTCAAGGGCCGCGGCGGCCACGGCGGCGTCGGTCTCGCCGAGGTCGAGGCGGACCAGAGGGTGTTTCAGCAGGCCGAGCAGGACATGCGGGTCCAGCGGATCGACGACGAACCGGGCCGTCAGATCGACCAGCCGGCCCGCCGCCATGCGCGACAGGGCCTGGCCGGAGGAGACATCGGCGGTGATCCCCCAGCGTTCCAGCCGGGCCGCGACGCGGCGGCCGAGGGCGAGGTCGGGGGTCACGAGGGCGCAGGTCTTGCCGGGGGTCTCCAGCGTCTCGCGCATCATCAGGGCCAGGGCGGCGGCGGCGTCCTCCTCGGCCCGGACGGTGACGACCGAAAGGCCCCGAAGGCCCTCGGCGATCGGATCGACGGACTGGATACGGAAGGCGTCGGCGCGCAGGCCGGCGATCAGCCGGCGCCAGTCGTCGGTGGCCTCCGGCGGGCGGAGGGCCTCGTTGATCAATCGTTGACGGGCGCGACCGCCGGCTGCTTCGGCGGGCGACAGGTCCGGGCGATGCCAGGGGCGGACGTCCTCGCGGGCGGCACGGCCATCCAGCAGACGCCACAGGGCGTTCTGCGGATGTTGTTCGTTGTCGCCGAGCGTGGCCCAGACAGTCGGATCGAGATCCCGGTCGAGACCGGGCAGGACGACGCAGCCGCGCGGCGCGGCGGCCACGGCGGCCAGCACATCGGCGGCGGCCGGGGCCGTGCCGGTCGAGCCTGCGGCGATGACGGTCTGGCTCGGGGGCCGTTCGGTCCAGGCATTGGCCAACAGCCGCAGCAGTTTCGCGCGCCGCCAGGCGGGATCGACCAGCCCCATGGCCGCCAGCCGCCGGGGCCAGGCCTCGACGGCGAGGCCGAGGAATTCCGCCGACTCCTGCCAGTGCTCGGCCAGATCGCCCTCGACCAGGGTCGCGATGCGACCGAGGTCTTCGATCTCTTCCAGCTGGCAGGAATCGAGGAATCCCCCCAGGGCGTCGGCCATGTCCAGCGCCCGCAAGGGGCCCAGGCCGGGGCGGAATTCCTCGACGATCATCCGCGCCATCTCGAACCGTCGCATCAGGGGCGCGATGGCGGGCGGCAGGTCGAGGCCCAGTTCGCCCGGGGCGAAGGGGGGCTCGTCCTCCTCAAGGTCGCCGAGGGGCCGGACCTGGGGCAGCAGCAAGGCCCGTCCGCCGGCCTGTTTCGACAGGGCCGAGGTAAAGGCACGGGCGGCGCGGCGATTGGGCAGCAGGATGACGGTGTCGGACAGGGCCTCGGGCGGGTGATCGCCCAGCCAGTCGAGTACCCCCGCCGCGAGGTCGTCGAGGAAGGGTCGGTGCGCCTCGATCGCGAACCAGCGGGAGGCACCTTTTTCCCTGTCGTCACCCACGCGGTGGGTGACGGCTCGAGGGAAGGGCGCGAAAGGATCGAAACGGGCGGTCACGTTGCACCGGCCAGCCGCGCCTCGGCCTCGTCGCGGGCCTCGGGGTCGCCGACGTGCATCCAGTCGCCGTCCAGCACGCATCCGAACAGTCGCCCCTCGGCGGCGGAGTGACGCCAGAAGCCGCTGAGCGAAAACGGTCCGTCGGGTCCGTCGGCGACATAGTCGGGACGGCAGATGTGGACACCCATATAGGCGAAGGGGGCCGAGGGGGCGTCGCCCCGGAAGGTCAGGCGACCGTCGTCGGCGAGGAAGACATCGCCGTCGCCCTCGAAGCCGATCGAGCCCTCGCGGCGCGCCAGCAGCAGGGCGGCGTCCATGATTGACGGATTCCACAACCGGGCGAGTGCGGCCAGGCCGTCGGCGCGGTCGATCCAGACGCTGTCGATGTTGGCCACGAAGACCGGATCGGGACCCAGAAGGGGCGCGGCCTTCTTCAGCCCGCCACCGGTTTCCAGCAGTTCGGTGCGCTCGTCGGAGATGGTGATCCCGGGCCCGCGCCCCCGGTCGCCCAGATGCCCCTCCAGCCGGTCGGCGAACCAGTGGACATTGACCACGGCGTGCTCGACCCCGGCGTCGCCCAGCCGGTCCAGCACATGGTCGATCAGGGCCCGGCCACCGACCTCGACCAACGCCTTGGGACGGTCGTCGGTCAGGGGTCGCATGCGGGTGCCGAGGCCAGCGGCCAGCACCATGGCGCTTCGCGGGGCGCGAAGGGGGGCGGTTCTCAGGACGGACATCGGCGTGGCGTTCATCGGCGGCTGTCCTCCGGCACATGGGCGGCGAACCAGGCGCGGACCGGTTCCAGCCCGGGCCGGGTCAGATTGGTCCGCAGATGGCCCCACATGCGCGGCATGAAGGCCCGGTAGCGCGGCTTGCCGTCGCGCACGATCAGCCGGGCGAAAACCCCCAGAATGCGCGCCTCGTTCAGAGCCGCCAGACCGGCGTAGTCCTGCATGAAGGCGTCGCGGTCCAGCCGGGGCCGCAGGCCGAAATAGTGGTCCAGCGCCCGCGCCTCCAGTTCGGGGGCCACGTCGCGGCGCGCGTCCTGCAGCAGGGAATGCAGATCCCAGGACGGGTGGGCGCGGACCGCGTCCTGAAAGTCGATCAGGCCGACCCGCGACGCGCCGGTCCGACCGGTCAGCCGGATCAGGTTCTCGGCGTGATAGTCGCGGTGGGCCAGGACCGTGGCGCCGGCCTCGCCCCGCGCCACGACCGGGGCCCATGCTGCGTGCCAGCCGGCGATCGCTCCCGCGTCGAACGACAGCGCCGGGTCCAGCCTTGGCATCCATTCGATGAACAGGTCGGCCCCGCCCTGCAGCGCCGTCTCGTCATAGGTCAGCAGGGGCCAGTCGCCGGCCGGTCCGGTCAGGACCTCGGGCGTGGCGGCGTCGTGCAGGGTGGCCAGGGCCTCGACCGCAGCCAGGTAGAGCGGAAGCTCGGGCTCGCCGTCCTCGAACACGCGGGCGAACAGGTCGTCGCCGAAATCCTCCAGCACGGCCAGGCCGGTGCCGGCGTCGATGGCCACGATCTCGGGCGCGGAGAGCCCCAGCGAGCGCAGGTGCCGGGCGATGGCGGCGAAGGCTTCGAGGCGACCGGCGGCGAGCCGGGCGACGGCGTTCCAGCCCTCGGCCTTGCGGCGCCCGGGCGACCAGGCGGGGTCGGCGGGGCGGCTCTCGGCGGACGGCGGCTGGTCCATCAGCATCAGGGTCGAGCCGGACGGCGTGGTCAGTCGCTCGTACCGTCGCGTCGATGCATCGCCGGGCAGGGGCGCGCGGACGGCGTCGGCCAGACCGGCGCGGGCGAGGAAGTCGAGGCGTTCAAGCTCGCGGTCAGTCATGGATGTCCTTTAGCTTCGCCTCCCATGCCCCTGCGCCGGAAACGGTCGCAACCCGGCCGTCGCCGGATTCGGCCAGCACCACGGTCAGCCGGTCCGGGCCCAGCCAGGCGGCCGGGTCGTCGCCCAGCCGCTCGGGCCATTCGATGACGGCGCAACCCTCGTCCAGCGCCTCGTCCAGCCCGATCTCGACGGCCTCCCCGGGACGGGTCAGGCGGTAGAGGTCGAAATGGGCGACAGGCGGATCGCTGGGGTAGAATTGCACCAGGGTGAAGGTGGGCGAGGGCACGTCCTCGTCGGGGCCGGTCAGGGCCCGGATCAGTCCGCGGGCCAGGGTCGACTTGCCCATGCCCAGCGGTCCGTACAGCAGCACGGCCTCGCCGGGGACCAGTCGCGGGGCGATGCGCGCGCCCAGCCGGGTGGTGGCCTCGGCATCGGTCAGCATCATCTCCATCAGGCGAAATCGGCGTCGGGCTGGCTGGGCAGGACCCGTTCGGTGAAGGCTTTCAGCGCATAGGTCGCCCGGGCCGCGTCGGTGTCGAGCCGCGACGCCGGGATCGGCTTGCCGACCTTGAGGAAATAGGGCTTGCGGCGCTTGTTCAGAAGTTCGTGGAACAGGGTGACGTCGCGCAATTCCTTCGAGAACCGGTCGAACCAGTGGAACAGCCAGGAATAAGGGCCCGAGACGTGGATCGGCACCACCGGGGCGTCGTATTTGCGCGCCAGCGAGGCGGCGGTCTGGGCCCATTCCGGGTCCAGCACCGAGCCGTCCCTGCCGGCCCGCGCCAGCCGGCCGGCGGGGAACATGACCACGCAGCGTTCGGCCTCGAAGGCGGCGCGGGCGGCCTGGAGCGTGGCGCGGGTCTTGTCGCGGGTCCGCTTCTCGACCACCCACTCGACCGGAATGACGGCCTCGCCCAGCCGCGGCGAGATGCGGACCGCATCGGCATTGGCGAAGAAAATGGCATCGGCCCGGCGTGCGCGGATGGCGTCGAACACGGCGATGCCGTCGGCGATTCCCGTCGGATGGTTGGCCACGACGATGCAGCGACCGGTGGCGGGAATCCGCTCGGGGTTCATCACCGACACCCGCAGGTCCAGCAGGTCGCTCATATAGTCCAGCGCCTCGACCCCCGAGAGCGGCCTGACCGCCTCGGCCATGCGCACGGCCTGGCGATAGTCGAGCAGTCGGTAAAGGAAGGGCCGGATCACCGGCCAGAACACCGAACGCGTCAGGCCCGGCGCGCGCTCGGCGATCAGCACGTCGCAGATGTGCGGTTCCGGGCGGGCCGGCGAAAGGGCGTCGGTCTCGGTCATTCGACGGCGGTTGTCGCCGCTCGCGCCGGGCTCCGCAAGCGGGGACTTGGATGGGTGGACGGGGTCCGTCGCCATTGACGCGGCCCGCGCCGGTGCTACGCCTGCGGTCAGCGAAAAAAGCCCGTTGTTCGAGGATGCCCGGATGCGCCACCTGACCCGCCTTCTGACCGGCCTGAGCGCCGCCGCCCTTGTCGGGGCCATTGCCCTGCCGGTTCTGGCCGAAGCGCCGGGCACGCCCGTTGCGGCGAGCCAGGCGGTCGATACCTTCACCTGGCGCGACATGATCGGGCTGAACCGGCTGGGCGATCCGCAGGTTTCGCCGGACGGGCGCTGGGTGGTCTATTCGGTGACCACCACCGACGTCGACGCCAACCGCCGCTCGGGCGCGTTGTTCATGATGGACCTGCGCGACGGAGGCGAAGGCCGCCGGCTGGCGATCAACGAGGGCGGGGCCAATACGGCGCGCTGGGGGTCGGACGGCAAACTGTATTTCCTGTCGGGCCGGTCGGGGACCAGCCAGGTCTGGCGCGCCGGGGCCGACGGGACGGGGCCGGTCCAGGTCACGAGCCTGGCTGTGGACGTCAACGCCTATCGCCTGAGCCCGCAAGCCGACCGGGTGGCGGTGTCGCTTGCGGTCTTTCCGGACTGTGGCGATCTGGCCTGCACCGTCGACCGGACCAAGGCCGTGGCCGACGATCCGGCCACCGGCCAGGTCTATGACCGGATGTTCGTGCGCCACTGGGACACCTGGGCGGACGGGACCCAGAACCATCTGTTCGTCCAATCGATCGGCCCCGACGGCGCGGCCACCGGCGACCCGGTTCATGTGACCCGGGGTTTCGACGGAGACACCCCCTCCAAACCGTTCGGCGACGAGAGCGAGTTCGCCTTCTCTCCGGACGGCCAGTCGGTCGTCTTTTCGGCGCGTGTGGCGGGTCAGTCGGAGCCGTGGAGCACCAATTTCGACCTGTACCGGACCAACGGCCTTTCCGGAGATGGAGCGTTCGAGAATCTGACCGACGACAACGACGCCTGGGACACCGGTCCGGTGTTCTCGCCGGATGGCCGGACGATGGCCTGGCGGGCCATGGCGCGTCCCGGTTTCGAGGCCGACAAATTCGCCGTCTTCCTGCGCGACATGGACACCGGCCAGACGCGCCAGATCGCCGCCAACTGGGACCGGTCCGCCGACACCCTGCAATGGTCGCGCGACGGCAATACGCTCTATACCACCGCCGGCGACATCGGTCAGACCCGCCTCTTCGCCATCGATACCCGCAACGGTGTGGTCACGCCGGTGACCGGGCCGGGCCATGTCTCGGCCTTCGCCCAGACCCCGTCGGGCTTCGTCTTCGCCCAGGACAGCCTGACCCGGCCCAGCGAACTGTTCGCCAAGTCGCGTCTGGGCCGCGAAATGCCGCGCCGGCTGACCAATGTGAACCCGTCGCTGGACGCCGAGACCTTCGGCGAGGTGGAGCAGTTCAGCTTCGCCGGCTGGAACGGCGAGACCGTCTATGCCCACGTCATCAAGCCGGCCGACTATGTCGAGGGCCGCAAATATCCGGTCGCCTTCCTGATCCACGGCGGCCCGCAGGGCTCGTTCGGCAACGGCTGGTCCTTTCGCTGGAACGCCCAGACCTACGCCGGCGCGGGCTATGCGGTGGTGATGATCGATTTCCACGGCTCGACCGGCTACGGCCAGGCCTTCACCGACTCGATCAGCCAGCACTGGGGCGACCGCCCGTTGGAGGACCTGCAGAAGGGCTGGGCCGCGGCGCAGGAACGCTATGCCTTCATCGACGGCGACAACGCCTGCGCGCTCGGGGCCTCCTATGGCGGCTATATGGTCAACTGGATCGCCGGCAACTGGCCGGGCGAGTTCAAATGCCTGGTCAACCACGACGGCGTCTTCGACACCTTCGGCATGGGCTATTCGACCGAGGAGCTGTGGTTCACCGAATGGGAGTTCGGCGGCACCCCCTATGACAATCCGCGCGGCTATCAGGCGTTCAACCCGGCCAACCATGTGCAGAACTGGCGCGATCCGATGCTGGTGATCCAGGGCGATCTGGACTTCCGCATCCCGACCGCCCAGGCCCTGTCGACCTTCACCGCCCTGCAACGGCGCGGCATCGACAGCCGTATGGTGGTCTTCCCCAACGAGAACCACTGGGTGCTGAAACCGGCCAACAGCCGGCAGTGGCATACCGAGGTGTTCGGCTGGCTGGACAAGCATCTGACGCCCGCAGAATAGCCGGAGCGCTGAGGGCAAAAGGGCGCGTCCGGTTCCGGGCGCGCCCTTTTCTGTGTTCGCGACGAGCTACCGCGCGGCGGCGTAGGTCGAGACGGCCTCGGTGAAGCGGGCGTGCTCGCGCGCGGTCATGCAGCGCGGCGTGCTCCAGGCCGGATCGGACGACCGGACGGACAGGGCCTCGCGGGCGCTGACGAAGACCGGCGGGGCCCCGTGCTCGCGGGTGAAGGCCCGCCGGGTCGCGGCGTCGGTGCCGCAGATGAGGACGGCCCGGGCACCTGGCCCGGCGGCTCGGACCTGTTCGCCGGCGCTCGCCAGACTGGCCGATCCAAGCGTTGCGCCGACGACCAGCAGGGCGGCGAGGGACAGGAATTCACGCATTTCAAGAGCCTCCAAAGCGCCTGTATTAATCAGGACCCGGAGCAATAATGCCCGCATTCGAGAGAATGTAAAGGTTATGCGACGATTTCACGTAGGAAGCTTGACGGATCGGTTCAAGCAAGGGTCCGGCGCTTTCCGCCGCCTCGCGCGTTGTGGGAGGTTGCACGGAGCCCAGCCTTTGCCGAACCTCTTGAAAGACAACCCGAACTGGCTGGTGGTTCGCGACCGGGCGCTGGTGCCCGCCGGCGCGCGGCTGAGGGGCTGGCGCGACTGGATCGCCACCAACGATCCGGTCTTCACCAGCTTCCGCGATCCGGGCCGGGGCGAAAAAATCGCCGCCGGCGTCACCCTGGTCCTGATCGCGGCGATCGTGATCTTTCTGATGTTGTTCGACTGGAACTGGTTGCGGGGGCCGATCGGAAACTGGGCCTCGGCGCGCTATGACCGCGAGATCGAGCTGAACGGTGATCTTGACGTCGACCTGTTCAGCTGGACGCCGTCGGCGGTGATCCGGGATGTGCGGATGGGCGGCCCGGGCTGGGCGCTGGAACGCGACACGCTGAAAGTGGCACAGGTCGAGGTTTCGGTGCGGCTC
>Ga0105044_10012487_pt1 | contig 11543 bp, 10 predicted proteins | sample MAT01_FD_78092 | JGI IMG/M metagenome (GOLD analysis project Ga0105044, IMG submission 78092) | Freshwater microbial communities from Lake Fryxell liftoff mats and glacier meltwater in Antarctica - MAT-01 | ecosystem: Environmental > Aquatic > Freshwater > Ice > Liftoff microbial mat | place...
GTGCGGTCCGAGCGGCACCCGACACCGGGCGCGCCGCCCCGTGCGCAGGAGCCCAACCCAGGCCGTGACTCGACCGGCAGCGACCGGCCCGTCGTCCTGGTCGCCCTGCGCCCCCCCGACGTGCCGGCCCGCCCCGATGCACCCCGCCTGTACGCGAGCGGCGCAACCCTCGGTGCCGCGCTCGACGACCTCGCCCGCCGCAAGCCTGCGGCGGCGATGATCGTGGCGGACGGGGCGCTCCGCGACGACGTCGTCCTCCGCGTCGGCGACCCGGACCGCAGCGAGCCCCGCCTCTCCACTCGCGATCTCCAGGTACCCCTGCGCGACGGCGACACCGTGACGATCGATGCCGCGACGGACCGCCGTCCTGGAGCTGAGCCCCAGACGTCCTGGCCTGAGGAGCCGCCGTTCTGATCGGTGCGGGGCCAGGCGGCCGCGCCGAGGCTCAGCCGAGCTCGGGACCGAGGATGCTGACGAAGCTGACCATCTCGCCGGGGTAGCCGCCCAGGTTGTGGACCAGACCGAGCTTGCGGCCGTCGCCGTCCATCGAGGCGATGCGACGGTCGTCGGGGGCCTCGCCGCGGAGCTGGAGCCAGTTCTCGAAGTGCATGCGCAGGCCGGACGCGCCGACGGGGTGGCCGAAGGACTTGAGGCCGCCGTCGGGGTTGACGGGCAGCTCGCCGCCGAGCTCGAACACGCCGGCCTCGACGTCCTTCCAGGCCTCGCCCCGGTTGGAGAAGCCGAGGTCCTCCATGAGCACGAGCTCGGTGGGGGTGAAGCAGTCGTGGACCTCGGCCATCGTGATCTCGCGGCGGGGATCGGTGACCCCGGCCTGGGCGTAGGCGTCCTTCGCTGCGGCCTCGACCTCGGGGAAGGTCGTGTAGTCGTAGTCCGGGTCGATGAGGCCCGAGCCGTTGCCGGCGACGAACGAGAGGGCCTTGATGTAGAGCGGCTTGTCCGTGTACTCGTGCGCATCCTCGGCCCGCACCACGATCGCCGCGGCGGCGCCGTCGGCCACGCCGGCGCAGTCGAACACGCCGAGGCGACCCGCCACCGTCGGCGAGGCGCAGATGGCCTCGACGCTCATCTCCTTGCGGAACTGGGCGCGGGGGTTGCGGGCGCCGTTGAAGTGGTTCTTCGATGCGATCTTCGCCAGGACCGTCTTGAGGGTGTCCTCGTCGACGCCGAACTTCTCGGCGTAGGCGGGCACGATGAGGCTGAACATGGCCGCCGCGGTGAGGCTGCGAGCGGTGCCGTCGTTGGGGATCGGGAAGGCGTTGAGGCCCTGGTACCCGCCGTCCTTGACCTTCTCGGCGCCGATCGCCATGGCGACGTCGTACGCGCCCGACGCCACGGCGTAGGCCGCCTGGCGCAGCGCCTCGCTGCCCGACGCGCAGAAGTTCTCGACCCGGGTGACGGGGCGGTTCTGCAGCTTCAGGGGGGCCGACACGGTGATGCCGCTCATGCCGGACTGGGCGGTGCCGAACCAGTAGGCGTCGACGTCGTCCTTGACGATGCCGGCGTCGGCGTAGGTGGCATCGGCGGCCTCGATGAGCAGGTCGTCGAGGCCCTTGTCCCAGTGCTCCTTGAAGGGCGTGCAACCCATCCCGACGATGGCGACCTTGTCCTTGATGCCGTGCGAGCTCATGTGTCCGTCCTGGTGCGTTCCGTGTCTCGTGCTGGATGCGTCGTGTGCGGTCGTGCGTGCGGGTGGCGCCGGTCAGCGGACCGGCTTGGCCTTCCAGAAGTAGTTGGAGATGCCATCGGACCGGTTGAGCCGCCGGAAGCTCATCTCCACCCGAGCGCCGATGGCGACGTCCTCCGCGGCCACGTCGGTGAGCTCGACGGGCAGGCGCCCGCCGCCGTCGAAGTCGACGACCGCGAACACGATGGGTGGGCTCGGTGAGTACGCCAGGCGATCGACCGTGAAGGTGACGATGGTGCCCTCGACGTCGGCCATGGGCTGGGGCTCCATGTCGTCGACGTGGCCACCGGCGTAGGAGACCCGAGCGGGCGGCAGGTGCACCGCGCCGGAGTCACGGTCGCGCGAGCCGACGAACCCGTACTTCCAGTCCTCGTTGCGCGCCGAGGCGCTCGAGCTGGCCCGGGCCGGCTCGGGGCGGTTGGGCGGCTGCACCGTGACCATGCCGTTCCACGACAGGAACTTGAGGTACGGCAGCGCGGCGTCGCCTGTCTCGATCTGGTGGGCGACGGACCGCCGGGGCCGCCAGGCCGAGATGGCGTCGGTGGCCCGGAACACGAACACGTCGCAGCCGTCGGACAGCACCACCAGCGCGAGGACCTGACCGGGTTCGGCGAGCTCGAGCGCCGCGGCGAGCTGCAGCAGCGGCTGGGCTGCGCCGGCGTTGCCGATGCTCAGCGCGAGGTTGTCGGCCACCCCGCCCGTGCCGGCACCGACCTTGCCGCCGACCTGACGCACGGCCCGGGCGTGGGTGCCCGCCAGCACCACCGAGGCGATGGCGTCGGGAGCGACGCCGGCCGCGTCGAGGGCGAGCTTGAAGGCCTCCGTGCCGAGCGGGACGTAGCGCATCTCGCCGAAGCGCTCCTCCCACTGTCGCGAGCGCACGTCGCCGGGGACCCGCCAGCGGTCGACGAACTCCTCGCTCGTCGACGCGCCACCGAGGTACTCGGCGATGACCGGCGCGCCCTCGGCCCCGCCGTCGCCGATGAGCATGGCCGAGCCGGCGTCGCCACCGTCGCGCTCGTCGGCGCTGTTGGGGAGGCCGGTGCGCTGGTCGGCCGCGACGACGAGCGTCGAGCCGGCGCCGGTGAGCGCGGCGCGCAGGGCGCCGGCCGCGGACCGGACCGAACCGTTGGCGTCGAACGCCGGGATGTCGCGATCGAGGCGCAGGGCGGCGTGGACCACCGTGGCGTTGGTCTTGTCGACGTACGCGGGCGACGTGCTGCTGAACCACAGCTGCTCCACCGCGGTGGGCGCCGCCGAGCGGAGGGCCAGGCGCGCCGCCTCGACCCCCATCGTCGTGGTGTCCTCGTCGTAGGACGCCACCGACCGGGTGCCCTTGCCGCCACCCCCGCCGTGGGCGGCGCCGATGGCCGCTCGATCGAGCCGGTGGTGCGGGACGTAGCCCGCCGCAGTGATGATCCCTCGCATCGGATCACCGTACCTGACGCACCGTCAGGAACGCACGGTGATCGGGGCGGACAGCGAGCGGGCGCGGACCCAGGGGCGCTGAGACATCCGGTGCGTGGCGGCGCTATCTTCACGGGCTCGGCCGACAGCCGAGCGGGTGGACGACACGGAGGATCCGAACGAGATGCGAGCACAAGACGGTCACATCGGGGCACGAGGACGACGACGGGCGCTCGGTGCGGTGATGCTGGCGGCCGCGACCGTCGGTGCGGCCGCGTGCGGATCGAGCACCGAGACCACCGCGACCACGACGACCCAGGCCTCCGCGTCCTCGGGCTCGACGGACACGTCCGCGCCGGGCACCACCAAGCCGAAGACGTCGGGGACCACGCCGGGCACCTCGAAGACGAACGGCACCACCCCCAACGGCACGGCTCTCGACATCCCCAACAGCGAGATCGAGGCCGACGACGAGGCCGCCGACGTGACCTGGTTGCTGAACGCGCAGGAGTTCCGCGGCGAGGACGGCATGCTCGTCGCCTACGAGTGCACCCCCGACGGCGTCGCGGCGACGGTCTGGGGCGACGGCGTCTACACGGACGACTCCTCGGTGTGCACCGCGGCGGTCCACGCCGGGCTGATCGACATCGCCGACGGCGGACGCGTCGTGATCGAGATCCAGGCCGGCCTCGAGGCGTACGACGGGTCGACCGCCAACGAGGTCACCACCTTCGACTACGCGAGCTGGCCGGGCAGCTTCATCTTCCCCGGTCTCTGAAGCTTCCTGACGGCCGTCGAGCGGACCTGATCCGCCTGACCCGGCCGGACCGGCTCCGCGCCTTCGGACACGCCGACGGGCGGTCGACGACCGTCGGCTGCCTCCGGCGCGCCACGGGACCCAGCGTGCCGTCCGCCGCCGATCCGCGGTAATCTGACGACTCGTCAGATATCGACGTCTCGGGGAGGCCGTTCGTGCTGGACTACGTCATCACAGGTGGGCTGGTGGTCGACGGCACCGGCGCGCCGGGGCGGACGGCCGACATCGGCATCGCCGAGGGCCGCATCACGGTGGTCGCCGAGCCCGGCTCCATCACCGACGAGGCGTCGGTGACCTTCGACGCCACCGGGCTCGTCGTGTGCCCCGGCTTCGTCGACCCGCACACCCACTACGACGCCCAGCTCTTCTGGGACCCGCTGGCCACCCCCTCGAACGTGCACGGCGTCACGTCGATCATCGGCGGCAACTGCGGCTTCACCCTCGCCCCGGTCCGGGCTCACGACGCCGACTACCTGCGCCGAATGATGGCCAAGGTCGAGGGCATGCCCCTGGCCGCGCTCGAAACCGGCATCGACTGGAGCTGGGAGTCCTTCGCCGACTACCTCGGCCTGCTCGACGGCAACCTCGGCGTCAACGCCGGGTTCCTCGTGGGCCACTGCGCCCTGCGCCGCTACGTGATGGGCGAGGCGGCCATCGGCAACGAGGCGACGCCCGAACAGATCGAGGCCATGGTCCAGGTCCTCCACGGGGCCATCGAGGCCGGAGGGCTGGGCTTGTCCACCACGCTCTCGAAGACCCACTCCGACGGCGACGGCCAGCCCGTTGCGTCGCGCTGGGCGACCAAGGGCGAGCTCATCGCCCTGTGCGCCGCGGTGGGCGAACACGAGGGCACGACCCTCGAGGGCATCGTCGACGGTTGCCTCGAGTACTTCAGCGACGACGAGGTCGACCTGCTCACGGCGATGAGCGCCGCCGCCAACCGCCCCATCAACTGGAACGTGCTCACCGTCGACTCCAAGCGCCCCGACCAGGTCGCCCACCAGCTCGAGGCCGGGTCGAAGGCCGCCGCGGCCGGCGGGCGCATCGTGGCCCTCACCATGCCGGTGCTGGTGCCGATGAACATGAGCTTCCTCAACTACTGCGCGCTGAACATGCTCCCGGACTGGGGTCCCGTCCTCGGGCTCCCCCTGGCCGAGCGCATCGCCCGGCTCCAGGAGCCCGAGACCCGCCGCTTCCTGGAGGATCGGGCCCACAGCGAGGACGCCGGCGTCTTCGCCCGCCTCACCGACTTCGGCAACTACGTGCTCGGCGACACCTACTCCGAGGCCAACGAGGGCCTCAAGGGTCGGGTGGTTCGCGACATCGCCGCCGAGCGCGGCCAGGACCCGTTCGACACGCTGGTCGAGATCGTGGTCAACGACGACCTCCGCACCGTGCTCTGGCCCATCCCCACCGACGGCGACGACGAGTCGTGGCGCATGCGCGCCGAGCTCTGGACCGACGGCCGGGCCATGATCGGCGGCTCGGATGCCGGCGCCCACCTCGACCGCATGTGCGGATCGTCGTACACGACCCGCTTCATCGGCGACTGCATACGGGGTCGCCGGCTCGCCACCATGGAGCGGGCGATCGCGATGGTCACCAAGGACCCCGCCGAGCTGTTCGGCCTGCGTGAGCGGGGCGTGATCACCGAGGGCTTCCACGCCGACATCGTGGTGTTCGACCCCGAGACCATCGGCGCCGGTCACGCCACGCTGGTCCACGACCTCCCCGGCGAGACCCCCCGCCTCATCGCCGACGCCACCGGCGTCATCCGCGTGCTCGTCAACGGCGTCGAGACCGTCCGCGACAACGAGGCCACCGGCGCCGTCCCGGGCACCCTCCTCCGCTCCGGTGTCGACACCACCACGGTGAGCACCCGCCACTGACGAAATCTCGGCTCTCACGTGCGGATCTGCATGCGAGCGCCGAGATTTCGGTGGGTGGGACCTCGGACTGGCGCACCTCCCCTCAACTCGCCAAGGTTGGACCATGCAGCTCGGAGACATCGCCAACGCAGACGCCGCCCGGTACGGCAAGCCGCTCGACGGCATCCGGGTGCTCGCCGCCGAGCAGATGCAGGCGCTGCCGTACGCCACCCAGTTGCTGGCCCGGCTCGGGGCAGAGGTGATCAAGGTCGAGCACCCCGAGCACGGCGAGAGCGGGCGCAGCTCGGCACCGGCCATGAAGGACCCCGAGGGCCGGGCGGTCGGTGCGACCTACCTGCGCAACAACCTGGGCAAGACCAGCGTCGGCATCGACCTCAAGCAACCCGAGGGCCGCGACCTCTTCCTGTCGATGGTCCCGAAGTTCGACATCGTCGCCGAGAACTTCAAGCCCGGCACGATGGACCGCATGGGTCTCGGCTACACCGACATCGCCGCCATCCACCCCCGGGCCATCTACCTGTCCATCTCGGGGTTCGGCAACGGGCTACCGGGCGCCGACCCGTCGCCGTACACCGCGTGGCCGGCCTACGCCTCGGTCGTCGAGGCGATGTCGGGCATCTACGAGTACAAGAGCGGGCCCGACCAGCCCCCCACCACCATCCCCGCCGGCGCCCTCGGCGACATCTCCTCGGCGCTGTACGGCGTCATCGGGGTGCTGGCGGCGCTGCGCCACCGCGACGTCACCGGCGAGGGGCAGTACGTCGACATCGCGATGCTCGACGCCATGGTGGCCATGACCGACATCGTCACCAACTTCTGGTCGATGGGCGTGCGCCCCGACCCGGACAAGCCGCTCGCCGTCATCTGCGAAGGGTTCAAGACCGACGACGGCTACGTCGTGGTGCAGATCGGTCGCGAGCACCAGTTCGCCAACCTCGCCGACCTGGTCGGGCGCCCGGAGTGGAAGGATGATCCCCGCTTCGCCACCCGCGACGGCTGGATGCCCCACCTCGAGTCCGACATCCGACCCGCGGTCGAGGCCTGGCTGGCCGGGCGCACGAAGCTCGAGGCGGCGCAGCTGTTCACCGAGGCGGGCATCGTCGCCGGCCCGTCCAACAGCGCCGCGGACGTCATCGCCGATCCCCACGTCGCGGTGCGCCACATGCTGGTCGAGGTGCCCCGCACCGACGGCGTCGCCGAGCCCATCCTGGTGCCGGGCAACCCGGTGAAGATGTCCAAGGTGGCCGAGGGCCCCGAGCACCGCATGCCGTGGGTCGGCGAGCACACCGACGGCGTGCTGCGGGCCGAGCTGGGCCTCGACGACAGCGAGCTCGTCAAGCTCCGCGACGCCGGCATCATCACCTGACGACTCGGTCCGGCGCGGACCCGGTGAGGCGGTTCAGGCCACCGACTCCACCGGCACCGGATCGCGCTGGGCGCCGTCGTGGCTGAGCAGCAGGTTCCGGAAGGCGTCGGCGGTCGTGTGGACCGGCGGCGTGTCGCGCAGGAAGGGCACCAGCACGTCGAGGAACTCGTCGGGCGCCTCGAACGGGAGGAAGTGACCCGCCCCGTCGACGATGGCGAGCTGGCTCCCGGGGATGAGGTCGTGGGAGATGTGCGCGTGCTCGACGGGGATGATGTGGTCGCGGTTGCCCCACACGATGAGGGTGGGTATTTCCTGGGCCAGGTAGAGCCGGTCGCGTGCGCTGACCCGTTGGCCGAACGGATCGATCACGGAACGCACCGTGTGGATGAACGCCATGCGCCCCGCCACCTCGGTGAGCCCGGCGTAGCTGCGCCACACCTCGGCGGCGCGCACGCCCATGTGGAACCCGGTGCGCCGGTTGAGGGTGGCGCCGGCCAGCTCGAGCGCGGATCGCACGTACGGGCTGAAGATCAGCGGGAGCACGAGCTCGCTGCCCGGCAGGCTCACGGCGCGCAGCGCCGGGGAGACCTCGCGGCCGAGGCCGCCGCTGGCCACCAGCACCAGCCGCTCGCACCGCTCGGGGAACTGGTAGGCCAACTGCATCGCCACCCCGCCGCCGAGCGAGTGGCCGACGAAGGTGGCCCGTTCGATGCCGAGCGCCACCATCACGTCGCGCAGACCGCTGGCGAACGCGCCGAGCGAGTAGTCGCCCCGCGGCTTGGCCGACTCGCCGTGGCCGAGCAGATCGGGGGCGATGACGGTGTGGTCCTCGGCGAGGCGGGGCATGACCTCGCGCCACGTGGTGGAGCTGCCGGTCAACCCGTGCACGAGCACGATCGCCGGCCCGCTCCCGGCCATGCGGTACCCGACCTCGTGGCCGTGGATGGTGAGGTGGCGCAGTCGCAACGAATCCATGGGGTCCTTCCGACGCGGACAGTGGCCTCATCCTGACAGCAGGAACTGACTCAGTCCAGAGGAGAAGGTCCCACACCTTGACGTCAACGGCGACGCGAACCCGATCCCCGATCAGGAGGGCGGGCGGGGTGGATCGAGGGCGGCCTCGAACACAGCGAGCACATCGGCGCCGTAGAGCCCGATGCCCTCGCGTCCGAACTGGAGGATCGACATCAGAACCGAGATGATGATCACCACCATGCCGCTGCCGACGGCGACCGGATCGAGGTCGGGCCGGACGATCCCGGTGACCTGCTCGGTCCGGAGGCGCTCGGCGACCGCCTTGCGCAGCTCGGTGAGCGCGGGGAGCTCGAGCATGCGCCCGGTGACGTGGGGTTCGAGGCCACGCAGGACGCGGCGGGCGAGTGGGTGACGCTCGACGGCATCGACCAACGTGAAGATCAGGGTCTCGCGCCAGGCCCGCGAGTCGCTGGTGTCGGTGAAGAGGAACGACACGCCCTCCTGGATCACGCCGGCGGCATCCTCGTCGAGCGCGGCGAGGAAAAGCGCTTCCTTGTTCGGGAAGTAGGCGTACGTGACGGTGCCCCCGACGTCGGCGTCGCGCGCGATCTCGGCCACCGAGGTCGAGCGGAACCCGTCGCGCCCGAAGCGAGCGATGGCGGCATCGAGGATCACCCGCCGCGTGTGCTCACCCCGAGACGCCGATCCCGTCGATGGGGTGGGTGGGGTCGGTGGGGTCGGTTTCGATCGGGCCGCCATTGTGACGAGGGTAACAGACTTGAGTGATTGAGCGATTCACTCAAATCGTCTACAGTGGCCAGATCACCCGAACCCGAACCCGAACCCGAACCCGAACCCGAACCCGGACCCCGGAGACGAACGCCATGAGCCAGACGAGCGACCCCACCCGCGTGGTGCCGACCCGGCGGATCTCCTTCGAGGAATCGCTGGCGGAGCTCCCGAAGCACTTCGCGGCCGACGGCGATCTCATCATGAGCCACGTGCTCGCCTCGCTGTCGTCGGTGTTCCCCGACGGTGAGGACTTCTTCGTCCGGTCGGTGCGCCACTTCCGGGATCAGATCACCGACCCCGAACTGCGCCGGCAGGTGGCCGGGTTCATCGGTCAGGAGGCCATCCACGGCCGCGAGCACCGCGGCCTCAACGACCGCCTCGACCAGCTCGGATACCCGGCCAAGCGCACCGAGCGGTTCACCAAGTGGGGGCTCGCCAAGCGCGAGAAGATCATGTCGCCGCACTCGAACCTCGCGGCCACCGCCGCCCTCGAGCACTTCACCGCCACCCTCGCCGAGATCATCCTGAGCGACCCCGAGGCCCGCACGCTCGTCGGCAGCCCGGAGGTCACCGACCTGCTGCTGTGGCACGCGCTCGAGGAGTCCGAGCACAAGGCCGTCGCCTTCGACGTCTACCGGGCATCAGGCGGCAGCGAGCGCACCCGGACGATGACGATGAACATCGTCTGCATCGGCTTCGTGGGTGGCATGACCCTCCAGTCGATCATCTCGCTGCTCGGCGACCGTGACACCTTCCGGCCCCGCACCCTCGCCCGCAGCGTCAGGCGGCTCCGCACATCGCCCTTCCTGCGCCGCGAGGTCTGGCGCCAGCTGCGCGACTACAACCGCCCCGACTTCCACCCCGACGACCAGGACTCCGACGCGCTCGTCACCGAGTGGCGCGAGAAGCTGTTCGGGACCGACGGCGCGCTCAACGATCTCCTGATCACGAAGACCCCCGCCGCGGCGTGATCGTCCCCGGCTCACGCAACCCACGCCACGACGACACGGGAGACGACGAATGAAGGACTTCGGCGGCAAGGTGGCCGCCATCACCGGGGCGGGGTCCGGCATCGGACGCGCCCTGGCGGTGGAGCTCGCCCGGCGCGGCGCCCATCTGGCCCTGAGCGACATCGACGAGGTCGGCCTCGCCGAGACCGTCGCCAGCTGTGAGGGACGCGCGTTGAAGGTCACGTCGCACCGCGTCGACGTCGCCGACCGCGACGCCGTGTTCGCCTGGGCCGATCAGGTCGTCGACGACCACGGCCAGGTCAACCTCGTCTTCAACAACGCCGGGGTCGCGCTCGTCGCCGACATCGAGTCGATGTCCTACGACGACCTCGAGTGGCTCATGGGCATCAACTTCTGGGGCGTCGTCCACGGCACCAAGGCGTTCCTCCCCCACCTCGAGGCATCCGGCGATGGTCACGTCGTCAACGTGTCGAGCGTGTTCGGCCTCTTCAGCGTGCCGTCGCAGTCCGCCTACAACGCCGCCAAGTTCGCGGTGCGGGGCTTCACCGACGCGCTGCGCATGGAGCTCGAGATCAAGGGCTCCTGCGTGTCGTCCACCACGATCCACCCGGGCGGCGTCAAGACGAACATCGCCCGCAACCTGCGCATGGACCCGGAGGTCGCGGTGGTGGCCGGCGGGCCCTCCGCCATCCGCGACGGGTTCGACCAGTTGGCCCTGACCACCCCGGACAAGGCTGCCCGCCAGATCCTCACCGCCGTGGAGCGGAACCGTCGCCGCGCCCTCATCGGCGCCGACGCCAAGGTCCTCGATCTCGTGGCCCGCCTGCCCGCCGGGCTCTACCAGCGGGCGCTCGTCGCGGGCGGCCGCAACCAGCGCCGAACCCAAGCCGCATCGGCCACACCTCCGGCCAGCACGGTCAACGCCACCACCTCGGCGACCGAGCACGCTCGCACGCAGTAGATCCGCCTGGCGCTCGTCACCGTCGGGCGTCACACCCTTCTGGCAAGCTCGGGGGGTGGAGCTGGAGCTGTTCGACGAGGTGGCCGAGATGCTGCGGGGTGTGCTGGCGCCCGATCTCGGCGAGCCCCGCATCTCGGCCCGCCGCTACGGGATCAAGGTGTGGTTCGGGCCGGCCACGCCGCCGCGCGAGCACTACGAGGCCCAGGTGATCGGCGCCAAGCTCGTCCCCGACGCCACGGTGCTGGCCCTCGAGATCGGCTTCCATGCCGAGCACCCCACCCTCGAGGCCAACGACGGCGCGATGGCGCCGCTGCTCGCCCGGTCGTCGGCGTGGCGCAAGGCCCTCGGCCGCTCCGCCACCGCCGGCGGGTTCCTGGGCCGCCCCCACGACTGGCGCCGGCTGTCGGAGACCTGGGCCGACCCCGACCTCGGTGACCCCGACCTCGGCATCGAGGTGGCGTCGCGCCTCACCGACTACGTCACCACCCTCGAACCGCTCCGGCGCCGCTGAGCTGCGGCGCCGGTCCGGAACTGGAGGCTGAACCCTCCCGTCCGCGAGTCGGACGGTGACCACGCGATCCCCATCGACGACGTCGTTGCGCTCGGGAGACCGTCCGACGCCGAACACCGAACACCGAACACCCCCGGCGCCCGGCCCGA
>Ga0105044_10012491_pt1 | contig 11540 bp, 6 predicted proteins | sample MAT01_FD_78092 | JGI IMG/M metagenome (GOLD analysis project Ga0105044, IMG submission 78092) | Freshwater microbial communities from Lake Fryxell liftoff mats and glacier meltwater in Antarctica - MAT-01 | ecosystem: Environmental > Aquatic > Freshwater > Ice > Liftoff microbial mat | place...
GACTATCAGTTTTTTGTTTCAAATTCGGAAAACATGTAGTTACTGATATAAAAAGGCATCTTAACCCATAACCGATAATCCAATGTAAAAAGAAGCGGCAAATCATTTAAAATCCCGAAGGATGAAATTAATATAGACAGCATTACAAGCAATGAATTAATAACCCCGAAGGGGTGACATTAGAAAACAACTATGAACCCTCTTTTACAAATAAACAATCTCTCTCTTGATTTCATCGCTGAATCAGGCACTGTCAACGCATTAAAAAATATAACACTGGCCGTCAACAAAGGAGAAGTAGTAGCCTTAGTTGGCGAATCCGGTTCGGGAAAATCTGTTACCTCACTTTCCATTTTACAATTGCTTCCTTCGCCTCCGGCAAAGTTTACAACAGGAACAATTTTATTTTCTGAAAATGGAACAGATGTATCTGACTTATTAAAAAGAAGCCGGCATGAAATGCAGGATATCCGGGGCAACAAAATAGCCATGATTTTCCAGGAACCGATGACATCACTTAACCCGGTACTTACTTGTGGCGACCAGGTAATGGAAGCCATTCTCCTGCATAAAAAGGTTTCGAAGACAGCAGCAAAACAACAAACCATCAGTTGGTTTGAAAAAGTAAAACTACCCAACCCCGTTGCAGTGTTTAATCGTTACCCCCATCAACTCAGCGGCGGACAAAAACAACGGGTAATGATTGCCATGGCGATGTGTTGCGAACCTGCATTACTTATTTGTGATGAACCGACCACGGCTTTAGATGTAACGGTACAGAAAACAATTCTGCAATTGATAAAAGAATTACAAGAACAGTTAAATATGGGTGTCATCTTCATCACACATGACCTGGGTGTGGTGGCTGAAATTGCTGACCGGGCCGTTGTAATGTACAAAGGAGAAATTGTAGAACAGAATACGGTTAAAGAAATTTTTACAAACCCTCAACATCCTTATACCAAAGCATTATTGGCCTGCAGACCGGTGAATCATGAAAGGGGCAAAAGATTACCGGTGGTTTCAGATTTTCTCGGAGAAAAAATAGAAAAATCAATATTGAATACTGAAGTGAAAAAGCCTGAAGGTTCTGAAATACTTCTTTCTGCACAAAATCTTTCTGTGTGGTTTCCGGTAAATAAAACATTATTTGGTAAGGCCAGCTCCTATACCAAAGCAGTTGATGATGTAAGTTTTGAAGTAATGAAAGGAGAAACACTGGGGTTGGTGGGTGAAAGCGGCTGTGGCAAAACAACATTGGGAAGAACCTTATTAAGATTGATTGAACCTACATCAGGAAAAATTATTTACAACGGTGTAGATCTTACGGCTAAAAAAAGAAATGAGTTACGATCCTTGAGAAAAGAAGTACAAATTGTTTTCCAGGATCCTTACTCATCGCTAAATCCAAGAATAACGATTGGTGCTGCTATAGCTGAACCGATGAAAGTGCATGGCATTTTACCTACTGATAAACAACGAAAAGATAAAGTAACAGAACTCCTGGAAAAAGTAAACCTGAAAGCAGAACATTTTAACCGCTATCCGCATGAGTTCAGCGGCGGACAACGACAACGTATTGTTATTGCGAGGGCTTTAGCCCTTAACCCTTCTTTTATTGTTTGTGATGAATCTGTTTCTGCATTGGATGTAAGTGTGCAGGCACAAGTATTGAACTTAATCAATGATTTAAAAAAAGAATTCGGCTTCACGGTCATTTTTATCTCACATGATCTTTCTGTTGTTCGTTACATCAGCGATCGCATCCTTGTGATGAACATGGGAAAGATTGAAGAAAGCGGCAATGCCGATGCTATTTATTTTACACCCCAATCGGACTATACTAAGAAGTTGATTGCCTCAATTCCTAAAGGCCTGCCTGTGCGATAGGCAGGGGATTATTGGCTAATCAATATATTCCGAAGTCACTGTCTTGTCATTATCTTCTTCATAAAAATTCTTTGCACTCTTCCTACGGGAGTAAAGCATTTTTTTCAACATCTTTTTTAACTGGTCGGCCACAGGTGTATCCTCTTTAAATTTCATTTCCGTAAAGCTGGTGAATGAATACTGGTTATACACATATCCAGGAATCAACGGCGAACCAGATCCCGCCAGACTTATACTGCTGTTGCCCTCAAACTCAAATAGTTTCGGGTCTTCTGGCACCAGCCCCACAGTGGCCAGTTTCCAGGTCAGGTCGTCCTTTTTTGCTTTGTACTTATAAAAATAAATAAACCCTTTTTTCCCTTTGTATTCGGTCTTTAGCCTGTCAACATAAATAACTGAATCAGGCTTGCCATACGATTTTTTATCGAGCAAAGAGCTTTTGCCCAGGTCAAGATGGTTGTTGTATACAGAAGGGAATTTGTCCAGTTTCTTTATTTCTTTCAGGTCTTTGTATAATTCGTAGCGGTAATCTTCGAGGCCACCAAAATACCGCAACAATGAATCAGGATATGGTTTATTATTTTTAAGCATCAGCAATAGCGTACTGTATTTAAGTTGCTTATCATTTGATCGCAGCATTTGCTGAATCAGTGGCTGAACAGTAGCATTTGTTTCCCAATAAGGCAGTAATAATGTAGCATAGAGGCTCAGGTCATCATTACCTGCATCTTTATCCTCAACATCATAATAGGAAGAGGTAGTTTTCTTTTCTTCCTTATCTTCTTCGGCTTTTTCAATCGCTTTTTTCTTTTCAGCGATTGATTGCTTTTTTAATTCTTGTTTTGCCTCAATCATGAATTTGCTGAAATATATATCATAGTCTTTTGGCTTCACCAGGTTACTGTCCACCATTTCGCCCAGCAGTTTCATAATACTGCTTTTATAATCCTGCAGGTTCAGTAAAGGCAACAGATCCTGGAGTATCGTTTTAGTGAGTTTTAACGTGTCAGACAATTCATCAAGGAATTTTCCATCATCATAACCATAACCCGAACTGTAAGACAGAAGTGGGTTTGTGTTCCTGTAATCGGCGTAACTACTGGTGCTTGCTGTCAACACTGGTGGTTCGGCATTAATAATATCCCGGAAGATATTATAAGCATACTGTGTTTTATGCTGCAGCAAACTTTCCAAGGCCGGGTATTGCAATTGCACCGTATCATCAAGTGAGTAATAGAGAGTTTTCAGATAGTCAGCCGATGAGTTGGTTGTTATATCACCCAGCTTATTAATTAATGAGGCCTTAGTGTCAAGATATTTTTTCTCTTTCCAGTTTAATGAAGTGATAGCCTTTTTCAATTGTGGCAAATCAGATGAATCAAGATCAATATCAGCTATATGTTTAACAGCCCGTTTATGCAGCACACTGTCTTTGCTCGCAAAATCTTCGAAGAAAAGGTTTGATTTTTTTGAAAAAGGGTTTACTCCTCTCAATGAGTCTGCCGGTGTGAAAGTTTCGAAGAATGATTTTATAAAAGAACTGGGTTGAGTTAGTGTATCTGTTTGTGTAGCAAGCGAAAAGCCAACACCATCCTTGTAAAAAGATTTGCCCCACAGAGCCCTGCTACTTCCTGTGTCGGTAATGATAAGTTCCCACACCCGATAGCTATCAGGTTTCATTTTATTGGGCAACTCTGTTTTTTTCTTATACCTCACTATCCAGGTACTGTCGGTGCCAAAGAACGAGTCTTCATTATCTTTATCCAATGCAGAGCTGTCTTTGGTATAATAATATCTTGGTGAACGGTAAAAAGTCACAAATATTTTTTCGCCGGTGGTATCGTTACTGATTGTTTTGTTACGATAGGCACCTCCTTCCAGCAAATCATCCTCCGACTCATCTTCTTCCCCGTCATCAGCATAATAAGTATTCTTGGGCATATCTAATTTTATTTTCTTCTCCTCCGGAAATACAGGTGTGGTTACTGCAAAATAAAGCGACGTATCCTTTTGCTGTTTTGCTTCGCCATAAATAAATGGTTTTATCGCAAAAGAATTAAGAAAATTAGTCATGGCTGGTGTTTCCTGTTTGCCATGTGCCACTATGGTATAATAATGCGGGCCTTGTATAATAAACCGGGTAAGATAGATGGAGCCGTTTTTATCCTTATACTTACAGTCCATAGCCGGATAGCCCTTATAGGTGGTTTGCCGGCGGAGCAGTTGTGTATCAATAAAATCAGAGGAAGCAAAACTTTCATTCATCAGCCCCAGGTCAAATGTATCTTCTTCTGCAAAGTGGTAATTATGAATATCAGTACGGATAACACGGTAATGATTTCCCGTAGTTTTATCAGCCGCATCATATATCCAGCTTCCATCGTTGCCAACATACGGCTCATGCGGCATATCAACAATAAATCCGCCATGAGGAGGTGAATATTTTTTGGTGGCAGCAGGTTCTGATCCATTCTTATATTCTTTCAACTGGATACTGCTGAAGAATTTATTTGCTTCTGCTCCATTCCGTATATAATCACCATTGCCGCTTATTTTGAAGAAAATAATTTCAAAGGGAGTAATGAAAATATTATAGCGCTGCAAATCGCCACGGCGGGTTTTATTGGTTATGTCAAACCCTTTATACCCGTTTTTTATAATGTTAGTTTTTGAAATTATTTTACCGGGTACATTTTCATACAATAAACTATCAATAGTTCTGTACACATCATCCGTTCCATGATTCCACATCCAGGCATTGGTCATAATACGGGTAACCATATAATAACTGCCGTTGGACATATCAGCATATTGTTTTTGATCCAGTGCAGCATCATCACCAAACTTATAAAATTTTCCGGGGATGTCCACTTTGTACAATCTATCTTCTGCTGTTTCAGTTTTGAAAGTTACCGGCACCCTTATCTTATCAATCAGGTCTTTATCTTTGCTGGCTCTTTCACCCATTTTCACAGGCCGCAGCTTATAGCCCATTCTGCGAAGCATTTCAATAACACCTCTTTCGCCAGGCAAATGTGCTGCCCCCACACCAACAAAAAGAGTAGAACCTGATTTTAAAATAGAGTCAATAGAGTTTGCCTGTATTTCATTTCGCCTGTACAAAAATTTTTCGTCAAATGCATCTGATTCGCTGTTGAATTTATTAATCGAATCCAACAAGTCAAGATTGCCGGTTCTGTAGGCTTCCTGTAATTTGTCAGAAGAATACGCATCATCCACATCTCCATAACTTCTCTCCTTTCTCTTTTTATCTTTAGCGGCATCCCTATAAGCTTCTGCCATCAGCTTCATACTTTGTCCATAATCTTCCACACCAGCTATTTTTTTACCCCATTTTTTCCCGCATTGAAAAATGTACATATCGAGGTAAGTATCTTCTTCAAAATCGCTGGATTCGTTACCGTACGTCCGGTATAACAAACTATTAATGGCAGATGGATTGCTATAAAGTGACCGTTCTATTTTGATATCGTATTTATAAAACTTCAGTGTTTTAATACTCAGAAAATCATTAGGGACAGACATATAACTTGAATAAGCAGAACCGGCTCCACTATAACCTGATTCGCCCGGGTCATACTTACTCATATCTTCCTGCCAGGTTTCAGGATTTGTTTCCAATGCCACTACCTGTGCATTTTTTACGGCGATATAAAAAGAATCGGGCAGGTTAAAAGCCATTTTGCTGCTTACATGCATGGTGCCGATGAGGTGAGATGGCTTTTTCATCCCGTTGCCGGTAATCTCCCATAAAAGGCTGGGGTATTTTTTATTGGTAATTTTTAGCTGTGCCTCCGCTGAAAAAAAAGAAAAGCAGGTGATAAGGAGTGTAAGGGTTCGCATCATAAAGATTGGTATCCCATCCTTTAACTCGGCTACTGGCCGGGAATTCAGGATTTTCAGGACGGTTTTTAGTATCAACAAAATTAAGATGCCGGGCCACAACTAAAAGCATAAAATTATTTTGAAAGTCAGCGGTTTAGGCATGCTTAGAGGCTGTTCACCCACCTTCGCCACACTATTCACAGTTTTTCAACATTGGTGGTGCTTCGGCGGGTAAAAAGAATCTGCAAAATTAAACGGGATTTTGCCTCTCAATAGTGTACTTTTGCCCACTTTAAATGTAGTCAATTTGACCAAACCCGGCGCCGTAAGGCCGGTTTATTCGCCGAAGCACCAAGCTATCAGAATGTTTTTCTGTAAGGTTTGCGTAGGCGGAACTTGTTCTCTTCCTGGCATCCTGCCTGGTTTGCGTCATGAGACTTATACCAAAGTAGAATTAAAAATAATTCACTTGGGTAGTACTGAAATAAACCCAGAATACTCATGAAGCTTTCACAATTCCGATTCGACCTTCCGTTAAACCTTATTGCCCAAAATCCTACTAAACGCCGTGAAGATGCCCGTATGATGGTCGTTCACCGTCACACTGGTGAAATTGAAAATAAACACTTCCGGGATATACTGGATTACTTTGATGATAAGGATGCCTTTGTAGTTAATAACACAAAAGTTTTTCCGGCCCGCATGTATGGCCGTAAGGAAAAAACAGGTGCTAAAATTGAAGTATTCCTTCTCCGTGAATTAAATAAACCAAACCGACTTTGGGATGTAATTGTTGATCCAGCAAGAAAGATCCGTGTCGGCAACAAATTATATTTCGGTGATCAGGAAGACCTGGTGGCAGAAGTAATTGACAACACCACCAGCCGTGGCCGCACCATCCGTTTTTTATGGGAAGGCAGTGAAGAAGATTTCCGGGCTCAGTTGGAAAAACTGGGAGAAACACCGCTTCCAAAATATATTAAACGTAAACCCGACGAAGAAGATAAGGAACGTTACCAAACTGTTTATGCCAAACATGAAGGAGCTGTGGCTGCACCAACGGCCGGTTTGCATTTCAGTAAAGAGCTGATTAAACGACTTGAAATAAAAGGTATCCGTTTTGCAGAAGTAACATTACATACTGGTCTTGGTACTTTCCGTCCGATAGAAGTGGAAGACCTGAGCAAACATAAAATGGATGCGGAGTATTATAATATTGATGAAACAGCCTGCAAAATTGTAAACCGTGCCAAGGAATATGGTCACCGCATCTGTTCTATTGGCACTACAACCATGAGAGCATTGGAATCATCTTTCACTGCACAAAAATTATTAAAACCATCTGAAGGCTGGACGAATATGTTTATCCACCCACCTTATGATTTTAATATTGCCGATTCATTGGTTACCAATTTCCATTTGCCAAAAACCAGCTTACTGATTATGACTTGTGCTTTTGCAGGGTACGAACTGGCAATGGAAGCTTACAAGAAAGCTATAAAAGATAAGTACAGGTTCTTTAGCTATGGTGATGCGCTGCTGATTGTGTAGAAAGAGGACCGGATAAAGATGTATAATCTATCCACCATGTATATTCAATCAAGGGTTTACAAGTACAACTCTTCTAAGAAAGAAGTGAGTGACAAAATTACCCGGCTTGGAGACCATTCAACCCTGATCGGACAATGGATTAACGACACCACTTTCTGCCTGAAAAAAAAGCCTTTCGGCTTGTTTACACTTTTCGGCTCTACGGATGAAATAGAAAGTAACCACAAATTAAAAGTAGAGATTAAGGCTGGCTATTGGTATCCGCTGCTTTATATATTACCTGTAGCAACAATCATCTATGGAGCTTTTCTATTTTCAAAAGACGAAGAAAAAGGATGGCTGGTGGTCTTAGGAGGACTATTTCTGTTTGGCTTCATCTTTCTCATTGCTTCGGCATTGATCGAAGGTCTTAAAAAGAGTTTTAAAGAAGAGTTTCAGATAATTTAATTGCTGCTTCGCCATCTTATTTCTTACCTACTTCATAATCCAGTGGCAATGAATTCGCCATTTTTTCACTCCAGCCCCAATAATAAGAAGTAAAGAAATTTCTGGGGTCGTAATAATTTCCGTTTTTCTCCAGCAAAATAATTTCATCCTTTATCAGGGTAACTATTGATTGCTGAAAACCAGCCTTTCGTTGAGGGTATTGAGTTAACAAATATTCATCTTCCTCTTTTTCATTCCGGTAAGTAATAAAAAGATAATTCTCAAAATTTAGTTCCTTAAAAGCACCGCTTGAGTCTATAATAAGGCTATCGGTAGTAAGAAAACTCATACCATACTTTTCGAGGTAATCATTCTGCCGCATTACTGATTGATAGTAACTCATAGAGTCGCCGGCATTCCCGATAGTTTCTTTCTTAACCTCAAACGTTACACCATTTCCACTTGCATTTTTCTGTATTGCGGATGAAGTTCTGTAAAGGCTTTTCACTCTTTGCTTTTCATAGTTAGGCGTTCGTACCAAACTTCTTACTTCAAAACCCTCTTCCAATAACCGGTTGGCATACAAACTCTGCATAAAGTGCATGATAGATCCGTTATGTGCTTCCTGTCGTTTATCCTCCCATTTTTGCTGACGGCCTTTCCCATTTTTATCCAACGGTTCAAATAAAGGATACCCGAGATAGAACACTGTTTTTTCCTTAAAATTTACTTCAAACTCTTCTAATTGATAACTGATAAGATAACCCAATGCTTTATTTTCAAGCAACACAGGTTCATCGCAATAGGCAATCAGTCTGTTACTTTTTCTATAATATCGGAAACGGATAGCTTTTTCATTTTTTATCCGGCATTGATTAGCATTTTCTGACTTCCCCACAAATTCATTCATAAAAGTGCGGCCCCATTTATCCCAGCCTTCTTCCAGCGATGGTTCTACTATTACATTTTGCAGCTCTTTTACTTTTATTTTGAGCTCCACTTTTAGTTGCAAGGGTAATTGCTCATCACTAAAAGAATATACATTCGTTTCATAACCGATGCAGGATATAACTAATTCATGTTTGCCAGCCGGCACATCTGTTAATTCGAAAGTGCCTGCATTATTTGATACTGTTCCCGAAGATGTACTTGAAATAAAAACACTGCTACCCGGAACCGCTGTGCCGGTGGCTGCATTTACCACCCGCCCTTTAATGATTCTTTGAGATGAGGCGATGATAGGAAGAAGGAGGAAAATTAAAATTGCCGGTACGATTCTCATACCGGCAATTTACAAATCAATTGCTGAATTTTATTCTGACCTATAACTATTCCAGCCCAAACATCCCTTTATTCAATTGCTGTAATATCTGCGTTTTGTACTCTGCAGGCAGCAAAAGAGAAATGTTATGCGGACTTCCTCCATAAGAAACCATACGGACAGGGATGTTCATTATCGAGCCAAATAATTTTTTTACCATACCTTCTGTTCTTGCTATTTCATTGCCCACCACAGAAATAATGACCTGGTTCTCGTCTATTTCAACCGTTCCAAATGGTTCGAGTTCTTTAATTATTTCTTTTAGGTGGGTTACGTTGTCAATTGTCAATGAAACCGCCACTTCAGAAGTAGTGATCATGTCAATCGGTGTTCTGTATTTTTCAAATACCTCAAATATTTTTCGCAGAAAACCATAAGCAAGTAACATGCGGCTGCTCTTAATGCGAATAGCGATGATGTTATCTTTTGCTGCTACGGCCTTTACTCCCACACTACCGGCTTCTTCGGTAATGGTAGTACCTTTTGCTTCCGGCTGCATCGTATTGAGCAACTTTACAGGAATTTTATATTGCTGTGCAGGCCAGATAGAAGCCGGGTGTAAAATTTTTGCACCGAAATAAGCCAACTCGGCTGCTTCATCAAAACTCATCTGTTCTACCGGCACTGTTGTCTTTACCACTCTTGGGTCATTGTTGTGCATGCCATCAATGTCTGTCCATATTTCACAAACAGTTGCATTTATAGCGGCTGCAATTAATGAGGCTGAATAATCGCTGCCTCCCCGTTTCAAATTATCCACTTCTCCCCTCGCATTGCGGCAGATGTAGCCTTGTGTAACAAATATTTTTTTATCCTTGTGCTGTTTCAGTATCTGTGTCAATTTAACTTTAATGCTGCCAATCTGTGGTTCATCATAATTGTCAATGGTCATAAACTCAAGAGCCGGTAACAACAAATGGTCAAGCCCCAGCTCTTCGAGATAAACAGCAAATAATTTAGTTGACAGCAATTCACCCTGAGCCAAAATATCTTTACTCAATGCCTCACTAAAAGATATTTTCAGGATAATATTGAGGAATTCAAAATGCTCGGCAATAATTGCTTTTGCCTTACCAATCGTTTCCGGTTTTTTAACCAGGTTAGCAATAAACTGCTGGTAGTGGGCTTCTAACTTATCAATTGACTGTTTCGCAGTATGGCGGTCACCATTTGAAATATGATTACCAATTTCCACCAGTGCATTGGTAGTTCCTGACAAGGCCGATAATACAATGATTACAGGTTCTGTTTCTTTTGTTACCAGTTGTACAATCTGGTGCATACCTTCCGGCTTACCCACACTGGTGCCGCCAAACTTCATTACTTTCATTTTCTTATCTTTTATTTAAACTGGTGAAATGGAATTCGCTAAATAAATCTGAGCATACCTCTTTTTTACAAATGGCCCATTACATTTTGTTCCCCCCTCCCGATATTTTAATTGATTGAAAAATTAAGGCTGTAAAGATAAGTAGGCAGGCAATAACAATCGTCAGGTAAACGGTAGTTCAAATTTGGAAGAGAGTTGCTTTAAATCTTCTATTACAGCATCAAGCAACGGAATACCGTTTTGCATTCTTTCCGCCTGGTATTCTCTTTCAGGGTCTCCCGGCACTAATACTTTTTCTTCTCCCGGTATTGTTTTAGCATTTCTGAAACCTTGTATCCAATGATCCATATCTTTTTTAAAATCAGCAGCGGGCCTGAAAGCATCTACCCGCATCGCTCCTAAAAAGTGGCCAATACCCTTACCCGGCTGCTGCGAAGGCATAGGTACATAAGCCGGAAACGGTGGCACCCATGGTGCATAATTGGCACCGCTTAGCAAAGCAGAAAAAATATCAACCACAGCACCGAGTGCATAACCTTTATGACTTCCATGTTCTCTGTCACCACCAAGTGGTAATAAAGCACCACCTTTTTTTAAAATATTTGCATCGGTTGATGAGTTGCCTTCAGCATCCTGTACCCAACCATTTGGTGTTTGTAAATTTTTTCGTTGCAGTATTTCTAATTTACCGTTTGCGGCAGTTGTTGTTGCAAGGTCCGCTACAAATGAAGGTTCAACACCAGCAGGAGCCGCCACACAAATTGGATTAGTACCAAGCATTTTATCAATAGAAAAAGTGGGAGCTACCAATGGGCTTGCATTCGTCATTGCAATACCCAACATATCATACTGCAAAGCCATCATAGCATGATGAGCAGCAATGCCAAAGTGATTGCTGTTTTGCACACTTACCCATCCAGTACCCACTTGCTTTGCTTTTGCTATGGCAATTTGCATAGCAAACGGTGCAATCACTAATCCCAACCCACTATCGCCATCTACTACAGCGGTTGATGGTGTTTCATGTATAATTTTTATATCGGGTGTAGCATTGATACGTTTTACTTCCCATAACCGTACATAACCACTAAGCCTTGCAACACCATGAGAATCTATTCCCCGCAGGTCGGCAGATAATAAAGATTGTGTGGCAGTATCAGCATGTTCATTGCTGCA
>Ga0105044_10012492_pt1 | contig 11540 bp, 8 predicted proteins | sample MAT01_FD_78092 | JGI IMG/M metagenome (GOLD analysis project Ga0105044, IMG submission 78092) | Freshwater microbial communities from Lake Fryxell liftoff mats and glacier meltwater in Antarctica - MAT-01 | ecosystem: Environmental > Aquatic > Freshwater > Ice > Liftoff microbial mat | place...
ACCCATCGGCAGGATGATCGCGGGTTCTCGGGCGTGTTGATCCGATTCAGGGACGCGGGTCGGCCAAGCGCGAGATGCGCTCGCCGAGATCTCGACGCAAGGCGAGGAGTCGAGCCACTTCCTCGGCGGGGCGACCCTCCGCCAGGGCCATTCGCTCCACGGCCATGTCGTGCAGCAGCCAGGCCAGCGTCAGCGGGGAGAAACCCGAATCCTTGCGGGGCGCCTCGGCCAGGCCGCGCGTGAGGTCGCCGCCGTGCTCCAGCAGGCAGCCGACGTCCACCAAATCTCGAAGCTCCGTGCGTCCGACGAGCGCGAGCAGCTTGTCGACGAGTATCTCGTGCACGGTGTCGACGAGGATCGAGTGTCCCGCGAGCTCCATGGCAGCCGGCTGCTCGATGAACGGGACTGGATCCGCGACCAGATCGACGACCAGCTGTTCACTACCCTGATTCACGAGGAAGCGCGTGAAGTGTGGTGACGTGGTCGAGGTCGCCACCGTGAGCCCGGATGCGCGCAGACGCATATCCACCTCTCGCGGGATCGAACCCAGCTCGCTCTTCCCGTGCCAGAACAGGTCGAGGTCGCGAGTCATCCGATGCCGCGTGTGGAAGCCTGCCAGCGCGGCGCGTCCGGTCAGCGTCCATCCAGTCGGCTGGCCCGCGAGTACACCGAGAACGAGCACCTGCAGGGGGGTGAGTCGGCTAAGCGACATCCCGACTCTCCGGCCACTGCTCGAGCAACCAGGTCCAGAACGGACGCGTCTTTCCCAGGTACCGCTCGATCCTCGGCCAGTCCGCACGTATGTCGGACACCGTGACGAACTGGAAGACGTCGTCGGGTTTCGCCTGACGCATCAGCTTCCCGATCAGGTACGCGCGTGCCTCGACGTCGTCCTCCGCGAGGATCTCGCGGAAGCGCACGAGCGTCATGTCCGAGTCTCAGAGGAAGTACGGCCGACCCTGGCCGTCGACCATGCGCTCGGGCGGCGTGGGGTTCAGGATGGTCATCCTCCGAGAGTACGCCGGGAATCCGTTCGCGTCACCGGCGGCGGGTCCGCGCGAGGGGCCGTTGGTATCCTCCCGTGATTCGAGGGGGATGCCCGAGCCTCGCGGAAGCCCATATGAACCACGACAGCCCGTCCACGACCGAGCCCGATAAGCCGCGCCATCGCAACTTCATCCACGACGAGATCGACAACGACCTCGCCGCGGGGAAGAACGAAGGCCGCGTGCAGACGCGCTTCCCACCCGAACCGAACGGGTATCTGCACCTCGGGCACGCGAAGGCGATCTGCCTGAACTTCGGGCTCGCGGAGAAGTACGGCGGCCAGTGCAACCTGCGCTTCGACGACACGAATCCGTCGAAGGAAGAGCAGGAGTACGTCGACTCGATCCAGACCGACGTCGCCTGGCTCGGGTTCAAGTGGGACGCGCTCTTCTACGCCAGCGACTTCTTCGAGGAGCTGTACGGCTACGCCGAGCACTTGATCACGACCGGGCAAGCGTACGTCGACGATCTCACGCCGGATCAGGTCTCGGAATACCGCGGGCGGCTCGATGCACCGGGCCGCGAGAGCCCGTACAGGAACCGGGCGCCGGCCGAGAGCCTGGACCTGTTCCGGCGCATGCGCGCGGGCGAGTTCCCGGACGGCGCACGCACGCTGCGCGCCAAGATCGACATGAGTTCGCCGAACCCGAACCTGCGCGATCCGGTGCTCTACCGCATCCTGCGCGCGCACCACCACCGGACCGGAGACGCGTGGTGCATCTATCCGATGTACGACTTCGCGCACGGGCAGTGCGACGCGCTCGAGAAGATAACGCACTCGATCTGCACGCTGGAGTTCGAGATCCACCGGCCGCTGTACGACTGGTTGCTGGACCACCTGCCGGTTCCGAGTCGGCCGCGCCAGATCGAGTTCGCGCGCTTGAACGTCACGTACACCGTGCTCAGCAAGCGCAAGCTGCTCGAGCTCGTGAAGTCGAACATCGTCGACGGCTGGGACGATCCGCGCATGCCGACCTTGTCGGGCATGCGGCGGCGCGGTTACACGGCCGCGGCGTTGCGCGCGTTCTGCGACACGATCGGCGTCGCGCGCTTCAACAGCACGGTGGACAAGCACGTGCTCGAGAGCGCGGTGCGCGACGACCTGAACCGCAACGCACTGCGCGCCATGGCGGTGCTGCAGCCGCTGAAGGTGACTATCGAGAACTACCCCGAGCGGCAAGTCGAGTGGATCGAAGCGGTCAACAACCCCGAGGATCCGACGGCGGGCACGCGCAAGCTGCCCTTCGCGCGGACCGTGTGGATCGACCGCGACGATTTCCGCGAGAATCCGCCCAAGGGCTACTTCCGTCTTTCGCCGGGCAAGGAAGTGCGCCTGCGCTACGCGTACTGCATCGTTGCCAAGGACGTGCGCCGCGACGCAGAGGGCAACGCGGTCGAGATCATCTGCACGTACGACCCGCAGTCGGCAGCCGGCGCGACGTCCGACGGCCGCAAAGTGAAGGGCATCGTGCACTGGGTGTCGGCCGAGCACGCGATCGAAGCGCCGCTGCGCTTGTACGACCACCTCTTCGCGGTCGAGCATCCCGACGACGTGCCCGAAGGCGTCGACTGGAAGACGAACTTGAACCCGAAGTCGCTCGAGATCGTGAGCGGCGCGAAGCTCGAACCGTCGCTGAAGGACGCGCGGCCGGGCGCGCAGTACCAGTTCGAGCGCGTCGGCTACTTCGTCGCTGACGCGGTGGATTCGAAGCCGGGTAAGCCGGTTTTCAACCGCACGGCCACGCTGCGGGATTCGTGGGCGAAGCAAGAGAAGAAGTCCTCGTGATCTCGCGCGTCGGACCGGAACGGCGCGGCGACGCGTCTTCGCCGTGGACGTTGCAGCCCGACGCCCGCGTTCAGCGCTCGTCGCCGGCGTAGCCCGTCGCGCGCAGGAGTTCGCGCGTGCCAGCGCCGGCGCGCACGGAGCTCGGGCGCAAGGTGTTCTGAGCGCGCTCGTACTCCTCGATGCGCTGCCGCATCGCGAGTACGCGTTCGGGCTGCGACGCCGCGAGATCGACGAGCTCGCCCGGGTCGGCGCGCAAGTCGTAGAGGCGCCCGCCGTCCTCCCCCAGCCGGCAGTGCAGCGACCAACCGTCCGCGCGCAAGGCACGCAGCGAGACGTCGCGCGCGCCGTTCCACCAACCGCATTCAGTGGCCAGGAAAAGTGGCTCTTCACGCGTGCCCGTGCGCAAGTCGATCGCCCCAGGCAGCGCCAGCCGCGCGCCACCGACCTGCGCCAACGTCGGCGCCAGATGCCGGTTCGACACTGCCGCCGCGATGCGCGCTCCGACCGCGACGCCGGGCCCGGCGAGCACGAGCGGCACGTGCACGAGCTCCGTGTGAACCGACTGTCCGTGCTGCAGGTGCCCGTGCTCGAGCAGCTCCTCGCCGTGGTCGCTGGTGAAGACGATCAGCGTGTTCTCGGTGAGCCCGAGTTCGTCCAGCCGCGCGAGCACTTCGCCCAGCGCATGATCGCCGCTCGCGACCGCCGCGTCGTACGCGTCGCTCAACCAACGCTGGTGCGCTTCGGGCACGACGCGCGCCGGATCCCACCCGCCCTCGGGCGTGCGCGCTTCGTCGGCCAGCAATCGCTGCGCATATTCGTGCAGCGCGTGCTCGTCCAGGTCGTCGGGCTTCGGGCCGGCGAAACGCGCGCGATCCTCCGTGCGCGAACGGTGCAGCTCGTGCGGATCGACGAGGTGCAGGTAGAGGAAGAACCTCACCGACGCGTGCGCGTCGAGCCAGCCGAGGATGCTCGGCATCATCTGCGGCGACATCAAGAACCGATCGGGCGAGGACTCGAAGGTCTCGAAACCGGCGTCGAAGTTGCGTGTCGGCGAGACGAGAGGATTGCAGGCGAAAGCCGCCGTGGTGACGCCCTCGCGTTGCAGGACCTCGGGCAGAGTCTCGAGCTCGTCCGCGAGATAGCACTCCGGATCGGAGATCACGCCGTGCGCGCCCGGCTCTAGCCCGGTCAGGATCGAAGCCGTCGAAGGCCAGGTCCAGCTCGAGGTCGCGAACGCCTGCTCGTAGAGCGTCCCGCGACGCGCGAGCGACTCGAGCGCCGGCGTCGTCGGTCGCGCGTAGCCGTGCGCCGAAGTGCGATCGGCGCGCAGCGTGTCCATCACGATCAGCACGATGTTCGGTCGCTCCGTCGAAGCGCGCGTGCGCGGCCGTTCGCTGCGCCGTTCGAGCTCGAGACCGCCGAATCCGACGGCGGCCGCGCGCCCCGCGACCTCCGCGGAAGGAGGCGCGCCCTCGAACGCCGTCTCGAGCGTCACGCGTGCTCCCGGAGCGATTTCGAGGCCCGATCCGTCGCGGATCCGCGCCCACACGCGCGCGACGTCGTCCTCCTCGGCGTGCGGCGTGCGCCGGTGTTCGAGCACGATCCGATCGTCGATGTGCACGCGGAAGACGATCGTCGGCGCCGCCTCCGCGCTCGCGAACGCGCGCGCGACGGACAGATCGCAGCCGGCCGCCGCGTGGAGTCGAAGGCCGTTCTCGTCGGGCGCGACGACGAAGCTCACGCGGCACGGCGGCGGCATCACGAGCGTCGGCAGCTCGCCTCCGTCGATGCGCGGGGCGAGGCTCGGCGTCACGCTCGCCGCGTGCGGCGGCGCGTCGGTGCGCGCGGTTTCCACCGTCCACGAGTCCGGCTCGAGCGCGACCTGCCGCGCGACTTCGCGCACAGTCATGGACGAACCCGGATCGCCGGCCACGAAACGCGCGGCGACGAGCAGCGCGACGGCGAGCGCGAACCCCGCGCCCAGCGATAGCGGGCGTCCGATCCTCGCATCGTCGGCGCGCACGATCCGTCCGAGCACCGCGGCGAAGGCGAGCGCGATCGCTGCGAGCGCGAGCAGCGTAACCATCCCGCGCGCCGTTCCCGGCCCGGGCACGTGGTACGCGTCGTCGAGTGGCCAGCCGGACAGGACCGCGAGCATCAGCGCAGCCGCCGCGACGACGCGCGCGAACCGCGCCGTGCGCGCGCTCGAGCCCGAACCGACGAGCAGCGCGCAGCCGATCCCGGTCGCGATTGCCCACGCGAGAACCCACGGCACGCGCTCGGCCGTACGCCAGCGCGTCAGCCCCTCGTCGAGCCCGCGACCCCAGTAGTCCATCGCGTAGACGAGACCACAGCGCGCGAGCGCGAGCGCGAGTCCGGTCCACAGACCCACCGCGATACAACGACTCATCCGGTCAGGCTACCGTGTACGGAGTCAGGTGAGTTCGTGCAGGGTTCCCGCGATCGAAGCCGCGACAACCCTGCACGAACTCACCTGACTCCGTACACGGTCAGCCCAAAGCGAGCGCGCAGGACAGAGCCTGTTGGCGCAGCGCCAGCACGAGCCCCATCTCGGTTTTCGACAGCCCCAGCTCGGCGATCACCAGGTCGTCGAGCGGGAAGTCCTCGGCCTCGAGGTCCTCCTCCAGCGCCCAGTGCGCCAGCACGTCGGCGAGGCGCGTGATCCGTGCGTCGCGGGCGTGTTCGCCGGCGGACTCGGGCTCGTGGTGCGCGGCGATGACCGCCGCGATCGGGTAGGGCAATCCCCACGCTTGCACGAGGCGCGCGCCGACGCGTGCGTGGAATGTGTCCATCGCGGCTTCGAGGAGCTGACCGCCTTCGCCATCGACGGACAAGAGCTCCGGCCGTTCGATTGCCGCTTGCAGGACGAGCGGACGGCCGACGTCGTGCATCAGCCCCCACAGGAAGGCCATCTCGCTGTTCCGGCGCAGGCGCCGCGCGAGCTCGCGCGCGAAGACGGCCGCGAGCGCGGAATGCGCCCACATCCGCCGCGTGAGGTCCTCGTGCTGCTTGCTGCAGAAGACCCGTCCCTGCAGCGACACGGCGAGCGCCAGGTTCCGGATCGTCGTCATGCCCAGCCGGTTGACGGCCTGCTTCAACGAAGCGATCGGTTCGACCGGCGCGAACATGGCCGAGTTCGCGATCCGCAGCACGTGCGAGGACAGCGACGGATCGCGCTCGAGCGCCGCGTGGATGTCCTGCGCGTCGGCGTCCGGGTCCTGGCACAAGGCGATGATCTGGATTGCCGCTTCGGGCAGGATCGGCAGCTCGAGGTGCTCGGTCAGGTAGCGCTCGAGGGGCTCGTGGATCGCGACGGGGAGGACGGCGGAGGGGACCATGCGACGCCTAAAGCATCGGCTGGAACCTGTCTAGGGCTGGAGCAGACCCGGTGGCGCACCTTGCACCCCAACGGAGGGTGAGATACGAAGGAACAGGGAGAGGTCTGCCCATGCCAATCCCAACTCTTGGAAGAGCTGGAACTCGTCGCGGGACTCCGCGCACGTCACGCTGAGGCCGTACAGACGCTCCTCGAGCGCTACCGGTCGCTCTTCTTCCATTGCATCGGCAGCTTCGAGTCGGATGCTTCCGCTCGCGAAGACCTGCACCAGGAAGTCGTCCTGTACGTGCTCGAGCGCATCGACGCCGGCAGTTTCGACGCCGAAAAGGGCTCGTTCGGCACCTGGCTCTACCGCGTCACGTGGTGTCGCTGCGTGGATTTGAAGCGCAAGACGAACTCGCGTCGGACGCCCAAAATGACCCCGGTCGGCGACAAGGTCCCCGAGCGGCCCGATCTCGGACCGGGGCCCGGCGACGAGGCCGGGACCGAGGAGATCGGCGGCCTGGTCCGGCGCGGGATGGCCCACCTGGAAGAGGAAGATCAACTCCTTTTGACGCTAAGATACGTGGACGGACGCACACTGGTCGAGATCGGGGAGGAGATCGGGATCTCGGTCGAGCAGACCAAGTACCGGCTCAAGCGGGCGGCCACCAGCCTGCGGCGGGTCCTGCTCAACGACTTCGCGATCGAGGAGGCTGTGCGATGAACGAGGAATTGCGTGAAATTCCCGATCGCCAGCACCCGTTGCCGCCGGCAACACCGGACTTGGAGGCGGCGATGAAGAACACTTCGAACGGGCCCCGGTTCTCCCCCGCCGACCTCCAGAACGATCCGAAGGCCGCCCACGACGCCCTGTTGCACTGGGATGTGCAGAGCGAGCAGATCCTGAGGCTGCTCGCCCAGCATCCAGAGCACGGGGGGCGGCTGGAGAAACTGCAGCGCGCCGATGGCTGGTTGCGGCAACGCGCTGCGGACACGATCGTCTCTCGGACCCAAGACGGCGACAACGGACCGGGGTCCGCTTCTCCGACTGCGCCGGATGCCGGCTTGGCCTGTCCGACGGCCGGAGAGCTGTATGACTTCGCGAGCGGGCCCGGATCCGAGCCGCTGCCGCGCGACCGGCACCTCGCGATCGACCGCCACCTCGCCGCGTGTGAGTCGTGCGACAGCTTCGTGGCGACGCTCGCGATCGCGCCGCCGGCGTTGTTGCTCCTCGGCGACGACGAGGTCGGCGTGTCCGTTCCGACCGTCACGACCGGAACGATGCCGGAGCCGACTCCTGTTCGACATGTTTCAGGTCACCGTTTTCCTGCACGCCGCGTGCTGATTCCGCTCGCCGCCGCGGCCGCCATCGTGCTCGCGATCGGCGTGTGGCGCGCGTTCCAACCGGTGACGACGATGCGCGCGGTCTGGCCGGAAGCACCGCTCCTGCGCGGTGAGACGGCGGACGCGCTCGTGTGGCCGCGCGGCCGCGTGCTCGAACGTTCCGAGGCCGTCGCGCGCTTGGCACCGGCGCTCGCGAGCGCGATCTTGTTCGAGCTGGAGGCCCCCTTGTTCGAGCGGGCGGCCCCCATGTTCGAGCTGGAGGCCCCCATGTTCGAGCGGGCGGCCCCGGCTGGTTCGGAGAGCAGCCGGGTGCAAGTCCTCCGCACCGCGGGCGGCGCCTTCGACGTGCCGACCACGATCGCCGAGTGGTCGCCGACCTCGAGCACGAGCGCGAGCCCGATTCCGCTGCCTGCCGGTCACTACACCTGGAAGGCTTGGACGCGCGAACGCGGGCTCGACGTCGAGCTGGGTAGCCGCGACTTCGAGGTCGTCCACGACGCGGCCCTCCTGCGCGAGCTCTCCGCGATCCTCGAGAGCGGCGACGAGGACGCCGACGTGCGGGCCGTCGCGTTCCTCGACGCGCGCGGTTTCCGCACCGACGCACGCGTCCTGGCGCGATCGCTCCCCGCCTCGCCCGGGCGCGATGCGTATCTCGGCCGCGCGCCGGGACGGTAGGTCCGGGACGATGTGGACCGCCGCGCGAGTCCCCCTTCGCGCCGCGGCGCAGGTCTTCTTCGTCGCGGCGCAGGTCCCGTTCGCGAGCGCGCACGCTTCGTTCGCGCCCGCTTCGTTCGCGCCCGCTTCGTTCGCGCCCGCTTCGTTCGCGCCCGCTTCGCTCGCGCCCGCTACGTTCGCGCACGCTTCGCTCGCGCACGTTCCGCTCGCGCCCGCTACGCTCGCGCACGCTTCGTTCGCGCCCGCTGGCGCTGAGCCGCTCGGGATCCTCCTCGCGGCGGCCTCGCCCGCGCGCAGTGGCCAGGTGGAGCCGCCCCTCGACCTCCCTCTGGAGCGCCAGAAATTCGCCACGTCCCTGCGCGACTATCGCGCGGGCGACCAGTCGGCCCTGGCGCGGCTCGTCGAGAGCTCGGAACGGATGGCGCGTTTGCGCCGCGAGGACGCGCGCGAAGTGGTCGCCTTCTACCGCGCGCTCTCGGCCGACGAACGACGCGCGGGTCTCGCCGCCGAGGTCCGTTACGACGCGCTGTACGCGGAGGTCGCTCAGGCTTCGAAGCGCGATTCGGCGCAGTGGCCGGCCCAGCGCGAGATCGTCCAGTCGAAGCTCGACGCGCTCATCGCGGAGTGCCGCGGCGCTCCGGATCCGACCCCCGCGGCGCGCGCGCTCTCGCTCGCGGCGGTGCTGGACGAGAATCGCGCGCGCGAGAATCGAGCGCGCGATGCCGCGGGCTTGTCCGCCGAAGCACGCGCGGTGCTCCTCGACCGCGCCGAATCGCGTTCGCTCGAAGCGCTCTCGATCTTCGCTCGCGCCGGACTGGTGACGCCAACGCTCGAACCCGTCTGGCTGCTGGCGCGCGTCGACGAGGCGCACGGCGACTTGGCCGATGCGCGCGAGGGCTTCGGGGACTGCCTCGATCTCGCCGACCGCGTCGACAACGAGGCGTACCGCTTGCGCGCGCTGCGCGGCATGATCACGGTGGCGGAGAGCACCGGCAATCTCGCCGAGCAGCGCGAACTGCTGCGCGACCTCGCCGCGATCCGCGAACCGAAGGATGACTGGTGGCTCGCGCGGCGCTGGAGCGCGCTGTTGCTCGCGGAGGACGAGGCCGGGGAAGCGGCGCGTTTTCTGGGCGAAAACGAGCCTTCTGCGCCCGATGAACTCAGCCAGTGGCACTTCCTGATCGGGAGCGCGCTGCAGCGGCTCGGGCGCCTCGACGAGGCCGAAGACCACTTCGACGAAGTGCGCCTCGTTCCGGCCGAGGGTGCCGCCTTCGATTGCGCCGCCGTCGAGGCGGGCATCTGGCGCGCGCAGACCGCGCTCGATCGCGGCGACGCACAGGGTGCCCTGGCGCTGGCCGAGCCGCTCCTCGACGCGAGTTGCTCGGCGGGCGCGAGGACGCAGCGCGCGTACACGATCGGAGCGGCGCACTTGGCGCTGGGCGACGCGGGGCGAGCGGAAGTGGCGCTGCGCGCGGCGCTCGAACAGGGCCGCGCGCTCGAAGCACGGCTCGCGCGCACGGACGACGGCGCGGTGTTCGGCGAGGTCGTCGGTCTCGAGACCGTTGCGTTGCTCGCCGACGCGCTGACGCGCCAGGGCCGAGCACTCGAGGCGGTTCGCATCTCCGAGGAGATCCAGGCGCGCGCGTTGCGCGGTCGGGGCGATGCGGCGATCTCGGAGAGCGACCTGCGCTCGTGGGTGGCGACCTTCGAGCGCGGTCTCCTCACGTGGATCGTCGGCGCGGATACGACCGTCTGCGCGCACGTCGCCGCGGATGGAACGGCGAGCGCGGTCGCGATCCGACTCGGTCGCGAGACCCTGCACGACGCCGTGCGACGCGTGCGCGAAGCCGCGATCTCGGGCGACGAAGTGCGCGCGCGCCAGCTCGCGGCGGAGATCGAAGCGCGCGTCGTCCCGGAAGTCCTGCGACGTCGCTGCGTCGGATCGGGACGCTTGCTCGTACTCGCGCACGGCCCGCTCGAGCGCATGCCGTTCGATCTGACGAACCTCGCGGACGTCGGCGCGGTCTTGGTCCTGCCCGGACTCGCTTCCTCGCAACCGGGCGCTTCGCCCACGGCGAGCGAGCTTTCCAACTGGTCGATCCTGGGCGATCCGAGCTCCACCGAGGGCAAGAGCGTGCTCCCCGGCGCGCGCGCCGAAGTAGAAACGATCGCGCGCCTCGTGCGGGCCGAAGCGAAGACCGGCGACGCGTTCGATCGGTTGGCGATGCTCGATGCGCTGCGCAGCGGGCGCTCCCTGCACGTCGCGACCCACCTCGTCCACGGCTGCGGGGACGGTGCGCACGACGCGGGATTGTTGCTCGCGCGCGGCGCGCTGCTGTGCGCGCGTGAGATCCGCGAGATCGCGCCGCGGCTCCCGTTGGCTGTGCTCGCGGCGTGCGAGACCGCCGAGGGCCGTTTCGTGGACGCGCAAGCGCTGGCCAGCGTGTCGAACGCATTCCTGGCTTCGGGCACGCGCAACTTGTGCGTGACCTTGTGGCCGGTCGAGGACGGAGCCGCGCAACGCTGGTCCGAAGCCTTCCACCGCGAGCTCACGCGCGGCGCGCGACCGTCCGAGGCCGCGCTGCGCGCTCGCGACGCGCTGAAGAACGACGGGACGCCCGTCTCGGAGTGGGCCGCGTTCCGCTTCGTCGGCCGCGATTGAGCCCGGACGGTTCGCGAGGCACGCTGCCACCGTGCCGCGGACTGAGCCGTCTCCGCTGGTCGGGCCGTTCTTCGTACGGTGCCACGCACCGTTCGATGGCAACTCACTCGGTCACCTCCGCGCTCGCGGTCCAGGTCGTCGCAGGTTGCGCAGTTGACACCGGCTTCGGTGCACCGTTCTCGGACCAACAGCTCACGCGTTCGTGCCGTGATGCTCGAGCGCCGTGCCGGTCTGCCTCGAACGATGCGGAGCGCGCGTGTCGAGCCTGCGCCACGGATCGGGTTCGCGGGCCTTCGTGGGCCCGATCTCGCATCGGAGCACCGGGGCAGGTGATGCGACTTTCGGCCTTGCGTTGCCACGCATTTCGATCCGTGGCGCGGGCTCCGAGTCGGCTGCTGGCAGCGATCGAGGTGAACGCGGGGGGGCGTGCGGCTCACCCAGGTGCTGAGGCTGTGAGGAGTTCCCAGGCGACGCGCTGCGCTGCGCTGCGTCGCATCTCGATCCTGACAGGTTGTGGGCGCGCCTTCTTCCCACGCTCTCCGAGCCGCGGTCGAGCCGAGTGCAGGGTCGCCAGGATCACGCCGGCTCGAGATGCGCAGGATCCCAAGCTTCTCCGCCGCGCGGCAATTCACGCGTCGAAATGAGGCCGCCCTTCGTCCACCCGAACGACAGCAACCACGAGTTCG
>Ga0105044_10012493_pt1 | contig 11540 bp, 10 predicted proteins | sample MAT01_FD_78092 | JGI IMG/M metagenome (GOLD analysis project Ga0105044, IMG submission 78092) | Freshwater microbial communities from Lake Fryxell liftoff mats and glacier meltwater in Antarctica - MAT-01 | ecosystem: Environmental > Aquatic > Freshwater > Ice > Liftoff microbial mat | place...
AACCATCGCCCGCACCGCCATCCGCGACCTCACCAACGTCCATTTTCATCGCATCCCCAGCTACGAACCGTGGTGCCGCGACCACGGCCCGATCTTCCTCAAACGCGGCCTCGAAACCGCCATCGTGGACTGGGCCTACAACGCCTGGGGCGGCAAATATCCGCCCTACGACGACGATGACGCCGTCCCCCAACGCATCGCCGAACTCCTCCACCTCCCCCTCTTCCAACCCGGCATCGTCATGGAAGGCGGCTCGCTCGACGTCAACGGCGCCGGTCTGCTCCTCACCACCGCAGCCTGCCTCCTCAACCCCAACCGCAACCCCCACCTCTCCCAGCCGCAAATCGAACAATTCCTCCGCGACTACCTCGGCGTCGAAACCATCCTCTGGCTCGGTGACGGCATCGTCGGCGACGACACCGATGGTCATGTGGACGACCTCACCCGGTTCGTCACCCCGGACACCGTCGTCACCATCGTCGAACCCGATACCCAAGACGAGAACCACGCCCTCCTCCAAGAAAATCTCCACCGCCTCCGCCAGATGAACGCCATCCGGCACATCATCGAACTCCCCACCCCCGGCCGCGTGGAGTACGATGGCCAACGCCTACCGGCCAGCTACGCCAACTTCTACATCGCCAACCACGTCGTCCTCCTCCCCACCTACCGGCACACCACCCACGACCGCCGCGCCCAAGACATCCTCCAAGAATGCTTCCCCACCCGGCGCGTGCTCCCGATTGACAGCACCAATCTCATCTGGGGACTCGGCTCTTTCCATTGTCTCACCCAACAACAGCCGCTTTAGGTTGAAATCCCCCGCCGCAATCCGTAACATGTCGGCAGAAACGGGAGTCACACCGACATGGCAAAACTCAAGACACTTTCCGGACCACTCGGCTCACCCACCTTCGAACTCACCGGCCCCCACATCACCATCGGCCGCGCCCGCGACAACGCCGTCGCCCTCATCCATCGCAGCGTTTCCAAACATCATGCCGTCCTCATCTTCGAGGACGACCAACCCAAACTCTTCGACCTCCACTCCACCAACGGCACCTTCGTCAACGGCCAACAAATCACCGTCGCCCCCCTCCACCACGACGACCAGATTGTCATGGGCGAATTCGTCTTCAGCTATGAATCCGACGCACCGGTGACACCAGCGGAGACTCCCGCACCGGCCGCGAGCGCGCCCGTCGCAGTCGCCCCGGCACCCGTGGCTCCCGCGGAACCATCCCCGCAAAAGATCAGCGGTGACGTCCTGAAAAAACTCGCCGTCTCCGGACCGCGCGTCACCACCGGACCAATTGGTTTGCGCCGTGACGCAGCGACGCCCCCGCCGGCTGCCACTGTACCTCCGGCCGCCCCGCCGCCGGAGCCGACTGCTCCCGCGCCCGAACGCGCTTTTATCCGCGTCCCCTCCGCCAAGCCGGCCCAACCCGTCGCGAAACCCGGCCTCATGTCGAAATTCTTGAAGAAAGATTCCGCGCCCGTGCCGGCGGTCGAAAAGATTGCCGCCCTCCCAGCCGCTCCGGCAGAAGAAAAAGTGCTCCAACGCCCACCGGCAGCGGCTGAAAACGATGCCGCGCTATCCGTGAAGAAACCGAGTGGCGAAGGCAAAGACCGGATTCTTGTGCGTCCCGGTGCCGCACCGGCCGAACGGATCATCAAACGACCCGGCGGCCTGAAACCGGAGTAACCGGTTACTCGAGAGCGGTGGCGACCGGCGTGATCGCTTTGGTGGGATAGTCCCCGATCCCACGTAACACCACCAAGCCCACGATGGCGACGAGCGCCAGTACCAAGGTGTATTCAAATAAGGTCGCCCCGCTGGACGACCGAACCTTGCGCCGGATTCTAAAAAAGTTTTTTGCAATCACGCGTAATACCGCTCCCGCACCCATGCGTATCGTACTCATTTTCCCCTGAATTCCTAGCAGTTTTTCGGCCTAGTCCGCCAATTCCAACACCGCCTGCCAAATTTCTGCCTGCGCCGGCATCACGCTCAACCGCCCCTGCCGCACCAACTCCCAGCCGGCAAACCGTTTGTGTGCTTTAATGGCAATCAGGGTTACCGCTTGTGGTAACCGCTTGCCCACGGCCAAAATTGGCTCATCGCCAGCCTGCAAAACCGTCGCCCGGCCCACAATTTGTTTCTCATTGCCGGTATGATAGACAAAAACCTCATCGCCGGGACACATGGCGCGCAGATGTTTTTTGGCGAGCGGATTACCGACCCCCGACCACGCCGTCTTCCCTTCCCGTTCCAAATCCGCAAACGAGTACGTGCCCGGCTCCGTCTTCACCAACCAATAATTCTTTTTCATGCGCGCGTGAACGCTAAGCCACCGGCGGCGTGCTTGTCCACGTCCGCCTTGAGCTTGTCCCCTTCCTTGATCTTGCCGGCGAGAATCTCCAGCGACAACGTATCGAGAATTTTCCGCTGAATCGCGCGCTTGAGCGGCCGCGCCCCAAACACCGGGTCGTACCCCTCGCGCGCGATGAGTTCTTTTGCGGCATCCGTCACCGACAACGTGATGTGCTGATCGGCGAGCCGTTTTTGCACCCGGGCCAATTGGATCTCCACGATCTGTTTGATGTGCGCCAGTTGCAACCCGTGGAACACAATTACCTCGTCCACCCGGTTCAAAAACTCCGGCCGGAAATGCCCGCGCAAATCCTCCAACACCTGATCCCGCACCGCATCCGCCTCGCCGCTCCCGCCGGCATAATGCCGGGAGCCGATGTTGCTCGTCATGATGATGACCGTATTCTTGAAATCCACCACGCGTCCTTGCCCGTCCGTGAGCCGGCCGTCGTCAAGAATTTGCAGCAACACATTGAACACGTCGTGATGCGCTTTCTCGATTTCATCGAACAACACCACGGCATACGGCCGGCGGCGCAGCGCCTCCGTCAACTGCCCGCCTTCCTCATATCCGACATAGCCGGGCGGCGCGCCCACCAGCCGGGCGGTGGTGTGTTTCTCCATGTATTCGCTCATGTCAATCCGCACGAGCGCGTTCTCGTCATCGAACAAGAATTCGGCCAGCGCCCGCGCCAACTCCGTTTTTCCCACGCCGGTCGGGCCGAGGAAAATAAACGAGCCGATTGGCCGGTTGGGATCTTGCAACCCGCTGCGCGCCCGGCGCACGGCATTTGCCACCGCCACCACCGCATCCTCTTGCCCCACGACGCGCCGGCGGAGCCGCTCTTCCATGTGGACAAGTTTATCCCGTTCGCCTTCGAGCATCCGCGACACCGGCACGCCCGTCCACGCCGCCACCACTTCGGCGATATCGTTGTCGGTGACTTCCTCCGTCAACATCTTGCCGCCTAGTTGCAGCTTCGTGAGCTTCGCGTCGGCGGCCTTGAGTTTCTGCTCCAACTCCGGCAACCGCCCATACTGAATCTCGCTCGCTTTCCCGAGATCCCCGCCGCGCTTGGCCTGTTCCATCTGTTCCCGCGACAACTCCAGCGCCGACTTCAAATCGCGAATTTCGGTGACCACACCTTTTTCATTCTGCCACTGCGTCTTGAGCTTCTTCGCTGTCTCCTGCAAATCGGCCAGCTCCTTCTCCAACTTCTGCAGGCGCTCCTGACTGGCCTTGTCGCTCTCTTTCTTCAAAGCCGTCCGCTCAATCTCCAATTGCATCACGCGCCGCTCGATCTCATCAATCTCCGTCGGCAACGAATCCAATTCGATCCGCAACCGCGACGACGCCTCGTCCACCAAATCAATCGCCTTGTCCGGCAGAAACCGATCCGCGATATACCGGTGCGACAACACCGCCGCGCTCACCAACGCGCTATCCTGAATCCGCACGCCATGATGCACCTCATACCGCTCCTTCAACCCGCGCAGAATCGCCACCGTATCCTCGACCGACGGCTCACCGACCATCACCGGCTGGAACCGCCGCTCCAGCGCCGGGTCTTTCTCGATGTATTTCCGATACTCATCCAACGTCGTCGCCCCGATCGTGTGCAACTCTCCACGCGCCAACGCCGGCTTGAGCATGTTCGCCGCATCCACCGGCGCCCCCTCCGCCTTGCCGGCGCCGACGACCGTGTGCAACTCATCAATGAACAAAATGATTTTTCCCTCGCTGGCGATGACCTCCTTGAGAAACGCTTTCAGCCGTTCCTCAAACTCGCCGCGAAACTTCGCGCCGGCCAGCAACGCGCCAATATCCAACGAGATCAACCGTTTATCCTTCAACCCCTCCGGCACATCCCCGCTGATGATCCGCCGCGCCAGTCCCTCGGCAATCGCCGTCTTCCCCACGCCCGGCTCGCCGATGAGCACCGGGTTGTTCTTCGTCCGCCGCGACAACACCTGCATCACCCGGCGGATTTCCGCGTCGCGCCCAATCACCGGATCCAGCTTGCCCCGGCGCGCATCCTCCGTCAGATCGCGCCCATACTTCGTCAACGCCTGATACTTGTCTTCGGGATTCTGGTCCGTCACCTGCGAATTGCCGCGCACCTCACGCAGAGCCTTCAACAACGCCGCCACCGTCACGCCAATCTGCTTGTGCTCGGCCAGCGCCAACAGAAAATGTTCCGTGCTGACGTATTGATCCTTCAACTTGTCGGCGTGCGCTTGCGCCGTGTCGAGCACCGTGCGCAAGGCCCGGCTCAAATGCGTTTCCGTCGCCCCGTGCACCTGCGGCCGGCGCTGGAGATTCTCTTCGAGTTTCCGCAACTCCGCGTCGGGATTCACACCCACTTTTTCCAAGAGCGGCCGCACCAGTCCATCCGGCTGCTCGATCAACGCCGACAGCAAATGCGCGCTGTCCACTTCCGCATGGTTCAGCTTCTGCGCCATCTCCTGCGCCGACTGCAACGCTTCCTGCGCTTTGATTGTCAGTTTATCGAATCGCAACATAGCTCCTCCTGGCGCACAAAGGCCGAGTCCTCACCGAACTCGGCTCCGTGCTGGATTGATCGGTGTCCGCCAATCAACCGACTTTGATCTCGATCTGTTTCGGCAAGGCACCATACACCCGCTCTTGCCGATGCCAATTCGCATCTTGCGTCGCGGTCTCGACCTACTTTCCAGCCCAAATCGTGAGGTAGTTTTCCAGCAAGGCGACGCTGCCGTCATCCTTTTAGCAACGCCGATGCCGGATTGGTTACGGCTGCGCGCGACACGCAAAATCAGGCACTTCCGCATTTGCCGCGAGACCGGCTGAGTCAGATTGACCGGGGGAAAGTGTGACACGCCGGCGAAGTGAGACAAACTATCGCGGCAGTTGTTCGAGCAACCGCAGCGTCGTCCGGCCCACGATCTCCAAGCTGCGCGGACTGATCTTGTCGAGTGTGTCCCGCTCCGTGTGCCAGTAATCGTTCAAGCCGGGCGCGCTGCCAAATTCAAAATCAATCAGATTCACCGCCGGCACGCCGGCCACGCGAAACGGCTCGTGATCATCCAGAATTTCTTGCAGCACGTAGGAAAACTTCTCGCGCCACCCGAGCGATTCCGCGGCAGCAAATGTCCGCTGCACCAACTCCGGCGTAGAGTTGGCCGGCATGGTGATTTTCAGGTCGCGGTCGCCCACCATGTCGAGCAGGATCATCGCTTGCACCGAGCGGAGCTTGTTTTCGCCTTTCAGAGTTTCGACAAGAAATTTACTACCCCACAAACCATCTGCCGGGCCGTACTCATTCACCGCTTCTTCCCCGTCGAAAAACACGAACCACAAATCGCGCTGCCCGGCCAGCACGCGCGCGAGTTCCAACAACGCGCCGCTGCTCGACCCGGCGTCGTTGGCGCCGACAAAATTCGCAAGCCGTTTCGTATCGTAATGGGAACCAAGAATCACGATTTTGCCGCCGCCCGATTTGGTCCGGCCGATGACGTTGCGAAACAGCACCGGACCGGTGGGCGTGCCCGCGCGAAATTCCTGCAACTCCACTTCGAGGCCGGCCGCTTCGAGTTGCGCCTGTAAGTAGCCGGCGGAACGGGTCAACGCTTCGCTGCCGCTCGGACGCGGCCCGAACGCGACGAGTTGGGCGACGTGATGAAACGCGTTCGTGCCGCTGAACGATTCCACGGGCGGAAACGGCACCGGCCGCGAGCAGCCGGCCAGTACCAACAAGGCGATGATCAGGGATTTGGCCATCGCTCCGCAAAGGCAATCCGCCGACCAAGCGATGGATGGTCGTGCAGGAGAAATTCGATTACCGGGTGAGGCGCAACATCCGCGAGATTCTGGTCGGCGAGTTTTTTCATGGCGCGGATGAAGCCGGCGGGGTTTTGGGTGAGTTCCAACGCGGCCCGGTCCGCTTTCCATTCGCGCCACCGGGAGAACGCGTTGTTGAGTGGCATCACCACCAGCCCAAATCCGAACAGGCACAGCGCCAACAACGGAAACGCCCCCAAGTCCGCCCGCCCGGCAAAGCCAAACCGCTCCAAGCCGGCGCGCAACCCGACATCCGCGAGCCACAAACCGGCCCATGTGGTCACCGCGCTCCACGCAATCATCTTCGTCATGTCGCCGTGTTTGTAGTGCGCCATCTCGTGGGCCAGCACGACCTCAATTTCATCCTCGGCAAAATGGTCGAGCAACGTGTCGCCCAGCACGATGCGTTTCGTCCGGCCCAACCCGGCAAAGGCGGCGTTGGCTTTCTTGGTTTTGTCGCTCATCTTCATCCGGTATACGCCGAGCACCTTGGCACCGACGCGCTGGGCAAGCACAGTGAGCTTGTTCTTGAGCGATTCGTTTTCCAGCGGCGCGAGTTTGTAGAACCACGGCAGAATCAACACCGGGTACAGCATCGAGAGGACCACGCCGAACAGGAGGAAAAACGCGCCGGTCGCCACCCACCACCAATCCCCGGTTTGCCGCAACAGGAAATACATCACGTCCAACACGACAATGCCGAGCACGAGATTCAATGCGAGCGATTTCAATTCATCCCGGACCCAGCCGGCGAAAGTCTCGTTCGAGAGGCCGTACCGGTGTTCCAGATAGAAATCACCGAAATAGTTGAGCGGGAGAAAGAGTAACTTGGTCGCGATCAACGCCACGGCGGCATACAGCGGAACGTGTAGCCACGGATTGGGAAAGATGTCGCGCGCCCACGTCGCCAGCGCCGCCGACCCGCCGGCGAAGAGGAAGACGAGCAGCACGCCGGCCGACAACACAAGGTCCAGCAGATAAAGCCAGTTGTGGATCGCCTCGTACCGCTTGGCGCGAGCCTGCTGATCGTCAGAGGTTTTCAACGCCCAACAGACCCAAGACACGCGCCAGTTCGTCGTTGCTATAGTATTCGATCGCGATCCGGCCTTTGCCATTCCGTCCGTGACGCAGCTTCACGCCGGTCCCGAGTTTCTGGCGCAACCGTTCCTCGATGGTCAGGATGTTGGGATCTTTCACTGCGGAACCCAGGGCGCGCACCGTTGGTTTGGCCAATCCCTTCAACTGTTCCACCAACTGCTCCGTCTCGCGCACCGTCAAACTTTGCTTCAACACCCGTTCCGCGACGAGCCGCTGCTCCTCGGCAATCGCCAACCCCAAAATCGCTTTCGCATGCCCCACGCTCAGCCGGCCATGGGCGACCCACGATTGGACTTCAGACGGCAACCCCAGCAACCGCAGCGCATTCGCCACGGCCGCCCGGCTGCGGCCGACTTTTTCCGCGATGGCTTCCTGCGTGAGATGAAACTGACTCGCCAATTGCTCGTAGCCTTTGGCTTCTTCAATCGCGTTGAGGTCTTCGCGTTGGAGGTTTTCGATGAGCGCCAGCTCCAGCGCCTCTTGATCGCCGGCCTCGCGCACAATCACCGGCACGTGGGCCAACCCGGCTTCGCGGGCCGCACGCCACCGCCGTTCACCGGCAATCAACTCGAACCGCCCCGCGCCGAACGGACGCACCAAAAGCGGCTGCATCACGCCGTGTTGTTTGATGGACGCGGAAAGCTCGTGAAGTTGCTCCGCGTCAAATTCCTTGCGCGGTTGAAACCGGCTCGGATCAATCTGCTCGACCGCCACCTGCCGCGCGCCGGTCGCGACTGCAGCATCCACCGAACTCAAAATGGGAGAAACCACCGTTGCCGGGACTGCCACATGCGGCGGTTCCACGACCACCGTCCGCCCCACGCCACCGCTGATCAATGCATCCAACCCCCGCCCCAAAGCCTTTTTTGTCATGGGAGTAACCCACCTCCTTCGTGCCGCGTTTCTAACCGGCGCTGTGCAGATTGTCGAGGAAAAAGCCCCTGTTTTCCCGCGATGCCGGAACCCACAGTGCCGCACTGACAATTCACTTTCGGCAGAACGCAGCGGCTCCCGTGATGTGCACGTCCGAGACTTTCCAGAATCACGCAACCTGCCCTGTTCGGAGTGAATCCGGGATTGGTCGTGGCACGCGGCGTCCCCGCCGCGCCGTCTGAAAAGATCTCCTCCCTCCAACTTCTCCACCCAGTACCCGGAAAGTAGCCCGCACTCTCCGGGTGCGGTTCCGCGTTCCGTTGCGGCGCTACACATTCGTCGAGCCGGGCATCACGGGGCGATGCCGAGGTCTTCGTAGATGGCGGTGTTGATGGCGTGGGTGCGGCGGGCATGACGGGGTTCGCCACACATGCCATTGCACAACCATGCGACCACGAGGTCGTGCGCCGGGTCGGCGAAGGCCATGGAGGATTGGGCGCCACCGTGGCCAAAGGCGCGCGGCGAGCCGTGCCGGCCGAAACCATAGGGGGGAACATCGTCGGGCGATTGCCGGGAGTCCACGACAAATCCCAAGGCCCAATTCATGACGCGTTGAAAGGTGTGGTCGAACTGGCCGGTGCGGTGGGGTTTGGTGATTTCCGCCACCGTGGCCGGTCGGAGGAGGCGACCGGCTAGCAAGGATTCGTAGAACATTCCGAGTTCGCGGATGGGGCCGTATCCGCCACTGCCGGGGTCGCCGACAGCGGCGTTTTCGGCGTGGTCCCATGGTTGTGGTTGCGGGTCGCCGGTAAAGGTGTTGTGGAGGGTGCCGATGCTGTCGCCATATTCCTGATAGCGCTCGGGCGGCAGGCCGATCCATGAATCGGCTGCTAGGATTTCCTCACGGACATATTGGGCAAATGGCCGGCCATCCACGCGTTGCACCAGGTCACCCAACATGCGCCAGCCGTCCCGGGGCGCGTAGGCGGCGCGGCCGGTCGTGGTGTGGGTCAGGATTTGGCGGAGTGTGATGCCGTTTTCGGCCGGCTGGTCGAAATGGAGCATGCCGCGTTCGACGAGTTGTGCGGCGGCTACGGCTCCGACCGGCTTGGAGGCGGAGAGCCAGTTCATGAGGGTCGCAGTCGTCAGCGGCACGCCCCGGCGGGCTTCGCCAAGAGCAAAATCGGCAACGGTCTGGCCCCGCCACGAAACGTAAATCTGCGCGCCGATGTGGAGGCCGCGGCTGATTCCGTCTTCCAAGAGGGTGCGCGTGTTGCGGAGCATGCGCGGGGAGACTATCGAGTCAGTCAGACGGACTCAAGGCGACAAAAAAAGGCCGCGCTTACCTGACGGTAAGCCGGCCTGAAATGACGGGGACAAATTGTTAGGCAACCACAACGCGGCGGCCGTGGAAGGCGCCTTCCAAGCGGACTTGGCGACGGTTGATCATGTCGGCCACAATCACCGCGCTGAGACGCTGGTTATGGGTGAGATTGTTGACGGTGCTGATCAGGTCAGCGAGCGTCGGTTGCGGACCGTGGGCCAATTTCGTCGCATTTCTTTTCATATGAGACTGTATAGCAGCCGATATGCCAACCGGGACGTCTTGACTTGGTCTTTTGTTTTTGGAATGGTCTACGTAGTTCGCGACGGTTGGGGATGTAGCTCAGTTGGTAGAGCGCCTCGTTCGCAACGAGGAGGCCAGGGGTTCGAATCCCCTCATCTCCACCAGCCTTTTCCGTCGGGATTCGTGCGAGATGAAGATTCCCCGCTCACTGCTCCGACAAATTCACGCGCACCTCGAAGCCGGCTATCCCCGCGAGGCTTGCGGGGTCTTGCTGGGGAAAGACCGGCTCGTCACAGAGTTCGTGGCGGCGGGCAATTCGCAGACGGATAGCCCGCAGAACCGGTATTCGATTGACCCGTTGTTCTACCGGCAAATCGAGCGTGACGCTGACCGGCGCGGGTTGGCGCTCATCGGGATTTGCCACAGTCACCCGGACGCGGCGGCGAGTCCGTCGAAATTCGACCGCGACCACGCTTGGCCAATGCTTTCGTACCTGATTGTGACTGTCCGCGCCGGGCAAGCGTGTGACAGCCGGTCGTGGTTGCTCCGCGAGGACGATAGCGGGTTCACGGAGGAGCAGGTTGATATTTTGGACTGATCCGCTACACTCCTCATCTCAAATTTATGGCGACTCATCCTTCTGTCACTACGGCGATCAATCTCGCGCCCATCATCACTGACCGGGCGAAGCTGACCAACGAGGAAATCAAGCGTTACTCCCGGCATCTCATCTTACCGGAGGTCGGAATGGAAGGTCAGGAGCGCATCAAGGCGGCGAAAGTCTTGCTCATTGGCAGCGGCGGCCTCGGCTCGCCCCTCGCCCTCTATCTCACAGCGGCCGGCGTGGGCACGATTGGCATGGTGGAATTCGACACCGTTGATTTCAGCAATCTGCAACGCCAGATCATTCACTTCACCGGCGACGTCGGTAAACCGAAAGTCCAGAGCGCCGGCGAGAAGATGAAGGCGATCAACCCGAACCTGAACTTCATCCCGCACGAAACCAAGATCACCAGCGACAACGCGTTCGACCTCATCAAAGATTACGACCTCGTCGTGGACGGCACCGACAATTTCCCGACCCGGTACCTCGTCAACGACGCCTGCGTGATGCTCAAGAAACCAAATGTGTACGGCTCGATTTTTCGTTTTGAAGGCATGGCCAGCGTGTTTGCGCCGCACCTCGGCGGGCCGTGCTACCGGTGCTGGTATCCCGAACCGCCGCCGCCCGGGCTGGTTCCGAGTTGCGCCGAAGGCGGCGTGCTCGGCGTCATCTGCGGCATCATCGGTAACATTCAAGCCAACGAAGCCATCAAACTCATCATCGGCAAAGGCAAACCGCTCATGGGCCGGCTGCTCCGTTTCGACGCGATGGACATGAGCTTCCGGGAATACAAAATCCCGAAAGACCCCAACTGCCCACTCTGCGGCAAAAATCCGACAATCACGAAGCTGATTGATTATCTGGAATTCTGCGGCATTGGCCGCGGCGAAGCCGGCGGTTCATCAGGAGACTCGATTGTGGATACTAAAGAAGAAGGCCTTGGCCCGGACGACATCAGCGTGGAAGCGCTCAAGAAGATGCGCGACGGGAAGCAGGATTTTGTTCTTGTGGACGTGCGTAATCCCGACGAATTCGAGATCAGCGTGATTGATGGTTCGCTGAAGTTGCCGCTACCGGAATTACCCCGGCGTTTTCAGGAACTGCCGAAAGACAAACTGCTCGTCGTCCACTGCAAGATGGGTGGCCGCAGCGCCCGCGCCGTCAGCTTCCTCAAGTCGCAAGGCTACACCAAGGTCAAAAACGT
>Ga0105044_10012494_pt1 | contig 11539 bp, 10 predicted proteins | sample MAT01_FD_78092 | JGI IMG/M metagenome (GOLD analysis project Ga0105044, IMG submission 78092) | Freshwater microbial communities from Lake Fryxell liftoff mats and glacier meltwater in Antarctica - MAT-01 | ecosystem: Environmental > Aquatic > Freshwater > Ice > Liftoff microbial mat | place...
CCCGGCGCCAACGCGGGCTGGCTTCAGTCGGGCAGACCCAACTCCTGAATCTTGCGCGTGATGGTGTTGCGCCCGATGCCCAGGCGCTGCGCCGCTTCGATGCGGCGGCCGCGGGTGATTTCCAGTGCGGTCTGGATCAAGGTGGCTTCGAACTGCCGGGTCAGGGACTCCCAGACCTCGGCTTCGTGGGCGTCCAGGCGCTGGCGCGCATCGCGGCGCAGGTCGTCCAACCATCCCGGTGGCGGGGCCGCGATGGGCAGTCCACTGCCGTCCACGGCCGGCACGTTGGACGCAGCCGCTGCAGCGACAGGCGCCACCATGTTGGCGCCTTCCATGGCGGCCACAGGCGCCGGTGCGGCTGACCCGGTCGAGACAGCGGCGTCCAGCAACTCGGCCGGCAGGTCCTTGGCTTCCACCACCTGCGCCGGCGCCATCACGGTCAGCCAATGGCACAGGTTTTCCAGCTGACGCACATTGCCCGGGAAGTCGAAGCCGGCCAGGCGGCCCAGGGCTTCTTCGGTGATGCGTTTGGTGTCCACGCCCAGTTCACGTGCGCTTTTGCCCAGGAACAGGCGCGTCAGCATGGGGATGTCTTCGCGTCTTTCGCGCAACGGCGGCAGGCGCAGGCGGATGACGTTCAGGCGGTGGTACAGGTCTTCGCGGAACACGCCCTGGCGCACCCGTTCTTCCAGATTCTGGTGCGTGGCAGCGATGACACGGACATTGCTCTTCAACGGCTGGTGACCGCCCACGCGGTAGAACTGGCCGTCGCTCAGCACCCGCAGCAAACGCGTTTGCAGGTCAAAGGGCATGTCGCCGATCTCGTCCAGAAACAGCGTGCCGCCATCGGCCTGTTCGAAGCGGCCGCGGCGTGTGGCCTGCGCGCCGGTGAAGGCGCCACGCTCGTGGCCGAAGAGTTCGCTTTCCAGCAAATCCTTGGGGATCGCCGCCGTGTTGATGGCCACGAACGGGCCGTTGCTGCGCGGGCTGTGTTTGTGCAGCGCACGTGCCACCAGTTCCTTGCCGGTGCCCGATTCGCCGGTGATCATGACCGTCACGTTGCTCTGGCTCAGCCGGCCGATGGCGCGGAAGACGTCCTGCATGGCCGGCGCCTGGCCCAGCATCTCGGGCGCCTGCACGGGCGAGGTCTCGACGACTTCTTCGCGCAGGCTTTCCTGCACCGCGCGGCGGATCAGTTCGACCGCTGCCGTCACGTCGAAGGGCTTGGGCAGGTACTCGAAAGCGCCCCCCTGGAAGGCACTGACAGCGCTGTCCAGGTCGGAATACGCCGTCATGATGATCACCGGCAACCCGGGCAGGCGCTGCTTGACCTGCGCCAGCAACTCGATGCCGCTGCCGCCGGGCATGCGGATGTCGCTGACCAGCACCTGCGGTGAATCGTCTTCCAGGGCCTTGACCACGTCGCGCGGATTGGAGAACAGGCGCACGCTGAACTGCTCGCGGGCCAGCGCCTTTTCCAGCACGAATCGAATGGATTGGTCGTCGTCGACGACCCAGATGGGTTTCATGCGTGCTACTGCGCCCGGTGAGGGGCCCGTCAGGGCAAGGGAATCAATATCTTGAACACCGTCCGTCCAGGCACGCTGTCACATTCGATCGTGCCGTGATGCTGTTGCACAAAAGTCTGCGCCAACGTCAGGCCGAGCCCTGAACCGCCTTCGCGCCCGCTCACCAGGGGGTGAAAGATGCGATCTTGGATGTCCTCGGGCACGCCTGGACCGTTGTCCTCGATATGCAATTCCAGTGCCAGACGAAAGCGCTGGCGCCCGAAGGTGGCCTGGCGCGCCACACGCGTGCGCAGCGCCAGTTGCGCGTCGCCCCGGCTGATGCGCCCGGTATACGGCGAACCGTCTGCCGGGCTGATACCGGCCAGCGCCTGGGTGGCGTTGTGTGCGATGTTCAACACCGCCTGGATGAGCTGCTCGCGGTCGCCGCGGAACTCGGGGATGCTGGTGTCGTAGTCGCGTTTCACGCTCAGGCCGCGCGGGTATTCGGCGAGGATCAACGAGCGCACCCGCTCGCAGACTTCATGGATGTTGACGTCCGCCACCACGTGCGGGCGGCGGTGCGGCGCCAGCAGGCGGTCCACCAGGGCCTGCAGGCGATCGGCCTCTTGAATGATGACGCGGGTGTACTCGGTGAGTTCCTTGCTGCGCAATTCCATCGCCAGCAGCTGCGCCGCGCCGCGGATGCCGCCCAGCGGGTTCTTGATCTCGTGCGCCAGGTTGCGCACCAGGTCCTTGTTGCTCTGCGCCAGCGAGTGGGCGCGTTCTTCGCGGTCCAGGCGTGTCTGCTGTTCGATCTCGATCATCTCCACCAGCACACGGTCGGCCCATTCGGTCTGGCTGACGATCACGTGCACCGGCAGTTCGCCGCCCGCTGAAGGCTTGCGCATGGCCGCATCGAAGCGACTGGTGGCCACCTGGTTGCTGGACACCGCCAGCAGCGTCTCGCGCAGCGGTGCAGCGTCGTGCAGCCAGTCGTAGACACCGCTGCGCTTGAGCGCCCGGCGTGACAGGCCCAGGGTGTTTTCCAGCGCCGAATTGGCCATCAGGCACTGGCCGCTGGGGTCGATGAGCGCCACCATCGTGGCCAGCTGGTCGAAGGCTTCAAATCCGGCGTCGGCGCCAGCTGAACTGCCCGGCGTGGCGTCGGCTCCGGGGCCGCTCATGAAGGCAGCTTGGCGATCTCGCGCTTGATGGCGGCGATGTCGGCCTCTTTGCGCTGGAGGGCGGCTTTCATCTCGGCCACCCGTTCGATGTAGCGGGCGTAGTTGCGCTCGTCGCCCCGGCGTTCGGGTTCGCCGTTGTTGAACTCGGCCTGCATCGCACCCAGGCGTTCTTCTTCGCGTCGCAGCTCATCAGTCAGGATGCGGCGGGCGTCGTTGTCGCGCGCACGTTGCGAAGCCGGGTCCACCCGCGAGTCCCCTGGCCTTGGGCCCGACGCGACCGCTGCCACCGGGCGCGGCCTGGGCGGCGCCTGCACGATCGAGATGAGCGCACCTTCGATGGTGCGGCAGCCCTTGTCACGGGCATCCTGCGGCGACAGCGCATCGGTGTACAGCACCGGCGGCCCGGGGCAGCGGTAAACGGGTTTGGACCCGTCCTGGGCCTGGGCGGGCGCCTGGCCCAGCGCCAGGGCCAGGGCCAGGGCCGTGAAGGGCGCCGAAAGTTGGAGCAGGCGCCAGGCAGTGCGATGCAGCGGGTGAAGACAGGGGTTTTCAGCCATGGTCGCATTGTGGCGCAGCCCATCGCCACGCCGCAAAGCCGGGCGCCCAGGGAAAAGGGCAACTCCTTTGCGGGAGTTGCCCTTCTGGGCCCGGCGGCTTGTGCCTTCGCTTACAGCGTGTAATACATGTCGAACTCGACCGGATGCGTGGCCATGCGGAAACGAGTCACTTCCTGCATCTTCAGGTCGATGTAGGCGTCGATGTAGGTGTCGGTGAAGACACCACCCTTGGTCAGGAAGGCACGGCCCTTGTCCAGGTACTCAAGCGCCTGGTCCAGGCTGTTGCAGACGGTGGGGATCTTGGCGTCTTCTTCGGGCGGCAGGTGGTACAGATCCTTGGTGGCGGCTTCGCCCGGGTGGATCTTGTTTTCCACGCCGTCCAGACCGGCCATCAGCAGCGCCGCAAAGCCCAGATAGGGGTTCATCAAGGGATCGGGGAAGCGTGCTTCCACACGGCGGCCCTTGGGATTGGCCACGTAAGGGATGCGGATCGAGGCCGAGCGGTTCTTGGCCGAATAGGCCAGCTTCACCGGCGCCTCGAAGCCAGGCACCAGGCGCTTGTAGCTGTTGGTGCCGGGGTTGGTGATCGCATTCAAAGCTCGCGCGTGCTTGATGATGCCGCCGATGTAGAACAGCGCAAATTCGCTCAGGCCGGCGTAGCCGTCACCGGCAAACAGGTTGACACCGCCTTTCCACACGCTCTGGTGCACGTGCATGCCGCTGCCGTTGTCGCCCACGATGGGCTTGGGCATGAAGGTGGCCGTCTTGCCGTAGGCATGCGCCACGTTGTGAATCACGTATTTCTGCAGCTGCACCCAGTCGGCGCGCTGGACCAGCGTGCTGAACTTGGTGCCGATTTCCATCTGGCCGGCGTTGGCCACCTCGTGGTGGTGCACTTCAACGGGGATGCCCAACGATTCGAGGATCAGGCACATCTCCGAGCGCAGGTCTTGCCCGCTGTCCACCGGCGGCACCGGGAAGTAGCCGCCTTTCACGCCGGGGCGGAAGCCGGTGTTGCCGTGTTCGTATTCCTTGCCCGTGTTCCAGGCCGCTTCTTCAGCTTCGATCTTGCTGAAGCAACCCGACATGTCGTTGCCCCAACGCACGCTGTCGAAGACAAAAAACTCGGGCTCGGGGCCGAAGTAGGCCGCGTCGCCCAGGCCGGTGCTCTTCATGTAGGCCTCGGCGCGCTTGGCCAGCGAACGCGGGTCGCGTTCGTAGGGCTTGCCGTCGGCGGGGTCGATCACATCGCAGGTCAGGATGAGCGTGGGCTCTTCGAAGAAGGGGTCGATGTTGGCCGTGTTCGGGTCGGGCATGAGCTGCATGTCCGACGCTTCGATGCCCTTCCAGCCGGCGATCGATGAGCCGTCAAAGGCGTGGCCGTCGGTGAACTTGCCTTCGTCGAAATGGGACACAGGCACGGACACGTGCTGCTCCTTGCCGCGGGTGTCGGTGAAGCGGAAGTCGACGAACTTGATTTCGTTTTCCTTCACCATCTTCAGCACGTCGGCGACGGTTTTTGCCATGCAGATCTCTCCTAGCGGGACTCGGGGGGGTGGTTGTTGGGTGTTGGCGCAGCCGCGGGGCTGGCCCTGGCTCTTTCAAATTTAGCAGGTTCCATGCCGACGGCCGGATGCAGCGGCGGCTGACGAAAACCGGTCACGGCGCCTGCCCTTGGTGCAAAAGTTCGCACCAATGTCGAGCGTCGTCAGGCCAACTATCGCACCAACTCGGGGCCCAGCGTCGCACCAAAACGCTCCAGGCCTTGTCGCAGAGCAGCGAAGGCGGTCACGCCATCGCCCGCGCCCTTGACGCCCAGCTCGATGTGGCGGCCCCACTGCGGGTGGTCCACGCTGGGCAGACTGAACACCTTGATGTCGGAGAACTGCCGCTCGATGTCTTCCATCAACGGCGTCAAGCTGGCTTCCATGGCGCCGAACACGATCACCGACCGTTCCTTGCTGCGCTCGCTGCGGTGCAGGTGGGCGTAGTGCTGGTCCAGCACCCATTCGATCATGGGCCAGGCCATCACCGGAAAGCCGGGCACAAAGTGCACGTGGGCCACGGAAAAACCGGGGATCTTGTTGTACTGGTTGGGGATGAGGCGGGCGCCTGCGGGGAAGGTGCCCATGTTCAGACGGTGCACGTTGTCGGGCCGGTCGGGTTCGAAGGGCACACCTTGTTCGGCGGCCATGTCGCGCATGCGTTCCAGGATCAACTCTGCTGCCTGCGGGTGCAGCACCAGGTCCACACCGGCTGCGGCGGCTGCGCACTGGCGCGTGTGGTCGTCGGGCGTGGCGCCGATGCCGCCGCAACTGAAAACCAGGTCGCCACTGGCCAAGGCGTGCTGCAAGTCGGCGGTGATGCGCGGCCGGTCGTCGCCGACGTAGCGCGCCCAGCTCAGCGACAGGCCGCGTGCGGCCAGCAGTTCGATGACCTTGGGCAGGTGCTTGTCCTGGCGTTTGCCGGACAGGATTTCGTCGCCGATGATGATGAGGCCGATGTTCATGGTGCAGTTCCCGGTGGCAGTGCGGTTGCAAGCTCGGCCAGCGGCGGTGGCAAGGACGAGGCCGCCCCGAGCCGGATGCGCTGCAGCTCACCCAGGCAGAAGTGCGCAAACCAGCAGGCCGCAAAAACAAAGACAACGCAATACAGCCACACCGCCGCCAGCGCCAGCACGGGCGCCAGCACCAGCGCCATGCTGCCGGCAGCCCAGATCAGCGAGGGCAGCGCCCCGAGATAACCGCAGAGGATGCCCATGGCCAGCAGGCTCCAGCGCCGGCCGCGCAGCACCTGGCGGCGCTCGCCAGCGCTGGCGTGGTGGCTCAACACGTCAAAAGCCAAGACACGGCAGGTGAGCCAGCCCCAGATCAGCGGCGGCAGCACCATCACCAGCGGCGGCACCAGCCACAACGGCACGCTCAGGCCCAGCGCCAACATGGCCGCCAGCGTGCAGGCCAGCGACCACCCCAGACCTTGCCACCAGCTGGCGCCGTGCAGAGCCTGCAGATCGGGATAGCGCTGGGCGGCCACCAAGCGCACCACCGCCGGTGCGGCCAGTGCGGCCACCAGCAGCAGGGTCAGCAGCAGCACCACGGGCACCGCCAGCGCCACCACCACCATGGGCGCCACCACGGCGCGCAGCTGCGGCATGCCCACCGAGTGGAGCCACTGGTACACCGTCTCGCTCAAGGACCAGCTGTCCATGATGTTGCGTATGCCGTCGATGGCCGTTTCCCAGTAAGCCCAGCCCAGCAGGCCCACGGCTGCCGCCACCAGACCCAGGGGCAGCAACGACCACAGCAGCACCCGCGGGTGCAGGCAGGTGGCGGTGGCCCGCCAGAAAGCGGTCCAGACGGTCACGGCGCACCGCCATCCAGGGCCGGCGGCCGCGGCTTCAGCCCTTGCCGGATGACCCGCGCCAGGCGCTGCAGACCCAGCCGCTGCTGCGCCCAGAAGCCACGGCCATAGTCCCGACCCTGCAGTTGGTCACGCACGCCGGTGGGGCCGTCGCTCGCATCGAACCGGGCCGTGCCGAAGACCCAGTCCCAGACCGGGAACAAGACCGCAAAGTTGTGGCCACCCAAGCTGCCAGGCCCTGCCGATTCATGGCCCATGCCCATGCGGTGGTGCAGGCGGTGGTAACGCGGGCTGACCAGCAAGCGCCCCAGCACGGGGCCGAATGACAGGCGCACGTTGGCATGCGACAGGCTTTCCAGCAGCTGCGTGGCCGCCACCACGGCGATGAACTGCCCCGGCGCGATGCCCACGGCCAAGGCCACCAGCACAAACACGCTGTCGCGCAGCACGTCGTCCAGCAGGTGGTTGCGGTTGTCGCTCCACTTCGTCATCTGGCGCTGGCTGTGGTGCAGCGCATGCAGCTGCCACCACCAGCCGAATCGGTGCTGCGCGCGGTGCAGGGCGTAGTCCACGGCGTCGAAGAGCAACAGGTAGAGCAGGAAGCCGATCCAGGCGATGTCGGTGATACCGGGCCACAGGCCGTCCAGCGACCAGGTGCTGAAGCCGGCCATGCGCGCCTGCCCGGCCAGTTCGGTCCACAAGGGGTCCAGGCTGAAGAACATCAGCACACGCACCAGGCCCAGGCGGTGGATCAGCGTGTAGATCACGTCCACCCGCACCGCCGCGCGGTCGGTGACGGGCTCCACCGGGCGCCAGCGCTCCAGTGCGCCGAAGACAAAGACGATGACCAGCAACTGCACCAGACCCACCAGCAACCAGCCGGTGGCGACATAACCGTCTTCCAGCAGGTTGCCCTGGCCGGCGGCAAACAGCAGCGGCTGCACCGCACCTTCAAACAGCATCTGCTGCGCGGCGTGGAAGAGGTCCAGCGGGCTGTTCAACGCAAGCGCTCCATGGCGGCACGGTACTGCGGGTGTTCGCGCAGCGTCGCAAAACACAGGCCGCGCTGTTTCAGGCCCTGGATCAAGGGCTCCAGCACGGCGGGCGCCCAGGCGTCCTTGCGCGACCAGATGCCCAGGTGCGCCAGCAGCACGTCACCGGGCTGGATGTCGCGCAAGGCGCGCGCCAGCAGCGTGGCATTCGGGTGCTTGTCGCTGGGCAGTTCGTCGCCCAGGAAGCCGGCCGCCGTCCAGCCCACGTGCACCCAGCCGCAGGACTGCGCCGCCTGCAGCAGGGCCGGCGAGGTGCGCCCCCCCGGTGCGCGAAAGATCGACGCCATGCGCTGGCCGGTGATGGCCGACCAGCGCTGGGCTGGTCGCTGCAGTTCGGCGCAATAGGCCTGGCGGTTCAGCACGCGCACCCGGCCGGCCTGCGGGCCTTGAGTGGGCTTGACGCGCACGCCGGCCGCCGTGTCGGCCTGCCACACGTCGTGATCCCAGGTGTGCGAACCGAAGGCGTGGCCTTCGGCGACGCGCTCGCGCCACCACGGCGCCCAGCTGTCGTCCAGGCTGCTGCCCCCGGTCAGCGTGCGTTCGTTGGCCAGGAAAAACGTCACCTTCACGTCGTGGCGCTTCAACACGTCGGCCACCAGCGGCGCTACGGCCATGTGGCCGGTGTCGAAGGTCAGGTAGACCGGTCGTTCGCAAGGCGCGCCAATCGCTGCGCTGCACAGCAGCCCTGCGCCGGCCAGCAGCCCTGCGCCGGCCAGCCGCGCGGCACGCCGTGCAAAGCTACTGGCGCGGTGCATGGTCCAGTGTCCACACACCGTGCGGCGAGCGGCCGACATCGATCTGCCGCACCACGGTCTTGCTGGGCAGGTCGATGAAGCTCAAGCGACGCGCCCAGCGCGAACTGACCATCAGTGTGCGGCCGTCGGCCAGCAGCTCCATGCAGTCGGGGCCGCCGGGGGCCGGGTACTCGGCCACGACACTGAGTGTCTGGCCGTCGATGAGGCTGATGGTGTTGGCCACGCGGTTGCTGACGAACACGTGCCGGCGGTCGCCCTTGGCCCGGAAGGCGTGCGCGCCATTGCCGGTCTCGACGCGCTTGATCAGGCGCGGTGTGCTGCCCGGGGGGCCGCTCACGTCGTAAGCCTCGACGTAACGATCACCGGTCAGCGCCACGAGCAGCGTGCGGTCGTCCGCGCTGAGAAAGATGTCGGCCGGCAGCCTGCCGACCTTGATCTTCCAGCGCGGTGTCTGCGTGCCCAGGTCGATGGCCAGCAACTCATCGCTGTCCTGCAGCGAGGCGTACACCACCGAGCTTTTGCTGTCGATGCTCAGGTGGCTGGGTGTGCGCGGGGTTTCGATGCGCTTGACCAGCGTGAACGGCAAGGCCGCGGCGGCACCTTGCCAGCGGTACAGGTCGATGTGGTTGAGCCGGTTGGACGCGGTCACGAACCACTTCATGTCGGGCGAGAACCGCAGGTGGTAGGGATCGACGATGTCCTTCACGGTGCGCAGCACCACGCCCGTGGCGGGGTCGATGAAGGTCAGTGAATTGCTGGCGGCGTTGGCCACGATCAACGTCTTTTCGTCAGGCGCCAGGTACAGGTGGTGCGGCTCCTTGCCGGTGGGAATGCGCCGGATCTCGGCCCGCGTAACGGGGTCGATCAGGCTCACGTCGGCGTCCTGTGAATTGAGCACGAAGATGGGCCGCGGCGCGCTGGCGGGCGGCACGAGCCGCACAGGCGGCATCGGCTGTGTGGGTGGCGCCGGTTGGGCCCAGGCCATGCCACTGAAGGCGGCAACAAGGATCAGCGTGGCGCGAAGCTGCAGCCAGCCGTGTCCGAAGGTAAGCGGCATCACTCGTCGTCACCGCCCAGGATGCCTCCCAGCAGGCCGCCCCCCACCGCCAATCCGCCCAGCGCACTTTCTTCACGCCGGCCGCCCATTTGCGGTGCGGCCGCAAAGACCCGCGACGCCAGGCGACTGAAAGGCAGGCTTTGCAGCCAGATCGTGCCCGGCCCCGTGAGCTTGGCAAAGAACAGGCCCTCGCCGCCAAACAGCGCGGTCTTGATCTTGCCGACGTACTGGATCTCGAAGCTGACGCTGGGCGTGTAGGCCACGACGCAGCCGGTGTCCACCAACAGAGTCTGGCTGGCGTGCAGTTCGCGGCGCAGCACGGTGCCCCCGGCATGCACGAAGGCCAGGCCGTCGCCTTCGAGCTTTTGCATGATGAAACCTTCACCGCCAAAAAAGCCGGCCGACAGCTTGCGCTGGAAGGCGATGCCCAGTGACACCCCCCGCGCCGCGCATAGGAATGCGTCGCGCTGGCAGATCAGGGTGCCGCCCATCTGGCGCAGGTCCATGGGCAGGATCTTGCCCGGGTAAGGCGCGCCAAAAGCCACCTTCTGCTTGGCCGCGGCGTTGTTGGTGTAGACGGTGGTGAACAGCGACTCGCCGGTCACCAGGCGCTTGCCCGCGCCCAGCAACTTGCCCAGCAAGCCGCTGTTCTGGGCCCTGCCGTCGCCGAACACGGTGTCCATGGCGATGCCGGCCTCCATGTAGAACATGCTGCCGGCCTCGCCGACGGCAGCCTCGCCGGGGTCGAGTTCGACCTCGACGTACTGCATCTCTGCGCCCTTGATCTCGTAGTCCACCACATCCATGCCCATCGCTGCCCCCCCCGAAGCCTTCTCTGCACCACCCGGGATCGTACCGAATGGCCGTAGCAAAACGTTGCAATGCAACGTCGCCTGACACCAGGGCCTGGCGGCGACCGCAACAGAATGCCTGCCCATGCCACCCATGTCCGATGCCCTGGTTTTTTCTGCCGCTGCCCTGGCGGCGGCTTCGGCCTCGCTGACGGCTTTTGGGCGCCGCCGGCCGCGGTATGGCGGTTGGGGCTTTTGGGTGGCCGCGATGTGGCTGACCACGGCGGGCGCGGCTCTATCGGCTGTATCGGCCTTCGTGCCGCAGGCGGGCAGCGGGCCGCTGTCGGGCCTGTCCGCCGTCGGCACGGCCCTGGCCGGGCTGCTGCTGATGCTGTGGCCCGTGTTCACGCTGGTGGGGCTGCGACGTTTCCATCCACGCCAGGCGCTGCCCGGCCATGAACACTGGGACTGGGGCGTGCTGGCCGCCGCCGCCACGGTGGCTGTCGGCGCCGGCTGGCTGGTGCCCGACGACAGCGCCTGGGTCGCCACCGCCAGCGGCATGGCCGTGCTGCTGTATGCGGCCAGCCTGCTGTTCATGGGCCCGGGCGGGCGCGAGTTCAAGCCCGTGCAGGGCCTGGGCGCGGTGATGGTGCTGGTGGCGCTGGCCCCGGCCGCGACGGCACTGTTGGCCTCTGGACCCCTGCAACCGTTGCCCGTTCGTGTGGCAGCAGCAGCCCTGGGCGCGGTGGTGCTGGCCTTCATGGCGCTGACGTTGGTCTGCGAGCGCACCGAGCGCCAGCTGCGCGATTCACGCCGCCGCCTGCGTGTGCTGGCCAACCTGGACACGCTGACCCAGGTGCCCAACCGGCGCCACTTCCAGGAACTGGCCGACCAGGCGCTGAACCAGGACGAACCCGGCACCTGCGTGCTGCTGCACTTCGACATCGACCACTTCAAGCGCATCAACGACCTCTTCGGACACGCGGCTGGCGACCGCGCGCTGCGCCTGGTAAGCAGCGCCATGCTGGAAAGCCTGCGCGCCCACGACGTGGCGGGCCGCCAGGGCGGTGACGAGTTTGTGCTGCTGCTGCGCCGCACGACGCCGCGCGACGCCGTTGGTGTGGCCGCGCGCATCGTGGCCGAGGTGCAGCGCCGAGCGCCGGGTCAGCAACTGCCCACGCTGAGCCTGAGCTTTGGCGTCGTGCAGATCGGCTTTGGCGAAGGCATCAACGCCGCGCTGCGGCGGGCCGACCAGGCCATGTACGAAGCCAAACG
>Ga0105044_10012495_pt1 | contig 11539 bp, 10 predicted proteins | sample MAT01_FD_78092 | JGI IMG/M metagenome (GOLD analysis project Ga0105044, IMG submission 78092) | Freshwater microbial communities from Lake Fryxell liftoff mats and glacier meltwater in Antarctica - MAT-01 | ecosystem: Environmental > Aquatic > Freshwater > Ice > Liftoff microbial mat | place...
CACCTTCTTGTCTCGCGACATCAGGTCCACGATGCGCGGCGCAGACAATCCGTCCGGCAATGCCGTGTCCAACTCGTAGGCGCCGCCTACGACGTCGTAGTGCTGCTGCACTCGTTCGTCGGAGATTCGGCCCAAGTGGCGAGCCAGGTGAGCGGCGTACACCAAACCAATGCCGACCGCTTCGCCGTGGGCGATCGCGTAGCCAGTCTCGATCTCCAGTGCATGGGCCAGGGTGTGGCCATAGTTGAGGAGGGCCCGGCGGCCGCCTTCGCGTTCGTCGCTCGCCACGACATCGGCCTTGATCTGCACGCAGCGAGCAATGCGCTCCGCCTCACCCATCGCCAGGAGATCGTCACCGGTGAGGAAGTGGTACTTCGCCATTTCACCGCGACCGCAGCGCAGCTCACGAGGCGGCAGCGTGCTCAATGCGTCGAGATCGCAGATGACCCCGCTGGGCTGCCAATACGCTCCCACCAGGTTCTTGCCCTCTGCCAGGTTGACACCGGTCTTGCCGCCGATAGCGGCGTCGATCATGCCTACCAGCGTGGTACTGACATGCACGACCGCAACGCCTCGGTGCCATGACGCCGCTGCAAAACCGGCGACGTCGGTGACCATTCCTCCGCCGACACCAACGACCACGTCATTGCGCGTGAGACCCATGCGTGCAAAACCGCGACACAGCGACTCGATGGTGGCCAACGACTTGTGCTGCTCGCCCTCACCGATTTCGAACCGCTCGAACGGCAGACCCGGATCGACGTCGAGGGGAACGCCTGCCTGTGTCACCACCGCGACCCGTCGGGCCGTGCTCGGCAGCACCGCAGACAGCTCGCTGCGTGCTCCATTGCCCACCAACACGTCGTAGCTGCGGTCGCCCAACGGCACCCGAACCGTGATCATCGCAGCACCGCCTCGACCACGTCGCTGACCGATCGGTTGTCGACCAGCACGATTGCATCTGCGACTTCCCGGTACAGGGACTCTCGCTCGTTGAACATGCGCTGCAAGGTACCTGCTGTGTCGTCATCCAACAGCGGACGATGCCCGCCGCTCTGTACTCGATCGACCAGCGTCACGGGATCCGCACAGAGCCACACGACCTTGGCACCTGACGCCTTCAACGCCTCGCGGTTGGTCTCGCTGAGCACCACCCCCCCGGCGCCGGCGATCACCAACGGCTCGGTCGACGCCAGCGCTTCCAGCAACACCTCGGTCTCCAACGCGCGGAAGGCCGCCTCGCCGTCGTCGGCGAAGATCTCGCGGACGGTGCGGCCGTGACGGCTCTCGATGATGGCGTCGCTGTCGAACACCCGACGACCCAACCGATCGGCGACGACTCGTGCCACGGTCGTCTTTCCGACACCCATCAGCCCGACGAACACCAGGTGCTCATCCGCCCTGATCACGGCCGGTCTTTCACGGCAACGTCGCCTTGAACGACTGGGCATTGCGAACGAACTCGCCGATGCTGTCGCCACCAAACTTGCGGCCAGCTTCGGTGGCAAGCACCAGCGCGACCATGGTCTCGGCAACTACAGCGCAGGCCGGAACGGCGGTGACGTCGGTGCGCTCCTTGAAGCTGACCGTCGCCTCCTTGGTCACCACATCGACAGTCTTCAGCGTCGGCCGGTTGAGCGTTGCCAGCGGCTTCATCGCTGCGCGCACCACCAGCAACTCGCCCGTGGTGATGCCGCCTTCGGTACCACCAGCCAGCGAACTTTCGCGGCGGTAGTCGCCGTTGCCGCCATTGAGCGATGGGTCCCACACGATGGCGTCATGAGCGTTGCTGCCACGACGGCCGGCGACCTCGAACCCGTCGCCAATCTCTACGCCCTTGACGGCTTGGATGCTCATCACGGCCTGCGCCAGCGCCGCGTCGATCTTGCGATCCCAATGGACATGACTACCGAGCCCGACCGGTACGCCATAACCCAGCACCTCCACCACACCACCCAGGGAATCACCATCCTTTGCGGCAGCCTTCACTTCCTCGATCATCGCCAGCGAGGCGGCGGCGTCGAAGCAGCGAACTTCATCGGCATCGACGGCGGCCAGGTCGGATGGAAGCGGACGCAGGCCCACGGCCGCCCGTGCGCCACCCATCTGAATGACGTGCGAGATGATCGAAACACCCAGCTCGGCCAGCAGCTTCTTGGCAACTGCACCGGCGGCAACGCGGGCTGCGGTCTCGCGCGCCGAGGCTCTCTCCAGCACGTCGCGCGCATCAGTGAAGCCGTACTTCTGCATACCGACGAGGTCGGCGTGGCCGGGCCGCACCGACGTCAGCGGGTCCTTGGTGACACCAGGAGCCGGCGACATCTCCTCGTGCCACTTGTCGCTACGGAACCACTCGCTGTTTTTGATCTCGATCGCCACCGGCGAACCGAGCGTGCGGCCGTGACGAACGCCAGCTATCAGGGTCAGCTCGTCCATCTCGAAACGCTGCCGAGGCCCGCGGCCGTAGCCAAGCCGGCGGCGGGCCAGTTCGGGCTGGATGTCGTCCACGGTGAGCGACAAACCCGCCGGGAGGCCCTCGATGATGACGACAAGCGCTTGCCCGTGCGATTCGCCGGCTGTCAGGTAACGGAGCATCCTCGGCAGGCTACTGGCGGGTCACTGTGCCGCGTGATGGACAACCTCGGTAGTCCGCCTCGACGCCGTCGAGGCGGCCCAGGTCGTTGCGCACCACCGGCACTCCACCGCCGCCGGCGCACACCACCACCGCCCCGTTGCGGCCGAGGATCCTTCTGAAGACGGCCGGCGACACGAACGTCGAGCCGCCAGTCGGGTCTTCGTCTATTCGGTGACGATGCGATGGCCAGAGGGGCCCTGCCTCGACGAGCGGGCAGCGGTCCCGCATGCGTCAGCTGACGATCCTGGAACGGACAGTCGGCGTGGGGCTTGGATGTTGCCCTCCCATTGACGCGCAACTGACCTCAGATCGCCAGCGCGACCCCGCACCGAACCGACAGCGAGGAGGCACGGTGCCCCGAATCGCTCACCAGTTGATCTGTGCGCTTCCGCAGCTTGCGCCGGCCGCCCGTAACGGGCAATCTGGCGCGGCAGTAACCACAGCCAAGGAGTCGTCAATGCCAATGTCTTCCGGTTTGAGCCATGTCGCGATGAGTATCGAGCGCGGCTGTTGGAGTTCTACGGACGACTGCTCGGTTGGCACGAGATGAAGTCGTTGCGACGCGCTGACCGGCTGACTGTCGCGGTCGGACGCGCCTCCTATGGCAACATCCGTGAGCGGCCCGACAGCATGGTGAGTCACGGCTACGAGCACTTCGGTGTCCTCGTCCGCTCGGCAGAGGACCTCCAACAACTCTGGGCAGAACTCGCCAACGAGAAGGGCGATATCCAACTCGAGCCCCTCTCGACGAGCGATGCTGGCGAGGGGTCGTTTCGGTTTCGGTACCTCCTGCCGATGGCGGTGGAAGCACAGTTCTACGCCAGTTTGCTCTGAGTACGCAACGTTCCCGACTGCGGTTCCACCTCGTGCTAGATCTGCCGCGTCACTACTGGCGCGCAGCCAGTTCCCGCTCAGCTGCGGCCATCATCACCGCAACGTCGGGAAGGTGGCCGTGCCACAGCTGCTGTTGCAGCGCAGCCTGATGCACGAGCATCCCCAGACCCTCCACCGTGACCGCTCCGGCGGCCCTGGCTGCGCGCAACAGGGCAGTCTCGCGCGGGTGGTAGACGATGTCCGCGACCACCTGACCGGCATGAAGCACGGACGGATCGCAGGGCACGTCGTCAGCGACCATTCCGAGCGACGTCGCGTTGATCACGATCTCGGCCTCGCCCACATCGGTGGCGCTGCCGACGACGCCGATGGCGCCTGCCAGTACAGCCGCCTCCTCCGCAGCACCAGTGGTGCGATTGACGACTGCAATTCGCGCTGCGCCGTCCCGGGCCAACTCGTCGATGATGGACCGGGCAGCTGCACCGGCACCCAACACGCACACCTGACGACCAGCTACCGCGACGCCAGCGGCGGCGAGAGAGGCAACGAAACCAGCGCCGTCTGTGCTGTAGCCCTTCAGCGACCCATCCGCCTGCGGCACCACGGTGTTCACGCTACGTAAGGCGGCGGCCGCCGGATCGAGTGAGTCGACTGCGCCTGCGACAGCCTCCTTGTGCGGCATGGTGACGGACAGACCGCCGAGCCTGAACGTCCGCATGGCATCAAGTGCCGCCTGCGCCTCGCCGGGCGACACTTCGAACGCTGCATAGACCCAGTCGAGCCCCAGCTGAGTGAACGCCGCATTGTGGAGCGCGGGCGACAGGCTGTGGCGTAGCGGGCTGCCGATCACCGCCGCGACCCTTGTGGCACCGGTGATCACAAGAGACCCTTCCTGCGGGAGATCTCGATGTTGGCCTCCTGCTGTTCGAGCGTTGCGGAGAATGCATGCCCCCCGTCCTCGTCGGCAAGGACGTAGTACAGGTAAAGGCAGGGTGCCCCCTTGGGCAGTCCGACGCAGATCGGATCACCAAGCGAAGGGTTCGCTACTGGACTGAGTGCTGCTTCGATGCTGGCGCGCCCAGGGTTCGCAATCGGTGTCGGCGGCAGACCCGTGTGCAGATACGTGTTGTATGGGGTATCGATCGCCTTGACTTCGCTGAACGACAACGCCGGGTCTTGTCCGTAGAACAGGGCCGCATCGATGCCGAGCGTCATCCCGAAGAAGAGCCGGTTGTAGATGACGCGTGCGATCTTGGCTCTGTCCTCCGGTACCCGCGCTTCGCGCTCGATCAAACTGGCGACGATGAGTACGCGGTACGGATCGAGACCAACGGCACGCGCCCGTTCCTCGATGTTCTCTTGACGCCCGACGCGTTCCATCAGTTTGACCATGCGCTCGAGCATCTGCGCGGCGCTCTCACCGTTGGACACCTGATACGTATCAGGGAAGAGTAAACCTTCCAAGCTGTTGATTCCTTCGGGCGACCACATCGACCGGATGGTTCCATCGGTTGCCGCGACGTTGAAGTCGATTGCGGAGAGGCGCGGCACCTTCTCTTCCAGCCGCCGGCCCATCTTCTCGAACGTGTAGCCCTCAGGGAAGGTGACCTTGGTGAACGTCTCGGATGGAGGCGTTCGCAGAACACGCATGATGTTGCCCATGTGATCGTCGGGGCGCAGCCGGAAGTAGCCCGGAATCAGCACCAACCCATCGTGACGTTCGACGTACCAGCGGAACACCGACGCGCTCTCAACCAGACCTTCGCCATGCAGCCGTTCACTGACAGTCTCCAGCGTGTCGTCGGCGCTGACGGTGAACGTCACGGGCGCTCCGGGGTCGCCTTTCGGGTTGACCTGTTGGCTGTACCAGAGGCCAGCAACGCCCACCGCAACGATGCCTGCGAGAGCGAGAAAGCAGAGCAGCCACATGATCCACTTGACCGGTCGACGCTGCCGACGCGGGCGTTCGACCACCAGCGCATCGGTGACGTCCGCGTCATCCCACGGGTCGTGGTGCCACGAACGATCATCGACGTACGTCATCGATCTGCACCGGTCACTGCTGCGCCGCCCGCGAGTCCAGCCACGTCTGCAAGATCACCGCGGCGGCCACCTTGTCGACCAACTTGCGACGCGCGCGTGCGCTGATGCCCGCCTCGATCAGCGCTCTGTCTGCGGTGACCGTGGTACGGCGCTCGTCGAAAGTGATGACCGGCACGCCCACCACCGTAGCCAAGGCCCGCGCTTCAGCGATGGCAGCCTTCGCCTGCGGTCCGGAGCTGCCATTCATGTTGAGCGGCAGCCCGACCACGAGCAGCTCGACCTCTTCCTCGACAGCCAGCTGCCGAATGGCTTCGTGATCGCGTCGCGCAGAACCCGAGCGTTGAATCATCGTCAACGGCGATGCGATGGTGCCTGAGCGGTCGCTGATCGCGATACCGATGCGCTTGGAGCCGAGGTCGATGCCGAGCGCTCGCATGCTCAGCCGGCGACAGCCTCTTCAGCAGCGGCCGTGGCCAGGCGCAACGCCTCGTCGAGCCCTTCCGGGTTCTTACCACCGGCGGTCGCGATCTCGCCCTTGCCGCCACCGCCACCACCGACGGCCCTCGCTGCGTCCTTGATCAGGTCGCCAGCAACGATGCCCGTGGCGGGTGTGACGGCCGCGACCAACGACACGCCACCGGTGTCGCTGACACCGCCGAGGACAACGATCTCGACACCGGCTTGCTGACGGATCGCGACTGCAAGGTCGCGTAGGTCGGTGGGACTCATCCCGTCGATGCGCGTGATGACACGGCCATTGACGGCACCGGCGGCGAACTCGCCGGCACGTCCGGTGGCGAGCCTGCTGCGCAACACCTTGAGCTCCTCATTGAGCGACCGAATCTCGTCGAGCCGGCGTTGCACGCCGACCACCAGTTCGTCGGGGGGGCTGCCAACCAGGCGAGCGGCTTCCGCCACGGCGACACTGTTGCGCTGCAGCAGCTTGACGGTGTTCTCGCCGGTGGTGGCTTCGATGCGGCGCAGGTTGCTGCCGATGCTGCTTTCGTTGATCACCTTGATGGTGCCGATGTCGCCCGCGGCACGCACGTGCGTGCCGCCGCACAGCTCGATGGAACTACCTACTTCGAGCACCCGCACGACATCGCCGTACTTGTCGCCGAAGAAGGCAATCGCGCCCAACGCTGTCGCTTCGTCCTTGGTGGTCTCGTAGGCACGGGCCGGAGCGTTGGCCAGCGTCTCGCTGTTGGCAATGTCTTCGATCTGGCGAATCTCGTCGGCCGTCACAGCCTCATAGTGGCTGAAGTCGAACCGCAGTCGCTCGGGCCCCACCAGCGAGCCGGCCTGCTTCACGTGCTCGCCCAACACCTTGCGCAGGGCATGGTGCAGCAAGTGGGTGCCGGTGTGGTTGCGACGAATCGCGTCGCGACGAGCAACGTCGATTGCCGCGATCGAGCTATCGCCCACCAAGATTTCACCACTGTCGATGCGGGCGACGTGGCGACGCAGGCCAGGCAGCGCGTAGGTGGTGTCGAGCACCTGAGCGATTCCACCGTCGGTGCGAATAGTGCCGGTGTCGCCCACTTGGCCGCCAGCTTCGGCGTAGAAGGGTGTGCGGTCGAGGAAGATCTCGACGGTTTCGGTGCCGTCCTCCAGCGTGTCGCCCGGTAGCACGGCCACTACGGTCGACTGCGACGTCTCGTCGCTGTACCCGACGAAGTCGGTGATGCCGTGCTGCTCGACCACATCGCGATAGCCATCCAGGCGATCGTCGTCGGTCGCAGTCCCCTTGCGGCCAGCCTTGGCCCGCTCGCGCTGGCTCTTCATCTCGACTTCGAAGCCAGCGTTGTCGACAGCCACACCGCGCTCGCCGGCAATCTCCTGTGTCAGTTCCAGTGGGAAGCCGTAGGTGTCGTGCAGCAAAAAGGCGGTGCTGCCGGGCAGTGAGTCGGCATGCGTGGTGAGCTCGTCTTCGAGGATGACCAATCCGGTCTTGAGCGTCTGACGGAAGCGCTCTTCCTCGCGAGTGAGCACGTTGGTGATGAAATCGCGGTTGGTCTCCACTTCGGGGTAGGCGTTGCCCATCACATCGACGGCGGTGTTGACCAGCGAGGGCATGACCAGCTTCTCGGTGCCCAACAGGTAGGCGTAACGGACTGCTCGACGAATGATGCGCCGAAGCACGTACCCGCGGTTTTCATTGCTGGGGAACACGCCGTCGCTGACCAACATTGCAGCAGAACGTGCGTGCTCGGCCAAAACGCGCATCGCGAAACTGTCGCGGTCGTCGTAATCGCCGGCACGATAACTGCGGCCGGTGAGGCTGCATGCCTGGTCGATGAGCGGTTGCATGAGTGTGGTTTCCCACACGGCGTCCACACCCTGCAGCAGGCACAGCATCCGCTCGAGGCCGAGACCGGTGTCGATGGAGGGCTTGGGCAGCAGCGTTCGGCTGCCGTCGGGCGCCTGGTTGTACTGCATGAACACCAGGTTCCAGAACTCCATGTAGCGGTCGCCATGGGTGTCGAGCAGCGGGCCACCCTCGGGTCCGAACGAGGGCCCACGGTCGATGTGGATCTCGCTACACGGGCCGCACGGACCGGTATCGCCCATTTGCCAAAAGTTGTCCTTGTCGCCCAAGCGCTGAATGCGGTTCATCGGCACGCCGACCTGCTCGTGCCAGATGGCTTCGGCTTCGTCGTCGCTCTCGTGGACGGTGATCCACAGGCGGTCGCCATCGAGGCCGAAGGTTTCGGTGGTCAGCTCCCAGCTCCACGGGATGATCTCGTTCTTGAAGTAGTCGCCGAAGCTGAAGTTGCCCAGCATCTCGAAGAACACGAGGTGGCGCTTCGTACGGCCGACGTCGTCGAGGTCGTTGTGCTTGCCACCGGCGCGGGCGCATTTCTGTGAGCTGACCGCGCGGCTGTAGGGCGGTATTTCGTCGCCGACGAAGTACGGCTTGAACGGCACCATGCCTGCCACCGTGAACAGCACCGTCGGGTCGTGCGGAATCAGGCTGGCCGAGGGGACGACTGCATGACCCTTTCCTGCGAAGTAGTCGAGGAAAGCGGTGCGAAGCTGATCGGCGGTTTGTGGTGGCGTACCCATGGTTCGCCAAGCCTACCGAGCACGCTGTTTCCGGCACTGTGAATTGATGGGCCATGCATTGGGTGACCGCGTGTTGCTAGCGTCGCCGTTCGTGCCGCTCGACACCCATGAATGGATCAGTTTCGAAGACGACCACACCCGCCGTACGTGGGTGTTCGATGCCACGTTCCTGCGCAGTCGATGGAGCTGCATTTTCGGTAACGGCTGCCAAGGCGTGCTGGATGAGGACGCCACGGAGTTGTCGCAAGGGTGCTGCAGCTACGGCGCGCACTTCATCGACGACGCCGATGTGCAGACGGTTGTGGAGTCGTCGGCCCGGCTGAGCAAGCGCCACTGGCAGTTCAAGAAGAAGGGCAAGGCCGGCGGAATCTTCGATGTCGTCGATGGCGTCACCACCACCCGCCTGGTCGACGACGCGTGCATCTTTCTCAATCGACCAGGGTTCGAGGGTGGCGTCGGTTGCGCGTTTCACATCGCCGCACTCGAGCTCGGCGAGCGCCCGATGGACTGGAAACCAGACGTGTGTTGGCAACTACCGCTACGCCTGGAGGAGACCACCGACGATCACGGCTACGTCACCTCCACGCTGCGCGAATGGAAGCGTCGCGACTGGGGCCCCGGCGGTGCCGAGTTCCACTGGTGGTGCACCGAGACCGACGAAGCGTTCGTCGGTGCCGTGCCCACATACCAGTACCTGCACGACGAGATCATCGAGATGGTCGGCGCCGACGCCCACGCCAAAATGGTCGAGCTCTTGGAGCGCCCGAAGTGGACGCCGCTCCCCCACCCCGCCACCCGCCACTAGCGCAACGCAGGCCGTCTGTGCCGTGACACAGATCGCGGTCAGCTGGACTTTTTGTTGGACTTGCGGCGCTCTTCGAGGCCGAGGTGGCGCTTGCGAATGCGGATGTACTTGGGCGTGACTTCCACCAGTTCGTCGCCGGTGATCCACTCGATCGCGGTCTCGAGGGTGTGGATCTTCGGAGCCGGCAGCTTGACCGCGTCGTCGTGGCTGTGCGTACGGATGTTGTTCTTTTCCTTGGCACGGACAGCGTTGATGACCATTTCGTCTTCACGCGAGCACTCGCCGACGACCATGCCTTCGTACACGGTCTCGCCGGGGTGCACGAAGAAGCCGCCGCTGAGCTGCAGCTTGTCGAGCGCGTAACCTGTGGTGACGCCCATACGGTCCGACACCATGGCGCCGCCACGGCTATCGGGCATGTCGCCGGCCCAGGGCATCCAGCCCATGTGGTGCTGGTGCAACAGGGCCGTGCCGCGAGTGGCGGTCATCAGTAGTGACCGGAAACCGATCAGGCCGCGGCTGGGGCACTCGAAGGTGACGATGGTGCGGCCGGCGTCGCCGGTGCGCAGGTCGGTGAGACGGCCCTTACGGGGCGCCAGTTCCTGCGTGATGGTGCCGACGTGCTCGTCGGGGACGTCGCAGACGCCACGTTCCTGCGGCTCGAACTTCTTGCCGTTGACTTCCTTGGTGATGACCTCGGGCCGGCTGACCTGCAGCTCGTAGCCCTCACGGCGCATCGATTCGATGAGCACGGCCAACTGCAGCTCGCCACGTCCGGCAACTTCGATGACGTCGGGCGTACCGGTCTCGAACAGCTTGATGGAGACGTTGCCCAACAGTTCCTTGTTGAGACGATCGATCAGGTGGCGGCTGGTGAGGTACTTGCCGTCCTTGCCGGCCAGCGGCGAGGTATTGACGCCGAACGTCATGCGCAACACGGGCTCGTCGACGACCAGGCGGGGAAGCGCGATTGGGTCGATGACCGAGGCGATGGTGTCGCCGATCTCGACTTCGGGGAAGCCCGCCACGACGAACAGGTCGCCGGCACTGAGTTCTTCAACTTCATTGCGACTGACGCCTTCGAAGGCCATCAGTTGCGAGAGGCGTCGCTTCAGCGGTGGCTGGCCCTCGAGGAACTCTTCCTCCAGCAGGGCGACGGTCTCGCCACGCTTCATGACACCGTTGACAACCCGACCGATGGCCAAACGACCGAGGTAGTCACTGGCGTCGAGCTGGGTGACCATGGCCTGCAACGGCGCATCGATGTCGCCCTGCGGAGCCGGAATGGCCTCCAGAATGGTGTCGAGCAACGGCCCCAGGTCGGCGTCGTCGTCGGGGTAGCCGATGCCCCGCATGGCCTTGCCATCGCGAGCAATGGCAGAAATGATCTCGAAGTCGATGTGCTCATCGCCAGCGTCGAGGTCGATGAACAGCTGGTAGACCTCGTCGAGGACTTCGTCGGCACGTGCGTCTTGACGGTCGACCTTGTTGATGATGACGATGGCCGGCAGGTTGCGGGCCAGCGCCTTCTGCAACACGTAGCGGGTCTGGGGCAAAGGGCCCTCGGCGGCGTCGACGAGCAGCAGCACCCCGTCGACCATCGTGAGAGCTCGCTCGACCTCACCACCGAAGTCGGCGTGGCCAGGCGTGTCGACGAGATTGATCTTGGTGCCCTTCCATGTGATGGAAGCGGCCTTGGCCAGAATGGTGATGCCACGCTCGCGCTCCTGGTCGTTCGAGTCCATGACTCGGTCGACGACCGCTTGGTGCGCAGCGAAAGTGCCGGTTGCACGCAGCAATGCGTCGACCAGGGTGGTTTTGCCGTGGTCGACGTGAGCGACCAGAGCGACGTTACGAATTTGGGAGGTTTTCAGCGAGGACATACGAGCCAGGGTTCTTGATGAGGACCAGGCTCGGCAGCCGCGCGGTGAGAATCAGTCGTCGGACTCGTCGTCGTCTTCGTCGAAGGTGACACCGTACTTCTCCGCCAACGCGGCGTACTCATCATCTTCAGTGCTTGGACGCTGATCGCTGCCGCCGAACCCCAGATCGAATGCGCTGGGACCAGCCTGCTTGAGTTTCCGTGCTTCTTCGAAGCGACGGTGACGACCCTTCTTCACAGTAGGGCTCCCGAACCTAGAGAGTTGACATTGGGA
>Ga0105044_10012497_pt1 | contig 11537 bp, 13 predicted proteins | sample MAT01_FD_78092 | JGI IMG/M metagenome (GOLD analysis project Ga0105044, IMG submission 78092) | Freshwater microbial communities from Lake Fryxell liftoff mats and glacier meltwater in Antarctica - MAT-01 | ecosystem: Environmental > Aquatic > Freshwater > Ice > Liftoff microbial mat | place...
ATTGCCATGTCAGTAGCCCGTGATCAAGCCGCCACCGGTGATCTGGATCGAATTGTGTTTGTGCCTTACAATGATGAAGCGTTGAAAGTGTATCAAGAGGTGGCGCTGGAATTGGGTTTGTAACTTGTTCCTTCTCCTCTGGTGCCTAAAGGAGAAGGTGGCCGAAGGCCGGATGGAAACCAGCTTAATTTGAGGTTAGTCAGGATATACTGGCTGCCATTTCATTGATGGCTGGCTTGAGTCCCTTGGATATTTCGATCAGTTGTTTCATTGTCAAACCCAGGTGCTGTTGAGCCTGCGGGTCAAAAACCTCCCCCATGCACGAACCGCCACTAAAGCCTGCAATATAGGCAAACGCATTTGCAAGGTGTACAACAGCGACCAGATTCAGATCACAATCCTTCGGAGTGCTTGCAAATTCATGGTGCCAGCGGCACGTCTGTCGAATAACGGTCGGAAGGTTCCACTTGACGGCAATTTCTCCTCCTACCTCATTATGGTTGCAGCCCAGTGTCTGTTTTTCGTCGCTATGGGTGCCGAATGTCCACCAGTTTGATTCAGGCATCATCTCGTCCAGGAAGTTGCCAATCACCAGTTGTCCCACATCGTGCAGCAGACCTGCTGTAAAGGCCATGTCTGAAGAATCAAGTCTTACTTCTTTGGCCAATGCCTCAGCAATGCAGGCTGTAGCGATACAATGAAACCAGAACTTTGGACCACTTATGCCATAACCGGGCAGCCTTTTGGGGATGGCTCTCTTGAGTGTAGACCCGATAGCTACTTCATAGACCCGCCGCATGCCGATACGTGCAACGGCCTCTCGGATGCTGGTAGTGGGCTGGTAACCGGTGAAATGGACGCTATTGGCGGCTTTAATAAGGTTTGTAGTGATGGCGGGATCAATTCGTACCGCCTGCTCGATATCAGCAGCCGATGATCGTTCATCCCTTAACAGTGCTGATAGCAGGGTTACAACTTCAGGGAGTGTGGGAAGGACCTCTATGCCTTCAAGGATAACATATGCCGGAAACATAGATGCTCCTTTTTGACTGAGCCTTTTGCAAAGCGAATGCAGGCCAGTTCTGCTTCGTTGTCGTTCAGTCGTGGCTCAATGTAATTCAGGGGACGCCTAATATAACTGTCTCCTCATAATATTTTGCAAGAGGCTCGACTTTTTGGGCTATACAATTAATAAACTGGGAGTATAAGTATTAAAATTGTAATGTAGAATTTAACATATTAATAGGGAAATTATTTCAGCAAAAATTACCAGGCTATAGGGAGATTGCAAATGAATAAAAATATTGCAAGGCTGGGTTGTCTGATCATCATGCTCTTTTCGGTTGTTTCATGTGTGGTTGTACCACATCGGCCTGTTGAACCACCGCGCCCGGTTGATTTGTTGGGCCAGTGTATTCAGGATAATAGCAGAAATCGTGACGACGTCTGGCTGCTTTTTCAGCGGGCCAGCTCGGAAGGCAGGATTTCCCCTGAAGAATCCAGGCAGTTTCTGGATATGGAAGGCCGTCTTAATGGCTTCACTAACCGCCTTTCCGCAAACGGCCTGACGCTCTACGAATGCCAGCGCATTAGCCGGGAAATATCCAGTGAACGAGCAAATGTGCATCGTATGGCCGCAAGTCCGGCTTACAATCCGCAACTCGTGCGCTGCATTCAGGATAACCGCAGGGACCATGAAGAAGTCTGGCAATTGTTTCAGCGGGCTAAATCAGCAGGCAGGATTTCCCCAAGTGAGGCCAGGCAGTTTCAGGCAATGGAAGGCCGTCTGAATGCTATTAAAAACAATTTGTCCAGAGATGGTTTTACCGTTTCCGAATGTCGCCGAATTAATAGTGAAATTGCCGCAGAGCGTACCAATGTGCAGCGCATGATGCACCGTCCAGGTCCTGATCCGCAGCTGATTCAGTGCATCAAAGATAATCGCAGGGATCATGAAGAGGTCTGGCAATTGTTTCGGCGGGCTAACTCAGCCGGCAGGATTTCTCCAAGTGAGGCCAGTCAGTTTCAGGCCATGGAACAGCACCTGAGTGACATAAAAAGTCGTCTGTCCAGTGATGGATTGAGCTTGTCCGAGTGCCAGCGTTTAGGTCTGGGAATTGCCAAGGAACGGGAAGTGGTGCGGCGTATGTCTGAAGGTGGCAGGCGTTACTGATTTTCACTGAATCATAAAGGCTGATGGTCGATGAATAGAAGTTTTTGTAAGGGTTGATTCTAATAAAGATTAAAGTCTGTCTTGACGCGAGAGGACAGTGATTCAGAAGACGAACAAAGATTCATCACATTGGGAATGGGCGGTAAGGGGCGAATTCTAATAGTTGTATACACTTACAGGGATGAAACAATACGGTTCATATCGGCATGGAAGGCCAACGAACCGTAACGGAGGCGTTATGAAAACCAGTTCGGATAAAATGCATGAACCACTCGCTGGCAGGCATGGCGCTGGTATTGTTCAGGCGGTTCGTCCGGCCACAGCCAAAGAGATTGTTGCGGCCCAAGGAAAAGAGTCCAGGTGGAGGCTGCCGGGTTATGCCTGACAAAATGAAAAACAGAAAGTCCTCTTATCTTCCCACCAGGCCGTTCACCATCACGATGGACAAAATCGGTCGATGGTAAGAGTGCTGAAGTGGGGAGGGATTATGCTGGGATGGTTCGTCTTGGCCTGCATGGTCTGCTGGGCCGGCACGGCGATTTATTATTCGAATCTACCGGCAGTTGTCCGCCCGGTTTTCTCGTCCCTGTTCGTGATCGGCTCACTGGCGGCATTCCTCATGATACGTCCGCACTGGTTTGCCGTTTCCGGTTTTTTAGTCGTTTTCGCCCTTCTTATCGTCTGGTGGTTTAACATCCCCCCCACGAATAACCGTGACTGGCAGCCCGATATGGCCGTCCTCCCGTCCGTAAATATGGACGGTGACGTTGTGACGATTCATGACATCCGCAATGTGGATTATCGGAGCGAAACGGACTACACGGTCCGTCACTATGATGCGACCTTCGACCTCCGGAAGCTTCGGAGCGTAGATAACTTTCTTGTGTACTGGGGCTCACCGGCCATAGCTCATACCATGATGAGCTTCGGATTCGATGACGGCCGGTTCATCTGCTTTTCCATTGAGACGCGAAAGCGGAAAGGCCAGGAGTATTCTGCACTCAAGGGGTTCTTCAAACAGTATGAACTGACCTACGTGGTCGCTGACGAACGGGATGTGGTACGCCTGCGCACAAACTATCGCCACGAGGAGGTCTATCTTTTTCGTCTCAAGGCGTCAAGAGAGGTTATTCGCACGGTGTTTCTAGACTATCTGAAGGAAGTGAACAGTCTGCAGAAACGGCCCGAATGGTACAACGCCCTAACAAACAACTGCACCATCAACCTGCGGGGCCATACGGCACCCTATAATCCAAGGGGGAAATGGGACTGGAGGCTTATTGCCAACGGTTATGTCGACGGATTCATGTATGATCAGGGCGTACTAGACCAAAGCCTGCCGCTCGTCCAATTGAAAGAGCGCAGTCATATTAACATGAAGGCTAATGCCGCCGGTAACACAGCCGAATTTTCAACACGGATCAGGGAAGGCTTGCCCGGTTTCCAGGATGACAAGTTTTGAAAGTCGTGAGGAATAGAGTGATATCCAACTGGGTCAAACGCATAATCGCAGGGGTGATGATTTCAGTTGGGAACTTTTTTGTTTTCCCGGTTACAAAGAGCTTTTCAGTTTCTTTGTTTGTGAATGATGTGATCATGGATTGAATGTAAACAAAATGTTTTCAAAATGTTTACATGGGGTAACAAAATATGAAGTGAAAACGTAAAAATACTAACCACCGACAAGACCCGTCGAGGGTGGGGCAACCTCAGCCGTGTTAATGTCGCACCGATGCGCTACGTGAGCTTGGCGTACTTGCCTGAAAAGCACTATCTGTGTTACAACTCTCTCCATGCTCCAACTAATCAACCTAACCAAAGAATTTTCCGGTAATCCCCTTTTTACCAATATCTCCTGGCATCTGAAAAAAGGCGAGCGCGTGGCACTGGTCGGCGAGAATGGCGCCGGCAAGTCAACCCTGATGAAGATCATTGCCGGGTTGAACGAGCCTTCTTCCGGTGATATCCAGTTTGCCCGTGGTGCCCGTGCATCTTACCTGCCGCAGGACGGTATTGTTACCAGCGGCAGCATGCTGTTTTACGAGGCCCGTTCGGCCTTTGGCGAATTGCTGGCCATGGAGGATGAGCTGCACCACCTGGGGGAGGAGCTGGAAAAGACCGACCACTCGCCGGAAGTGCATGAACAGCTGTTGCATCGCTACGGTGATTTGCAGGAACAGTTCCGCCATCGCGGTGGATACACCATGGAGTCCCAGATCGGGACTGTTCTCAAGGGGCTGGGATTCTCTCCCGATGACTGGTACCGCGATTGCGGTGAGTTCTCAGGTGGCTGGCAGATGCGAATTGCACTTGCTCGACTGCCGCTGCAACGGCCTGATGTGCTGCTGCTGGATGAACCGACCAACCACTTGGATATAGAGGCGCGCAACTGGCTGGAGGAGTATCTCTGTTCCTATCCCGGCTCCGTAATTCTGGTTTCCCATGACCGCTTCTTCATGGATCAGGTCTGCAGTCGCATCGCCGAGGTCTGGAACCATGTCATTGCCGATTACCACTGCAGCTATTCCCGTTATCTGACCCAGCGCGAAGAACGTGTTTCTGCCCTGCGCGAAGCCAAACGGATTCAGGATGAAGATGTGGCTAAGACCGAAGACTTCATCCGCCGTTTCCGTTATCAGGCTAACAAGGCATCGCTGGTGCAGTCGCGCATCAAGCAGCTGGAAAAGGTGGAGCGGATCGTTATTCCACCGGAGCGCAAGCGGATCCGTTTTAATTTTCCCGATGCCCCCAAGAGCGGTAAGATCGTCATGGAACTGAAGGACTTGACCAAGTCCTACGGCAGCCATGACGTGTTGAATAAAATAAATCTGGTGGTTGAAAAAGGTGAGCGAATCGCCCTGGTTGGACATAACGGAGCCGGTAAATCGACCTTGATGTCTGTACTGGCCGGGGCTGAATATCAGGGTGGCGAGAGGATTGTGGGACATAATGTGTCCATGGATTTCTTTGCCCAGGATCAGGCCAATGTGCTGGATTCCAGCCGCAGCGCCTGGGATGAACTTTACGTCGATGCTCCCTATGATATGGTTCCCAAGCTGAGAGATATACTGGGTGCGTTCCTGTTTTCCGGTGATGATATTAATAAGCTGGTTGGTGTTTTGTCCGGTGGTGAACGTAACCGCCTGGCCCTGGCCAAGATGCTGCTGCGACCCTCCAACCTGCTGCTGATGGATGAACCGACCAACCACCTGGATCTGTTTAGCAAGGAAGTATTGCTGGATGCCCTGCGTTCCTTTGAAGGTACGGTTGTCTTCGTTTCCCATGATCGCCATTTTGTCAACGGTCTGTCTACCCGCATTGTTGAGGTTGAGGGGGGCGGGCTGGAAAATTTTTATGGGGATTACGAGTATTATTTGAGCAAAAAAGAGAACTTGGGAACCGTGGACTCGGGACCGGTAAAGGCCTCAGGGGCAGGAAGCGGTGATGCGGTAAAGCGTGGAAGCGATATCAATGACCAGGAACTGCCAAAAGAAGAAAAAAAGCGTGGACGTGAAGAGGAAAAACAGCGCAAGCGTGAAGAACAGGGCAAACAGAAACAGTTGAGTGTTGTAGAGGCTGAGATAGCACGGACCGAGTCTGAAATATCCGCTCTGGAAGTTGAGATGGGGAAAGAAGGATTCTTTGATGATCCGGAACGGGGCAGAGTGGCTGGCGAGTGCCATGCTGAGCTGAATGAACGTCTGGAGAAACATTATGCCGACTGGGAGGAATTGTCGGGGTAATTGTGTTGCAATAGATTTTGAACAGAAAGGCCCACTTGTATGAGATGGGTCTTTTTTCTTTTGTGGTTGACATTTGTGTCAAAGGTGGTAAATATTTAATCAAGACTAAATTTATCTTATTTATTTTGGAGGATGCAGCAATGTCACTGGAAGGTAAAAAAGCACCGGATTTCACACTTGAGGGAAGTGATGGCAAAAAACATTCTCTCAAGGATTATACAGGCAAGACAGTTATTATTTATTTTTATCCCAGGGATAATACACCCGGCTGTACTAAAGAGGCATGCGGTTTCAGGGACAGCATTGAGGATATTTCCGGTCTCAACGCAGTTGTGCTAGGTGTCAGTAAGGACAGTATTGCCTCACATAACAAATTCATTGGTGCCTTCGATTTGCCGTTTGTGCTGCTGACTGATCCGGAGACAACCATGATGCAGGCCTATGGAGCTTTCGGTGAAAAGGTTATGTGCGGCAAGAAATCAATGGGGATAATCAGGTCAACAGTGGTAATCGATCCTGACGGTGTTGTGAAGAAGCATTGGGAGAAAGTTGCCAAGGCTGAGGTACATCCCGAGCAGGTTTTGAAGTATATCAAAGGATAGTTGATCCATAACCAATCAAGGGGGACAAAATGAAACGTTTAATCGGTCTTATCGTAGCTGTAGCACTTATGGTGCCGTTTTATGCTCAGGCAGCAACTTACACTCTTGATCCTGCCCATACATCAATCGGGTTCAGGGTCAAGCATCTGATGATTACCAATGTGAAAGGTGCTTTTGAAAAATTCCAGGGGACTCTTGTTCTGGATGAAAAGGATATTACCAAGTCAAAACTTAGTGCCACCATCGACATTGCATCTATCAACACCAATATCGGCAAGCGTGATGATCACCTGCGCAGTGCTGATTTCTTCGATGCGGCCAAATATCCTACAATGACATTTGAGTCTACAAAAATTGAAAAAGCAGGTGCTGACAAACTGAAAGTGACCGGCAATCTCACAATCCGTGGCGTGACTAAACCCGTTGTTCTTAATGTGGAAGGATTAAATCAGGAAATTAAATCTCCGCAGGGCGTTTTAAAACGTGGCGCATCTGCAACTGGTACGATCAACCGTCAGGACTTTGGTGTAAGCTGGAACAAAAAGCTTGATGCCGGTGGTGTGGTTGTTGCTGATGAAGTACATATCATCATTGATGCCCAGTTAGATAAGAAGTAGTTTCGTTGTTATTCAAAACAGCAAAAAGTCCCGCAACCGGATGGTTGGGGGGCTTTTTTTTATACTGCCGGGCTGGATCGGGTTGTCAGATAAACATGCTAACGTATCAAAGGCTGTTACTCTTACAAAAGGCTTAAATTATCCTGAAAACGGAATTGAACCGCCGAATACGCCGCCAAAAGTAGGCACTTCTAAGCGATGAACGCCGATAAAACCAGGAGTTGTTTGAAAAATCAGATTCACCATTTTGGTTAAGCTGATATTTTTATTATGCCTTTGATTTATCGGCGTGTATCGGCGTGTATCGGCGTTCATCGGCGGTTAACTGCTTTTTAAAGATTATTATTGCAAGTTCTCTACAGCCCTCTGACAGCATAAATGGAAGAGGCATTTCTCCAGTAGCCTCTGAAATCCAGTCCATATCCAAATAGAAAACGGTCGCCAACTTCAAGGGCTGAAAAGTCGGCGCGCATGCCTGGAACTACTTTGCGCAGGTGCAGTTTTTCAATCAGGACCGCCATCAAAACTCTCTCAGCCCCCTGTTTTTTGCAGTAGTCGGCAATTGCTGCCAGAGTGATGCCTTCGTCAAGAATATCATCAAGCAGCAGCACGGTTCTACCGCGTAAATCCTGCAGTGGTTTGACAATCCAATTCAGCTCGGCCCCACTGGTTTCGTGGCCATAGCGTGTGGCATGAATATAGCCAACTTCCATGGGGAACTGCAACTTGGTCAGCAGCTGTCCGGCAAAGATCATTCCGCCGTTCATGATGGTTAACAGTACGGGATTCGATTTGCTCAGCTGGGCTGTGATATCTTTTCCCATTTGTGTTATTGCAGACAGCACTTCTGCTTCTTCGACCAGCAGGTCCGCATTCTGTTTAATATTGTTGGCTTCATCGACGGTCATATGGTCTCCTTTTTTTTGGCCCCGACAACTCGTTCTATCTGGGCATTGTCATTTACTATAATCGGGGATTCGTAACTGGTGGTGTTCTGGAAAATCGCCGCAACGTCAGCGGCCTGTCCAATACCCAGTTCAACCAGCAGCCACCCGTCCGGGTTCAGGAATCCGGCTGCTGCCGGGATCAGCTTGCGGTAGAAATCAAGTCCGTCTGGCCCGCCATCCAGTGCATCATAAGGGTCGCCACTACGGACTTCCGGCTCCAGTTTGTCTATATCTGCAGTAGGGATGTAGGGCGGATTGGATACAATCAGGTCAAAACTCTGTCCTTTGACCGGTTCCAGCAAAGAACCCTGCAAAAAGCGGATTTTAACACAGTTGCGCACCGCATTGCGTTCGGCAACTGCCAAAGCTGCAGCTGAAATGTCAACCGCTGTTACTTTTGCTTTTGGCAGGTTGCGGGCCAGTGCAATAGCGATACAGCCGCTGCCGGTACCGATATCAAGGACGCTGGCTGCTTCAGGCATGCGGGCCAGTGCTTGATTGACAAGTACTTCGGTATCGTAACGGGGAATGAGCACATCCGCTGAAACTTCGAAGTCCATTCCGAAAAATTCCTGAGTACCCAGAATATGCTGCAGTGGTTCGCGTTTGGCCCTTCTGGAAACCATGCTTCGAAAGATGGCCAGTTCCTGGTCATTCAGCGGTCTGTCAAAGTTCAGATACAGACCAACCCGATCAAGTTCGGTGGCAGCACAGAGCATCCATTCCGCTTCTAGCCGGGCATTTTCAATGCCCTTAGTGGTCAGGTAGTCTTTGGTCCAGGCCAGTATTTTAAGTGGTGTCCAAATTTCCTGTTCAGCCATTCTATCTCCAGATAAAACTGTCTTAAGTCTGAAACATTATGCCGTTCATTTATTGTGAAAACAAGGACATTAAAACCGGATTCCTGCTGTTGTTCGACTGTTCACAAAAAAAGTTTCGATTTTAAGAACTCTGTGATAAATTTACACGTTATTTGTATTCATATTTATACTATCAGAAAATTCATAGGAGGTTTTATATGTCAGAGCAGAATCCGCAGGTATTAATTGAAACATCGATGGGAGACATCAAGATAGAACTTTTCAAGGAAAAAGCACCTATCACTGTTAAAAACTTCTTGAATTATGTCAAGGAAGGTTTCTATGACGGTTTGATCTTTCACCGTGTTATCAAAGACTTCATGGTCCAGGGCGGCGGTATGAGTGAGGTGCTGGAACAGAAAAAACCTAAATTTGCCATCAAAAACGAGGCCGCCAATGGTCTCTCCAATACACGCGGCACATTGGCAATGGCTCGTACCGCTGTTATCGATTCCGCTACTTCCCAGTTTTTCGTCAACACCGTTGACAACCTGTTTCTCAATCACGCCGGCAAGCAGCCTGACCGTTATGGCTATTGCGTTTTCGGTCAGGTGATTGACGGTATGGATGTGGTTGATCAGATCCGTGTTGTCAAGACCGGGAACAAAAACGGCCATGGTGATGTACCGGTTGAGCCGGTTTTCATTAAGTCCGCAAAGCTGATTGAAGCATAATCTGTTTTAGTATTTGCAATTAAAAGCTTCGCTTCCAAGTAACGGAAGCGGGGCTTTTTATTTGGGTGTAATGGGACAAAAAAAGTCCTGTTGTTATGGGATATTCTCATGATATAATTTTCTTGAAAATAAGACTTCAGACCGAAAGGAGTTCTCCCGTGGCAAAAATATTTATATTCCTTTTTTTGATCCTGACATTAGTATTGCCAGATTTAGCTTCTGCCGCAAAACAAGAAAAGGCAACTTTTGCCGGCGGATGTTTCTGGTGCATGGAACCGCCTTACGACAAGCTTGACGGTGTGGTTTCAGTTACATCCGGTTATACCGGTGGGAAAAAGCTCAATCCCAACTACAAGGAAGTTTCTGCCGGTGGAACCGGACACGCAGAGGTGGTTCAGGTGGTCTACGATCCTTCCAAGGTAAGCTATCAGAAACTACTGGATGTATTCTGGCATAACATTGATCCGACTGTTGTCAATCGCCAGTTTTGCGATAGTGGCGACCAGTACCGTAGCGGAATTTTTTATCATAATGATGAACAGAAAAGCCTGGCACTAAAATCAAAGGTGGCGCTTGAAAAAATCAAGTCGTTCAAAGAACCTGTTGTAACAGAGATAAGTAAGGCGGGTGAATTCTATCCGGCTGAGGATTACCACCAAAAATATTATAAGAAAAATCCGATCCGTTATAAGTATTACCGAAATGGTTGCGGGCGTGATCAACGGTTGAAGGAGTTGTGGGGCAATCTGGCTGGTAAATAATATGAGGGGTGAACTATGAAGAAGTTATTTTTTGTTCTGTCTTTTTTGTTGCTGACAACCGTAATTGCCTGCAGCAGCGGCAATGCACCGGTACCGGCTGATGCCACAACATCTTCCAAGGTAACCGCTGCTTCATCAGTCAAACTTTATTCCGTGGCTAAGAAAGGATATCTCATGAGTGAAAAGGTGGTTAAGAACAATGAGGAATGGCGCAAGCAATTGACGCCGGAGCAATATCATGTTGCCCGTGAAAAAGGGACTGAAAAGGCCTATAGTGGCGCAACCTGGAATAACCATGAAAAAGGCGTCTACAAGTGTATTGCCTGCGATAATGACCTTTACAGCTCAGAACATAAGTATGAATCCGGTACAGGGTGGCCAAGTTTCTGGCAGCCGGTCGCTCCGGAAAATGTTGCCACGCGTTCTGATAACAGCTTTTTTATGAAGCGGACTGAGGTGATCTGCCCCCGCTGTGAATCCCATCTGGGACACGTGTTTGATGACGGCCCCAAGCCGACCGGTTTGCGTTATTGCATGAATTCAGCTGCCATGAAGTTCGTTAAAACGCCATGACCGAACCACTGCTGATACTTCCCGATACGCCTGAAAATAGAACTCTGGCAGATAATGTTCATCCGTCAGGTTGGCTAAATCCTCAGCCGGTTGCCAAGTATAATCTGGTGGTTGTGGGAGCCGGTACGGCCGGACTAATCTGCGCCGCCGGTGCAGCCGGGCTGGGTGCAAAGGTTGCGCTGATCGAGTGCCACCTGATGGGTGGTGATTGCCTGAATGTGGGTTGTGTCCCGTCCAAGGGAATCATCAGTGCTTCGCGGGCACTGTTTTATGCTCGAAACAGCTCAGAGTTCGGAGTTAACGGCGGGGAAACAATCAGCTTTAATTTTTCAGTTGCCATGGAGCGGATGAGGAAGCTGCGCAGCTCCATCAGTCACCACGATTCAGCCAGGCGTTTCAGAGACGAGCTGGGTGTGGATGTCTTTATCGGGCAGGGCAGCTTTGTTTCCAGTGATTGTATCCAGGTCGGGGGCAGCAAGCTCTATTTCAGCAAGGCAGCGGTCTGCACCGGGGCCAGGGCTGCGATGCCAGATGTACCCGGTTTGGCGGAAGCAGGTTATATTACCAACGAAACAGTTTTTTCGCTG
>Ga0105044_10012498_pt1 | contig 11536 bp, 9 predicted proteins | sample MAT01_FD_78092 | JGI IMG/M metagenome (GOLD analysis project Ga0105044, IMG submission 78092) | Freshwater microbial communities from Lake Fryxell liftoff mats and glacier meltwater in Antarctica - MAT-01 | ecosystem: Environmental > Aquatic > Freshwater > Ice > Liftoff microbial mat | place...
GCGTTGCCCAAGACGACGGTGTCTTTAGTTTCTTTCTTGGTTTTTAATTAGGGATGGTATTAGATGCAGAGTAACTATAAAATACCTTATGGTCCTGCCCTAGGTTATTTATCAAGAATGGTATTTTTCCAACAGCTTATACTCCACGAAAAATTAACGTATCCGTAATTTAATCTGCTATACTAGCAATCTATGATTACTTTAGGACTGTTTATTGTTGGGTTTATATTGTTAATTAAAGGGGCGGACTATTTAGTAATCGGTGCGTCTTCACTCGCGTTTAGGTTAGGGATTGCACCTTTGGTCATTGGTTTGACGATTGTCGCGTTCGGAACGTCAGCACCAGAATTGGTCGTAAATTTACTGGCTAGTTTTAGTGGTAATACAGATATTGCTATTGGTAATATTCTTGGGAGTAATATCATTAATATTTTAGTCATCCTTGGTGTGACAGCCATTATTTACCCGCTGACGGTCCAAAAAAGTACGGTCTGGAAAGAAATTCCGTTTGCGTTACTGGCTGTCGTAGTGCTTGCTTTCTTAGCTAGTGACGCCTTGATTGATGGTGCGTCATCATCTTTATTGACACGCATTGATGGACTGGTACTAATTTCTTTTTTCGTAATTTTCTTATATTACATTGTCACTATAGCCAAGCAAGCACCAGCTGATACTGTCGATAAACCTGCAAAGATGACCCTTGGGCGTTCTGGACTCCTCATTTTTAGTGGATTGGTTGGACTCGTGGTTGGTGGTAAATGGATTGTCGATGGGGCAATTGTCTTTGCGCAGAATATGGGAGTTAGTGAAGCCTTAATTGGATTGACTATAGTCGCTATTGGTACGTCCTTGCCGGAACTGGCTACGTCGGTAGTGGCCGCGTTTAAGAAAAATAGTGATATTGCCATTGGTAATATTGTCGGTTCAAATATTTTTAATATTTTTTGGATACTGGGCATTAGTGCGTTTATCACGCCACTACCATTTTCAGAGGCAATGAGTACGGATATTTTAGTGACGCTGGGTGTGTCGGTGCTATTGTTCTTGGCATTGTTTATCGGTAAGAGGCACACAATTGAAAAGTGGCAAGGGGTAGGGTTTCTAGGTCTCTATATTCTGTATATCATCTTCTTGCTGGGACGGGGATAGAAGGCTACCGCTAAACTTAATTACTGCCAAGTTAGCGCCAGAAGTCTGCTGTACCTAAGGTCATGGCGCAAGCGAGCTGGCCGGCGAAGATACTTTTGAAATAACCTTAAGATACATCTTTTGGTTATTTTTAATGTATGGTCAACATTTAAGTTTTTTCTATAATTTAAGTTTAAGATAGTAATATCATCCCCAATTAACTATTCCATAATTTAGACGAAGTGACGGAGTAGTCTTTGCGAAGTGCAGCTGAAGCAATCCAGGATTTAAGTCTGAATTGCCTCACTTGGCTGCAAAGACATTATAGGAGGGTTTGTTGGGGATGGTATAAACTACCCTGCAGCCAGCTGACCGTGGCATTAACCCTGTCAGCTCACTGCGGTATCAGGGGAAGTATCCTAGCCGTTGTTTGTACAACGTGATTCCTATCACCTTGTATAGCCGAAACTTTTATTGTAATCGATTCTGTCGGTGGTGCACATAAAATATGCTGGGAGCTTGTTGTATCGGGGTATTCTGGACAGACTAGTAAATAAGGTGTCGTATAGAGCAATGACTTAAAAATGTTGATTTTATTTATAAAAGTGTTGTAGCTACTGCCGTTGGCCTGTTTTTGTTGTATAATGTTAAATATTAAAAAATATAAACAAATTTTCTATGAAGATTCTTGTTACGCGTTTTTTTAAAATACCAAAAGATATCATCTACCAAGCTGTCGTTTTCTTGGTTATATTTTTAGCGGCTAAATTTGGGCAGTATATATTTTATGGCTGGGACACTTCACCAGCTATTTTGTGGCCACCGACGGGTATCGTATTGGCGGTTATGTATCTCTGGGGTTATCGGTTTGCTCCGGTAATTTTTCTAGCTTTGTTTTTATCTACTGTGAGCGGGCCACTAGGATTTATGTGGCCCGGTTCAATTCTATTCCCACTAGCACAGGTAATCGGTGGTCTGGCTGGTGTATACCTCTTATATCGTTACGACTACAATAAGCATCAAACAAATGTCACACAGGTACTACACTTTTTAACCACGATTGTGGTTGCTTCAATGATTACGCCAACTATTATTACTTTTGTTGGCTATGTGATGGACACACTAACAGTCCCGGTGTCTATCTCATGGACTCGAACTTGGGCAGGATCTATATTTAGTTGTTTAATTTTGTTTCCACTCATTACCTCATGGGTGCCGTTGACTGTATCAAAAATATATCCTGTTCATAAAATGTTGGAGTTGTCTATGGTCGTACTGTTGTTAGGTATATCAGCAAATATTATATTTTGGACACAGGGTCAAAACGACTTTTTGTTCTTATTTTTCGGAATTTTGTTTATCTGTTTATTTTGGTTATGTCTTAGATTTTCGACCCGAATGGTTAATTTGTTTATTGTATTGGGGACAGTGTTTGGGTTAGCTGGCTTGTTTATTTTTCCCGATCCTAACGTCGCGTTCGCGACCCGTCTCTTTATAGCAGAATTGTTTTTTCTCATCGTCATTCCAGTTTTTTATACGTTTTCAGCTGTCGTGCAAGATAGTGCCAAAACGCTTTCTGATCTGGCCCAGACAAAAAATGTGATTGAAAAAGAGAATACGACAAAAAATGAATTTATTGCCGTCCTTGCTCATGAGCTGCGTAATCCACTCGCTCCGCTGAAAACTACGCTCGAGATACTCGAGCTGGAAAATATGTCCACTGACATTAAATCACATGTCCAAAATGCCCATAGACAAGTTCACACCATGCAGCGACTATTAGACGATTTGCTTGATATTACGCGAATTAGTCAAGGTAAATTTGAATTGAAAATCACTCCGGTAAATTTGTGTACTACCTTGGCCCACTGTGTAGAGTCGACCAAAGACATTTGTCAGAAACGTCAGCACCGCGTGATTATGGACAAAGTTTGTGATGACAGTATTTGGTTGGATGTTGATCCTGTTAGATTTGAACAGGTAATCGTTAATATTATAAATAACGCTGCCAAATATACAAATATTGGCGGGGAGATTCACATTCGACACTTTGTGCGGGGGTCGCAGGCAATTCTTGAAATTCAAGATACTGGTATTGGCATCAGTTCTGAGAATATACATTCAATTTTTAATTCTTTTTGGCAAGTCAAAAAAATTGTACCGCTCTCTAGTAGTGGCATTGGTGTCGGTTTGTCGCTTACTAAGCAAATTGTTGAAATGCATGGCGGCACAATTACTGCGACCAGTGATGGTATCGATAAAGGTAGTACGTTTATTCTTTCATTACCTCTCTCTACTAGTACAACTAGTGTACTCACGCCTTTAAAAATACGAACAACACCACTGCAATCACTGCGCATTTTGGTAGCTGATGATAACGTGGCTGCCGCTAAGGCACTATGTACATTGTTAGCTCTTAAAAGTCACATTGTAGAAAGCGTGTATTGTGGAGCTGAAGTATTGACGGCGACCACCGATTTTAAACCCGATTGTGTGATTTTAGATATTGGTTTGCCAGATTTTAATGGCTACGTCGTAGCCCAGAAATTACGGGAGCGTGGTTACCAAAATAAAATTATTGCCCTGACGGGGTACGGTCAAAAAGAAGACATTGAAAAAGCCCTCAATAATGGTTTTGATTTATTTATAATTAAACCTGTCGGGCTAAAACAACTGGAAGATTATTTTTACGAATTAGCTAACTAAAAGGTGGCAACCCCCGCACACGCTCTTTTATACTTAGTCATTACTAGTTGCTAGGGATGCGTGTCAATCAAGTCTGTGGCAAAGAAGAGTTGGGTCATAAAGTTGTGTAAGTTTTTCGTGGCGTATGGATTTCCTATGTTAGTGCTTAACGAAGACAGCTTGGCTGTCACGCCGTATGTTCAACAGTTGTTTAGAGATAGTGTTAGGGAGTGTCCGCTGGTAGACAGAAGGTGAAGGTAGCTCCTGTTTTGGTATTTTCAGTAACTTTGATGGTACCTTTGTGGAGGCGCATGATTTCTTGAGTTATCGCTAGTCCTATACCGGTACCAGAAAGCTTGCCGGTTTTTTCATTCCGATAAAATGGTTCAAAAATATGGGGAACATCGGCGGTCTCAATACCAGGTCCGGTATCAGTAATGGTAATGAGCACATAACTATTTTGAACACCATCAGAAGAAATCACAATCTCATCTCCGGCCGGTGTAAAAGTAATAGCATTTTCCAGTACATTGAAAAAAGCTTGCTCCAAGGCTACTTGATTGGCGCTCAGGAGTGGTATTTCAGCCAGTGCAAAAGTTAGCTTAACCTGTTTTTGAGCGGAAATGACGGCTAAACGGTCGTTTACAGTATAGAGTAGTTTACGAATATCAACTGGCTGGAATTGAAGTGACTCCGCCGATAGCATTCTGTCAAAGAGTAGAATGGTGTTTAACATTTCATCAATTTTATCGATATCGCCCATATTTTCATCACAGAGGCTCGCCAACTCTGAACCGGTTTTAGCTCCAAAGCGGGCAATTTCGTTATTGATTCGCAATACACTAAGTGGGGTGCGTAACTCATGGGCGATGCCGCTGACGAAACGTTTTTGGAGAGCAAACGCATTTCGGAGCGGATTGACTGTGAGTTTTGAAAGGGCTAAGAACGTGCCCAAAGCAGAAAAAATAACCACTACTAAGAATAGTAAAAAAATTATCCCACTGGAATCTTCGGCCAGCTGTTTTATTTCGGGAATCTGTGGCTGTAATTTTCTCACCAACAATTCGTACTGGATGTAACCGGCTAAGACTGCACAACCCAATACGATACTTGTAAATATTAGCAAGTAACTGGAGATTTTGACATTGGTAGTAAAACCAACGTCGTGCTTATACTTAGCCTTTAAATCGGTACCCCACACCATTAACTGTTTGAATGTATTCATCTTTGTTATTTGTTGACGTTAATTTCCGGCGTAAGTTTTTAATGTGTACATCAACTACATTACTAAATGAGTTGAAGTTAAAGTCCCAAATGTGGTCAAGAATTTTTTCTCGGTCGAGCACTTGATTAGGATGACGGAGAAAAAACTCCAGGAGGGCAAATTCTTTTACTGTCAGTTTTAACTCTACCTCATTACAGTAGGCACGGTGATTACCAATATCAAGCCTAATATCCTGTGCGGTAAGTTCAGTCGGCAGGGCACTGCCAGGCCGGCGCAGGAGCGCGCGAGCGCGGGCTATCAGTTCAATCAGCGCAAATGGCTTAGTCATGTAATCGTCAGCGCCAGCATTAAGGAGCACGACTTTTTCAACCGTTTGATCTCGGGCGGTGAGGATGAGTATTGGAGTTTTAATACCACGTTCACGCAGACCACGGCAAATATCTAACCCTTCACGCCCGGGTAACATCAAATCAAGAATGATAAAGTCGTAAACACTATTATGAATAATAATGTGCTCAAACGCTTCAATTCCGTTATGTAAAATATCAATGGCAAATCCCTGGTCTTCCATTCCCTGTTTCATCATCTTAGCTAATCTCACTTCATCCTCCACAATAATTCCACGCATAGGCAATGATTAAGTTAGGTTTTCTTAAAATAAACTTCATCTCCAAGTATATACCTGAATCATGAATTTCTCATGAAGAAATCATGTAGAGTTTAATTATAACTTTCATCCCGACCGTTCCGGTAAAGTATAAGGAAATAGAGTCCAGCCGTGAATAGTGCTAAGAGTAATACGATAGTGATGAAGTAATTGAATGAAAAAATACCTTGATAAGTAGGAGAGTTCGCACTATAGTCAGCCTGGGCTACAAGGAAGGGTAAAACGGTGAGCAAGGTGAATAGTAAAAGGAGGGTGATGTTTTTCTGAATTTTTGTATTCATAATTTTATTAATTACTGATATTTCCTGCTCCCAATCCAATCATTGTGTTTACTATAGACTGGTTAAAAAACAGATATATCAATATTTCAAATAACGTCATTCCATCTGCAATTAACTTCGCAACCGCGTGTTAGCAAGTGCGAAAGTCCGCCAGACTTTCTCCCCAAAGACAGCTTAGCTGGCACTTAGTCTGTTAAGGGTTTGGTCAGTGACAGTTTAAGACTTTTTAATAATGTCAGTTAAAATTTTTTGTGGCGGTGTGATACCATCCTCACATCCTCAATTACCCACTTTAGTTGGTCTTTGCGAGCGGAGCGTGGCAATCCAGGGGATTCTCTTCGCCTGAGAGGTAAGACAACTATGTCGTCATTTATTGAATCAAGTTAATTAGGGATGATATGGGTTTGATTCACACACTATGAGTTTTTAATTACATGATTGCGCTAGGGTAAGTTAATAATTAATTAACGGCTTTCTCGACTACTCCAGTTGTAAATAATCCTCCGGTAGCTAAACCTGTTAAGGTATCGACTGCCTGGTCTTCCTCAGCACAATTTGTTTTAAAAATATTATTATCAGTTTGATCTTCCCTGTCATTTGACCACAAAATCAACGTTTCATAATTTGCTATTTCGATGTGTTCAACTACTAACGCACAAGCAATGATGCAATCATCTTTTACTTGAGGACTTATCACGGCTTGAATTTCGCTCAGGGATTCTTGTAACAGCTTAGTAAAACTGCCATCAGCTGATGCTTGCATACTAAGGTTATATTTTTGTAGCAACGTCGCTAGGTGAGTGCCGTGCTCCTTAGTCTCTTCAAGGTGAGCTGTAAAAAATTTTTTTAAGTCATCGTTGGTTGAGTGTTGAATCATCGTCATCAGATGTGTACACAAAGCATGCTCAATACCATAAATTTTAACGATGGCTTTTTCGTAAACCGTTTGAAGTTCTTGATTCATAATGTAAAATTAAATAATAAATAAGTAATGAATATGGAAATATTCATTACTAGTATATTTTTTAATCCATGGTTATCTTATGAAGTTAGGACTGAGTGTTTTTCATCTTATGTTCATCCACTTTCTTTATAATGATGACAGTGTCTGCTTGCGCAAATCAGTCACTTTAAAAATGAGGAATGCTAATAAACACTAAAAAAATATATGACTGACACAACAACTCAAAAGCCTAAAAATACTTCACCGGCTAATATGCAAAACGAAAAAGACAAAGCCAAAGAAATGAGCGATTCAAAAATGTCTAAGTAGCAAAAAAGCAACCGTCGTTAACGGTAAACATCACTTCACACTCCTAAGTATTAAATAATGTTATCTGACATTATTGCAAAGCCAAAAAGTCGTGACCTTGGTCCCGACTTTTTGTTGTAAAATCTTTATCTATTGGTGTAGATAAATTCTTTCATATAATTCTCACGATAAGTTTGTTTAACTTGGTATCGTACCAGCAACGAAAATATATCTGGTGCGCACAAAATTTTCAGTGCAGATGATTTGTTCTTAATTAAGTAATCAAATAAAAAAATATGTCAATCATAACCGAAGTATCAATGGATGTGAGTATGCGTTTACTACAACGCGCTTTACAAGGGACAGTTTACCCGACAAATACCGGGGAAATGGTTGAAGTCGCCGAGTTTAACTTTGCACCGGATTTTGTAATCGATATGATTACTGATTTAGGTGATAGTCAATACTTTAGCTTTCTTGATGTCGCTCAAGAAATTACGTATCGACGTAAAGATTCCGGAGACGAGACCAACAACGACGACGACGAAGATGAGGAATTATATTCAAGCGAATTTGATTTTCTCGATCAAAGAAAAGAATACTTCTAGGAATTAAAATTAACGAGCTGTAGTCCTATTTGAGTTCAGAATTAACTAATTTATTTCTTAAATCATCTACTATGAATATGAGTAATGTAGTTATTGTTGGATTAATACTAATCGTAATCGCCGGTGGATTATATGTGCTTACTAATACCATGTCTGACAATACAGCCGGCACCTTGAGCGCTGTCGACCTTCAAAAAGAAGCCATGAAAAAAGACCAGCTAGCCAAAGATGAAATGGCTAAAAAAGTAGTCGCTGACAAAATCGCCGCCGATGCAAAAGTCGGAGTTATGGTGGGAGGTATGATGATGCTACCCACGCTTGATATCGTTGAGAACGCCCTCAAGGCAAGTAATCTGACTACCGTAGTGGCCGCCTTAAAGGCAGCGGTACTAGTTGATACCCTCAAGGGTACTGGTCCATTTACCGTTTTTGCACCAAACGACGCAGCCTTTGCAAGTTTGGCAACTGGCACGGTTGACACCCTGCTTAAGGTTGAAAACAAAGCCAAGCTCACTAATATTTTGACTTATCACGTCGTGCCTGGTCGTTATCTGGCAGCTAATCTCACAGATGGACAGAAGTTAAAGACCGTTCAAGGACAAGAAATCACTATCACTAAAAAAGATAATAAGATTATGATCAATAGTTCAGCAAACGTTGAAACAGCTGATGTTATCTCAAGTAACGGAGTGACGTTTATAATTGATACGGTGCTGATGCCAAAGTAAAAAAAGACAGATTAATCCTCAAAAAAAGCGCCAACTAAGTTGGCGCTTTTGCTGACTACTGTGGAGCTCAGGATGGGGTATTCCCAACCTTGTAAAAAATAAAGTACAGTGCCGTGATATACTATAATTACTTATTTTTTAACCATTATTTATGTTTCAGGGAAATTGGACGTGTAGTGGGTGTGGGGCGACAATAACAGAATTACCGTTTGAGCCTCGCGGTACGTCGGGACTAACCTGTCGAGAGTGTCATGCTAAAAGTAAGGGGATGAGTGTCGGCAGTAATTCTCGTTCCTCAGGTGAAAAACCCCGGGTTGAGGGTAACTGGACCTGCAGCAGTTGCGGGGGAGTGATTTCGAGTTTACCGTTTACGCCTCGAGATACGAGCAATTTGATTTGTACTGATTGCTATAAGAAAAGTAAAAGCAGTTAGAGAGTTGTGAAAACCCGAAAACGGCCACGAAGCGGTTTTGGGTTTTCACTTTGATGTCGTCTTCAGTTATACTAATAGTATGCAAACGACACGTTATGAATATAGTCGCGCGGTCCTCGCCGAGCGAATCGCGTACCTTACGTCACTACAGGCACCTTATGGACTGACGGTAAGGTACGCTGTGAAGGCTAATCCCTACTCGGAGATTATAGGAATAATGAACAAAGCTGGTATTTCTTTTGACGCGAGTTCAAGTTATGAAGCAACCGAGCTGCTTGAGCAGGGGATTGCTGGGGCGCATATTTCACTATCGTCGCAACAGTCGCCGCACAATTTGCCAGAATTACTGGCAGCCAACGTTTTATTTGTGGCGACTTCAATTAAACAGTTGCAGTTATTTTTGCAGACGCCTGGTCGTCCTGAAACGGTCGGCGTAAGAATTAATCCAGACATGGAGCACGGCGGACATAATAACCGTACCAGTACAGGGGGAGTGAATGCCAGTTTTGGTATTTGGCATGAGTACATTCCAGTATTACTGACGTTGACTTCAGTTGCCGGTGTAACAATTAATCGTTTGCATATTCATATTGGTTCGGGCGCTGATCCAAGCATTTGGGGTGGAGTGATGGACCGTTCGTTAAAAATAGCCAAACTCTTACCGGCGGTCACGAAACTTGATATCGGTGGTGGGTACAAAGTCCACCGCTACGGCGATGAAGTCGAAGCTGATATGGTTGCAGTGGTCGATGCGTTTTCACAGCGACTGGTAGACTTTGCACGCCGAACTGGTCGAGAGCTCGCTTTAGAAATTGAGCCAGGAACGTATCTTGTGGCCCATGCTGGTACCCTGGTAACGGCTGTCGACGATATTGTCGATACTGGTCCACGAGGCCACACGTTTCTAAGACTTACTACTGGGATGAATGATTTTCTGCGCAGCGCCCTTTATGGGGCGCAACATAAAATTGAGGTAATCAACAACGCTCGTACACGACATGAGTATGTGGTAGTTGGGCATAACTGTGAGTCAGGAGATATTTTTAGTCCCGCACCTAACAACCCCGAAGAAATCGTATGTCGCACGCTAAAACGAGCTTCAATTGGTGACGAAGTACGTATTTATGATACTGGTGCTTACTGCGCCAGTATGCGCGCCAAAGGTTACAACTCGTTTCCAGCAGCTATCGAGGTGATGGTTGACTAATACCAGAGAGACTTTCGTTTGGTATACTAAAGTCTATGAAACTTTTAGCTGAAATCAGTGAGAGGACGCTTGGGGTTGGAGTCTCAGAACAATTAGGAACGGAGTACACGGTGCGCAAGAGTGCGCGGGTGATTTTGCTTAATGCAACCGGAGAGATGGCCGTGCAATACTTAGCGACCTACAATTTTCATAAATTACCTGGTGGTGGAATAGAACAAGGTGAGAAGATAGCCGAGGCTTTGAAACGAGAGGTGAGTGAGGAAGTGGGAGCGCAGTGTGCGATTGTAAGGGAGCTAGGGATAGTAATTGAATACCGAGAGAGATATAAGCTAGTGCAAATTTCTTATGGGTACGTAGCGACGGTAGTTGGAGAAATTGGTGAACCAGCCTTTGAACCAAATGAAATAGCCTCCGGCCAAGTAAATATTTGGTTACCGCCTTCAGAAACCATTGCCAAAATAAAACAAGATAAAAGTGAGAAGTATGAAGCCTTATTTATCCAAGCCCGCGAACTCGCTTTTTTAGAAGAATATGTTCGGGGAGAAGAAGTATCAGAACTAAAATAAAACGACACAATAAGTAACCAAATTGTCAGTCAGGCACAAGTCAGTAAGAGACCTCTTAAATTGAGAGGTTTAACCCCTCAATTTAAATAGCTTCTTTTTTGCCACGGGGAGAATCTGGGCTTGTTTTCAAAAAGATCAAAAATAGCCGTAGTGTAGGTTCAATTAAGATAAAAAAGTGGGTGAAAACGACGTCAAGAAATTTGTTTCTGTAGCGGCTTTTTTAATTTCAACAGACAATTTCTACGCGCTGGAGAATTCATGCGGTATACTATTGAGATATGAATATATCAATCCGTTTACAAATAGGTGTTTTTATTAGCGTAATTGTTTTTGGGGTGTTGTTGGTATTGCCAACAACGTCACAAGCAGCCAGTTGTCAATTTAGTCGTGACTTACAACTAGGTGTAGTCGGGGCTGAGGTTAAGTGTCTCCAGCAATACTTGAATGCAAATGGTTTTGCGATCGCAGAGACTGGTGTTGGTTCAGCTGGCAAGGAAACTGATGAGTATAAATTATTAACCGAAGCAGCGGTCGTGAAATGGCAAAAAGCTAATGGCCTTAGTCCGGCTAGTGGATTCTTCGGAGCCAAGTCACGAGCAAAATACACAGAACTAGTTAGTGGCGTTGCTCCAGTCAAGCAAGTGCTCGGTGCAAGTACTAGTATTGCTCTAGGGGGGAGTAATATCACAGCCCTTCAGGCTCAGGTTAATGCCCTGATGGCTCAGTTAACTGGTGCAAAGCCGCCAACAACTCCAA
>Ga0105044_10012499_pt1 | contig 11535 bp, 11 predicted proteins | sample MAT01_FD_78092 | JGI IMG/M metagenome (GOLD analysis project Ga0105044, IMG submission 78092) | Freshwater microbial communities from Lake Fryxell liftoff mats and glacier meltwater in Antarctica - MAT-01 | ecosystem: Environmental > Aquatic > Freshwater > Ice > Liftoff microbial mat | place...
TACCTCCGGAGCCTGTTTCCAGTACGTGCGTGAAGTACTCCCAGAGGCATCAACACTTAAATTGGGAATGGTGCATCCATTACCACATGCTCTAATCCGCGAATTTGCTTCCAAGGTTGAGCGCTTGTTTGTTGTTGAAGAACTGGATCCATTTATCGAAGAACAGGTCAAAGCGATGGGACTTGCTGTAACCGGCAAGGAAATCTTTTCTCTTTGCGGTGAACTTACACCAGATCGAGTTCACAAGGCTTTTTCCAAGATCGGTATAACTACTTCAGCCCCCAAAACAGCTATTGCTGAAACGGTATCGGCTAAAATGCCGCCGCGCCCTCCAAATATGTGTCCAGGTTGTCCACATCGTGGCGTTTTTTATACTTTAAATCAACTTAAGGCCTATGTCTCAGGAGATATCGGCTGCTATACTCTTGGATTTTTGCCACCACTTTCCGCAATGGATACCTGTGTTTGCATGGGGGCCTCCATCGGCATGGCAACCGGTGTCACAAAAGTTATTTCCCCGGAAGAACAGAAAAAAGTAGTTGCTGTAATAGGTGACTCGACCTTTCTGCATACCGGCATCAACGGTCTGATGGATATGGTTTACAATCAGGCACCTGCTACGGTTATTATTCTGGATAATCGAATTACCGCCATGACTGGTCGTCAGGATAATCCTGCCACGGGATTCACTCTCATGGATAATCCGACCAATCGAATTGATTTTCCACTGCTTTGCAAAGCTTTGGGGGTCAAAAACATACGGCTTATTGATCCATTTGACCTGGAACAAACACGTAGAGTGATCCAGGAAGAAATGAACCGGCCAGAGCCCTCAGTCATTATTACTGATAAACCATGTGTACTTGTAAAACGTGATGGTGTTTTTCAGCCTGATATCGCTCTTGAGGTTACGGAAGATAAGTGTGTCGGTTGCCGTGCCTGCCTCAAAATTGGATGTCCTGCAATTGAATGGCGTCCAGGCGATGGAAACAAGGGCAAAGCATTTATAGATCCTCTGCTTTGTACGGGCTGCGATGTTTGTCGTCAGCTTTGCAAATTTGATGCAATTGGGAGGATTAAATAATGAAAACTCAAATTACCAACATACTTCTGGTTGGAGTTGGAGGGCAGGGAATTCTCCTGGCTTCCGAAATCCTTGCCGAGGCTGCCATGTTGTCCGGATTCGATGTAAAAAAGAGTGAAATTCACGGCATGTCTCAGCGTGGTGGCAGTGTAGTTTCACATGTGCGCTACGGGAAAGAGGTCTTTTCACCAATCGTACCAGAGGGAGAGGGTGACATTCTATTTGGATTTGAATTAATGGAAACATATCGTTCTCTTTCACTATTGAAACCTTCCGGAGCCGTTGTGGCAAATGATTTGCAAATTTCACCTCCATCAATTCTGATGGGAAATGATATTTATCCTTTAGGTTTGGCTGAATCCATAAAAGCCCGTTTTCCAGATTTTCTTCTGGTTGACGGTCAAAAAATGGCTGAAGAGGCTGGTAATGTAAGGGCTGCAAATACAGTTCTTTTGGGTGCTGTTTCCAGGCGTTTGGACATAGAAGAACAATACTGGATGCAGGCTTTGGAAAAAATGGTTCCTGCCCGTGCGTTGGCTATAAATCAAAAGGCTTTTCTTGAAGGTCGTTCACTGTAATGATTACTGCAATTACTTTATTGTGAGGTAGATCGGGTATGTTTTTTAACGAGGAATTCGAAACGTTACCAAGACCTGCACTGGAAGCAATCCAGTTTAAAAGGCTTGAAGATGTACTTAAAAGAGTTAGTATCAAAGTACCGTTTTATCGTGATTCTTTTGCAAAAGAAGGGGTCAAGCTGACTAACCTGAAATCTCTTGAGGATCTGCAGAGTCTGCCTTTTACTACAAAACAGAATATGCGCGATTCCTATCCATATAACCTGTTTGCTGCTCCTATGGAGGAAATTGTCAGAATTCACGCCTCCAGCGGGACAACCGGAAAACCGACAGTAGTCGGCTATACCGCCAATGATATTACTGTTTGGTCCGAATTGATGGCCCGTTCTTTTGTTTCTGCCGGTGCCCATAAAGGTGATATCATCCATAATGCCTATGGTTATGGTTTGTTTACTGGTGGACTTGGTGCCCATTACGGAGCAGAAAGACTTGGTGCATCAGTAATCCCAATTTCCGGCGGCAATACAAAAAAACAGATTATGATCATGCAGGATTTCGGGTCGACTGTTTTAACTTGTACTCCTTCATATTCACTTTTTATGGCAGAAGCTGCACATGAAGAGGGCATAGATTTCCGTAGCCTAAAGTTGAGAGTCGGAATTTTCGGCGCTGAACCCTGGTCTGAGGCGATGCGGGAAGAAATTGAACATAAACTTAATCTGACCGCTATTGATATTTACGGATTATCGGAAATTATGGGACCTGGTGTGGCGATTGAATGTGTTGAAGCCAAAAGTGGACTCCATATCTGGGAAGATCATTTTATTCCTGAAATTATTAACCCTGAAACAGGTCAACGTCTTGGTGAAGGAGAACAGGGAGAACTGGTTATAACCACTATCACCAAGCAGGGTATACCTTTGATTCGCTACCGCACGCGGGATATCACCAGCATTACATACGAACCATGTATCTGCGGCAGGACACATGCCCGTATTGCCCGTATGAGCGGCCGTTCAGACGACATGCTCATAATCCGCGGAGTAAACATATTCCCATCCCAGATTGAATCTGTATTGGTAGGCATAGAAGGTGTCGAGCCTCATTACCTCCTGATTGTAGAGCGCAAGGACAATCTGGACACCCTGGAAGTACAGGTAGAAGTAGATGAGCGTCTGTTCTCTGACGAGATCAAGGTACTACAGAAACTATCCAGAAGAATTGAGAAAGAAATCAAGGATATGCTTGGTGTTACATGTACAGCCAAACTTGTAGAGCCAAAGTCGATCACTAGAAGCGAAGGCAAGGCAAAGAGAGTTATTGATAACAGAAAAGTCTAATTTTATCTAAGATCAAAATTGTGGAGGGTATTATGAAAGTTGAACAGATATCCATCTTTATCGAGAATAAATCAGGGCGTCTGGCAGAAATAACCAGTATTTTGGGAGAAGCTGGAATAAATATTAGAGCACTTTCTCTGGCTGATACATCTGATTTTGGTATTTTGCGTTTAATCGTTGATGACGCAGAAACAGCCAAAGCGGTACTAAAGGAAAAAGGTTTTACTGTAAGTAAAACTGAAGTAATTGCGGTTGAGGTACCGGATTCTCCAGGTGGCTTATCCTCAATTCTGCACGCACTTGATACAGATCAGATAAATGTTGAATATATGTATGCCTATGTTGAACGTTGCGGAGGTAATGCTGTTATTATATTCCGCTTTGATGACATTGACAGAGCCATTACTACGTTAAAAAACAACAATATAACCATATTAGATGGCGAGCACATTTACGGTTTGTAGTAATTTCACTGTTTATTGCCCAGGTATTTTGATCTAATTTAATGGAGGCAGCATGTACAAGTTGATGGTTATGTTTTTAATTTCTTTGGTATTTTTTGCTGGATGTACCAAGAAAACTGATGCTCCAATCAAAATTGGTGCCTTATTCGCTGTTACTGGTCCTGCCTCTTTCCTTGGTGAACCTGAGAAAAATACCGCCCAGATGATGGTAGATGAAATAAACAAATCAGGTGGCATAAACGGTAAGAAAATTGAGTTAATCGTCTATGATACTGCCGGTGATTCAACAAAAGCTGTTCAACTTGCAACTAAACTCATCAAAAACGATAATGTCTCTGTAATAATTGGTCCAAGCACTACCGGTGAATCCATGGCCGTCATTCCGGTGGTCGAAAAAGAGAACATACCTCTAATCTCTTGCGCAGCTGGCATAAAAATCACTGATCCCGTAAAAAAATGGGTTTTTAAAACCCCGGCTAACGATAATCTCGCTGCTGAAAAAATCCTTATTTACATGAATAAGCAGAAACAGAACAAAATTGCTCTGCTTACGGTTACAGATGGGTTTGGTGCTTCAGGGCGTGAACAGCTCAAAGCGCTTGCAGCACAAAAGGGTTTCACAATTGTTGCTGATGAAGTGTATGGTCCTAAAGACACCGATATGACAGCACAATTGACCAAAATCAGAGGTATTAATCCTGATGCTATCATCTGTTGGGGAACTAACCCTGGTCCGGCTGTAATTACAAAAAACGTTAAGCAGCTTGGAATTAAAATTCCTCTTTATATGAGTCATGGTGTTGCTTCAAAAAAATATATTGAACTTGCCGGAAGTGATGCTGCTGAAGGTGTAATGCTTCCTGCTGGGAAACTCGCAATATATGAATCACTGACCTCATCAGATGTCCAACAGAAGCTGTTAAGTGAATATGATAAATCTTATAAAAAAGCTTTTGGAATTGAGTCGTCAACCTTTGGTGGATATGCTTATGACTCGATTACCCTGATTAAAGCGGCACTTATGAAAGGTGCTAAAACGCCGGAACAAATCCGCAATGAAATTGAACAGACACAAAAAATGACAAGCGTCTCCGGTGTTTTTAATATGAGCAAAACCGATCACAACGGGCTCGATCTTTCAGCTTTTGAAATGGTCAAGGTGACAAAGGGTAATTGGGAGTTGCTAAAGTAATTCGGCGGTGTTTCAAGTATCTCGATCAAGTTAATCAAGGGGACTTGTATGAACAAAATTTTAATGTCACTGTTGCTGATTACTGTAATGCTAGCTGGTTGCACCAAGAAATCAGATGGTCCAATAAAGATCGGTGCACTGTTTGCTGTTACCGGGCCAGCTGCTTTTCTTGGCGAACCAGAGCGCAATACTGCTCAGATGGTGATAGATGATATTAATAAATCTGGCGGCATTAAGGGTCGAAAACTCGAATTGATTGCATATGATACTGCAGGTGATGCGACTAAAGCTGTACAACTTGCCACAAAGCTGATTAAAGATGACAAGGTTGTATCGATTATAGGCCCCAGCACGACTGGTGAGAGCATGGCAGTAATTCCAGTAGTGGAAAAAGAAAAAGTGCCTATGATCTCATGCTCAGCCGGTATCAAAATTACAGATCCAGTTAAGAAATGGGTTTTTAAGACAGCTCAGAATGATACTCTGGCCGTTGGAAGAATTTACGAATATCTTCAGAAACATAAACAGAGCAAGGTTTCAATTCTAAGTGTTTCGGATGGTTTTGGGGCCTCTGGACGAGAACAGCTCAAATCACAGGCAGCTGCCTTTGGAATTACCATTTTATCAGACGAAACCTATGGTCCAAAAGATACAGATATGACAACACAGCTTACTAAAGTTCGTGGGTTAAACCCAGATGCAATCATTTGCTGGGGTACCAATCCGGGCCCTGCTGTTGTGGCAAAAAATGCATCACAGTTAGGAATCAAAACGCCTCTTTATATGAGCCACGGAGTATCATCAAAAAAATTCATAGAGCTTGCTGGCGAAGCTGCTGAAGGAATCAGACTGCCTTCCGGTAAGGTAATCGTAGCAGAAACACTGCCGGCTTCGGATCCACAGAAACAATCTCTTATATCATTTGTGAATGAATACAAAAAAAAATATAAAGTTGAAGGTGATCATTTTGGCGGTCATGCATGGGATGCGGTTATGCTGTTGAAGGGTGCTATTGAGGCTGGAGCCACCTCTGCGGATGCAATACGTAATCAGCTGGAGCAGACCAAACAGTTCCATGGTATTGGTGGGACTTTTAGCTATTCCGATAAAGACCACGCCGGACTTGGTCAGGATGCATTTGTTTTGGTAGAAGTGAAAAAGAATAACTGGGCTCTTGTTCAGTAGTTTTATAAGTCCAGTAGGTAATTGCATATCCAGCTGATAAATTTATCCGAGAGACACGTTTTGCGTGTCTCTCGGCGTCTTTAGACGAGGTATAATGCTTTTTGATCAGATTTTACAATATGTTTTGTCTGGCATCTCAACAGGTGCAATTTATGCCCTGATCGGAATTGGATTTTCAATAATCTATAACGCCACAGGGATTATCAATTTTGCTCAGGGTGAGTTTGTAATGCTCGGAGGAATGTTTACCCTGTTTTTTCTTGAGACAGCTAAACTTCCCATTTGGGCTGCCGCTCCAACTGCTATTCTGGCTTCAACCGTTATCGGGCTATTGTTTGAACGTCTGGCAATACGTCCCCTGAAACACCCGACCCCAATAAATCTGGTTATTATAACAATTGGCGGCAGTATTTTGATACGTGGACTCTCTATGCTTGTCTGGGGCAAAGATACTCACTCATTACCTCCATTTAGCGGGGAGAATCCAATTCATATCTATGGAGCTACAATACTGCCTCAGCATTTGTGGATTATTTGTATTACAGCAGTGATAATCGTCCTGAATAAATTCTACTTTTATCACACGATCAGCGGAAAGGCCATGAGGGCCTGTTCATACAATCGAAGGGCAGCCGGACTGGTTGGTATTGATGTCCGGAGAATGGTGCTTTTTTCGTTTATCATCAGTTCCGGTATGGGAGCAGTAGCGGGAATCATTGTTGCCCCTTTGACGATGACAGCCTATGACGTTGGAGTTATGCTGGGCCTTAAGGGGTTCTGTGCCGCGATTCTTGGTGGGATGAGCAGCGGCATAACAACTGTAGTTGGTGGTTTGATACTCGGTGTTCTAGAGTCCTTGGGAGCAGGTCTGATTTCCTCTGGTTACAAAGATGCCATCGCTTTTATCATACTACTCCTGATTCTTTTTGTACGGCCTCAAGGTCTGTTTGGCAAGGCCGACTCGGAGAGGGTGTGATAGTTTGAAGAGTGAACTGATTAAATTCCTGTTTTTTTCTACGATTATCTTATTGATTCCGTTCGTAATAGGTGACGGGTATCTGTTGAACGTCATGGTCTTTGTGGGAATTCACACGATGCTTGCAGTTGCATTAAATCTTCTACTTGGTTATGCGGGGCAGATTTCTCTGGGGCATGCAGGCTTTTTTGGGATGGGAGCTTATTTATCAGCAATTTTGACTACTACATACGGTTTTAATCCATGGTTTGTCATGCCTGCTGCTGCCGTGATTGTTGGTACGTTGGCATTTATAATAGGTCTGCCTATATTGAAACTAAAGGGGCACTATCTTGCCATGGCTACTCTTGGTCTTGGGATCATTTTTTATATAACCTTCAATGAATCTGTAGAGATGACTGGTGGTCCATCAGGTTTTTCCAGTATTCCAAATCTTAAGATAGGCAGTTTTGTTTTTGATTCAGATTTGAAAAACTATTACCTGATCTGGTTATTTACATTAATTATTGTTCTTCTTGCCGTAAATCTTGCAAGTTCCAGAATCGGTCGGGCTCTTAGGGCTGTGCATGATTCAGAGGTTGCAGCGAGAGTCGCTGGCGTTAATTCCAGATTGTTGAAAGTCCAGATATTTGCCATGTCAGCAGTTGTTAGTTCTATCGCAGGAAGTCTTTATGCCCACACTATGACTTTTATATCACCGGCTTCATTTGGTTTTAACTTTTCAGTAGAACTGTTGACAATGGTTGTAATAGGCGGCCTTGCAAGCGTTTATGGATCTTTTCTTGGTGCTGCCTTGCTCACACTATTACCGGAGTTCCTCCGTGCCGCTCACGACTACGATATTATCATCTACGGAGCTTTGCTGGTTGTTATGGTCATGTTTATGCCGGGTGGTTTAGTTCGTGGCATCCCTGATTTGTACAGAAAGATAATACTCAGGAAAGGTGCAGTAGATAATGCTTGAGCTTGATGGTGTTACTCAGGTTTTTGGTGGGGTCAGGGCCCTTGAAGATGTTTCCTTTACGATAAAACAAGGAGATATTACCGGGATTATTGGCCCAAATGGAGCCGGTAAGACAACATTGTTCAATATAGTTACAGGCATATATACCCAGACATCAGGGCGCATCATGTTTAACGGGAAGGATGTGTCGGGTTTACCGCCGGAACGACTCGCAAGACTCGGAATGGTACGGACTTTTCAGAATATTGAGCTATTCGGCAATATGACTGTTCTGGAAAATGTCATGGTTGGTCTGCATACCAGAAGTACGAGTGGACTTTTGGCCTGCTCGCTCAAGATGCCATGGGCGGTCAGAGAGGAAAAAAACATTCGCATCGCAGCCCTGAAATGGCTTGAGTTTGCCGGAATTGCTGATCTGGCGGATGTTGTTGCCGGGAACCTTCCCTTCGGAAAGGGGCGTTTGCTTGAAATAGCCCGCGCACTGGCTGTTGAGCCAGGTATAATTCTGATGGATGAGCCGGCAGCCGGCCTTAATAATCAGGAAACCATCGGGTTGGCCGCTCTAATCAGAAGGATCAGAGACATGGGAGTAACAGTCGTGCTTGTAGAGCACGACATGGAACTTGTCATGGATATCTGTGACCGGATAATTGTGCTTAATCTTGGGAAAAAACTTGCAGAAGGAACAGCTCGTGAGATCCAGGAAAACCCAGAGGTTATTTCTGCATATCTTGGCGAGGACAACTGAAATCTATGCTCAGACTGAAAAACGTAAACACTTATTATGGCAAAGTTCACGCGCTAAAGAATGTTTCACTGCATCTCTCTGAGGGTGAGATAGTTACGCTGATCGGAGCTAACGGTGCCGGTAAAACCACTATTTTAAATACCATTTCCGGGGTAACGCCTGCAACAGACGGTGAACTCCTGTTTCGCAAAGAACCGATCAGATACTTTGCGCCGGAGCGGATAGTGCAGCTTGGTATTTCACAGGCTCCTGAAGGCAGACAGGTGTTCAAGCCGCTTTCGGTCGAAGACAACCTTGAGCTGGGTGCTTATCTGCGTTATCGCGCGAAAGAGAGTAAAGCTTCCATCCGTAAAGACATGGAAGGCGTTTTTACTCTGTTTCCACGACTCGAAGAGCGGCGCAGGCAGTTGGCCGGCACAATGTCCGGCGGTGAGCAGCAGATGCTCGCTATCGGCAGGGCCCTGATGGCAAAACCCAAAATCCTTTTACTGGATGAACCATCAATGGGGCTTGCACCACTGGTCGTTCAAGAGATCTTTAAAGTCCTCAAAAAGCTGCGTACCGAGATGGGAACCACTATTCTGCTTGTTGAACAGAATGCCAAAGCTGCTCTCAAACTTGCCGATCGGGGCTATGTTTTGGAAACCGGCAAAGTTATTTTAGAAGGTCCGGCCGAAGAGCTAATGGAAAATGCCGAGGTTAAACGTGCCTATCTGGGCAAAGACAAAAAAGAAATATGGGAAAGATAAAATGATGACAAGAGATGAAGCACTTAAAAAAGTAATCTTTGCCCTCGATGTAAATGGTCTTGATGAAATAGAACACTGGAGTGAACTGCTTGCTGACAAGGTAGGCATGTTTAAAATTGGTAAAGAACTGTTCACCTCATGTGGGCCGGAGTCGGTCAAAGTTGTAAAGCGTCATGGAGGGCAGCTTTTTCTGGACCTCAAATATCACGATATTCCAAATACCGTTGCAAAAGCTTCTATTGAAGCAGGTCGATTAGGAGCCCAATTTATTGATATGCACGCTTTGGGCGGAGCAGAAATGATGCATACCGCATCCGTTGCAGTGCGCAAAGAGTTTGGAGATGAACGGCCGAAAATGCTTGCTATTACAATCCTTACATCCTCAACAGCTGAAACCTTGAGACAGGTGGGAATAGATCTGCCGGTTGATAAAATGGTTGTTCGCCTGGCAAAACTTGCCCATGAAGCAGGCATGGATGGTGTTGTCTCATCTCCACTGGAGATAGGGATGATCCGGCAGGCTTGCGGTCCTGACTTCCTGATTGTGACCCCTGGTGTTCGTCCGACTTTTGCTGCTGCTGATGATCAGAAAAGAATTATGACTCCTTCTGAAGCTGTTAAGGCGGGAGCAGATTTTCTTGTAATAGGCAGGCCAATTTCAAAAGCAGCTGATCCTGCTTTAGCTGCCAAGATGATAGTAGATGAAATTTTAGCGGGGTACCTATGAAAGACGAACTGCTTTTTGGTGTAAACCCGGTCAGAGAGGCTTTGCGTGGCTCACGTGGAGTTTTCGAACTGTATGTACAATCAACTGCAACAGACCATCGGCTTGAAAATATACTGGTACTGGCTAAAGAACGCGGTGTAAGGGTAATCAAGAGAGAGCGTGAAGATCTTACTAGAATGTGCGGTTCTTCGCATCACCAGGGAATGGCACTTAAAGTTGCTCCTTTTCCTTATTCTGATCTTGAGGATATCATTTCCAAAGCTTCTGAACGGATCAATGGTGGCTTTATTCTGATTTTGGATGGTATTCAGGACCCTCATAATCTTGGCGCACTGATTAGGACAGCAGCATGTGCCGGTGCAGATGGTGTTATTATTCCCAAAGACCGGGCCTGTGGCATTACCTCCGCAGCAGAAAAAGCGTCAGCTGGAGCTGTGGAAACGATTCCAGTTGCCCAGGTTACAAATATTGCCCAGACTCTTGAGTCATTGAAACAATCCGGCTATTGGGTGTACGGTTTAGCAGGGGAAGCCGGACAATCTCTGTATTCAATAGAATTTACCGGTAGTGTTGTCATTGTTGTTGGTAGCGAAGGGGAGGGGATCAGGTCACTAGTACGCAAACAGTGTGATATGCTGATGTCGATTCCTCTGTTTGGTGGGGTAGGCTCGCTAAACGCTTCAGTAGCAGGTGGTATTGCACTGTTTGAGGTTGCTAAAAAACTAAGAGCCTAGTTTTTGATCAAGTCTGCGAAAATATTCGCTACGACACCAGTTTTCCACATCAACCAGTCCTTGAAAAGCTTCTTTAAAATTTTGTTTCCCGATACTGAAAACGCCGTGGCCGTATACAATTGCCCGGCCGTTTTCAGATATTACCGGCGGCACATTCTTCGCCAGACCACCTGCTCCGATTTCTCCTGCTACAACCGGTGTACTGCCCAAATATCTGGTTTTTTTGCAATACCTCCAGCAATCGGTTATCTCACAAGTTGGCTGTTCCTCGCAAAGCATGCTCATAATAACACTAAAACGTGGATGACCATGTAGAATTGCCAGGCAATCACAGCTTTGGTAGATGCGTTGGTGTGCCACAAGTTCACTGGATGCAGTAATTCCTACAGTAGAGCTGTTTGAAAATGGTACCGGGTCAATACAACCTGCCAGCTCATCAAGACTGGCTGCGGTCTGAGAGATAAATACCAGCTCGCCATGACGACAGGAAATATTTCCGAAAAAAGAATCAACAAGCCCACTTTGAACTGTATAAGCACCAACTTTGGATATTTCCTCAAGAATATCTGATTTTTTTTCAAGCGGACCAGTTCTGAATGTGAGATTTTCTGCTGTTAATGGTCTGAGCCATTGGGTTCGAAAATGGTCAAATTGATCGGTTTCATCAGGCAACAAAAAACCATCTGACAGAACATCTTCAAGATATTTGATAAAAGTTGAATGAAAAATGGAAGACCAGTTGATATATGCCTGCTCAACAGTTAGTGAACCGGTTGCAATAATTCCGACACCTA
>Ga0105044_10012504_pt1 | contig 11533 bp, 13 predicted proteins | sample MAT01_FD_78092 | JGI IMG/M metagenome (GOLD analysis project Ga0105044, IMG submission 78092) | Freshwater microbial communities from Lake Fryxell liftoff mats and glacier meltwater in Antarctica - MAT-01 | ecosystem: Environmental > Aquatic > Freshwater > Ice > Liftoff microbial mat | place...
CGGGTAGGATTGTTCCTGGCCCTCCTGATCCTCCTGATCCTCCTGTTGTTTCTTTGCTTGCGCATCGAGCAGGGATTTCAAAACCGAGACGATCCCGATAACAACGAGCAAGACGATTTGGAGGTTATCAAAAATCCAGTCCATGGGAAGAGTTCGTGAAAATTACGTGCCTTCCGGCTTGGCGATGTTGGTGCGCATCTGGGTGTCCGCCTTGACGTTTTCCATCTTGTAATAATCCATGACTCCCAGACGACCGCTGCGGAAGGCTTCCGCGAGCGCGAGCGGGACTTGCGCTTCGGCCTCGACGACCTTGGCTTTCATTTCCGCAACGCGGGCCACCATTTCTTGTTCGAGCGCGACGGCGGCCGCGCGGCGAATTTCAGCCTGGGCTTGGGCCATGTTTTTATTCGCCTCGGCTTGCGCTTCTTGAAGTTGAGCTCCGACGTTCTCGCCGACGTCCACATCCGCGATGTCGATGGAGAGAATTTCAAACGCCGTGCCGACATCCAGACCGCGATGCAGCACGACCTTTGAAATACTGTCCGGCGACTCTAACACGGTCTTGTAAGACTCCGCGGAACCGATCGTGGTGACGATGCCCTCGCCAACTCGAGCGATGATGGTTTCTTCTTTGGCACCTCCAACGAAGCGGTCGAGATTGGTGCGAACAGTCACGCGGGCGCGGACCTTGACCTGGATGCCGTCCTTGGCCACGCCGTCGATGGTGGAACGTCCGGACGCGGGATTCGGGCAGTCAATCACCTTGGGATCGACCGATGTGCGGACGGCCTCGACAACGCTTTTTCCAGACCCCTTGGTCGCCAAATCAATCGCACAAGTCCGATTCCAATCGAGCGTGATGCCGGCCTTGTGCGCGGCAATGAGCGCTTGAATGGAGGGGATGACATTTCCACCTGCGAGAAAGTGGGCTTCGATGTCGTTGATGGGAATCTCAATTCCTGCCTTTTTCGCGGTGATCCGCGCATCGACCACCATGCCGTAGGGCACTTGCCGGAGGCGCATGGCGACGAGTTCCGTGAACCCGACATAAGCTCCTGCGAGCCACGCACGAAGCCAGACGCTGAAAAAGGAAAGGATGATGCCGAAGAGCAGCAGTCCGAGGATGACGACGACGACAAGGATGATGGTGGAGATATCAGGCATGGTGGTATTTAGTTGGTAGTGGTGTGAGTGACGATCAGGCGGAAATTGTCGGCGCCGACGATCTCCAGATCCGAGCCTGCGGCGGCTTGGCCGGATTGGCAAAAAGCTTCATAGCGTTGGCCATCGACGATGATGTAACCGCTGGGAGAAAGCATGGTGAGAGCTTGAGCGGATTTTCCCACCAGCGCAAGGGCCTCATCTCCGAGAGCGGCGGCTACACCCGTGATCTCGGTGGTTAGAAATGCCCGCTTCCCAAGTTTGGTTCTGGGTAAAATTTTGAATTCAAAATAGAATACAAGGCCGGCAAGAGTGAGGCAACCAAGCAGGGCAAGCACTCCGCCACCCGTGCCGTAGTCCATGAATGCGAGGACGCAACCACCAAGCATCAGCAAGGCCCCGATCGAGCCGAGAATGGCACCGGGGACGATGACCTCTACGGCAAGGAAAATGATGCCGACGGCAAAAAGCAAGAGCATCGGCGTCATGACACCACCTCCACGGTTAGAGACATGCGTTTGTTACTCACGACTTTCACTCGTGTTCCCGCTTCCGCAAATCCCATTTCCAAACGAGCTTCATAGCGGCTGCCTGCGATTTCCACCTGCCCGCTTGGAAAAAGCGGAGTCACGGCCATGCCCGTCAAGCCAACGAGATCGCCCCCTGAATGTCCGCCATTTAAACTTGGGGTGAAATCGGGGCCTCCTGCGATTGCCGCATCAAGCACCATTTTCCCCCACAACCCGCCACGGGGGAGGTATCGTAAAATCGCCAGAAACAGCACCACGGCAAGCAAGACCCCGGCAAGAACGCTGTAAAGGGGGCCTACGAAAACATCCCCCGAGATCGAGATCGGCTCATGCGGCCAAAGATCGGCCATCGACCAAACCAGTGAGCCTAACATCAATGTTCCTCCAGTCACACCTAACACCATCACCCCGGGGAAGAAGAAGACCTCGAGCGCGAGGAGAATGACACCCAACATGAAGAACAACATCGGCTCATGACCCGAGAGACCCGCGACGAATTGACTGAGGAACACCACAGCCAGCATCGCAAGCCCGCCCGCTCCGAATATGCCGAATCCAGGTGTTTTAAACTCGATGAAAAGCAGCAGCAGGCCGATACCCATCAAAATAGGCGTGAGCGTCGTGAGGTATTGTGCGACTCTCTCCGACCAGGTGACTTGAAGATATTGAACGGTGTGGTTTCCGGCACCGTGAAGCTTTTTCAGCAGGTCGTCCATGTCCGTGGCGATGCCATTTCCCAAGAGTGGGAATGCAGGATCACCAAACGTTTTGACCGCCTCAGTGGCTGTGAGGGAAAGCAATTCACCCTTTTCCTTGATGATTTGTTCGCCGATTTTGAATTCGGAATCCAAGTCGATCATCGCAGAAATGACATCGCCGCGATATCCTTTTCCCTCGGAAATGCTGCGGACGCGGGCTTTCAGGTAACTCACGATTTTTTCACGCATCATTGGATCGATCTCCTTGCCGGTGGCTGACACCGGAGCGGCCGCGCCTATCAAGCCACCAGGTGCGAAATAAATTTCATCCGTCCCGGCAGCGATCAAGGCACCTGCGGAAATCGCCTCGCGGTTGATGTAGGTGACGGTCTTGCCGGGAAATTTTTCAAGCGCCTTGAGCATCTCGAACGTGACATCCAGCGCCCCGCCCGGGGTTTCCATATCAAGAATGATGGTGTCCACATTTTGTTCGATGGCTTCTTTAAGTCCACGCCGCAGAATGTAGAGTTCGGGTTTTGCGATCTGCTCACGGATTGGGATCACCACGACCTTCCCGGAAGTGAGTTGATTCGTAGCCGCTGAATCAGCGGCAAGCATGGGAATTGCGGACGATATGCCTAAAATCGTCGCAAAGAATCCACAAAAAACCCGTCTCACGTTTGAAAGCTAGTCTTGAGATCCGGTGTTTGCAAGTTTACTTGAAGTGGAAGATTCGACAAACTTTCCAACTGCTTCCAAGGATCGCCGCAATCCCGGCACGCAGCCCGCTTTCACGATTCCACCGATCCGCCCTTGAAAACACCCGCCATTTGCGAGCGAAACCTGCTGTTGCTCCTCGCGGCGGTGCCGTTCACCCACATGATGGATTTCATGATCATGATGCCGTTAGGCCCGCAGCTCATGCGCGAGTTAGGAATATCCGCGCAGCAATTCGGCGGACTGATCTCGTCGTTTGCCATCACTGCGGGACTTGTCGGACTCGCCATGGCTCCTTTCACGGATCGCTTCGATAGGCGGAAACTGTTGCTCTTCTGTTATGCCGGATTCACCCTCGGCACCTTGGGATGCGGCCTTGCGGACAGCGGCACAACCTTGCTCTGGGCGCGTGCCGTCTGTGGGGCCTTCGGCGGCGTGGGCGGGGCTACGATCATGGCCATCATCGCGGATGTGGTGCCCACCGAGCGACGCGCGCGCGGCATGGGCATCGTCATGACTGCCTTTTCAGCCGCAGCCGCATTGGGGGTGCCGTTTGGGTTGATGCTTGCGCAAACTTGGAAATGGGAAGCGCCGTTCCTCGTCGTCGCAGGAATCGCAATTGTCGTTTGGGTCGGCCTTTTCCGCATCCTTCCACCGGTGAGCGGGCATCTCACGGGCGGAGAAATCAAGTCCGGCAGGGATTTCCTCGAGTTGCTCACCAACCGCAACGCATGGACCGGACTGGGTTTGATGATGGCGATGGTATTCGGCCACTTTACCATCATTCCGTTTCTATCACCGTATTTGGTAGGGAATGTAGGCCTGCCGGAGAAGAGTTTGTTTCTGGTTTACCTCACGGGTGGATTGGTGACGATTTTCACCGGTCCATTCATCGGGAAAATGGCAGACCGGCATGGTCGTTTTCTGCTTTATGGAATTCTGGTGACAGGGTCCTGCATCGTGATCCGCCTTCTGACGTCCAGTGGTCCGCTCCCTGTCTGGCAATCCCTCGTGCTCGCAGGTTTGTTTTTCGCGTTTGCCAGCGGCAGATTCATTCCCGGCCAAGCAGTGATCTCCATGGCGGTTCCGCCCAACAAAAGCGGTGCCTACATGAGCTTGGTTGCCTGTTCGCGCGATCTCGCATCGGGCATTACGACCGCGATTGGTGGCCAGATCGTCGTGCAAGGGGCGCAGGGGCAGATCCTGCATTTTGAACGGTTGGGTTGGATCGCCATCGGCGTGAGTGTCGCAAGCCTGTGGCTTTTCAGGCTGCTTAAACCGGCAGAATGATCGATGGGTGGAATTCTTCAGTTGGAGACGGCCCGAAGTGCGCTTATGCTTTCCACATGGCCATCGAAACTCGCAACGTTCTTGGATCCGTCCTTCAGCCCTGCTCTCTCGCTCCCCTCACTGGCTGGCATCGCGACGGTTGCTGCCGCACGGGGGCGAACGACCACGGCGTGCATGTCGTGTGCGCGCGGATGACTTCCCAATTTCTCGATTTCTCAAAAAGCCGTGGCAACGATTTGACAACTCCGCGCCCGGAATTCGATTTTCCGGGCCTCAACCCGGGTGATCAATGGTGTCTCTGCGCCGCGCGCTGGCAGGAAGCGTTCGAAGCGGGTTGCGCTCCGACAGTTGTTTTGGAGGCAACCCATGAATCCGCCTTGGAATTCATCGACATGGACAGCCTGAAACTTCACGGCTGTTAGCGTCTGCGGGAGTCAGCTCGTTCCTTGAACCCCGCTTCGATCAATCGCGGAATCGAAATATTTCTCACCTGCGGATTCTTCGGGTTGAGCCTCAAACGCGGCCTTCTGCAGGTCCGCCGCCCGGAGAAATCCCGGGAAAAATAGAGTGGTCGTTAGTCATAAAGTGAGCCATTTCATGGGGCGGATTTGTCATGCGCGTCAGTCAAATTCCTGACCCGCAGATCCCGCGCGCTCCAAATCAATCCCGCGGCTGCGCTGCCTCCTCCTCGCAGCTTCCGCGTGCCATCCTTCCGCTTCGGACCGAAACGATCCCGCGCGCGGATAATGACCTCGTTCACGAACTCCTTACCACCCATGACCGCACCATCCTCCACGATCACGCTCTTGTAGCGCTCTTCCCACAGCGTGCCCGAGCGAGCGTGCGTCCGGTTAAACCACTTCGTACAGCGCTCCAAAAGCGACTTCATGAACCCGCTCAAATCATATATCCGCCGCGTGTGGCGGCTACAAACTTTCTTGATTGTTTGTCTGCCACTTGATTTATTCATTTTTGTACTTTACCCGGCAATCCAAATACAGGACAATTTTTTCACGTTTATGATTTCGCGCTAACGAATTCCTGAAAAAACCACCACTTATCCACCACTTGCCAACCCCACTATCCAGATGTCCCTGGTTGACTCACTGATCCAAAGCCTGCTCTCCCCCATGGTCCTCGCCTTCTTGCTCGGCATCATCGCCTCGCTCATCAAGAGTGACTTGAAATTCCCTCCCTCGCTTTACTCCGCCCTCACGATCTATCTGCTCTTCGCCATCGGCCTCAAAGGCGGAGCCAAGCTGGTGGGCCTTTCTATTGCGGACATCTGGCTACCCATGACGGTGGCCATCGTCCTCAGCCTTGCCATCCCCCTGTGGTGCTTTGCGATCCTGAAAAAGATGGGAAAATTTGATGAGGTGAACTCCGCCGCACTCGCCGCTCACTATGGTTCCGTTTCCGCTGTAACCTTCGCCGAGGCCGTGGCTTTTCTCGATCTCATGAAGATCACCAGCGAGCCATTCATGCCTGCGATGCTCACCGTGATGGAGGTGCCGGCCATTCTTGTGGCCATTCTGTTAGTGGGTCGCAGCGCCGTGGTCTCCGGCGGCGGATCCTGGGGGAAAGTCATCCATGAGTTGGTTTCCGGAAAAGGAGTCGTCCTGCTGCTTGGCGGGATGGCCATCGGCCTGCTCAGCGGACAAAAAGGCTACGCACAAGTGGCCCCGCTGTTTGATACACCCTTCCGCGGGGTGCTCACACTCTTCCTTTTGGAAATCGGTCTCATCACCGGCCGCAGCCTCTCGGATGTCAGCAAAGCGGGCAAATTCCTCGTCGGATTCGCCCTCATCATGCCCATGATCCACGGAATCCTCGGCGCATGGCTGGGCTACGCCATCGGCCTGAGCGTTGGTGGCACCACCTTGTTGGCAACCCTTGCAGCCAGCGCCTCCTACATCGCCGCCCCCGCCGCCGTCCGCGTGGCCCTCCCCCAGGCAAGCCCGGCGCTATATTTCACCGCCTCACTCGCGCTTACATTTCCCTTCAATGTCGTGATCGGTATCCCCACCTATTTCACCCTGGCCAAATGGCTCCACGGCTCCTGAGCGCCAACACCAGTCCTGCTAGAAATTCATGACTGACTGCTGGGAAATTATTCGCTATGGGTTTACACCTCAATGAAGAGTCCGAAACCCTATGCAGGCCGGGTGGCAAGCCTCGGAACAAAACACGGCAAGGAACGGGCGGTGGAACGGCCTTTCCGGCTCGCGCTTGGCTTGAAAGTAGTCGTTCCTGCAGATCTCGACACCGATCTACTCGGAACCTTTTCGGGCGAGATTTCCCGGTCGGGTTCGGCCCCGGAAGTCTGCGAACGCAAGGCGCGCCTGGCGATGGCTGCGGCGGGGTCGTCACTCGGGATTGCGAACGAAGGGAGCTTCGGCCCGCACCCTTACCTCCCGTTCATCCCTGCGGGCTTGGAGATAATGACCTTCATCGACGACGATTGCGGCCATGTGGTCACCGAATGCATTTTCGCTGTCAAAACAAACTACGATCAGCGCGAGGCGGACGACGTGGCCGGGATCGAGGAATGGCTGCGCGCGGTTCATTTTCCCTCGCACGCACTCATCGTTAGGCCGAAGTCCGGCGGGAGGATTCAGGGAATGACGAAAGGCATCGTGACGCGGGACACACTGGAGAAAGCGATTCGCCTTGCTGCCGTGAACTCCACGGATGGAGCTGCCGTGGTCGAGACCGACATGCGTGCACACATGAATCCCACCCGGATGGCCTCGATCCGCAAGCTGGCCTTCAGGTTGGTGCGCCGTCTCGCGACGCCGTGTCCTTCCTGCAACGCTCCGGGATGGGGGCAGACCGGGGTTATCAAAGGTCTGCCATGTGAGGAATGTGAGACTCCGACAGAGATGGTAAACCGGCTCATCTTCTCCTGCTCGGCGTGTGGGCATCAGGAGGAAAAGCAACGTGATGAGACGGCTGCATCCGCGCGGTTCTGCCCCCGCTGCAATCCGTGAGATCCCGCCGGGATCCAACCCTGCGGAATGCGCTTGGAAAACCGAACTGCGCCCCGCTCCGCTCACCCCACGGAGCCCTTCACCTCAGCCAGCAACTACTCGTCCATTTTGATGGGATGACCACGCTCCGGGAAATGCCCCTCTTCACGTCCGCGAGCACAGGAACGTCGCGAGATTGTGCGGCACTCACTCGATCTCCGCAGCATACGCCCCGGGGTTTTCAAGATCCTTCATCTGCATGTAGAGCTGGTTTTCAACCAGGGAATCGGCGACCTCTTCGTAGGGCGTGTCGCCGGAAATATCGAGACCACCGAGCAACTCGGTTCGATGGGGTTCGCCGCAGTTGTCGGCGGAGTGAAAGTCATCATGGTTCTCGGCCATGATGCTTGCGGTGCGGTGAAAGGAGCCTGCGACCACGTCAAACTGGGCAACCTCACCGACCTTCTTGTCCAGATCGTGCCAGCCATCGAGAAGGTGAAAGGCCATGAGGGCGCCCGCAGCTCCAAGAACAAGGAGTTCGTCGAGGAAGTGGTTGAGGAAAACGCAGTCCTAACCGTCGCTGACATCCGCAAGCGCAGCGTAATTCTCGGCAAGCTGGAAAAAGAAGGGAAAATCAAGATCGTCGGAGGGGTTTATTCGCTCAAGACCGGCAAGGTAACGATGCTTCCCTGAAACAACGCCGGTGTCCGCCCGGCGGCTTCTCTCTCGCGACCCGAACAAAACCATCCTACATGCCTATTGCCATGAGAACAAACAAGGTGTCGAATCCGGGCATGAGCGAAGAGATCAAGCCGCAGTGGACGTTCCTCACAAACCATTTCCACGTCCTCGTCTGCCTATCGCGTGACCCGACCTCAAGGATCCGCGATCTCGCGGATGAGGTAGGCATCACCCAGCGCGCCGTCCAGCGCATCCTCGCCGAGTTGGTGGAGGACAAGGCCATCACCATCAAGAAGGCTGGCCGGAGAAATATCTACACGATCAACCCACGGAAGCGCCTCCGCCATCCTCTCGAGAGCAAGCACACCGTCGGCCAGCTGCTTGAAATCCTCAGATGACCCACCCCCGTTCCATCCCTTGCCAGGGGCAGCCATCGCCCGCGCCCTGACACTCCCCCTCCAAGCAATACCTACGCGCACGCCCAATGGATCTTCTTTTACAAAACCTCATCTCGCCCGTCGTCCTTGCCTTCCTCCTGGGCATCATCGCCCGCGCAGTCCGTAGCGACCTTGAAATCCCCGCCGCGGTCTATCAGGGGCTCTCCATCTACCTGCTCTTCGCCATCGGACTGAAAGGAGGGGTTGCCCTTTCCGAAACCCCGCCCCTGAAACTCATCGGCCCCATCCTGCTCACCTTGTCGCTGGGTGTGCTGACACCCCTGGTCGCCTATGCGTTCCTGACACGGTTCGGACGGCTCGGGCGCATCGACGCCGCAGCTACCGCAGCCCACTACGGCTCGGTTTCCGCAGTCACCTTCGTCGCCGCGCTGGAAGCCGTGAAGTTGGCAGGCATGCCTTCGGACGGATACCTGCCCGCGCTAGTCGCGGTTCTTGAGGTGCCGGGCATCATCGTCGGCCTCCTGCTCGCCCGGCAGAGCAAGGCGGGCGGGATCAAATCCGCCCTCCACGAGATCATCACCGGCAAGAGCATCTTCCTCATGATCGGCGGCCTCGTGATCGGCGCGGCGTGCGGCCCGGAAAAAATCGAGGGGGTGAAACCCTTCTTCATCGACCCCTTCAAGGGCGTACTCTGCCTCTTCCTTCTGGAGCTTGGCATCGTCGCCGCAGGCCGGATCCGCGATCTGAAAAAAGCCGGCTGGAGGCTCATCTTCATCGGCTGCCTGCTGCCCGTCCTTCACGGCACCATTGCCACCATCGCCGCAGGCTGGGTGGGCATGTCCCCCGGCGGATGCGCGGTGTTCGGTGCCATGGTCGGCAGCGCATCCTACATCGCGGCGCCCGCCGCTGTCCGGATCGCCCTGCCGGAGGCCAGCCCCGGCATCTACCTGACGCTCGCACTCGGAGTCACCTTCCCCTTCAATCTCGCCATCGGCATCCCCCTGTTCCTGAAAATCGCACAATACTTCGCATGACCATGAAGACCACCACACCCATGAAACTCGTCACGATCGTCACCGAGAGCCTGCTCAAGGAAAAGGTCATCGCACTCCTCAAACGCCACGCCTGCACCGGCTTCACCATCAGCCAAACCGATGGCGAAGGCTCGCGCGGCGTCCGCGCCAGCGATTGGGAAGGCCCGAACCTGAAAATCGAGACCATCGTCTCGGTGGAAACCGGCGAGGCCATCGTCGGGGAACTCGCCGGAAAGTTTTTCGAAAACTACTCGCTCGTCGCATGGCTCACCGACGTCCAGGTCCTGCGCGGCGAGAAATTCGCCACCAGGACTATCGGCGAAGCCACAAAACGCTTGGACGGAGTCGAATGAAGAAGACTTCGCAGAACGCCGGTTTTTTGCGAAATCCGGAGGTTTCACAGCAGTGATCATTTGCCGCGAACGTCGCTTTCCTAACCGCTTTGCAAAAATTCTCTTTGGCAGTCGTTGAATTGAAATTCGCCGGGCGGCGTCAGTTGAATTCAAGCACCAAGGTGCGACTATTCGAAAAAAGTCTGACTACTTGTAAACAGGGGGATTTTTTAGGGCGGATCCGCCATCGTTTCGGGATCGAGGGCGGCGGAAAGCTGTTCCGGTGAAAGGCCGTGTTCGGAAAGCATTTCCCCGCAGAGTTCGCGGACAGTCCTGCCGGTTTCCAAGGATCGCTTGGCGATGGCGGCGGCCTTTTCGTAGCCGATCAGCGGAACCAAGGAGGTGACCATCGAGAGGGATCGCTCGATGAGTTCTTCACAGCGGGCTTCGTTCGCGGTGATGCCATCGACACATTTCTGTGCAAATGCCATGGAGGCGGAGGCGAGCAGGCGGATCGATTCCAGCACCGTCTGGCCGAGCAGCGGCATGAACGCGTTGAGCTCGAACTGGCCGTTCGCGCCGCAGAAGGTGACGGTCGTCTGGTTTCCGAAAACCCGGGCGGCGACCATGGTCAGCGCCTCGCAGAGCACGGGATTCACCTTGCCCGGCATGATCGAGGAACCCGGCTGGATGGCGGGGAGGCTGATCTCCCCGATGGCGCAGCGCGGGCCGGAGCCGAGCAGGCGGATGTCGTTGGCGATCTTGAAAAGGGAGGTCGCGATGGCATTGAGCTGGCCGTGGGTCTCGACAAGGGCGTCGCGCGCGGCCTGCGCCTCGAACGGATTCTCGGCGCGATGGAAAGCGAAGCCGGTGCGGTCGTTGAGGAGCGCGATTGCGGTTTCCGGAAAATCCGGATGGCGGTTCAGGCCGGTGCCGATGGCGGTGCCGGCAAGCGGGATTTCTAACAATAACTTGATCGCCTTGTGGCAGCGGTCAACTCCGCGCTCCGCCTGTTTCGCGTAGCCGGAAAACTCCTGGCCCAGCCGCATCGGCACCGCATCCATCAGGTGGGTACGCCCGATTTTCAGGACAGGGTGAAATTCCCCCGCCTTTCCCGAAAGGGATTTTTCCAAAGTCTCCAAGGCCGGGATCAGCGTGTCGCGGAGCTCCATGCAGGCGGCGATGTGGATGGCTGTGGGAAAGGTGTCGTTGGAGGATTGGCAGAGGTTGACGTGGTCGTTGGGATGGACTTCGTGCCCGGCCTGGCGGCATAACGTGGCGATGACCTCGTTCGCGTTCATGTTCGTCGAGGTGCCGGAACCGGTCTGATAGACATCGACCGGGAACTGGGCGTCGTGCTCTCCGAGAAAAACCTCGCGGGCGGCGGCGGCGATGGGTTCCGCGAGCTCCTGCGGGAGAGTGCCGAGCTTCGCATTTGCCAGAGCGGATGCTTCCTTGATCAGCCCGTAGGCATGGATCAGCGCAGGGTTCAGCGTTTCCCCGGAGATGGGGAAATTTTCCACCGCCCGCTGCGTCGAGGCTCCGTAGAGCGCATCGGCCGGCACGGCGAGTTCGCCCATGGAATCGTGTTCAATGCGGGTTTCGGGCATTCTCCATAAAACCGCCGATGGGGTTCATCCGCAACACGCAAATCCGGGATGCACTCACTTGTGCCGGCGTTTTTTGCGTTTACGGTCACGACATGGATAGCGATTCAAAGTCA
>Ga0105044_10012506_pt1 | contig 11533 bp, 8 predicted proteins | sample MAT01_FD_78092 | JGI IMG/M metagenome (GOLD analysis project Ga0105044, IMG submission 78092) | Freshwater microbial communities from Lake Fryxell liftoff mats and glacier meltwater in Antarctica - MAT-01 | ecosystem: Environmental > Aquatic > Freshwater > Ice > Liftoff microbial mat | place...
ACCAGCAGCCGCAGCGCCCGCCCCTCCGCCTCCGTCTCTCGCCTGTCCGCAAACGTTCTAAACCCAACCCCGCCGCCGTCAAACACGCTCGGCATCCCTCGAAGCAACTTCACCGTCGAGCCCCGCACCCGCCACACCGGCCCGCTCGTGGCATCGCCAGCCCCCGTCACGAGCCCTCCCAGCCGCGGCGCAAACGCCCACGAGGCTTCCGGCCCGGGCGCTTCGCCCGTCCGTACATCGCACTCCAGTTCCGGCCGGTGCCCCGTCTCCGACAGCACGCACCACACAAACCACAGCAGCGCCAGCGTGTCCCGCCGCTCGCCCTCCCCCACCGCCCGCAAGCACGCCAGTAATTCATCAAACACCGCCGGGTACGGGTCGCTGTGCTCCATCGCGTGATACGCAACGTCCACCAGCGCGAGCGCGGCATAAAACCCCGACACAGTCCCCCGCGCCTTCGGAAACGTCTCCACCAAATCCCACGCCGTCAGCAGGCTCAATCCCTCCGCCTGCTTCACCCGCGCCTGAAACTCCCCCCGCGTCGGCACCTCCACCCCGCCCGAAAACTTCCCCTTGGGCCGCTTGGAACCCTTCGCCACCGCCCGCACCAAGCCCGATTCTCGCCCAAGCACGCACACCACCTGGCTGGTCTCAGACCAGTCCCATTGCCGCACGCAAATCCCGACATCCTGGACCACCGTCACCACAAAATCGTCTCCGCGCAAGGTTGACTTGGACCATACGCACCCCCTTGACTCCCCGTATGCACTTCGCCCTCGTGGACCGCATCCAAAGCCTCTCCTCCGAATCCGCCACGACGCTCAAGAACGTCTCACTCGCCGAGGAATATCTCCAAGACCATTTCGCCACCTTCCCCGTCCTCCCCGGCGTCATGATGATCGAGTGCCTCGTGCAGGCCGCCCGCCTTGTCATGGAGCAGCGCGACCGTGAAATGGAGCAGCGCGACCGCGAAATGGAGCAGCGCGACCGCGAAGCCGCGGCAACCTCCATCCACCGCCCTGCACTCCCCACCCGCTGGGTCCTCGGCAAGGCCCGCGCAGTCAAATACGGTGCCTTCGTCCGCCCCGGGGCAGCCCTCCGCATCGAGGTCACCTTGGCCAAACTCAACGACGATGGCTCGGCAGACTTTAAAGCCCATGCCCTCCTCCTCGAGCCGAACCTCACCACGCCATCCGCCGAAACTCAACTCCCCGTCGCCGCCTCCGGTCGCATAACCCTCCGCCCCACCCGCGCGGCAGTCTTCTCCTGAAAGCCCGCCCACAAAGCCCCTACCATTCCACCCGCACTCCACTTCTTTCACGTGCGTCGTCCCACCAAACGGTTCTCACGCCCCTCCCGCCCGCCTCCCGAATCACTTATGACCCGTGACGAAATCTCCACCAAAGTTCAGAACGTCCTCGTCGATGCCCTCGCAGTCGATGAAGACGAAGTGATCCCCACCGCCCGCCTCACCAAAGACCTCGGGGCGGAGTCGATCGACTTCCTCGACATCGTCTTCAAACTCGAACAAGCCTTCGACATCAAAATCGCCCAAGGCGAACTCTTCCCCGAAAACATGGCGCAAGATTCCCGCTACGTGCTCAACGGCAACATCACCACCGATGGCCTCGCCGCCCTCCGCGTCCGCATGCCCCACGTCGATTTCCAAGGCTTCGAAGCCGACCCCCAACTCGCCAAGGTCGCCGAACTCTTCACCGTCGATGCCCTCATTAAGTTCATCGAAAAAAAACTAAGTAACTAGGCACTAGGCACTCGGGAAAGGCACGAGGCAATCAGGATCGGTCTCGAATGCCTAACCCCTAACTCCTATGCGTCTAATGCCTTCCCCGATTGCCTTTTCCCCATCCCTCCCCCCGAGTGCCTAGTGCCGAGTGCCTAGTGCCCCTTCCGCCCTTCCCCCATGCACTGGATGTGGATCGATCGAATCGTCTCCCTCGAACCCGCCACGCGGCTCGTGGCCGTCAAGAACATCTCCCTCGCCGAAGATCACCTCCACGATCACTTCCCCGCCGATCTTCACCGAGGCCTCCCCGCACACCCCATCATGCCCGCCTCTCTGATCATCGAGGGCATGGCACAATCCGCGGGCATCCTCGTCGGACACGCCGAAGCCTTCCGCGAAAAAGTCATCCTCGCCAAAATCGGCACCGCCGAACTCACCCACGATGCCCCACCCGGCTTCACCCTCCGATACACCGCAACCATCCGCACCCTAGACCCTGCGGGCGCGGCCACCGACGGCACCGTCGAACTCATTGATCCGATCACGGCGCAGGCAGTCACCATCGGCCGCATCGACCTCATCTTCAGCCACATCGATCAAAACATGGCAGGCACAGCCTTCCCCGAACACAACTTCGTGTTCGGAGAATCCTTCAAAACACTGCTCAGAATGAGCGGCATCACCATCCCCTGAGGCCATCACCGCCCCCAGACGTTCGAAGCGCGCCACACCCGCAGCCCATCCGGCCGAACACCGCGGCGACAGCAAAACCGCTCATGTTTGAAGATCGCTTCTCCGCCGAATGACCCATCAAGGGCCATCACAGAGAAAAACGCCGAACGAGAAAGGCCGGAGTGGGATTCGAACCCACGAAGCTTTCGCAACGGATTTGCAATCCGTCCCATTAGACCACTTTGGTACCCGGCCGCAACTGCGCCACACGGTAGGCCGTTGGACCTTCGACCTTCCACCCCCGCCGCGTCCCAACGCCCATCACCTTCGCCTTCCGCTTTCTGCTTCCCGTCTTCTCTGCACCTCTGTGGTGAATCCACCTCTTCCGCATCACCGCGGCTGAATCCCCCACGACACCTCATCCGCACCGTCCGCCCAACGACGCATATCCCCAAGGTCATCCCACCCCAGCACCTCGGCATGCCCGTCCGCGTGAGCCGTCACCGCTTTCCCGTCATACCGCAGCGATACAAACCCGCTGTTCAACCCCGGCAAGGCACTCTTCGCGTCATACGCCGATGCCCACGTCCGCCCCCCGGCCCGCGTAAAAAACGGTGCGTCCACCCGAAAAAATCCCTCCGGGTTCCCAGCGATCGGAACACCCGGCTGCGCCTCCGTGCGTGCCGATGCAAACATCAACACACGCGACGGCCGATTCACCGAATCCATCCTCACGACATGAACCCGCCCGAACACACGCTGAAAGCCAGGTTCAAACTGCCCCGTCCGCTCCGTCCCTCCGAAGAAGTTCACATTCATCCCGAGCGCCGGGAACAGACTCACCACATAGTCATAGTTCACGCCAAAGCCCGCATAATCGGCCTCAGCCTCTCGCAGTTCCGCCAGCACCCGCACATTCTCATACATCCCACGGAAGTCGTAGTTGAGGTACGCCGCCAGCCGCCACGGATACCGCTGCGCCACCTCACCCGTCAGCCGGTCACCAGCCTCGTTCAAAACCACCATCCCACCGCCCACCCACTCACGCTTCGCATACCCCGGAAGCACCTCGCCCTTCGCATCGTTCGAATACATCACCACCGCCGTCAGCACCTGCTTCGCCGTCGAAAGTTCCCGCGTCTTCCGCATCGCCAACCGGCACTTCGCCAAACCCGGCAGCAAAATCGAAATCATCACGGCAATCACCGCGATCACCACCAGCAATTCAACCAGCGTAAAGCCGTCCCGCAAGCCGCGGCGACCGACAACACCGTCCAGCCATTTTCGTGCATCCACAGTCATCGTCCTTGAGTATACAGTCTTGTAAGACAAGAATCGTTCTTGCGAAACAAGATTCTAGCGTTTTCACCGGAGTTACTATGCATTTCGCCCCCGCAGCACTGTTGACCCTCATTCCGGCCCTCGCCGCCGCTCAAACCCAGATCACCGTCACCTACCCAGCCCCCAGCCTCGACCGCTGGATGTATCCCTTCAACTTCTCGCCAGGTGCCGAAGCCTCCGCTTCCACCTTCGGTGCCCTCGATCAGGCCGGCTTCGACGACCGCGACGCTCAGTTCATTGTCGGTTTCAACACCCAAGGTGACATCACGCCGGGTTTGCACCCGCAAAGTTACGTCGTCACCGCCGCGACCGTTCGCCTCGTCCTCAGCGCCGGCGACCGCTGGGCCTACGACCCCTCCACCGACGACTTCACCACCTACCTCCCCACCACCGACCCCGCCTCCACCCCAGACCTCGATGCCGGCCGCCCTGTTGAACTCTTCGCTGCTGGATACCGCAACGGTTTCAACTCCGCCACCTTCCTCGAGTCCAGCCCCTTCACGCTCGGCTCTCCCTTCCCGCCCCGCGAGTCCATCCGCAACGTTTTCGCGGCCACCACCGAAACCAACGGCGCCACTACCGACGTTTCCAACCAAGTCCAGTCCCGCTTCAATGCCATCCCCATCGCCCTCGGCACGGCCCCGCTCACCCCGGGCACCCTCGCTCCGATCGACACCGTGCTCACCTTCTCCATCGACCTTTCTTCCATCACTACCCGCGTCTATCTCGCACGCTCACTTGCTTCCGGCTCGCTCCGCCTCGTTGCCACCAGCCTAAGCCCCGCCACGGGCGGTCCCGGTGGCGGCACTGGCGACCCCACCTACCCGGCTTTCTACACCAAGGAAAACGCCCTCTCGCCCATCCTCGGCTTCTCCCCGTCGCTTGACCTCAACGTCACCCTCCGCCAGGCCGCCGATGCAGACTTGGACGGCGATACCGATTCCGACGACGTCATCCTCTTCTTCACCGCTTGGGACAACGGCGAAAACGCTGCCGACTTCGACCTCGACGGCGACACCGATTCCGACGACGTCATCGACTTCTTCACCGCTTGGGACAACGGCTAAACCCCCCTACTAAAACCTCTCGCGTCCACGGGGGAGCTTCAACCTGCTTTCAGGACGGCAGTCTCTCTGCCTTTTTCCATCCCACTCTTCAGGCCGAAGGCCTTGACCGTTCGTAGAATCCCTGCCCTTCGCCTTTCCCAGACTCGCCCCTCATTTTCCTTTCCCCAATTTGCTATTCACCAGTTTCCTCTCCTACCCTCCCTCCCCGCATCCCGCGGTTTTCTCCAAAGGTTCCCCCAATGCCCAACGTCTGCCAGTTCACAGGAAAGTCCACCGGTCGCGGCATGAAGCGCGCCTGGCGCGGCCAAGCGGTCTCCAAGGGCGGCTTCGGCCTCAAGCCCACCGGCATCACCCGCCGCACCTTTAAGTCCAACATCCAAAATCTCACCGCCCTCGTCGATGGCGTCCCCCAACGCGTCAAGGCCTCCACCAAGGCCATCCGCTCGGGCCTCGTCATCAAGACGCTGAAGCGCAAGTACGGCTACACGCGCCAGCAAAAAGCCCTCGCCGCGGGCCACTAAGCCGCGTACCGCCAGCAAAAACCGGCAAAAAAGTAGATAGTTCCGCCCGGTGAGCGTTGGGATTGGTCGGGTGATTGACGATCCCTGAAAAGGGTCCAACGAAAGTTGCCATGCTGGCTCGGCACCCATGGACGGTGGTCCGCTCCTATTTTCCGCCTCACCCCAGCGGGGCTGAACGAAGAGTGCCGAAAACCGAAGGACCGCTCAGAAGCCCCGCCATTGACTGCAATGTGTCTGCCCCGAGCGGCGAAGCCGCGCCACAAACCTAGCCGGGGGCGTGAGCCCCCGGAACGCGCACGCTCCGCCCCAAAGCCGCGGCAGCGGCGGCACGTTGCGTTTCCGCCGACCCCGGCCGGGCCCACCTGAACCAGTTAAATCAGCACGACATCACCTGCCGGAATCGTGGCTGGCTACCGTTCGGAAACCGGCTGGTCAACCCGGAGGCGACGAGGTTGATCGAGGCCTGACGGCCCCGTCACTGCGCCGCTGGCTGCAAGGGCCGTATTGGAGAACAGGGCCGTATTGGAGAACAGGGATGCTCTCGGATAGGTTGTCTGTGTATTTTCTCGGAAACGTGCGTAGCCGCGGGGCGGGATACGCGGCGGACGGACACGTCACGCGCCTGACGGTGCGACGAGATGCCGTCAAAGCGGTTGTGGAGGGATCCGAGAATTATGACGTGTACATTAAGCGATACCTTCAGAAGGGCGGCTGGGATCTAGCCGTCGGCTGCACCTGCCCGTTTGCCGAAGAGAATGACGGGAGGTGCAAACACCTGTGGGCCACGCTGCTTCAGGCGGAAGCCCAGATCGAGAAAGCGTGGGGCGTCCCGCCCAAGGAGGTCATGGTCTTTAACGGGAATGCCGAGCATGATGACGAGTTTGATGATGGGTTCGACGAAGACGAATCCGACGGCCCCGGCGGGCTGCGCATCAACATACTGGGCGGTGTCTCGCACGGCGTGCTCGACGTGCGCGGTATCAATTCTATTGCCGATCTGCGCAGCAAAGTCATGCAATTGGTCCACGGGGCCGGACCACGTTCGCCCAAGGCCATTGAGCAACCCAAGAAGCCCAAGGTTCCAGCCTGGAAACGGATGCTTGAGGAGACCAGGCCGGACCACAGAGGCTATTACGGCTACGAAGTCGTCAAGTCAAAAGGGCCGATCAGCGGGAGTATCTGGTACGTCATCGACGAAGAGAAATCATGTTTCAACAATGCGATCGTCATGGAGTTGATGCGCCGAAAGGAACGCGACGGCGAGAGTGAATCGCCCGCGGCGCTTGAGAAACTCGTGAAACTGACGATCATCGCGGACGACATCGAACACATCGAGAACCCGGACGATCGGTGGATCTGTGCCTTGCTGGTCGGGGCGGCACGCCCCGGGCGCGAGACGTCCGCGTATTCCTTCTACCGTCGCAACGATCAACGGGCCGCGCACTGGCAACTGGATCCGAAACTGATGAGCGTGGTGATGCCGCGGCTGATGGGGACGGGCCGGCTCTTGTGGCGAAAAAGCCAGGATCATCTGCCGGAACCCGCATCGTGGGTGCCCGACTCGCCTTGGGAACTGGCCCTCGCGCTGCTTCCAGAAAGCGATGCGCCCGATGCCAAGGCGTCGCTTCGGCCCATGCTGCGACGTGGCAAAGACGGCACAGAGGCCGTCGCGTTCTCAGACATTCGGTTGATGACCGAAGGCGACCCTGGCGCGGTGATGCACCGGGGCGAAATCGCGCCGCTGCATGTTGCAGGCGGCCGAGCGGGCGGGCTTCTCTTGTGGGCGCGGGATGTGGCACATCGACAGCCGACGCTGGTTGATCAAGAAGAAATCGCCTCGCTGCTCGATGGGCTTTCCGCGAAAAAGGTCGGACTCCCGATGGTATGGCCCGAAAACTGGGGTCCCAAGCGGATGGCGGGCGTGCTCGCACGCCCTCGACTGCATCTGACCACGCCCAAGTCCAGCGTGTATGACCGATCGCCCAACCATCTACAGGCGAAGGTCGGGTTTGAGTACGAAGGCGTCGTGGTCGAGTCGGATGTCGGCGGCTTCGTCTGCGTCAAACTCGCCGATGGCACCGCCGCGATGGTCCAACGCGACGTTGATGCCGAACGCCTCGCGTCGGAACGGTTCCTGGAACTCGGCGGCAGGCGCGATGCGTACAACAACGGATCGTTTGAGGTTCCGGTCAATCGCGTGCCGGTGGTCGTGGCGGGGCTGCTGGGTGAAGGCTGGCACGTCGTCAGGGACGCGGCGACGTATCGCAAGCCCGGTGCGGTCAATGTCCGCGTCACCAGCGGCATCGACTGGTTCGACCTGGAAGGCGCGGCGGAGTTCGAGGGGTCCAGCGCATCGATCGGCGACGTGCTGACCGCCCTCCAGAAAGGCGAGCGATTCGTTTCACTGGGTGATGGGTCGCTGGGCCTCTTGCCCGATGAGTGGCTGAGCAAGTACGGACGGTGGCTGGGGCTGGGACGCGCCGAGGGAGACAGCGTGCGCTTCGGGCGCGCCCAACTCTCGCTGGTCGATGCGCTCATGGAGGAAATGCCCGAAGCGACGTGCGACAAACAGGTCGCCGCGGCGCGCGCCAAACTGAGCGCGTTCGCGGGGATCGTGCCCCGCACTGAGCCGCGAAGTTTCAGAGGCGAACTCCGCCCCTATCAGCGTCAGGGCCTTGGGTGGCTGCATTTCCTGGCGGAGTTCGGATTGGGAGGATGCCTGGCCGACGACATGGGGTTGGGCAAGACGGTGCAACTGCTGGCGCATCTTGCCGACCGCAGAAAAAAAAGTGATAAAGGTCCGTGGCTGGTCGTCGCGCCCAAGTCGCTGGTGCTCAACTGGGCCAAGGAAGCGGAACGGTTTACGCCGAAACTGTCGGTGATGGACTACACCGGGCCGGAGCGAACGGCGCTGCGCGACAAACTGGTCAGCACCGATCTGGTACTGACAACCTACGCGACGATGCGGCTCGACATCGAAGTTCTGCGCGAGATCGAGTTTGGGTGTGTGGTGCTCGACGAGGCGCAGATGATTAAGAACGCCACATCGCAGGCCGCCAAGGCGGCGCGGCTGCTGAAGGCCAGCAGGCGGCTGGCCCTGACGGGAACGCCCGTCGAGAACCGGCTTGAAGACCTGTGGTCGATCTTTGAGTTTCTCAACCCGGGAATGCTTGGATCGACGAAAGCGTTTCAAACAGCCGCACGCGGCGGCGAGGATGAGCGTGGGATGGAGATGCTCCGGCGCGCCCTGCGCCCGTTCCTGCTGCGGCGCACCAAGGCGATGGTCGCGCCCGAACTCCCGTCCCGCACCGAGCAGACCGTGCGGTGCCAACTGGAAGGAAAACAGAAAACACTCTACGAAGGTTTGCGCAAGCACTATCAGGAGCAACTGCTGGGCCGGGTAGACCGCGAAGGGATGAACAAGAGCAAGATGCACGTACTCGAGGCCCTGCTGCGGCTCCGCCAAGCCGCGTGCCATCCCGCGCTGATCGAACCCAAGAGCGCGCCAACAAACGGGCGCACGAAAAAAACCACCGGATCGCAGGCGGAATCGGCGAAGATGGTGACCCTCATGGCGATGCTAGAAGAACTCGCGGGTGAAGGAAACAAAGCGCTGGTGTTCTCGCAGTTCACCTCACTGCTGGCGCTGGTGCGGACGGAACTGGACCGCAAGGGGATCACGTACGAGGAACTCGACGGCTCAACCTCGTCAAAGGACCGAGCAGAACGGGTCGAACGGTTCCAGTCAACATCCCTCAAGGACGGCGGGCGGCCCGTATTCCTCATCTCGCTGAAAGCCGGCGGCGTGGGGCTGAATCTGACCGCCGCCGGGTACGTCTTCTTACTGGACCCGTGGTGGAACCCCGCCGTGGAGGCACAGGCCATCGACCGCGCCCACCGCATCGGGCAGGACAAGAGCGTGATCGCGTATCGACTGATCGCCACCGGCACGGTGGAAGAGCGGATCTTGGAGTTGCAGGAGCGGAAACGAGAACTGGCGTCGGCGATCATTTCAGAAAACGCCGGGCCGCTGAGCGCGATGACCCGCGATGACCTGGAGTGGCTGTTGTCGTGATGGCGGCGTGATGGGGGCGTGATGGGGCGTGATGGGGGCGACGGCGAGTGATCCTGCTCGATACCAACATTCTGGTCCGCATGTCGGGGCATCCGCCGATACCCGCGTCTCCTGACCCCGGACGATCCACGATCCCACCCCGCACATCAATCCCTTCCGCATGCTTCTTCTCTGATCCCTCCGCTCAACCTCTGCTTGCTCCGCGTACCTGCCCCGGGGCGCGGCCAACAGCCCGCGGCACTCTTCACCGTCCCGCGTGCCGCGGCGCTTTCCCACGCACGAAACTCCGCAAGAATCAGGGCGACACTACGCCAATAGAACTTTGTGTGGCAAGCGTCCGGGGTTGGGGGCCAAGGGTCCGGGCTTTCGGTGTCATGCCTCACCCCGTTCGCCCTGACACCAAGTACGTGATGTGTGGGTTGCCGCAGTGATACGTCCCGGCTTCCATGGCCGCGATCTCAGCGCCCAACTGGTGTCCGGCCTGCTGCCAGAGATGCTCAAAGTTGTGCTCACCGCCGCCGCCGGCAACGTAGTACTGCATGGTCGTGGCCCTGTCCCAAACCCAATGCCCGCGCGCGTGCCAGTCTTTGAACTGAGCCAGTTCGGCGCGTTGGTGCGGCTGGTCATATGGCGGAAACATCGGTGTCGCTCGATCGGACATGTAGACGCGAATGTCCCGGGCTCCCAATTCTGCCATCAATCCGAGGACGAGGTCGCCAAGAGAGTTAAACCCCTTGCCCAACGCACGCTTTCCCCGCTGAAGCGTGAGATGAAAGCCGAGCATCGCCGCGACCACATCGGTCGGGAACAAGTCGGTCACGCTGCTGAAAACGCCCATGCTGGCCATGTTGCAGGGCTCAACCGCCAGCACAAGTCCGCCCGGCTTGGTGACCCGCATCATCTCTTTGAGCGCCGCCTTGGGGTCAGCGAGGTGGATCAACACGGTCTGGCAGGTGGCCATGTCGAACGTGCCATCTGCGAAGGGCAGCGCGGTGGCATCGCCTTGGGTGAACGTAAACCGGTCGGCAAGCCCTGCACGATCTGCCTGCAACGCGGCGCTGCCCACCCACTGAGCCTCCTGATCCACACCGGTCATTCGCGCAGCCGTGGGCAGCACTTGGGCCAACGCCCGTCCCCAGTGGCCCACACCGCAGCCCACATCCAAGACATTCGTGATGCTCGCGAAGCCGAGCCGCTCGCCCATAAGCCGCAGGAAGTCTGGGTTCCACCAGAAGTCCCGCATGTCATTGAAGAACTCGGCTGAATGTGGCAGCTTTTCGCCCGCTGGGTGTTCGCTCATGATCATCAGCATACCGCGCAGCGCGATGCATCGTCTTGCGATCATTCGTTCGGCGGCGCGGGCGGCGTCATGGATGATTGAATCCGGTAGCGAGTCCCACGCTCCACGGGTTCGCCAAACAGTTCAGGGTGCTGATAGGTGCCGCGTTCGCTGGCGGGCTTCTCGGTCTCGACTGGCGCTCCGTGCTGCTGCACCCAGCGGTCGTTCCGAACCGCATCGATCCGCCATGAAACCTTGCCGCCAGGAGAGCCACCGGCAATTCGGAAGGAGCACGCGGGTACATCATCGCCGGGTCCCGCTGTTGCAGCGCGGGCCAGGGAACTCTCGTCGATCTCTTCGGCGATGTGCAGCATGGGCATCGCGGAGCCGATCGCGGTCAGCAAATAGCGAGGATCTCTATTGATCGCGGCGAAGTAGGTCGGGAGCCTGACCATCGCCTCACCCTGCTCGTCGAGGGTCGCCTTGCCTGAATAGAAGTTGATGACCTCATCGCTCTCGGCGCTGTAGTGCGAAAGGTACTTGTTGGCCGGATCGAACGGGTGGTCGATGCGAAACGACTTGGTGCCGGTCGCTCCCGTACGCCCGTACGCGTACAGGCCGAAGGTGCTTCCCTCTCCCGCGACGCCGTACCCGCTGTTGCCGTCGCCGTAGACACCGTAATTATTCGGAAGCGTTGCGATGCCGCTTACCCCGGCTCCGGCGGGGGCAGTGCAGCGCCCCACGATGGCGCTACTCAGAAACGACTCGCCGTGAACGCCCGTGCGGCCTATTCCGTACACACCAAAACCTGCGCCGCTGGCGCTCTGGCCGTAG
>Ga0105044_10012507_pt1 | contig 11533 bp, 6 predicted proteins | sample MAT01_FD_78092 | JGI IMG/M metagenome (GOLD analysis project Ga0105044, IMG submission 78092) | Freshwater microbial communities from Lake Fryxell liftoff mats and glacier meltwater in Antarctica - MAT-01 | ecosystem: Environmental > Aquatic > Freshwater > Ice > Liftoff microbial mat | place...
GAGCCTCCTCCAAAACCACCACCCCCAATCCACCATCCGCCTCCAAAATTGTCGTCGTCGCGATTTCGCTTTTTAGAGCGCCCGTCGTGGGTGATCATTTGTCCGATATTTCGGAGTTTGTACACAATGGCCCCCATTACCAGAAAAAATAGGAGGGCAATAAAAAGAAGTACCAATATGGATACGCCTTTACCTGCTTCTTGGGCGGATTCTTTTTGAAATTCACCTTGTAGCGCAGCTATAATGTTGTCTATTCCTGCATTGATGCCCTCATAATATTGCTGCTGACGGAAATAAGGGCCCATCGTGTTGCGGATAATTTGCCCCGCCGTAATATCAGGCAGAGCCCCTTCGGTGCCATAGCCAGTGGCAATAAAAATACCCCGATCAGGCGCCTCGCTCTTGATAAGCATTACCACGCCATTATCTTTGTCTTTGCGCCCGATGCCCCATCGGTTGCCCAGTTCAAAAGCGTAGCTAGCCTTGTCGTAATCACCGATATCAGGGCGAATCATCACCACAATTTGAGTTGAGGTACTGTCCCAATAACTGCGGAGTTTTTGCTCCAATGCACTTTTTTGGTTTGGCTGTAGCCAGCCCGAATAGTCGTGGACATAAACGGCTGGCTTGGGCTTGGTTGGAAAAAGCGCAGCGTCACCCTGGGCGAATGCCGCCAGCGGGAGCAGCAATAGCAATAGTAGTTTTACCCTCCTTCGCCAAGGCTTCGGCGGGTAAAGCCCTAGCCTTGGCGAAGGAGGAAGGCCGTCTACTTTACCCTGCTTATCCTTAACCATAAATAATCTCGTCAGGAAGTTCATTGTCGTTGTTGTTTTCATCGGCGGGGAAATGTTCGCTCAATCGCTGTCCAATAAGGTGAATAGCTTTGCAAATACCCGCTGCGGCTTCATCACGGATAAAATGTTCGTGCAAAAGTTTTTTTTCGTCTTCCCAAAATTGGTGACCTACCCGCTCGTGTATGCCTGCATCTCCCCAGATAGCAAAATGATGGCTTTTCTCGGCGAGGTAAATTAGCACGGCATTGCGCTCTTTGGTATTGAACATTCCAAAGAGCTGGAATATTTCTGCAGCACGCTCTACCGGACTGTCGCGCAGACAGAATTCCTCTACAAACAAGCGGATTTCACCGCTTGTTTCGCGCTCTGCTCCTCGAATGGCCGAAATGACCCGAGCTTCAACTTCTTTGGTAAATATCATTGGATCCACTGTGAACAGGAGTCGTCACAAATATTTGTGGCGACTCCTGTTTATTCATTTAAAACTTTACTTCAGGCGCTTTTTCGCTGCCAGGTAATGCCTGAAAATAGCCCTTAGGTGAAAAACCGAAGATGCCTACCAACAAATTGGTAGGAAAGTGCCGGATGTGCGAGTTGAAATCCTGAACCGATTCATTGAAATTCTTGCGCTCCACAGAAATGCGGTTTTCGGTTCCCTCCAGCTGTTTTTGCAAGTCTAGAAAGTTCTGATTGGCTTTCAAATCCGGGTAGTTTTCGGTTACCATCAAAAGTCGGCCTAAAGCACCTGAAAGGCCCTGTTGAGCTTGTTCAAAGCGTTGAATGGCTTCAGGCGTGAGGTTCTCTGGATCAATTTTTGTTTGTGTGGCAGAAGCGCGGGCTTGTACTACGGCTTCCAAGGTCTGCTGCTCGAAATTAGCATACCCTTTTACGGTATTGACAAGGTTGGGGATCAGGTCGGCGCGGCGTTGATACTGATTTTCAACCTGCGACCAGGATGCTTTAACGGCCTCATCCTTTTTGACCGTTGTGTTGTAAGAACCGCACATGCTAAATAATAGCACAGCCACCAGGCCAAGCAGAATTATGGGAAGGTATTTGCGGATGTCTGTCATAGTTTCAAAATTTGAGTTTGAATGTTTTGTTTTGAAAAAATTGAATGGGCGAAAGTAAATAGAATTTACGGGTTTAATGTTTCGCACTTAAAAAATTCCAGCGGCTCGCTTTTTTCGCACAACTTGATGAAAAGGAACCAATTAGATGCGAAATAAGGCTTCGAAACGTAAAGATTAATGGGCCATTTTTACCGACGAAATGCCGCCGCCAATATCCCTGAGGCCACCGCAGCATTCAGCGACTCCGCTTTGCCAGCCGGGTGGCGCGGGATACTGATCCGATGTGTAAGCACACGTTCCACCGAAGCTGAAATGCCCCGCCCTTCATTTCCGATCACTAGCAAGCCGTACGCAGGAAGTTTTGCTTCCAATACATTCTCCCCATCCAGCACCGCCCCAATCACTGGGATTTGTGGGGCATTCTCCAAAAGTTCGGTTAATTCAATTTCCCAAGTTTGTATCCGAAAAATGGCGCCCATACTCGCCTGCACCACTTTTGGGCTAAAAACGTCCACACAATCGGGCGAACATAAAACCGCTGGAAAGCCAAACCAATCGGCGACGCGAAGGATGCTGCCCATGTTGCCGGGGTCTTGTATGCCGTCAAGATAGAAGCAGATATCTTCCTTTACAAGTGAATATCTATATGTTTCGAGTGACCTGAATGCCACGGCCAGCACTTGGTTTGGCGTGGCAAGCGTAGAGATTTTGGCAAGTTCGGTTTCTGTTACCGCGGTGACTTTGTCAGAAAACGGACGTAAAAACCGGCTGTTTTTTTCAATCCAGGGTTCCAATGCAAAGATGGCCGACAGCTCAATACGCGACTGCTCAAGCAGTTCAGCCACCATCTTCTCCCCTTCCACGAGGAACTGGCCGTGCTGTTGGCGGTATTTTTTTACGCTGAGGGAGCGGAGGTGTTTGAGCTGGTTGTGTGAGAGCATGGGTGGATCCAGTGCAAGTATTCAGTTGCAAAGGTAAAACTTGTAGCAACGCATTCCTAAGGATTAGAGTCAAAGGACGACTCCCGCGATTTTTTACCGACTTTTGCAGCGGCCACCATTTCGCTTAGGCGTTTATTCCATTATGTTTTTTTTTCGAAAAAGAAATACCCACTTTGAACCACCTAATCAGCCGACGACATTGAGGCATCGGATGATTGGGCCTCGCCTTCTTTCAATAATCCTCTTGCCGCTCCTCGTTCTTTCCGCTTGCAACGTCACCAAACACCTTGATGCCGAAAAGGGCGAACGCCTTTTGGTAAAAAACGCCTTAAAGATAAAGGCTGAAAAACGGCTCAGTTTATCGGCCAAAACCGCACTTTCCAACGAACTGGCGCCATTTTACCGACAAAAACCCAACCGCCGCAGTCTCGGTTTTTTCTATCCACGGTTGGGCCTTTATTACAAGTTCCGTGATCGGAAATCTGATTTTGCCAAATGGATCAACAAACGTATTGCCGAGCCTCCCGTCGTGTACGACTCCACTTTGGCAAAACGTACGGCGCTGAACTTCAAAACCCAGATGCGTCAAAGTGGGTATTTCCGCGCAGAATCCAGTTTCAAAACCACTTTTGTGGGAAAATATAAGGCCAAAACAACCTACCAACTCGACCTCGGTCCGCGCTATACCGTTGGCAATGTTCAATTTACAAGCCGAGACACCCAAATACTTCAAATCCTACAGGCCATTGCCGGAGAGTCGCTCATAAAACGCGGCACACCGCTCGATATCCACATTTTTGATGCCGAAAAACTCCGTATATCCTCGGTTATGAAAAACCGCGGATATGCTTATTTTATCCCGCAGTATATCGAATTTGGTGGCGACAGCACGGACACGAAAGCCAACATAACCATTGAAGTGCTTCCGTACAATGACAGCACAATGCATCGCACCTATACGATTGGAAAAATTGAGGTGCTCTCCGGGGTGGTGCCCAACTTCTCTTCGATGCGGCGCGACACGACCATTACCGGGGTGTATTTTGCAGCCGCAGAAGCCAAACTTTGGATAAGGCCTAGCTTGCTTCGGAGAAAAATCTTGCTCGACCCTGGAGATCTATTCCAACAATCAAATTTTGACAAAACGCTGCGCAATCTGAACGCATTAGGGGTTTATCGCTTTGTGTCGCTGCGGCCCGTACAAGACAGCACCGAGACGGACAAAATAAACGTGACAGTAAACCTTTCGCCCAACGAACGCTTTTCGCCGGGCAGCGATTTGGACTTCAATTACTCCAGAAATTCGATCAGCAACGGATTGTTGGGGCTTTCTCCCATATTTTTCTTGGTAAACCGAAACCTGCTTTCAGGTGCAGAGAATTTGCAAAGCAGTGTGAGCTACAACATCGAGTTTGACATTTCCAATCCGAAAATTGTTTTTTCCCAAGAGTTCAAATTTCAAAACGAACTCTTGTTCCCTCGATTTTTTGACTATTTTGGTTTTTGGTGGGTTGCTGATAAAGTCCATTTGGGCAAAAAGCGCCTTTTGAGTAAAAACTTTTACGAGCGGATACGTTCCGATGGGGAGGCAAGACTTTCGTTGAATTACAACTATCTGGATGTCACCAATTTCTACTCTTTCCACCTCTCCAACGTTTCTTTTGGTTACCGGGTTCGTTCGAATCCCGAGCATCAGTACAACTGGGATCACATAGGGCTGGATGTGCTGCGCCCTCGATTTGATTCGCTGTTGGTTCCAGGTGAATTCTTGCAGCGAAGTTTTGGAAACCAACTTTTTACGGGGCTGGTGCTTCGCTCTTTCAACTACACCTATGCAAACCGCCCCAATCGTTTTGGAGAGCGTTGGAATTATCGTTTCAACACCGAATTGAGTGGCCTCGAAGTGCTTGTTGCCAATCGTGCATGGCCATTGTTAAGCGGGAAAAAGGAGGATGTCTGGCGTATCGGAGACTTGGATTTTGCGCAGTTTTTGCGACTCGACCAAGAAGCCGTGTACACACGCAATTTCAATCAAAACGTGGTTGGCGCAGTGCGTGTTGGGGCCGGGGTGGCCGCGCCGTTTGGCGACTCGCGTGCCGTGCCTTTTGTAAAGCAGTTTTTTGTGGGCGGGCCTTCAAGTCTTCGAGCCTGGCGCATCCGTGAGTTGGGACCAGGAGGCTACACAATACGAGATGCCCTTACCAATGAGCCCAAACCGCTTGCCACCCAACCATTTTATCAAGCAGCGGACTTCCGCTTTGAGTTTGGAGGCGAGTTGCGTTTTCCGCTATTTTTATGGCTGAAGGGCGCCGTTTTCGTGGACGGTGGCAATATCTGGACACTCCGCAAAGATCCAGACCGCTTGGAATCAGAGTTGCGCTGGGATTCTTACAAGAACATAGCCATCGGCACCGGCTTTGGCCTTCGTATGGATTTGGATTATTTTGTATTGCGCATAGACTTCGGGCTACCCGTTCGGCGCCCTTACGCTGATGCTGACGGGAATGGTTATTGGGTTCGCAACCTGTTTTCCAAAATGCAGCCCAGGGATTTCAACCCGAATTTGGCGGTTGGGTATCCGTTTTGAGGGTGCTTAGAATGTTGAGTGCAAAATCTCAACATTCTCAACTACTTCTTCAACCTCCAAATCCGCTGAAACTGGGGCTTTCGGCTTCCATTGGCAGCCTCCCAAACATTGCCTTCCCATTGGGTGATGGATTCGAACTGTTTGGAAATCAAGAATTTGGGCAGGCTTTTCCATCGTTGTTTTCCTTTAAGAAATTGGCTGCCTGAAAAACCGGCGGGTAAACTGGTTCGGCGAGCGAGTTTTTTGTTCTGTGAAAAAAGCAGTTGGGGCAAACATGCAAAGTGAAAAAGTAGAATACAGCGTAACGTTAAAGATGTCATGCCCAGGGCAGTATTGTGTGAAACCTGCTGGCTTGCAAGGTTTAGGCCAAAAAGGAAAAAGAGTCTTTACAGACAAAAACCGCCCTGCGGCTTGGAGACCGAAGGGCGGTAGGCCGAATTTCATTTCGGCTAAAGATTAGCTGATACCGAAATAAATTTCGGCCTACATTTTCACAAAACGCGTCGTCCAAGTCTTCCCCCCCTTCTCGAATCGGGCAAAATAGACACCAGATTTGTACAGCGTAACATCCACTTTTTGCTGATTGCCCGGTTGATAATAAGTTTTGATTACCTGACCTTTGGCATTCAACAGTACGATACGGTCAAAGGACGTGCTCATTTCAATGGAGATCAGATTGCTGGCCGGGTTGGGAGAAAGTGAAACTTCCGCGCTGAAATCAGCCTCATGCGCAGCAGCGATGAGGTCAATATCGGCATCGTAACGAGGAAGCACCTGATAACCCGTGTTGAAAGGATTGGTTGCGTCAAACTGTCCGCCAAGGCCCGTAAGGTCAAAAAGTACGGTTGGGGCAGGATAATTGAAAGTCTCCACATCGCGATCAATGCGGATCAGGATCGTATCGTTCGGGTTGTTGTCAGAAACTGCGCGGGCATTGAAGCCGCTCGAACCCATCCCAGTGGTCCATTCCGCAGGATCTACCAAGTGCAAACTGTTGATTTTGATTAATTTGGATTCTGTTGCTTCAGACAAACTAGTTACTACGGTTGCCGCAAGCAAGGGGTTATCGGCAGAGATTTTTAAAATCGTGTCTGGACGAATTTCAGTCTGGCCATTGAATTGGGCAATGGTGCCTCGCACGGTCACCTTATCCTTTTCTTTTACGGTGTACCCAAAAGTGCCGCCCAAGGTCGAGACCGCGATGCCATCTCCATTGTTGTCAATGATAGTGAAAAGCATGGAAGGCACACTGTTGTTGAGCGGTCGGAGGTTTACACCATATACAGTGCCTTGCAGTTCGCAGTTGGCATTGAGCGAATCAGCCACCCCGGTGTTTGGGTTTTCGGTGGTTACCAGGCCAATGGTACGAAGCAGGTAGCATTTCACGGTGATGTTGACAGTAGCCTCAGAGCAGCCGTTGGCGTCACAGATTTGATAGGTAAACTGATCGGGGCCACAATAGCCGGCATTGGATTGATAGGAAATGCTGTTTCCGCTCACTGTGGCGCTGCCCTGCGTGGGGGGCGTTACAATGATGAAGAGCGTGAGGGAATTGATGATCAGGTCATTCCCCTGAACATTTAGGACGGAAGCCTGTCCCGATGGCACGGCTACATTGTCGTCTACGGCGGTTATTTCGTTCATGCCCGTGCAGCCAGAAGCAGCCCCAGGGTTTCCTTTCACCTCATTGCCATTGATGATGATGCCAGTGCCTGTAGTTGCAGCTTGCCAATTAGCGGGCAGACTGTTGTCGGAATTGAAGTCGCAAAGCACGATAGACGGCCCCATGCCCGCAGCCTCTGTAGGCCAAGGCACCGCATTCAAATAGGATACGGCATCTTTTAGCGTTCCGGCAGCATCCCGAAGTTCAATGAGTTCTCCACCGTTGCTTAAAGCGCCAGCAGTCCAGGCGGTGGCAGTATGGCCAAATACCGATTGTACAGCACTGACACTTTTTGCCAATACAATATAACCGCCCGGCGCCATGACGGTGCCTGCCGGGAAAACATACTCAATACTGTTAACAGGGGTAAAAGTCCAGCCAGAGATATCGGTAGGCAAGTTGTTGAAATTGTGCAATTCAATGTATTCCAACGAATCATTCCCACTTTCTGGTGGATTGTACATGATCTCTGTAATAATGACTTGGGTACGACCTGTGTAGAAGATGCCGAGTAAGAGCGCTAGTGCCAGGATAGTTTTTTTCATGTTTGAAATTGTTGAATTTGGACATTGTGCTATTGATACCAGGAATATTGGTTTTTGTTAAAATATCCAAATTCCTGGTTGTCTGTGGTTCTAAAATTGATATTGTCAATAAGTGGCTCAAAAGTAGCAAAAACTCCCAGAACCTGCCATAGAGTAGTAAAAGGGATTGCAACCTAACGGCAAAACTTAATCGGGGATTAACATGGCTGTAGTAAATTCGCCGTCGAAAATTTTCCGTTTTTATCAAATCCAACACTTTTCGTATGAGGAACATTTCCAAAATTTTAGTGGTAAGTTGCGGTTTAATGCTACTTGCTGTTACCCATGTATTTGCACAGGGTTCAACTTCTTCGGCTATTTCTGGTCTTATTTCAGATTCTGATGGAGAAGGTTTGATTGGTGCGACTGTTATTGCACGACACGAATCTTCTGGTACCACTTATGGAACAGCAACTCGTGCTGACGGTCGTTTCAACATGAGTGGCCTCCGTGTAGGCGGGCCGTACACCATTCGTGTGACCTACACAGGTTACAAAGAACAAGTGAGAGAAAATATCTATCTTTCATTGGGCCAAACATTTGTCTTTGACTCTAAATTAAAAGACGATGTGGCCGTTTTGAGTGAGGTAGTTGTTGTCGCTAAAAAAAGCCTGTTAAACACAGAAAAAAATGGCGCATCAACTGATATCAGCGAGGAAGAGATCAATGTGCTGCCGACTGTGAACCGTGACTTGACAGATTATGCTCGCTTGACTCCACAGGCTAGTATTCGAGGTGACAATATCATCACGATTGCAGGCGCGAACAATCGTTTTAACTCCATCTATATTGATGGTGCGGTAAACAATGATGTATTTGGTTTGGCTGCCTCTGGAACGAATGGTGGTCAAACGGGCATTTCTCCAATTTCTCCGGATGCTATTGAGCAAATAAACATTGTAGTGGCCCCCTATGACGTGAAACTTAGTGGTTTCTCTGGAGGTGGCATCAACGCGGTTACCCGCGGCGGCTCCAATGTTGTAGAAGGATCCGTTTACTATTTCACTCGAAATGAAGATCTGGCAGGATTGAAGGTTTCACTGCCCGACACTTTGTCCAGAGCAAAACGCAAATTGCCTGATTTTGTAGCCAACACCTTTGGGTTCCGAATAGGCGCACCTATTATCAAGGACAAAGTTTTCGTTTTTGTTAATGCTGAACTTCAGCGCAATGAAACGCCACAGCCTTTCGACTTTTCTGCTTACAATGGCAATACCAAAGACCAAGCTAAAATTGACCAATTCGCAGCGCGTTTGGCAGAACTGGGTTATGATGGATTGGATTATCTGGGGAAAGTAGACAAACTCGACGGAGCGAAAATTTTGGCTCGTTTGGACTTCAACTTATCGAGAAACCACAAGTTGATGGTTCGCCACCATTATACACAAGGAGAATCATTGAGCTCACAAAGCTCCAGCAATTCACTGATTCGATTTGCAAACTCAGGCATTTCATTCCCTTCCGTTACCAATTCAACCGCTGTGGAATTGAACAGCATTGTAAACAGCAGTATGACCAACAATTTTGTTGTCAGCTATACCAATGTAAACGACGATCGCGATCCTGTTGGGACGCCGCGCCCTTTCATTAACATACAGGATGGATCGGGGTCTATCCAGGCAGGCAGCGAACAATTTTCGACGGCTAATTTGTTGGAACAGAAGATTTTCACCTTGACCAACAATTTTAATATTTACAAAGGAAAACACCAATTGACGTTTGGTACTCACAATGAGTTTTTCGACCTGTACAACTTGTTCGTTCGCCAATCCTATGGGGTATATCGCTACAGCAGCATGGATGATTTCCTGACTGGAAAATTGCCCAACCTGTACAACCGCACCTATTCCCTGTTGCCTAGAGACGGTGTTTCGGATGGTGCTGCGGCCGCGGCGGACTTCAAAGCGCTTCAATTGGGCTTTTATGCACAGGATGAATTTGCGGTAACCAATAATTTATCGGTCTCCACTGGTTTGCGCGTGGACATTCCGATGTTTTTGGATGACCCAACCGAAGCCACTGCCTTCAATGCCACCGAAGGACAGCTGATGGCCAACGCTGGATATGATCTGCGTGGTGCAGTTGCTGGGAAAGCGCCAGGCACCCAATTGTTGTTCTCGCCCCGCCTGGGCTTCAACTTCGATGTCAATGGGGATCGCAGCTTGGTGCTTCGCGGTGGTGCTGGGATATTCACCAGCCGTATTCCTTTTGTATGGCCAGGCGGTATGTACACCAACAACGGCATATTGTTGGCTTCTGTAGCGGCCAATGCTTCCGATATTAGCAAAGACTCCACTTTTGCCTTCTCTCCTGACATTAATCAGCAATACACCAACGAAGATTTTGGCAAAAGTGCTGGTAATGCACAGATTGACTTGTTCGCCAAGGATTTCAAATACCCACAAACATTCCGTGCAAGCTTGGCCATTGATGGCAAATTGCCTTTTGGCTTAGTGGGCACCTTGGAAGGTATCTATTCCAAAACCTTGAACAACATCATTTATCAAAATATCAACCGCACTCCATCCACTGCAACTTTGAAAGGGGGGCCGGATAACAGAACGATTTACCCGAACACCTTTATCAGCTCAAAATACACCGACGTGATCCTGGGTTACAATACCAGCGAAGGTTCTACCTATAGCCTTACAGCGCAATTGCAAAAACCATTTGCTGGAGGTTGGGTAGGTTCTATGGCCTACACTTTTGGACAAACCAAGGTGATCAATGATGGTACTTCGTCGCAAAACTCTTCCAACTGGGTTTTCAATGAAAGCGTCAATGGCCAAAACAATTTGCCGCTGACTTATTCTGACTTTGATTTGGGTTCACGCGTAATCGGCTTTGTTTCCAAAACCATCAAATATGGTTCTAAATTCGGTGGTGCCACCACGATCTCTTTGTTTTACACGGGTGAATCGGGTACTCGTTTTTCTTATACCTATGGGAACAACCTCGTAAAAAACAGCCTCACAAATGGTCAAGACTTGATCTACATCCCAGCTCAACAATCTGATATCAACTTGGTAGACGATGCCACCCTTGGTACAGCTGCTGTACAATGGACTGCTTTGGACGAGTTTATTAAGGGTGATGAGTACTTGGATGCCAATCGTGGAAGCTACGCTGAACGCAATGGCCGTCGCACTCCCTTTACCAACATTTTCGATTTGAAAATAATACAGGAGTTCAATGTCAAAATGGCCGGCAGAGCGCGCGGAATTCAAGTCTCCCTGGATATTTTCAATGTTGGAAATATGATCAATGCTGATTGGGGTCGTCGCTTCTTTATTTCCAACGATGCCTATCAGTTGATCGCTTACAAAGGCAATAATAGCACCACTGGAAACCCCGAGTTCACGTTCAAAAAACCAGCCAGCACGGTTTGGAACATTGACGAATCGGGTGTTATCAGTTCGCTCTGGCAGGCTCAATTGGGTCTTCGCCTAAATTTTTAATGGATTCTCCATAAAGGGGTGTTTTTTCACACCACTTTTATATTCGTAGCACCGCATGTTGTTCACACAACACGCGGTGCTCTTTTTTTACAGAAAAAATATACTGAAAAATGCGGAGATCTTGTTCTCTGGAGCACATTGCCAATTTTCACGACCTTTGCCCCTCTATGCGATTCGATATCATTTCCGTACTGCCCGAGCTTTTGGAAAGCCCGCTCAACCACTCCATCATGCAACGCGCAAAAGACAAGGGCCTCCTGGAAGTTTTCCTCCACAACCTGCGCGACTACGCTTTGGGAAAACACCGTCAAGTGGACGACTACCAGTTCGGCGGAGGCGCAGGCATGGTCATGCGGCCCGAGCCTTTGGCTGCCTGCATTGATAAGCTCTGCGCCGAACACAGTTACGATGCCATCATCTATACCAGTCCCGA
>Ga0105044_10012509_pt1 | contig 11532 bp, 10 predicted proteins | sample MAT01_FD_78092 | JGI IMG/M metagenome (GOLD analysis project Ga0105044, IMG submission 78092) | Freshwater microbial communities from Lake Fryxell liftoff mats and glacier meltwater in Antarctica - MAT-01 | ecosystem: Environmental > Aquatic > Freshwater > Ice > Liftoff microbial mat | place...
GACGGAGCTGGCGTAGTGGTTGCTGCTCCTATAAGTATTCCTGTACATTCCGCATCGGCCACTGCGCCATTGGTGGCCGTGCCGGGAATATCGTAGGTAAGCCAGAAATAGTTTGAACCCGTGGCGAGTGTCGCAGCCAATGTTGTAAAAGAAAAAGTCCCGTTAGGTGAAGTTACTGTACTTCCAACCTGAACGGGACTTGTATATGTAGGACCGGCGGTTTTCCAAAGTTTGGCGTTACTGATGTTAGACGTTATTGGAGCAGAAGTTCCATTGGTTGAAAATGTGAGGGTGTTGAGGTGAATTGCTGGCGCAAGTCCGCTTGTTTGTACATTGATACCAAGCATTGCATTGTTAATGGAACTAACGCCCACTGCTGCCGATGAAGCTGTTGTTATTGAAGCGCCAGTGTATGTCATTCCTCCTCCCGACTCAAAAATTTCGATTCCATCAATGTAAAATGCCTGGCCCAAAGCCATCAATGCTCTCACCCCAAAAAAGTAAGATCCGCTTAAGGTAGGCGTAAAAGTGGCAGACGTATACTGGACATAGGTTCCCGAAGTTATTGTTGTTAGCACAATGAGAGTATTTGTCATTCCTCCTATAGTTTGGGCACCACCGACAGAAACCTGAAATCGGTTCGCTGTTCCACTACCAGTTGCAGCTAATCGGGCTCCAAATTTAAATGTGTAAGTGTTGCCGGCGGTTAAACTTATTGCTGGAGAAAAGCCCCATCGATCGGCGCTGCCGCTACTAACCCTAAAGCTTCCCGATGCGCCTCCTTGCGGCACACCCCAGTTTACCCCGGCTATTTGGCTCCAGGTATTACCAGTGCCGACTGGATTGCTGATCCAACCGTTGGCGCCTGACACAAAATTCGCCGTGTACATTTGGGCAGCTAAGCCATTGCAGAAAAACAAGTTGAAAAACAGAAAAAAACTCGAACTGAAAATCAGTCCTTTTAGCTGGATTTGGATCGATACAGACGTTTTTTTGGGGTTCATGGTTCAGTTTTTTACATTAATTAATCTCGTTCAGCAAGATGGAGGTGGGTCGCCAAGACGGTTAAAAATTTTGAGTGCCGTGTTTTTTAATTTAATAACTCAACTTAGCTACAGTATAGACGGAACTCAAAAAAGCATACTTGCTATTGCTCCTGTATCCATTAATTTTTAGACCGTGGGCCATTTTCTTTTCCTTTTACTTTTCTATAATTTACCGAATTTCTGTTTGCGAAAACACCGTGACTACAGTACTCCTGGCAAGTTGACTTCTATTTGTGCATATTCTATATTATTTTTGTTCGTTCTGCAACAACGACAGACATCAGATCTTTGAGCGTCGATGAAACTGGATCACAAACCAAATTACCTCACTATTCAGAAGGCCATCAAGCTGCTTGGCCAGGAGCATCTTAATCTTTTCAGACAATACCTTAAATCGATAAATGCCACATTACCCTTAAAGCTGGTTGATTCGATTGAGCCGGGTTTCGAAGATGATACCGAAATTGATGCGCTTTGCACCTTAGTTTATGGTACCAGTGACCATCGGGCGCGACGCACATTTAATCAGCTCGCCTCTCATACATTTCAACTAACGGCCTATTTAAGTCGCAATTTTCCAAACTATCTGAACCATAATGTTGGCGCCATCGAATTTCTTTTAATGGCGGGAAAACCTGATGAGGCAAACTTGTTGGCCGAATGCCTATTGGATGTTGCAGGGCGTATCGGGAACTATTCTGTTCAGGTAAGCTGTATGAAGTTCTTTGCACAACAGGCAGTAATCTTCAACAATAAATCCGAATCACTTAAGTATTTCGAAGAGATACGTGGGGCGCTTAGCAACGATTTGCTGCTCAACGAACTTTATTTTTATGCCCGCAAGCACTTCGATATAGGCAGGAAAGACGACTCAATATTACAGGATATCGACAAGCATCTCGCTTACTTTGAGGCTTTCCATCAACATGAGGCACCTGCTGTCCGATTGCTTAGTAAATATTGCACCTGGTTTATTAGCTATTATTTCCGCTCAAACGGCAACGACCTTATTCAACCGATTACAGAGTTTTATCAGGAACTTACCCGAAATGCTGTCATCATCTTTCCGTTGCTCGAAGACCTCCTCAGCAAGACCAGCTTCCTGCTTCTTAATAATTCAAAGGTAGATATTCATCAGGCCGAAGCACGCGAAAAGTTTAATATCCTGAATAAACACCTGAAGCAGACATTCTTCTGGAAGAATTACAATAGTTTGCCGCAGATGTTTGTGATAGCAATAAAAACGACATTCTATGTTTCGCGATACCATTCTGAGATTCATAATGCCAATTTCATCAATACGCTTCCTCAAACAGAACAAACCGATATTCGCCAACTCATCAACAGTTGCGAAGAATTACTGGGCAGCCAAAATCTGAAGGAAAATTTCGTAAACGATTATATCAAACTCCGCCTTACCTACGCCGTGGTGTTATTACTGGGCGGACCAGAAAGCATCCGTAAGTCGACCTCCGATCTCGAGGAGCTGATGATTACGTTCCAACAGACTTCTTTCTCTGCCAGTATAGACAGCATCTTTGCCTGTTTAATGATTGGCTACTTTGCTTCCGGAAATTATCGCCTTTGCGGTGAGACATATAACCGGTATATTAAACTGGCAAAAGGGCGGATTCTTATTACCGAAAACGATATTGATATTCACACCTACTATTACATGGCGCAATGGTTGAGTACTAAACGCCAGCAATACATCAACAAGTTCATTGAAAATTACGCCCGGGCAGGTGAACATTCCAGTAACGATAGTCTACAAAAAAACATGCGCAAATTGGCCGCTTTTTACAAGATTGCGGCTGATTTTCAGGAACCCTGAACCAATTATTTCTTTTGGCGGAACTCAACATTCTTTTCGAACCAGGAAATCCCTTATCGTGCTGGACGTAATTTCGACCAGAGGTCAAATACAAATCAGAGCCTTTTAGATACTCGTACTATTGACGATCAACAAAACTCTCAGGGTATTTGCATTACTTTAAATGCAACGCGTCGTATCTTATTCTTCTATCAATCCTATCAAACAATGAATCACTTTAATATGAATTTCCTGTGCGCGATCGGAATATTTCGAATACGGCGCGCGAATTTCAACATCGCAGAGTGGTGCCATCTCACCGCCATTCTTCCCGGTAAGTCCAACCACTTTCATCCCATTTTCCCTTGCAGCAATAATTGCATTAATTATGTTTTTTGAATTTCCACTTGTGCTTATTGCAAATAATACATCTCCTGTGTTGCCCACAGCTGAGACATAACGTGAAAAAATCTGTTCAAAGCCGTAGTCATTGGCAACGCAGGTAATATGTGAAGGATCAGAAATAGAGACGGCTGCAAAAGGTTTTCGGTCGTCTCTGAATCTACCCGTAAGCTCTTCTGCAAAGTGCATTGCGTCGCACATTGAACCGCCATTTCCGCATGAGATAATTTTCCCTCCGGATTTAAGCGAATTGATTATGAGGTCTGCCGCATCCGAAATTGATTGAATGTTTTCGGGTTGGTGTAGAAAGGCATTCAATACAGAAGCGGCTTCTTGTAACTGCTCACTTATTTTTTCGGTTTTACTCATCCGCGTTGTAAGGTATATAAATAAACCCCGCGCCTTTCTCTAAAACAGTAAACAGGCAAAGATGAGTGACGGGATCCTTCCAGGATTTTTTGAAAACATCGAGCTTATCCTGCATAATTATTTCCCTACGCAGAAATTCCTCAAGGGTCGACGCGTTAATGCTCCATTCCAAGGCAAGTTCCTCTTTGTCGATGATCTGTTTCCCGATATTTACTTCTTCGCGGTACGCAACAAAAACCGGGTATTTAGAGACCTTTCCATTAAGGATCTCTTCCGAAACTTCCCTTATCGATTCCATGTAAATTTTAAGGTTCTGTCTCAGCGATTTCAGAGTTTCCTCCTGTTCTTTCAGATTGAGCATAAGGGCTGCAATTTAAAAAATCGGTAATGATTCAGTTCCTTCATTAGCGGTTATTATTCTTTGCCTGGGAAAGTAGAAACCGGAGCTTCGAATATTTCAGAAATGTATAATACAGGCTAAAGCGCGCGATTAGCCAACCGTAGTAGCCATCAAGAAAACCCAATCTCAAAAAATAATCACGAAAAAAGGCGAAGGCGGGATTAAAAATTAATTTAGCAAACGGCGCCCGCTTTCCTGCTTTTAGATAGGCATCCGCTGCCAGGGTGGAGAAATAGTCGAGCTTACGGCTATGCTCGCCGACCGTTGCATAAGAATAATGAAACAGATCGCCTTTGATGCGAGAAGTGCGGCAATCGGGCTGAATCTCTGCTTTGTCGTGCGGATTTATTCCGGCCCACCGCGTTTTTCTCCTGTCAAAAAGCCTGAGATTCCTATCGGGATACCAGCTGCCATGGCGAATCCATTTACCGCAATAATTATTGAGACGATTTATAAGATAGCCATCAGCTTCAGGGCCTTGTTTTATTTTAAGAATTGAAGCGCGCAATTCAGGCGAAACTTCTTCGTCCGCGTCAAGCGACAATACGAAATCGTTCGAAGCAAGGTCAAGCGCGCGGTTTTTTTGCTGAATATGGCCGTCAAATATGTGTTGCACAAATTTAACGTCCTGATATTTTCGGCAGATCTCTTCGGTTAAATCGGTTGAAAAAGAATCCAGAACAATTATCTCATCAGTAATTCCCTCTATTGATTTAAGGCAACGATCGATATTACGTTCTTCATTAAAAGTAATAATGACGGCTGAAAGATTCATCTGCCAGCAAAGATAGAGGGCTAAGGACGATTGACAATGGATGATTAACAATTGTTGCTGACTCCGATATATTCAGTAATAGTTATTGAGCAAAATTTGCGGTGATAATGCCAACTGTAAAAACAAAACTGCCAATTCGTAAATCGCATGAGTCGGGATCGCTCATAATAAGTTTCGTAAATCAAATTATGAATGTCGTTTCATCAATTAAAAAAAACTAAACGCTAAATACTTGAAGAGCGCAAGATCATAATGTCGTCTTACTAACCGTTTATCAGGTCCTGGGAAATATTCCTCAAGGGGAGATTTTTGTGATCGTCAATTTTCCAACAGCTTGCTCTGCTTGCCAACGGGCCGATTGTTAGTTTGCTGTTCTTTTTTTGCTCTTTTAATAAAAACGACTGTAAATCGAACAACGTTTAAAAATAAAAAGGCCCGCCAGAATATATCGGGCAGGCCTCCAGTTAAATCAATTGTTAGTTAGCTTAACAATTCAACAACACGCTCCAAACCTTTGTTATAGTTAGTGATCTGGTTGGCATCCATTTTTTTGGACGCCATGCTGCTTGAACAATCTTTCAATATTTCAACGAACATTTGAACATTGATGTTATTGTTCTCAAACATGTTGCGTACAACAGCTTTTGTGTTAAGCTCCTTACTTTCATCATAAAGATTGATGATCTTACGAAGTAATGCGACTTCAGAATCAGCTGCCGCCCCCGACGTACTGAAACTTGACTGTCCACCAGAACCCGGAATGTTCAACTTGCGATCGAGTGTATCAGATTCTCCATTTAGGTAACGGATAAAATCGTTAAGCTCAATATCAAAGATTTTCGCAAGATCAGCCAGCCTGTTAAGGCTAAGTTTGGTGACTCCACGCTCAATTTTAGAATATGCCCCCACTGTAATATCCAGTGCTTTTGCGACATTTTCCTGACTCATACTTTTTGAGACTCGTATCAGCCTCAGTCTTTCTGCTTGTTTTCTCATAAATGTTGGTGTAAATTAAATGTTCGATTGTTGGTCAAAAATACAACTTTTTGGGTTGGGAAGGAAAAAAAGTATAACATCAATTTTTATTGGAATGTTTAAACGTGTAAGAATTATTTATAATATACTATTTTCAAGCTCACAAAGGCTTAAGAACAATTCTTCTTTAGAGATAGGGGTTTCAGGAACCACATAAAAATAACCCTATAGTATTATTTTGAGTGATTTTAGGTGTTATGACATTATAAGTATTCTACTTAAATCCCATAAATTCATTTTTAAAGATTTTCGACTTTTTTGTTTGACTTTCGAAAAACCGGCCTTTATTTAAATTAGTTCTAAATAACACAAGCCTGCAGCTAATGACATTACAATGACATATTCACAAGCCGCTAACAAGTATTTTTGTAGTACTGAAAACACTGCTCTTGAAGGACTTCAGAATTATAGCATTTACACACAGGAATACAAGGCTCGATGATGTCGGCCGGTTCCATCTTGATCCGTTAAACCGTCATCTCACCTTAAGCCATTTAAAAAAAGAACTGGGCCTTGACGAGCTGCTATATCTAAGCACGTGCAACAGAGTAGAGTTTCTATTCTGCTCTTCAGAAGAAATTACCCCTGAATTCAGCGCCCGGTTTTTCCACTTGTTTAACAGCGAGTGGACAAACGTGGAAGTTCAAAAGGCCGTCGATCAGGCACTTGTCTTCCAGGGAGAAGATGCTATCCGTCATATTTTCAAAGTAACATCTTCCCTGGATTCGCTCGTTGTTGGTGAGAGAGAAATCATTTCCCAGGTAAAAGACGCCTACGCTAACTCCGTTAAAGAAGCTATTTCCGGCGATAGTATTCGTCTGCTGATGCGTAAAGTTGTCGAGACAGCGAAAGAAATTTTTACCGACACGCCAATCGCCCGTAATCCGGTCTCCGTCGTTTCCCTGGCTTATCGCAGATTGCGGGGCATGAACGTAAAACCTGATGCACGGTTTCTAATCATCGGAACGGGGCAAACCAACACAAACATGTGCAAATACCTGAAAAAGCACGGCTTCAGGAACTTTGTGCTGTTTAACAGAAGCCTCAAAAGTGCAGAAATCCTGGCAAAAATGCTAGGCGGAAAACCCTTTCCTCTTTCTGAGCTTGAAAACTATCAGGACGGTTTTGACGTGCTACTCACATGCACTGCAGCAGCCGACCACCTGATAAGCCCGGCGCTATATCAAAAACTGCTGAACGGGGAAACAGGAAAAAAGATTGCCATCGACCTTGCAATTCCCTACGATATCGATCCACAGGTCTACAAACAATTTACTGTAACACCAATATTGGTGGAAAGTCTTCGCCAGGCGGCAGATGAAAATCTCGCCTTAAGGCATGAAGCTCTTCAGCAATGCGAAGATATTATTGAAAAACATATCGCCGATTTCAGACTTATTTACCGTCAACGCCAAATTGAAATCGCCATGCGGGAGGTTCCAAGAAAAGTGAAGGAGATCCGCGAACATGCAATGACTAATGTTTTTGCCCGAGACATGGAATCGTTAGATGACGATGCCCGGGAAGTTGTTGAACGCATGTTGACTTATCTTGAAAAAAAATACATTAGCGTTCCTATGAAGCTCGCGCGGGAAATCCTGCTTGACCAACAGGGATAGAATAATGGGCAGAAAAATAATAATTGGATCACGGGGCAGCGATCTCGCCCTGTGGCAAGCCAATTTTACAAAAGATCAACTCACAGAGGCCGGACACCTGGTTGAAATAATAATCATCCGCACTAAAGGTGACGCTATTCAGCACCTTTCACTCGACAAGATAGAAGGGAAAGGCTTTTTTACAAAAGAGCTGGAAGATGCATTGCTGGATGGATCAATCGACCTTGCCGTACATTCTCATAAAGACCTGCCAACAACATCGCCCGAAGGACTTCTTGTAGCAGGCGTTTCTTACCGCGAAGATTGTTCCGAATCGCTATTGATTCAGCCGGATGCGATTGACGATCTTCTCCCGTTACACTTGAAAAAAGGAGCAATCGTGGGAACATCTTCATTCAGGAGACGATCGCAGTTGCTTCATTTTCGACCCGATCTTGAGATTCGAGATATCAGGGGTAATGTTCCGACCAGGGTAAAAAAGCTGGAGGAACGAAAGTTTGACGCAATAATGCTGGCTTCTGCAGGACTCAACCGACTTAATCTTGAACCCGAAGATATACGCCGTGAAATTGTTCCGCCCCATGTATTTATTCCAGCCCCTGCTCAGGGTGTTCTTGCATACCAGGTAAGGGAAAATGATTCGGAAATGAAAGACATCATTGGAAAAATCAATGATGCCCAGGTTAGTAATACTATCTCCGTTGAAAGGATCATCCTAAACCGGCTACAAGGAGGATGTTTATTACCATTGGGGGCTTTCTGCCATGAAGTTCATGATGACTACCATCTTTGGGTTTCACTTAAACCTGATAATGAGGCATTAAAAAGGCTCTTTATACGCGGAAAATCTGATGACCGTAATGCCCTGGCTGATCTTGCCTTGAAGAAGATTCAAAGCACTAGCGAAAAGACAGTTTATATTAGCCGCGATCCTGAAAATGCTGATGCTTTTACTCGTTCACTGAATGCTTTCGGAATTAGCGTGATTGCTCAAAGCCCTGTTGCTTTTGAAACAGTTGAAGTTGGCCATATTCCAATGACGGACTGGGTCTTTTTTACCAGTAAAAGAGCCGTTGAGCATTTTCTCGGGCAGGAACTGATGCCTGCCGCTGTAAAAATTGCAGCAATGGGTTCGGGTACAGATGCTGCACTGAGGGCCAATGGAATTATTCCGTCGTTTACCGGTTCCGATACCGATACCCGAATAACAGCCAATCGGTTTCTTTCCGAAATGAGCGCGAACACAGTGCTTTTCCCCGTTGCCGAACAAGGACTAAGACAGGTGCAGAAAGAACTGGAAAACAAGATTGAGGTTCACGAGGTAACGGTGTATAGAAGCGTTTCGATTAACCTGCAGGAGGAAATTAAGGCTGATCTTTTCGTGTTTACCAGTCCTTCTGCCGTTACTGCTTTTAGTGAATCCCAGGAAATAAAAGGTCTTAAATGCATTGCAATCGGTAAAACAACTGCTAAGGCAATAGAAAAAGCCGGAGCAGAGGTTTTGAGTATCGCTCCTTTTACAACTCTGCAGGCGCTTGCTGATACAGTTTGCGGAATTCTATAGAGTGAGTCGTTAAATTCTCCTGACTCTATAGACGGACACTATTTACGGTTTGGATATCAAATCCAACGTACTTGTTTCGCTTACCAGCTAGGAAAAGATCTTTTACGCTAGCAGTCTATTAAAGCCGAAATGTCAAAAGATACCCTACACTTTGAGCTGGACATCTCAACCAGCAAGCAAAACTTGTCGACACTTCCTGATTAGTATCATTCTGGTAAACTCAAATTCTGTTTATTACGAGACTTGGTACCGTGATTTTTAGTGAAGCGACGGATTTATTGACAAAATCTATCTGCCGGTATCATCCCCAATCAGCTCCGAAACCGCAATAAAAGCCATTAATCCCATACCTGTTTTCAGCGCTTCCTCATTAATATCAAATGTGCTGGTATGAACTCCAGAACTGAATGCACCATTTTCGCCTGCTGTCCCTAACCGGTAAAAGCAAACAGGATATTCCTGAGCAAACCAGGCGAAATCCTCGGCTGTCATCCGCATTTCCAGGTCGGTCACATTTTCCTTTCCCAAATAAAATTCGGCTGCTTCCCGGCAGCGCCCAGTGAGCAATTCATGATTGAAGAGGACAGGATAACCTTTACGGATTTCTACTTCTGCCCTCACACCGGAAGCATGTGCTGTTTCTGTCACGATTCTGCGAATAAGTTCGTGCGCTTTCCATCTCCAGTCTTCGTCCATAGTTCGGAAAGTACCTTCAAGCTCAACAATATCCGGTATTACGTTGGTTGCACCGTTCGCAATAACTTTCCCGATAGACAGCACCGTTGGCATCATTGGAGATGCGTTCCGGCTGCTTACCTGCTGAAGTGCCAGAATCACCTGAGCTGCCGCGACAATAGGGTCAGTAACCTGGTGAGGCATCGCACCATGACCGCCTTTTCCGCGTAATGTTATATAAATCTCATCAGTCGATGCCATGTATTGTCCGGCACGAAATCCGACTTTACCGGCAACCAGAGATGGAAAAACATGTTGTGCAATAATCGCGGAAGGGGCCTTCTTTTCAAAGATTCCCGCATCCAGCATCAGTCTTGCTCCACCAGGCAACTTCTCTTCACCAGGCTGGAAAATCAGTTGAACTGACCCAGGCAATTCAGCTTTTAAGCTATTTAGAATCATTCCCGCACCAAGCAAACAGCTGGAATGCACATCGTGGCCGCATGCGTGCATTATTCCGGGATTCACCGAAGCATACACGCGTTCGCTTATCTCGGATATTGGAAGCGCGTCGATATCACCGCGAAGGGCGATTGTTTTTCCGGGAAGGGCTCCCTGAATTTCTGCCAAAATGCCCGTCTTTACCCAATCTTCAGAAAAAGGAATACCTGAAACATTGAGCTCATTTTTAAAAAAAGCACTTGTATTAAATTCTTCAAACGATAGCTCAGGATGCTGATGAATATGACGCCGCACAGATCTGATCTTTTCGAACAATTCGTCCGTTTTCCGGCGAATGCTATCTGCCCATTCCTGCATATTCATGCTTTCGAAAAGATAAGTTTAATTGCCATCAGCAAAATGAATACACCGAATATTCTTTTCATCAGTACCTCATCAACCTGAAGTGAGACCTTTGATCCAAGGTAAGCACCGACAATAAAAGTGAGCCCAATAATAATACTATACTGAAAATTGAGATTTCCGCTCTTGTAATAGTTGAACGCCGCCATAAATCCAACCGGCATCAGCAGCATTCCTATGCTAATACCTTGAGCCTGATGCTGGCTTAATGCAAGAAAATAGACCAGTGCAGGAACTATTATAATACCTCCGCCAATCCCAACCATTCCGCTTGCAAACCCTGCAACGAGACCGATTAAAAGCAATATTACCAGCATAGAAGTACTCATAGGTGGTTTCTTCATGAATTAAAAATCTGTACAGAGCGAAAGGTAAAATAAAAAGGGGAGACGACGGCCATCTTCAATTCCCCAGGCAACATCTGCCCGGACAAAATAACCGAGCAACCGGGTGCGTAAACCAAAGCCTGTTCCACCAACAATGGGTTCATGAAGGTTTTTTAGAATAATCGTTATCGGCCCATTTGTGATAACTTGTTTATTAAAAGTATTGTCTTCACTGTAAGGCGAATTTCCGGTAAAAGCAGTTCCAACATCGCCAAATGTTACCAGCTGCATTGAATTCAGGAAATCTGACTTAAGCGGATACTTAAAAAAGTACCGCAGAATATTCCATCTCAGTTCGGCATTCACAACACCAAAGCTGCTTCCATTACGGATGTTTTGGTAAAAGCCACGCATATTGGTTCCAACGGTCTGGAAAAGATAATTCTGGCTGTCATCCGGAGCTACCGAATAGTCAAACTTAGTAACGAACCAGTTATCAACGCCACCAAGATAAAACAACACTTTTCCAGGTCCAACCGATGTTGCCGCAGCAGCCCTTCCTGCAAAGATCAGTTCACGCGTAAGTCTTATGTAATGGCGGAAATCACCCCCAATAACAGTCGTAGAAGCCTTGCTATCAGAAA
>Ga0105044_10012510_pt1 | contig 11531 bp, 12 predicted proteins | sample MAT01_FD_78092 | JGI IMG/M metagenome (GOLD analysis project Ga0105044, IMG submission 78092) | Freshwater microbial communities from Lake Fryxell liftoff mats and glacier meltwater in Antarctica - MAT-01 | ecosystem: Environmental > Aquatic > Freshwater > Ice > Liftoff microbial mat | place...
ACAAGGTCTAGGAGTTCCTGCTGATCAGAAAAAGGCTAAAGAATGGTTTGAAATTTCAGCTAAAGAAGGAAATGAGTACGCAAAAATAGCCTCAACAAACCTCAGGTAATACTCAATTACAGCAATGATCTAATAAAAGGAATTAACATGTTAGAAATACACATCACGAATAAAGACGGAAGGGCTAACTTCGAAGGCTTTTCAAATTCTCCTGAAAAATTAAAAGGGATTAAAAAGCATCATCCCTTAACGGCAATTGTGAGAAATATTCTTAGCAAATTCCGTATTTGTTCGGGGACGTTTAAATTCGCAATCAATCCTAAAAAAACGATTAGATTAAATTGTACGAGTGCGGATCATTGGGTTAAAGCCCATGCTACAAAACCTCTTACAGCAAAATTGAGTCATCAAGAGCTTTCAAGCAAAATCTATTATCTAAATTGCATGAAAATGGCTCAAGCAGCTAAACCTGAGGGGCTGTTTCATTTTGCTTATTGCTACGAAAAAGGGATTGGAGTTGAAAAAAATCAAGAAATGGCTTTTACGTGGTTTTCTAAAGCAGCGATAGATTTCAATCACCTAAATGCCCAGATACAAACTGGCCTCTGTTATGCTAAAGGTGAAGGGGTGGAGAAAGACGATGTAAAGGCATTTGAATTATTTAAGATGGCTGCAGAACAGGGGGATGCTATGATGCAAAACCTGGTTGGGACACTTTATGAACAAGGCAGGGGTGTAGCTAAGAATGAGGCGATGGCTGTTGATTGGTTTATAAAAGCGGCTCAAAAGCAAGATGCGAATGCACAGTTTAAAATGGGTCAATACTATGCCCATGGCAAAGTGGTGGCAAAGGATATAAAATTAGCAATAGACTGGTACGAAAAAGCCATTGCTCAAAATAACGCAAATGCTTGTGTCGATTTAGGTATTTTTTACTTGTATGGAATAGGGGTTGAGAAAAATGCAAAACAAGCAATCAGGCTATTTAGAAAAGCTGAAACCCAGAAAAAACCTCTAGCTTTGTTCAACTTAGGAATTTGCTATCTTCTGGGAGTTGGGGTTCCGCAAAGGAAAAAGAAAGCGATAGAATATTTCAAAAAAAGTTGTTTAGAAAAAAATCTAATCAATTTATTAAACAAGAGCATGCCAGATTCTCATATTAAGAAATTTAACTTAGGAATGGTGTATGCACAAGGATTAGGAATTCCGGTTGATACAAGTAACGCGCGGATATGGTTTGAAAAAGCATCTTCAGAAGGAAATGAATACGCCAAAATAGCTATGGAAAATTTGGCGTAAAGACATCAAATATTCCTTAAAATCTTCTTTATTATTCTCAAAGAATCTTTTGGAATTTTTCTAGGACTTTAAAAAAAAACAAGTTTAAAATAATTCACAAGAGACTTTTAGTCAAAATATTCCTTAAATTTTTTTCCTGAAAATCACCGAGATATAGATTTTTCAAAAAAAAATATTGCCGGTATTAGTCCCTATTGTTAGGATGCAAAATTCGAATGAGCAAAACATTGTTTCCACATTTAAGGGGCTATAATGTCAGAATTTCTCGCGGTCTATGTGTATTTTGGATTAATTGCATTAGTGACTTTAGCTACTGTGAGCGTTTCAGCTCTCGTTCCTTCAAAAAAAACAAATGATGCTAAGTTTGCCCCGTATGAATCGGGTATTCAAACTCAAACAAACTTACTTCAAGAACGCTTTCCACTGCACCATTATTTGGTGGCCTTAATTTTCTTAGTGATTGATATCGAAGTTATATTTCTCTATCCATGGGCGGTTGTTGGTAAAGAAATTGGTCCTTTTGCCTTCTTTGAAATGATTTTCTTCCTCATCGTTTTGTTGGTGGGATTTGCTTACGTATGGCGTAAAGGAGGTTTGCAATGGGAGTAACTCCTAAAGAAAAAACCCCATTTCTTGTGGCGCCCCTGGACAAACTCATTAACTGGGCAAGGGAAAGTTCTTTGTGGCCAGCCCAATTTGGCTTAGCTTGTTGCGCCATTGAAATGATGTCTACAGCCGCAAGTCGATATGACATCTCGCGGTTTGGAGCTGAAGTTTTTCGAGCCTCACCCCGGCAAAGCGATGTCATGATTGTGGCGGGGAGAGTCAGTCAAAAAATGGCTCCTGTTTTGAAAACAATCTACGAACAAATGTTAGAGCCTAAATGGGTGATTGCCATGGGAGATTGTTCTTCTAGCGGCGGCATTTACAATAATTATGCCATTATCCAAGGTGTTGACAAAATTGTCCCCGTGGATGTTTACGTCGCAGGGTGCCCACCACGTCCAGAAGCTCTTTTAGATGGCTTGATTTTCTTACAGAAAAAAATTAGAACCGAAAGTCCTTTTGCCAAAATGAAAGCGGATAAAGGCTTTGAGCAAGGCCAAAGACAAGATCAAGATAATCAAGACGAAGAGGAGGCTCCTGATGAAAACAATTGAAGCAGTCCAGAAATTAAAAAATTTATATAAAGATGTTGTTTTTAAAGAAGTTAATTTTCTTGGTGAAACAACTCTTGAGATTCATAAAAACATCTTAAAAGAAGTGCTTGCATTTCTAAAACATGCTCCAGAGCCAGGATTTGAAGTTCTAATGGATTTAACAGGTGTGGATTATCTCGAACCTACAGAACACACCAAAATCGTTTATTGGCTGCATAATCCGGTAAATTTTGAAAGGATCAGAATTATTGTTTTTACAGAAAGAGATGAGACCGTTCCCTCTGTCACAGATCTTTGGGAAGGAGCAGATTGGTACGAACGAGAACTTTTTGATTTATTTGGAGTCAGATTTGAAGGACATCCAGATCTTAAACGCCTTTTGATGCCAGATGATTGGAAAGGGCATCCACTTCGTAAAGATTATGCGTTAACTGAAGAACCTGTAGAGTTTAAACACGGCGTAAAGCCCAAGATACCATCGGAAATTATTCCAAATGTCAGAACTAATTTCAAAAAAGCCTAATACTGCCCATTTGACGGGTGATGTTATGGAGCTCAATTTGGGCCCGCAGCATCCTTCTACCCATGGTGTTTTGCGTATTAAACTGCGTCTGGATGGTGAAGTCGTGCTCTCTGCTGAACCCATTATAGGATACCTGCATACTGGTGTCGAAAAAGAGTGCGAGACACGTACATACCATCAAGTTTTTACACTGGTTGACCGACTCGATTATCTATCAGGCCCTGCCGAAGAAGAAGCTTTTGCAGGAGCTGTTGAGAAACTCATGCAAATTGAAGTGCCGGAACGTGCGCAAATTATTCGCGTCCTCCTCTTGGAATTATCCCGTATAGCCAGCCACTTAATTTGGGTGGGTACAAGTGCTCTAGAGCTTAACATGTCTTCAATCTACATGTATTGCTTTTCAGAAAGAGAAAAAATTCTCGATCTTTTCGAAGAAATGTCGGGTGCAAGGATGTTCCCTTCATGCTGGCGCATTGGAGGATTAGCTTATGATCTTAATGAAGACTTCGAAGCGCATGTCCGCAAGTTTCTAAAAGATTTCCCTGCAACTTGGCGCGATCTGAACCAATTGCTTACCGATAATTATGTGTGGTGCGAAAGATTGCAAGGAATTGGGATTATCGACCAAGAGCTTTGCAAGCAATACATGTGCACCGGCCCAGTCATTCGTGGTGCAGGAGTCCCTTACGACATCAGAAAAGTTTATCCATATCTGGGATACCAAAATTACGAATTTGATATTCCAGCCTATCCAGAAGGAGATGCCTACGCACGATATTTAGTGCGTTTGCATGAAATGAATGAAAGCGCTTCCATTATTGAACAAGCTTTAGCCAAGTTGAAACCCGGACCTGTCATTACGCATGATCGTAAAGTGGCTCTACCTCCTCGATGGGAGCTTGCACGGAGCATGGAAGCAGTCATTCATCAATTTAAACTTGTCAGCGAAGGGATCCATCCACCAACCGGCGAGCTTTACAATTGTGTGGAATCGGCAAGAGGTGAATTAGGTCATTATTTAGTGAGCCATGGGGGAAATCGCCCTTATCGATTAAGGGTGCGCTCACCCTCATTTCCTCACGTAGAAGTTCTAAAAAAAGTGATTACCGGACATATTTTGTCTGATGTAGTGGTTGTGATTGCAAGTGTGGACCCTATACTGGGAGATGTAGACCGCTAATGCTTACTGAAAAAACTGTTCAGGCTATTTTGGATTTACAAAAACGCTATCCGGTTAAGCGTTCAGCATTGATTCCTGCATTGCATCTTGCCCAAGCTGAAATTGGATATTTGCCTCTCGAAATTCAAAAGCAAGTGGCTGTATTGTTCGAAATCGACCCAAATGAAGTCAATGCCGTGGTCACATTCTATGACATGTTTTTTGATAAACCAATTGGCAAGCATCTTCTACACGTATGCAAAAATGTTTCGTGCATGTTGAGAGGCAGCGATACCTTAATCGACAAACTCTGCGAAAAATTACAGGTGCATTCACATGGAACCTCTGCAGATGGAGAATTTACCGTGATTGCTTCAGAATGTTTAGGAGCATGTGATCGTGCTCCCATGATGTTAGTCGACGATAAAGTTGTCGGGCCGGTGGAAGAAGATATGCTAGATCACATTTTAGATGAGGCCAAAAAAAATCCCGGGCATCCTGCGCCAGTCGAAAAAGTGGAGTGCACAAATGGATGAAATGCGCGTCCTAATGGCCTTTACGGATAATCCAAAACAAAAAGAAATCGAATCATACGAAAGTAATGGCGGCTATCAAGCCATCCGTCAAGCCATTCCAAAAATTACACCAGAACAAGTCATTGAAATGGTTAAGCAGTCTGAGCTGCGTGGAAGAGGTGGCGCTGGTTTTTTAACTGGATCTAAGTGGGGATTTGTTCCCAAAAATGTAGCCGGACCAAAGTATGTTGTATGCAATTGCGACGAAAGCGAGCCCGGGACCTTTAAGGATCGACTATTAATTGAAAAAGATCCCCATCAACTCATTGAAGGCATTATTTTAGCCAGCTATGCCATACAGGCTAAACAGTCATATATTTTTTGCCGTGGTGAATACTACGAAGGAAATGCGATTTTACGTAAAGCCGTTAGCGAAGCTCGAGCCAAAGGCTATCTTGGGCAAAAACTTTTTGGATCAGATTTCTCGCTAGAGATTATCGTACACCCTGGAGCTGGAGCTTATATAGCCGGAGAAGAAACCGCTTTATTAAACTCTCTTGAAGGATATCGTGCCACTCCCCGATTAAAACCCCCTTTTCCTGCTGTAGCAGGCTTATATCAAAAACCCACTGTCGTCAACAATGTCGAGACGCTTTGCAATGTGGTCCATATCGTAAAAAATGGCGTTGAATGGTTTAAAGGTATTGGAAAACCTAAAAATACGGGTACTAAAATCTTTCAGATCAGCGGTCAAGTGCAAAAACCTGGTTGTTACGAGTTTCCATTGGGTGTGAGTTTACGCAGAGTTTTAGAAGCTGCCGGTGGGATGCTTCCTGGACGTAAGTTCAAAGCTTGTTATCCAGGAGGATCTTCCTGTGCTTTGTTAAATGAACGTGATTTAGATATTTCCATGGATTTTGAAACCCTTGAAGCGCGCCATACTGCCCTGGGAACAGCCTCAATTATTGTCATGGACGACACCGCAGATATGGTTAAAGTGGCAACGCGTTTAATGCAGTTTTATCAAAATGAATCGTGCGGCAAATGCACCCCTTGCCGAGAAGGTACACGTTGGATGGTGCAAGTCCTAACTCGCATTGAAAATGGTGGTGGAACATTCTCTGATTTGAAATTGATCGAACAAGTCTGCGAAGAAATGGCTGCCAATTCCTTTTGTCCACTAGCTGCAGGAGCTGCCCCTCCTATTGTGAGTGCCATCCAAGAATTTAAAAGTGAGTTTGAAGCTTACATTAAACGGAATCCAAAAGCGGATCAACATCCTGAAATGCACGTATCATACCCCTACTTATAAAAAATGACAGAACAGACAACGACAACTACAGCAGTCATTAACCTTACGATTGATGGCAAACAAATCTCGGTACCGAAAGGCACAACCGTTTATGCGGCCACCCAAAAACTTGGCATCAACATTCCCATTTTTTGTTATCACGATCGTATGCCCCCTTTTGGGGCTTGCCGCGTCTGTTTAGTAGAAGTTGAAAAAAGTCACAAGTTGCAAACTTCATGCACACTTGAAGCCGCAGAAGGCATGGTAGTCCATACTCAAAGTCATAATGCAGTAGAAGGGCGCAAAGGAATTTTAGAATTTTTACTCATTAACCATCCCTTGGATTGCCCGATATGCGATCGGGGTGGAGAGTGTCCTTTGCAGGATCAAGCTCTATATTTTGGACCCGGTGAAAGCCGTTTTTTTGAAGAAAAAAGACGTTTCAAAAAGCCGCTGCCCCTTGGGCCTGTTTTATTGCTCGACCGAGAGCGTTGTATTGTTTGTGCCCGTTGTACAAGGTTTGGTGATGAAATTGCCGGTGATCATGCGCTGGAATTTATCGAAAGAGGGTATCGCACTGAAGTAGGCACGCCGCATGGCGGGCCAGCCGAATCGAAGTTTATCGGAAATACCATCATGATTTGCCCCGTTGGAGCTCTAACGAGTCAAGTTTATCGTTTTAGAGCCCGTCCATGGGATAACGATTCTACTCAAAGTACCTGCACCTTGTGCCCTGTGGGATGCAGCATGATCCTTGATTCGCGCGACGGCGAAATTATGCGCACTCGTTCACAGGAAAATCCAGCCGTCAATGATATCTGGATGTGCGATAAAGGATGGTTTGGTTATGAATTTACATCTGATCCTGAGCGTTTACAACATCCTATGATTCGACGTGATGGCAAGCTTGAGCAAGCTAGCTGGGACGAAGCGATTGCCTTGATTGCCAGCGAAATCACGGCAGCAAAGCCCAGTGGCAAGTTGGCGGGGTTCGGCGGAAATCCTTTGACAGTTGAAGAGAATTTTCTCTTTCAAAAGTTTATGCGAGAAATCGCAGGTGTTAATCACGTGGATCATCGAATCGGCATGCCAATCCTTGATTTAGCTGACGAAGGGATCATGCCAGGCATGGAGATCGCCATAGGGGATTGCGAACAACTAAACTATGTTTTTCTACTTGGCATTGATTTAACAGAAGAATTTCCGGTGATTTGGCTGCGTTTAAAGCAAGCAATTAATCGCGGGGCAAAAGTCATTTTTATTGGACATTTTGCGCCGGAAATTAAGCATTATATGTCCGAGACGATTTTGCATCGTCCTGGTCTAGAATTGCAAATGATTGAAACACATCTTTCCAACATGCAGGCTTACCAAGGAAAGGGAGCTTTGTTTGTGGGGCGTCAATACTTAGCTAATCCGCAACGCAAAACAATTTTAGCCAAGCTGCTTCAAATCTCTAAAGCTCAGCCAAACTTATCTCTAAACATTTTAGAAGGACGCAATAATAGCATTGGAGCCACTGTTGCCGGGATGCGTCCCGATTTAGGTCCGTTGGGTAAAAAATTGCCGCATCCTGGTTTAAATGCTCTTCAAATCCTTGAAGAAAGTTCAAAAAATGGTTGGGAAGTCCTTTATGTAGCTGGGGCAGATCCAGCTAAACGTTTCCCATCTAAGCTTTGGGCGGAAGCACGGGCTAAACTCAAATTCTTGGTGGTACAAGATCTTTTTCTAACTAAAACAGCGCTACAGGCTGATGTGGTACTTCCTACCCTTTCGTACGTAGAAAAAGGAGGCAGCTTCATCAATATTGAAGGGCGAGTCCAAACCTTGATGCCTGGTAAAGAGATTCCTGAGGCTATTTATAGTGACGCAGGAATATTTCTCAAAATTGCAGAAAACTTACAGACCAAGCTTGAGATTGATCCTGTCTTTAGTACCGTTTTAAAAACAGATAAACTCTCTTTGACTCGTCCTGAGGCGATTGATGCCAGCAGCAATCATCAAAATGGTGCTCAAGAAGGGGTTTTACTAGGAACTTATGCTTTTGCACTTTTTGATCAGGGAGTCCGCATTAAGCATAATCCGCATGTGGCTAAACTAATCAAGGAAACAGGGGTAATTTTACATCCCGATGAAGGCAAAAAGCGCGGGTTACAGGATGGCGAATCTGTACGTTTGAGCGCGCTAGGAAATTCGATCACAGTGACTATTAAATTAGATGATAAAGTTTCTAAAGGAACTGCAGTTCTTCCACTATGGTTTGAGCAGGTGCCAGTCCGTGAATTAGGCACCAATCTGATGAACGGTTTTGTTGTAGATATCACGAGTTTATAAGGACAAAAATGTTAGCGGATATCATTGAAGTATTGATAAAAGGCATTGTGCTCGTGTTGATTTTAATGGGCGCTGCTGCCTACATGACTTTTGCAGAACGTGTCATAATGGCAAGAATGCAATTGAGGCTAGGTCCTAATCGGGTGGGTCCATTAGGACTGCTGCAGCCTATTGCAGATGGAATCAAACTTCTGACCAAAGAAAGTTTTCAACCGGCCGGCGTCGATATTTTTACCTACTGGTTGGCCCCTTGCATTTCTCTATTTACCGCTTTATTCGCCTTTGTGTTAATCCCCATTGGAGGAACAGTTGAACTATGGGGGCGGCCGATTCGATTGCAAATTGCCAATGTGGATTCGGGCATTGTATTCCTACTTGCTTTTTCTTCATTAGCGGTCTATGGGGTTGTCTTATCTGGATGGGCTTCTAACAACCGCTACTCATTGCTCGGTGGCTTGCGCGGTACAGCTCAATTGATCAGTTATGAAATTCCGATGGGGCTTTCCCTTTTAACGATTGCGCTAGCAGCAGGAACGTTGAATCTTGAAAAAATTGTCGATGCTCAAAAAGCTTCATGGTTCGTATGGAGCAATCCAGTGAGTTTCATCATTTATGTGATTACAGCCTTCGCAGAAACAAATCGCGCGCCTTTCGACCTTCCCGAAGCAGAGCAGGAATTGACAGCGGGCTACCATACAGAGTATGGAGGCATGAAATTTGCCATGTTTTTCATTGCAGAGTATGTCAACATTTTAGCTGTTTCCGCAATCGCAACCACTCTATTTCTTGGAGGATGGCATGGCCCTGGCAATATCCCTGTGGTTTGGTTTCTTTTAAAAATTGCGTTATTCGTTTTTTTCTTTATCTGGGTCAGAGCGACTTTAGCGCGCTTTCGTTACGATCAGTTGATGAGTTTTGGCTGGAAAGTTTTAACCCCAATTGCAACACTAAATTTAATTTTAACTGCCTACTTTATTTTGGTTTGAAATGAAAACGATTAAACAAGTTTTTGCATACCTTAAAGGGTTATGGATCGTCTTAAAGTATAGTTTTAAGCGTCCGATTACGATTCGCTATCCAGAAGAGAAACGAATACTTCCTCAACGCTCACGGGGACGTCACTACTTGACTAAGTGGGAGGATGGCGCGGAAAGATGTGTGGGATGTGAATTGTGCGCCATCGTTTGCCCTTCGCAAGCTATCTATGTAAAACCAGCTGAAAACACACCAGAAGAGATGCATTCTCATGGCGAGCGTTATGCCGCTGATTTCCAAATCAACATGCTGCGCTGCATTTTTTGCGGCTATTGCGAAGAAGCTTGTCCTACAGGAGCGATTGTACTCGGCAATGATTTCAATTTAGTCAGCGATAATCGACAATCCCTGATTTATACCAAAGATATGCTGACAGAAAAAACTCCAGGTGATTCTGGACGTGATCCAAAGAGGGAGATTTAATCTAAATGGCACTCACTGGCAATCCTGTTCAATGGATTTTAGGATTTATGCTGCTGGCTTCTTCACTAGGAGTCATTTTAGCATCTAAACCCGTTTATGCTTCCCTTTCTTTTTTGCTGACGCTGCTTTCACTAGCAGCATTATATCTCGAATTATCAGCCGGTTTTATTGCTGTCATGCAAATTCTGGTCTATGCTGGAGCCATCTTAGTCATTTTTATGTTTGTCGTCGTTCTATTTCAAGATGCTTATATGGAAATTGCCAAGCAGCAAGCCAAAAGTGCGCCGCTATTGATCAAAGCAGCTGCAGGGAGTTTGGTGTTGGCATTGCTCTATTTGACCAGTAAAATTTATGGCACACATTCTGTTAAAACCTTACCTGCAGATTTCGGGACGGTTGAAAGTTTGGGCAAGGCCCTTTATCTGGACTTTTTTTTTCCATTTGAAGCAATTGTTATCATTTTTTTAATCGCACTTGTAGGGGTCCTGTACATTGGTAGGAAGGAGAATTAATATGGATATCTCGCTCATGATTTTTATTAGCATGGCCATGTTCACCATCGGGATAATTGGCGTTTTAGCCGTACGCAATACTTTAATTTTCTTTTTAGCCATTGAAATGATGCTGAATGCCGGGAATTTACTTTTCGTGACCTTTGCAAATAAATGGGGAGATGTCACAGGCCTAGTATGGGTATTTTTTGTTCTGGTAGTAGCTGCTGCAGAAGCAGCTGTGGGGATTGCCTTAGTCATCAATCTCTTCAGGGCTAAGCAAAGCGTGGACATCGATCAATATAACTTGTTGAAAGGATAAAACAATGCCATATGCGACTTGCTTTGGGTTATTTCTTCCGCTGCTTGGGTTCCTTCTGCTCGTACTATTGTCCAAAAAAATCAGCCGTCGTTGGGCAGGCCTCGTCGGCTGTGCAGCGGTTCTCGGATCATTTTTGTGCTTTATAAGCATGCTCGAAATCTATACATACAAAAATTTAACTCCTCTTTCTGTCACGCTTTACAAGTGGATTCCTATTCATGGGCTCGATACAGATTTTAATCTAGTCATTGATCCACTTTCTCTTTTGATGACGTTAATCATTACTGGTATCGGCTTTTTGATTCACGTCTATTCAATTGGCTACATGGATCACGAGGAAGACTACGCGCGTTATTTTGCCTGTTTAAACTTTTTTGTGTTTGCCATGCTGTTATTGGTTTTGGCCGGAAATTTATTGCTGCTCTTTGTCGGTTGGGAAGGCGTCGGACTGGCTTCTTATCTATTAATTGGATTTTGGTATGAACGACCTGCAGCAGCTCAAGCCGCTATCAAAGCCTTTGTAGTGAATCGGATTGGGGATCTGGGGCTATTACTGGGTATTATCCTGACCTTCTACACGTTTGGCACAAGCGATATGATGCAAATCTCGCAGCGAGCCGGACAAGAATTCCCGGCTGGGACGACAATCATTAGCCTGATTGCTTTATTATACTTGATTGGGGCTGTAGGAAAATCAGCTCAGCTTCCTTTGCATGTATGGTTGCCTGATGCGATGGAAGGACCCACACCAGTCTCCGCTTTGATTCATGCCGCCACAATGGTCACCGCAGGCGTCTATTTAATTGTGCGCATGCATAAACTTTTTATTCTGGCACCGGCAGTATTGAATGTGATTGGTATTGTAGGAGCTGCCACAGCCTTATTTGCTGCCTTATGCGCATTAGGACAAATGGACTTAAAACGCGTGCTCGCCTATTCCACCATAAGCCAATTAGGTTATATGTTCTTGGCATGTGGT
>Ga0105044_10012511_pt1 | contig 11531 bp, 9 predicted proteins | sample MAT01_FD_78092 | JGI IMG/M metagenome (GOLD analysis project Ga0105044, IMG submission 78092) | Freshwater microbial communities from Lake Fryxell liftoff mats and glacier meltwater in Antarctica - MAT-01 | ecosystem: Environmental > Aquatic > Freshwater > Ice > Liftoff microbial mat | place...
CAGTTTCCCTCTTTGTCTTCGTATCCTTCGATGGCGTTTCGGGCGCGTTGGTACTCGTCATCTTCTTTCTTGAACAGATTCAACGAGGCGCAGCCCGTTTGGAGCGAGAACGAAGTCAAAAGGCAAATGCAACCGAAACGATAGAGAGCAGACGACGACATGCCTAGAGTAGCGAGGCGTCGGAGCGTTTGCTGGGGCTGATCCATGCCATATACCTCTATTGGGTGCTGTGGGTGGTTATGCAGGTTGCCCATCATGGTCAACGCTTCAGTTCCTCTAAAAAATCCGTCAGCCGCAATCGCCGGTCGGCGAGATTTGCCATGAAACGTTCCATCACGAATCGGAGTTCTCCTCGCAATTCACCGGGAATCGGAATGAGCTCACCGACCCATTCTTGGGATGCATAGGCAATCAACATTTCAAGGGTCAGCGTTCGAACGCGAATTACGAACTGTTGGCCAGCAACACAATCTGCGCAAAGAACACCCCCAGCCGCGATGCCAAGCAACGTTCCAGGACCATTCCTTTCGGACTGTACAGGATCCCCGCAACTGGCGCATAGATGAAAAGTCGGTAAATGTCCCAACAGACGCAACATCTGCATTTCCATTCGCAAAACCACCTCGGCAGGACTGTGACCATCGTCCAAGTCGGTCAGGGTTCGATCGCTGAGCTCAAAAAGCTCGCGAGCTCTTTGGTTATCCTCGGTTAACGACAGCAGCAATTCGGCCACGTAGTAACCGCAATAGAGAGGGAGAAGGGCGGATTGTCCCGAGCGAAATCGGCGCATCAGTTTGGATTCGGTAAGCAAATCGAGCGCATCGGTGTTTTTTTGGATGAACACCACATACGATTTAGCGAGCAAATCGACCGAGGACTCAAATGGACTACGCAAACGGCGAGCCCCCCTTGCGATCGCGGATACCTTTCCAAATTCGCGGGTAAAAAGAGTCACGACCAAGCTGGTTTCGCTCCAGGGTATGGCTCGGAGCACGATGGCTTCACTCTTCTCCAGCGACATCAATTCTCCGTTCTTCCCGTTACAAAATCTCTCGCTTGCGATCCACGTAGTCCCACAATACGAAACGGTCGAGATCGTTTCCGGCGGTAAAGAAGACTCTGCCTTTCGTCTGTTCCGCTAAGCGATAGGCAAAACGAATATCTTCTTCCGATTGGGACCAGCTGGGAACGAGGAACAGATTGATAACGATTCCTTCTTTTGCGCAGGCCATGGCTTCGCGCATGGTTTCCTGTTCCGTTCGAGGGTCGGGTGGATACAGCAGATACAACGTTTCTCCTTCGAAGTGAGCAGTTGGCAGACCGTCGGTAATGAGCACGATCTGTTTGTTGATCGAGTCGGCGGTCGCTAGATTGCGCCTAGCGAGTCTCAATGCATGTTGGATGTTCGTGAAGTGGGGCGGGATATCATGTTCGCTAGTTTTTTCATCGCTCATGTCGGCTTTGAGCCGAACGATTGGATTGTGGATCGTAACCGGCTTAGGCATGATGTCGATAATCTCACCGGGGCGACGCAGTTTGGCAAAGGTGTACATTTCGATGAATCGCAAAAAGTCACCGGGGTATTCGGAGGAGATCAGCCCTTGCAATGCGAGCCCCATCCGTTTGACGTTCATGTATTGGCCGTCGTAGCGCATCGAGCCGCTCATGTCCATGACAACCACGGTGGCGCATTTCGGGCTGTTTTTTGTCTTGTGAATTTCTAAGTCGTCGGATCTCAATCGCACCGGCCTTTCCTCGGGACGCTTGAGCATGGCATTGATGACGGACTGAGTGGTATCGAGATTGGCGATCGAATCTCCGAACTCATATTGCTTGGTCGAGGGCAGTTCGACACTGCCTTCCCCGATGATACGACCCGAATGGCGACCTGAGCGCGAAGCCTGTAGGTGGGAGAAGATCCTATCTAGCAATCGGCTTTGGAAGATCTTGTGAGCTTTGGGCGTTAGTTGGAACGCACCCTTTTCGTCTCGCTCAAGGCCTTGGCGTTCGGCCATTTCACGGACGTAGTTATTGATTTGCTGTTTGAGTTCCTCAAGTTGATTTAGATCCGTTGGCGGCGCAAACTCAGCCAAAGCCTCCATGTCGATCAAACCGATTTGGGCTGTCTTGGCCGCTTCCTTAAGCTGTTCCAAAAGTTCATCGATCTTCTCCAATTCCTTTTTGATCTCGATCGCTTGCGGGATGTCCATCTTTTGATGCCCCGTAAACTTGTACTTGCTAATGAGTTCGTCGATTTGGTACTTGTCGCCGAGGGACTCCATCACGTGCAAGACTTGGGCGGCGAAATCGGGAGACTCGCGATCGGAGCGATACCAGACTTGTTCCAGCAGATAGATTTGTTTGGAGTGGACGGCTTTGTGGAAGTCGCCTTTGAGTTTGGCTGGGGGATTAGCACGTTTCGAAAGCTTCTCGAATCGATCGTCTGCCTTTTTATCGAGGCCATCGGTTTGGTAGGTTTCGAGAATTTTCTTTTTGCGATTTTCCAGCATGGCCGTCAGCATGTCGATACTGGGGCCGAGCCCGCTGATTTGGCTGGGATCGATCTTGATCGCTCGGGCCAATTCCTCTTCGGTCAATTCGCGATATTTTCCATAGGCTAGGGCGTGTTCGAAAGCGCCCGAGACCAAATCGGGTGCCTCGGCCGTCGGGCTTGGGAATTCGGTCGGATTGTATTTTTGGTAGGTGTGAATCACGCCACCTATGGGCATCTGGCGCTGTGGCGTTGTCATGTTGGACCTGATGATTGAAGCTAAGGAATAGGGGAATCAATCCATTGTATCCGGAAGGGAATGGTGGGATTGTTCAAGCCACACTTCGCCTGGCTTGGTGTGTTGTTGGGCTGCTAGTAGTTCAATGTTTTCGCGTTGATGGAGAATGAGACGTGTCATTTGGTCGCGAGTGTCATTGACCAGCCCCAAAAACCCGTTAATCATCCCGACACCTTCCAATTTTCCAGCTGCAAATCGGGTAACCGCTTCTGCCTTGAGTTCCGCCAATTCTCGCTGCAGGCGTATCAGGGATGCCAGATCCAACTGAGCCGCCAGTTCGATGCGCATCGATTCTCGTTCGATCGCAATTACCCGCTCCATATACCTAGCCAGACTGGACTCGCGCCGTTTTCGATTCGACCCGATGTACCACTGCACTAAGAAGAAAGTGCCCCCAGCGACTGTGGCTGCGATCGCTAGCACTTTCTCTAAATAGTCGATGGCATCGCCGGCGATAATGGGTTTGTTTCGCTGCCGGAACGATTCTGCACCGACATGCATCGGATACTCCGAGGGTAGATCGAGCAGGCTAGCATCGAGAGCGGGCCTGGCTACCTTGACCAAGTTCGATCGAAACAAAAAGTCGAGCAGCTGCTTTACACTTTCCCCTGGAACATCCTTGTTTGCAACTAATAGCAATCGTGTTCCCAAGGTCGTCAAGGTGGTGGAGGGTTCGTTTCGATTCAACGAATAGGTGAAGGGGGGAATAGAAGTCGTAAAGACGTGCTGCTTGTCGATTGCTCCCAACGGGACAGATTTCCCAAGTTCCGAAGTAGCTTCGATTGCAAATGCGTCTCCAAACGCCAATGGGATCAGCCGAAAACCATGCTTTTCCACGAGAGCGTCTGCGATGGGCGAAGGGAGGGTCGAAACCGTAAAGACAGCCTCGGGTAAATCCTGCAATTGGGCATCGATCAGATCCGAGTAGGCTTGCGAGTTCGTCACGTAACCGGATGCGTCCTCGGAAGTACTTGGCGAAAGACCGGCGAAGTGGAGTACTTCATGGGCGAGCACGGCTGTCCCACTTCCCTTGGCCCCGAGATTGATTTTGTGCCCTGCCAGCTTTGACAGTCCGCCCTCGAGCACGGTTGCGTAGAGTTCCGGCCTGACCAAGAGGTGCAGAGGCTCGATATGCAATGGCGAAATTTGTCGAACGGGTGAGTTGGCACTCGTTGCAATGCCACCTTGAACCATCGCGATGTCGAACTCTCCAGCCTCCAGTTTCTCAAGTGCAACTTCAGAACCTTCGGTGGCTGACAAGTCGATTCGGATTCCTTGGGCTTCCGCCTCGCGAGCAAACGCCTGTGCGAGGCGATGTCTCAGTCCAGTCGCGTCCCCCGCAGTCATTCTCAATGTTCTCGCTAACGGCCGGCGAGCGTTGCGATTCCAAAAGAAAAGTCCAACCACGAGGACACAGGCTGCCAGTGTTAGAAGCAGAAGGTCTTTTTGGTATCGTCGCATGCAGGAACCCTTCGGTCTGGAAGGAACTAGCCGAAGGCGTATCGGAATAGAAGGAACAGAGTCCCAGACATCGTAAGACAAACAGGGAGAGTTAGCACCCAAGCCAGAAAAATCTTGGTAATTGTGCCTCGATCTAGATTTTCGGTACCACCCGACGAGTACATAGCGCCCGCGATTCCAGAGGACAAAACGTGAGTGGTACTCACCGGAAGCCCGAGGTAGGTCGATGCGGCGATGGTGCTGGCAGCCACGATCTCAGCCGACGCTCCTTGAGCATAAGTTAAATGCGTTTTTCCAATCTTCTCTCCGATGGTGACGACGATCCGTTTCCAACCTATCATCGTCCCAAGTCCGAGGGACAGGGCGATCAAAACAACGACCCAAAAAGGGGCGTAGTCCGTAAGTCGTTTCATTTTATCCATGCTATCGGAAATCCGTTTGACCTCACTGGATTCAGCCGATTTCCTAGTACCCTTGACGCTCTTCATCGTGTTTTGGAGCAACAGGATGTTTTTTCGAATGAGAAAGCTATTTTCACCCAAGGTTCCGGAATCGGGTAGTTGGGCGGCTAGGCTTGTCAGTTGGGCGATGGGTATTGCCAGCTTTTCCAAATCTTTCTGCACGATAGGGTCTTGAACTGTCATTTGTGCGTCGTCCAATTGTGTTTGGACCTTTGCGATTGTACTCGCCACTTCTTGGCCTGAAATAGAATCGTCCAACGCGAACTTCGCAGGGATGATCCCGATCAAAATCAACATCATCAGGCCGATCCCTTTTTGCCCATCATTGGAACCGTGAGAAAAAGAGACTAGACCGCATGTTGCGACCAGGATCCCGCGAATCCACCAAGGTGGCGGAGCATCTCCATCCGGCGATACAAACAATTCCTTTTTGTGTGAAAAAAACGTGGCCAGCAGACTTACCAAGGTCATCGCCAAGACGAAGCCAAACAGAGGCGAGATCAGCAGGGACAATCCGACCTCACCTGCTTTTTGCCAATTGACGGCAGCTTCACCAGACCCTGGCAACAAACTGTATGCGATCCCTACGCCGATGATCGAGCCGACCAGAGTATGCGAACTGGACGACGGGATTGCGAGCAACCACGTGCCGAGATTCCATGCTATAGCAGTTATGAGGATGGCCGCCACCATACTCAAACTGTGGAAGATGTTTTGATCCACCAACGTCTCGACCGGAAGCATGTTGATGATTCCCATCGCCACGGCCGTTCCTCCGACAAAGACCCCCACTCCATTGAGAACACCCGACAGCAGCACCGCCCTCCACGGCTTGAGTGAGTTCGTATAAATGACTGTCGCGACGGCGTTGGCCGTATCGTGAAAGCCATTGATAAACTCGAAAGCGCAAACGCATAAAAGACACAGAAACAATAAGATCGAGAGTCCGGGATCGAGTCCAAACACGATTTTCTTTCTTTGAAAACCAATCGGCAATGCGGTCAAACACCTTCAAATCGCATTGTGATACCAGTCTTGGCGGATAAACTCTACGCCTGCGGGCGCTGTAGATGTTAAGATTCGAAGAAGAAGGCATCCATCCGTTGCGGGTAATCGCTAGATCGCTAAACGCAGGGGAACAAGCCAGCCGTGCCAAATGCATCGAAACTCTCGTTGGACAAACGTCCCTGGATGTTGGCTGCCTCGACTCCAGGTTTCCATTGGAATAGATTGGATCGCGTCCAAGCGTAGCGGAGTGGTCCGTGCGTGCTCAAAACCCATGCAACGCATCGAACCCAACCTTTCTTTCGAGTCCTTTCGATTTTTTGGAAAGGGCATTCAAGTAGGTAAAGCGGGGGGACGATTTCCAATAAGGATTCCCTGCGGAGTCTTTTTTTTAGCGCACATGGACGTGTTCGGTCATCACTCCACCGGGGTCCTGCTTCACTGCCGGACGATGCACATACCATGCTCTCCAACTTCATTCAGAAGCCGATAGGTATCGCGACTATTTTAGGCGCGGCGGTAGGCGGCCCTTATGCTGCCTTTGAAACCGATATCGGAACGCAGATCCGGCGCAGCTTAGTCGGGCAAGCGTCCCACATGGTGGCGAGCAATTCCAACGTTGCAGCCTCCGGTACGAACACCGATCCAGTCGCTCTTATGGCGGCCAACGGAACCCAAGCAATCGATTGGAATGGGGGGAGTGTCGCACCTTACCAACCCGCTTACCAGAATCCTGGAAGCTTACCAAGCGGCCAAATCATCCCAACCGTGTATGGGCCTGCGACCTACGGGCCGGTAACGGTTGGACCTGCAACCAACCACCCGATTCCCATGCCAAGCCCTACGCTGGAAACCAGGGTTGGTCCTTCGGCAACGATACCGGGCACTACCCACCAGCTGTGGGATTACACCGTCGGAACTCCCACATTGAACCAGATACAACAACAGCCTGGTGCCAGTCTCGGGGGTGGGAATGTAACGGATTTGCGAGAAGTTTTGCGGTTCGACATCGTGCCTGGCTGGTTGCCACAGCGATTTGCTCGAGTGACCACGGTTACCTCCAATGTCCAGATGGATGGCATTCGCGTACCTTTGATTACCGGGACTCAGTCCCGCGACATCGCCGGGACTTTAACCTACTTCTTTGATGCAAGCCAATCTCTCAAACGTATCAACTTGCATGGACTGACGGGTGACCCGACACAGTTAGCGAACTTGATGGTCCAGTACTACCAACTCCAACCCGAACAGAGCTTGGGTGGCCGGCTCTTTACCTCGCGATGGAACAACCGCATTACCAGTGTGATGCATGTTGCACCTGCACCTATCATTTATGCGGGCGCAGACCACTCGAAGTACATCTTGTTCCTTGAGTTGAATCAACCGTCCAATCAATATGGATTGAGCGACGAAGCCAGTGAAATCCTGCGAACCTCACAGGCTCTTCAGCGTTGGTAGGCCCCACGCGAAAGGGTCCTGTTCATCGATAATGATCTTGGAGTCAGCATTGACGAACGCCCGGCCTGTGATCGAGGGGACGATGCGATCGCGGGCTGGTTCTATCCATCGGTAGCTCCCAACGAACCGACTTCCGATAATGCTCTCTTGAACCCAGCTCTGACCTGGTTCGAGCTTTCCCGAGGCAGCCAAGCAGGCGAGTTTCGCACTGGTCCCGGTGCCGCATGGAGAGCGGTCGTACATGCCGCCCGGACACAATACGAAACTCCTAGAATCTGCACCCGGCGTTCTGGCGGGTCCAAAGATCTCCACATGATCCACCATTGGGAATCGTATTTGACAGAGCTTCAGAATGCGAGATGCGATCATGAGCAGTTCGGAGATCGGCTGATCGAGCAATTCTGGCATTGGGGACTGAACTAGGCAAAACCAGTTTCCGCCGTAAGCGATGTCAGCCAAAAAATATCCGACGTCGTCGAGGTGGATGGGAAACTCGGTTTGAGTCCGGTAGCTTGGCACACTTTCCAAGGTGACGGAGCAGTCCTCCAAAAGGGTCGCACCGACAACCCCAGCCACGGTCTCGAATCGATGGGTGCCCGGAGAAAGTTTGCCCAAGAACAGAAGAGTTGCAACCACTCCGATGGTCCCATGACCGCACATTCCGAGGTAGCCAACGTTGTTAAAAAAGATGATTCCGGCGAGATGAGCTGGGTCGCGGGCTGGGACCAAACAGGCTCCCACCATCACCTCGGACCCACGCGGTTCATTGACGATGGCTCTGCGGAACCCGTCGTGATTTTCCTGCATGTCACGAATCTGATCGGCGATCGATTCGCCTTTTAGTACAGGTCCTCCCTCGATAATCGTGCGGGTCGGCTCGCCGCCGGTATGGGAATCGACGACACGAAAACTTTTCATCAGTTGGGCTCTTAGAGAGTATTGTCGTTCGTGCTTTTGTTGCGAGCGCGAATGCGTCGCACATGCACCCACAATTGTACAAGCTCCGACAGAGTTCGGGTTTTCAGTTTGGCCATAGCCCGGGCTCGGCGCGATTCGATGGTCCGAACTGCGACATCCAGAATGACGGCCATCTTCTTGTTCATAGAGCCATCGATAACTAGCTCGATCACTCGCTCCTCCACATCCGAGAGGGTCGCGACCTTGGCCATCAATTCCTTTTCGTCGACTTCGGACAGTTCGGTGGCCCCGTGGCTGCAGTCTTGCAGTCGTCGGACAATCCCGGTCAGACCGATCGGTACACCCTCGTGCAGCACGTGGACGCTCCAACACTTGAGACGCACGCGTTGTCCGTCCCGATCGAAGATCTCGCAAATGCGACCGGCGACTGAGGGCTCCGATTGGCTTTTCCATTCACAGGATCGAATGTGATCGTTGCATGGATTGTCGGTAAGCGCGTCCCAGAAAGGGCGTTCGAGCCATCGGGCGGGATTATGATTGAGCACACGTACCCCCGATTTGCTTAGGTACATGAAGCGGCCGTTCATGTCGTGCGTGTAAAACGCAAGTTCATCCTGAGCTGTGGGATACCGAGATACGCGGCGATCTATCCGAACCACCGCAAACATTTTGTGAGCAAATGAGCCGTGACTCTCGGTCGTTTCGAGCCATTTTTTGCAGAGGGTACTTTTTCCCGCATTAGCGGATGAGCATCGCCACAGTCAGCCACATTCGTCGAGACTGCCCGCTCTTGTACTTTTTCTTAAAAAACATTAGGTTCTTCGTTTTTCCAGGTAGTTTTTGCAAATCCGCTGAGCCATAGCGCCCAAGCATTCCATGAGCCAGTTCCTTTTTCATTACGTTAGGCTCGAGCCACCCATCTGGGTATTCCTATCCACACTGCTTGTGGTAGGTCTTTTCCTAATGTTTCATAGGTTTTGGTCGCTCCGAAACTTGGATATTCTGTTGGTGCTCGCCTTTACGCCCGGCGTGATGATGGTCTACGAGGGGCGTCAAAAGGCGTTTCGGCTTGCATCTTCGGAGATTGTGGGGGCAGTTGTAACTTTCCCGGCTGCAGTCCCTGAGGGGACAGATTCGTCGTGGCCGCCGGAAAAATTGCTTTATTGGGGCTTTGTTTGGTTGCTGGTTTGCGCTGGGTTGATGGTGACGCGAATGTTGCTTGACACCACCATTGTAAGGCGCCCGTTGTTAGATCCGAATTTGAGCAGTGGTGGGATGTTGTTTTTAGGAACATCGTTGCTCGTTTACTTGATGGTGAATGTGGCGACCAGTAGTCCGGTGGAGCAGCGTCGAAGCAGCCCGGAGATGGGACCTGGCTACGTTCTGTTGAGCGTTTTGCCACAGATTGCGACGACGCCTCAGATTCCGCTCAATGCAGAAGAGTCGGGCGCTAGCATCCGGGGAGGCAGGGCATTGAGACTGGCACGGATACTCGCGATCGGTGCAAACTTGACCTTGGTGTTTTGTATTTTGGCGATCGGTTATTGGCACTTTGGCAATTTCAAAACGGGGGTGGGCGCGGCCACGTTTTACTTGCTTCTGCCTTATACGGCCCACATGACTGGTCGGGTGGACCACGTCGTTCCAAGCGCGTTGCTATTGTTAGCGATGCTGATGTACCGTCAGCCTTTCGTCGCTGGGCTTTTTTTGGGCTGTGCGGCGGGGGTAGTTTATTATCCTTTTTCCTTGCTACCACTTTGGTGCAGTTTCTATTGGCAACGCGGAATCCGCAGGTTTGCTGGGGGATTCGCCGTTTCAATCTCAGCGCTGGTGCTCGCCATGGTCTTTTTGCATCCAAACAATCTATTCCAGGACTTGAGTTACATGTTCGGCGTCAAGCAAGTGGCGATGAACGGGATGGATGGGATTTGGGGGCTAGGCTGGTACCCTGTCATGCGTATCCCTCTCATCGTCGTGTTCGCCTTGCTCAGCATGTCGTTCGTTTTCTGGCCAGCTCAAAAGAACTTGGCTACCCTTCTGAGTTGCTCTTCTGCCATCATGGCCGCAACTCAATTTTGGCACGGCTTCGGCGGAGGCCTGTACATGGCCTGGTTTGTTCCGCTCGCTTTGCTCGCAATTTTTCGTCCGAATCTTGACTATTGCATAGCGTTGGAAGTGGTCAGGGCTAGGCGTCCAAAGCCTCCCACACGGCGAGTTTCGACGGATGAGTACCCTCCACCCGAGTCGAAGATGCCGGCTGCCTAGCGATTCCATACCCCAGACCATAAAGCCCCATTCAACAACGAGACTCAGATCGTGAATTCCATGGACCCGTTCGCATCTCCAAACGCAAATGCGACCAACGCGATGCCCGACCTGGGTAGCGCTTCAATCTACCCCGAGGGGTTCTATCGACCGGTAACGCGTTTCGACACCATGAGAATGATTCAGTCCCCGTTCAAGAGTCCCAATTGGGTCATGAATCTAGTCTGGATGTTTTTATGCCAGCTAGCTGGCATCGTCATGGTCGGGGGCATCGTTGCTTTCGGTTACATGGCGGAGGTGGCTGAGGCTCGCAGCGGGGGGAGGAGCGATGACTGGCCCGACTTTAAAGCAGAAAAGTTGACCGACTATCTGCTGAGAGGATTGTGGCCATTCCTGTGGAACCTTATCTGGAACATGGCTTTGTACTTCATCGTGGGGGTGCCTGCATTGATCACGGTCTTCCTATTCAGAATGCTGATGGGCGGCGGCCAAGATGTAGCTGGAATGATCGTGGCTATCGTGGGCGGCGGCGTCTCGGTTGCTCTGGCAGTTTTCGGGATGGTCATCATGACGGCTTCTATGATCCACTCTGCGCTAGGGAATGACTTCATGAAGGGAGCAGACATTGCGTGGCTTTCCTCCTATGTCTCTAAAATGACCGTAACCTCGATTGTGGTTGGGTTGATCTATACGTTCGTTTCCTTCGTCTTCGGAGCTATTGGAATCTTATTGTTTTGCGTTGGACTGCTTGTGGTTGTACCGCTGATGTATTTGATGGCAGCGGATGCAACAGCCCAGCTGCACGACATTTTTGTTTCACGCGGCGGGCGGCCTGCATTTGGGGGCAATGCTGCCGACGAAATCATCGACGCGAGTGTGGTTGTATAAGCGAGGGTTAAGGGGGGCAGAGTAGCACGCGGAGCGTGATGAGTAGGTATCCATCACGCTTCGTGTGATGTCCTGAACCCAAATTCTTGAGCTTGACATACCGCTAGCTTGCGTGTCGCATTCGATGATAAATTTCCGTTTGCTGCTCGTCAAAAAAATTATGTTTCAAGTGGAAGACTATCGCTGGCTGGCCACTTCCGATGCCAACCAACATTGGCAACAGCTTCATTCGGAGCCGGCTTGGGGATCGGATGTCTTGCTCAGGAGATTGCGTACGGTGTTGCCG
>Ga0105044_10012513_pt1 | contig 11530 bp, 9 predicted proteins | sample MAT01_FD_78092 | JGI IMG/M metagenome (GOLD analysis project Ga0105044, IMG submission 78092) | Freshwater microbial communities from Lake Fryxell liftoff mats and glacier meltwater in Antarctica - MAT-01 | ecosystem: Environmental > Aquatic > Freshwater > Ice > Liftoff microbial mat | place...
AAAAGGCCGCCAAACTCAAGCACGCGCACGATAAAGATCAGACTCAACCGCGTTGGGATCTGTATGCTTATCAGCAGCACAACCTGCAAATGGCCCAGAACGAAAACGATAAAATTTAGCGTTTTTAGAACAAGAGATCGTTTATAAGCGCCATTTCATACCAATACACTCCCGCGTATCCGCCAATGTGTTCTATAATGAGGCCATATCTGTATCATGCTGGAAAGGCAGATGCTCATGGCCCTCACCAATCGTCAAATCGCCCAGATTTTTCTCAATATTGCCGATATCCTTGAACTACAAGGCGAATCCAAATTTCGCTTTCTCTCGTACCGCCGTGCCGGGGAGGTGCTGCAAGAGTACCCGCGCCCGTTGGCCGATGCCGCCGCCGATAATACCCTCGAAGACATCCCCGGTGTCGGCGAGGCCATTGCCGCCAAGATTCGGCAGGCGCTCGAAACGGGTGAAATCCCCTTTTACGAGAAGCTCAAAACCCAGGTTCCGCTCGGTCTCGTCGATATCATGAATATTAACGGCGTCGGCCCGAAGAAAGCCAAACTCTTCTGGGATCAGTTGGGCATTATCACGCTGCCTGACCTGCAAAAAGCCGCCGAAGCGAGCAAATTGCGCGATCTGGCGGGCATGGGGGTAAAGAGCGAGCAGAAAATTCTCGATGGACTGGCGACCCTGGCGCGGCAGGGCGGGCGCATCCCGATTGGGACGGCGCGGCCCATCGCTGATGCCATTGTGCGGCGTTTGCAGGCGCTTGAGGGTGTGGAGGATATCGTCGCGGCAGGCAGCCTGCGGCGCGGGCGCAACACCATCGGCGATCTGGATATTCTCGTCGCCAGTGAAAGCCCGCTCCCGATCATGGACGCTTTCGTCAAGATGCCCGAAGTCGTGAGAATCCTGGGCCAGGGCGATACCAAATCGTCGGTGGAACTCGATATCGGCTTGCAGGTCGATTTGCGCGTCATCCCACATGCGCGTTGGGGCGCGGCGCTGCAATATTTTACAGGCAGCAAAGATCACAACATCAAAATGCGCGAATTGGCCCTCAAAAAAGGGTATACGCTCAACGAATATGCCTTTTCGCCTGTCGATCAGGCGGGCAACATCATCGAGGATGCGCCCAAAGTCACCTTTGCCAGCGAGGAAGAGATTTATCAATTCGTGGGCCTGCCCTGCATCCCGCCAGAGCTGCGCGAGAATGATGGCGAATTTGAAGCCGCCCGCGCCCATCGTCTGCCAACGCTCATCACGATAGACGATATCAAGGCCGATTTGCACATGCACACGACCTGGAGCGATGGCTCGCTCTCAGTGCGCCAGATGGCTGAGGCCGCGCTGCAACGGGGCCGCAAATTCATCGTCATCACCGATCATTCGCAGGCGTCGGTCATCGCCAACGGTCTCACCCCGGAGCGCCTGCTTGAACAGCAGAAGGAGGTGCGGCGCGTGAATGATGAGATGAGCGGCAAAATTTATGTGCTGCATGGCGTGGAGATGGATATCAAGGCCGATGGCGATCTTGATCTGCCCGATGAGATTCTGGCGCAGCTTGATTTTGTCATCGCCTCGCTGCACTTTGGCCTCACACAGCCGCGTGAGCAGGTGACGCAGCGCCTGCTCACCGCGATCCAAAATCCGCATGTCGATCTCATTGGGCATCCTACAGGCCGCCTCATCCCGGATCGTGATCCGGCGGATCTGGATATAGAGCGGGTGTTTGCTGCCGCCAAAGCCAGCGGAATCGCGCTGGAAATCAATGCCAATCCGCGCCGCCTCGATCTGGATGCGCCGTATGTGCGGCGTGCGATTGAGTTGGGCATCCCGATCTCGATCAACACCGATTCTCATGCTGCTGACAACATGGATTTACTGTCGTATGGCATCACGCAGGCGCGGCGCGGGTGGGCTGAGGCAAAGAATGTCATCAATACATGGGATTACCAGACGTTTATGGCGTGGGTGCAGAAGCGCGGGAAATGACCCCTCCCTAACCCTCCCCGCTTCGCAAGTAACCCCCCTCGTAATCATTCACCTATCCGTGAGAATCGTAGGTTTGTAGGGGCAGGATACATCCTGCCCTGCAAAAATTCTCTCAAACCAGCAGGGCGCGATATATCGCGCCCCTACGAGGGCCTTTGTCGCACGGATAGGTGAATGATTACCCCCCTCAGTCCCCCCGCTTCGCAGGGGGAAGAGGCGCTCTCCCTACGAAGTGGGGAGAGCGGGGAGAGGGGTTTAGTACACTTTCAACAGCAAGCCCTTGAGATATTCGCCTTCGGGGAAGGTCAGCGCAATCGGATGATCCGGGGCCGCGCTGAGGTGCTGCACGATCTGGGCATCGCGCTTGCTGTCTTCCAGTGCGCCAAACACGATCTTCTGGAACAAGTCCGGGCTGATTGCGCCGGAGCATGAGAACGTCATCAGGTAGCCGCCTGGCCGCACCATACGGAAGGAATACAGGTTCAAATCCTTGTAGCCGCGTGCTGCCTTTTCGATTTGCTTTTCGTGGGGGGCAAATTTGGGCGGGTCAAGCACGACGATCTCATACTGCCGCTCTTCGGCAAATTCGCCGCGTACAAAGCCAAAGGCATTGTCTTCGATCCACTCGACGCGCTTGTTGTCCAAGCCATTATCCGCAACCGCTTGCTTGCCCATCTCAAGCGCATTGGCTGAGAGATCGACATTCGTGACGAAGGTTTGCGGCAGCGTGAGGGCATGGAGACCAAAGCCGCCCGTGAAGCTGAACAGATTCAGCACATCACAGCGCTCGGCCATGCTGGGATTCTGGGAAATGAGGTCAGGCAGCATGAGACGATTGGCGCTCTGATCGAGATACAGGCCGGTTTTGTGTCCATGCCGCACATCGACGGGCAGACGAATCGACCCCTCGTGAATGTAAATCAATTCCGGCGGCTCTTCGCCCCACAGCACGCCCGCTTCTTCTTTCATGCCTTCTTTATCGCGCACATCCACATCGCTGCGCTCATACACGCCCTTGATGGGCAGCAGTTCGGCCAGCAGACTGGCGATCATCTTCTTGTTTTTGTCGATGTAGAGCGTCAGGGCTTGCAGCACCAGCCAGTCGCCATAGCGATCCACGATCAGGCCCGGCAGAAAATCACTCTCGGCATTGATGAGGCGTGTACCGCCCGCACGATCACCGTAGCGTCCGAGGCGTCCGTTGATGGCCCGCTGCAATTTGGTGCGCCACCAATCTTCATCGATGAAGCGATCCGTCCACGTCATGACGCGGATGCGAATCTGAGAGGTGGGGTTGTAGTAGCCGCGTGCGAGAAACTGGCCGCGATCATCGACGACAGAGACGATTTCGCCCGCGACAGCATTTTTTTCTTTGGCGATGGCTCCGGAGAAGATCCAGGGGTGGCGGCGCTCAATCGTTTTTTCGCGCCCGGCTGCGAGGGTGACAATACCTTCAGACATGGGGACTAACCTTTCTAAAATACGCAGGGTCATGACAACAGGGCGGTATCGACACGCCCTGCTATGCCCCTGCACATATCGTTTCGTGATGCGAACGCCCCATTATGCCACACAATGCCGTGAACTTATAGGATCATTGCCCGCAGCTCGGCCTCGCTGATGATGGGGACGCCGAGGGTCTGCGCCTTCTCGACTTTGCTGCCCGGCGCATCGCCCACGACGACAAAATGGGTCTTTTTGCTCACGCTGCCGCTGATTTTGCCGCCGTGTGACATGATGAAGGCTTCGATTTGCTCACGCGGCAGGCTCATCGCGCCCGTGAGGACGAAGTTTTTGTCTTTGAGGGCATTGCCAACGGCTATCTGGGCGTCCTGGGCGATATCCAATTCAACCCCTGCCGCTCGCATTCGGGCGAAGACATCACGGCGGTAGGGGTCGGCAAAATAAGCGATGATGCTGGCGACCATCGTCGGCCCAAAGCCCTCCAATTCTTTCAGCGGCTTCACAGTGTCGATCAGGTGTTGCAGCAGGGCCGCGCCTTGAGCAACATTAGAGATGGGTGCGATGAGATCAGCCAGCGGGCGCACAAATTTCTCAAATTTGGCGGGCATATTCGCATCGGTGAGATAGCGCGGCACGAGTTCAATCAGCGGATGGCGCAGGCGCTCCCGAATTTTGTCATGCTCCGGCAGCGTTGCAAACAGGCCGCCGTTTTGCAGCAGAGGAGCCGCCCACTGCTTGAATGCCTCTTCTGCCTGATGGGTGCGCTCGGCCAGCGATTCGAGCGCGGCGATGCCATGAAAATGCACCGCCAGATCGACAGCCGCTACGCTGCCCACGCTGTCAATGCCGAGCGAGGTGATGATCTGCGCCAGCGGGCGATGCTTGGCTTGTTCAATCGAGACGAGCAGATTTTGAATCTTCTTGTCCGCAAAGCCCTCTAAACCTGTGAGCGCGGCTGAAGTGAGCGTGAAAATATCGGCCTCATCCACGATGCGCCCGTTGCCGATGAGTTGGGCAATCGTCTGCGGGCCTAAGCCTTCGATATCCATTGCGCCGCGTGAGGCGAAGAATTCCAGGCTGCGCTGCATCCGTTCCGGGCAGCGCAGATTGGGGCAGTACCAATCGACCATGCCGTCCGGCTGTTCCATCGGCGTCGCGCAGTAGGGGCATTCAGTCGGCGGCGTAATGGGCGTTTCGTCGCCTGTGCGGGCGGCCACCACCGGGCCGATGATATACGGGATGACCTCGCCGGAGCGCTTGACGATTACGGTATCACCCAGGCGAATATCAAGCGCCTTGATCTGCTCATAATTGTGCAGGCTGGCATTGGTGACGGTCACACCGGAGACGAAGACGGGTTCGAGCCGCGCTGTCGGCGTGACCTTGCCTGTGCGCCCAATCCAGGGCATGACCTCAAGCAGTTTGGTCGTTACCTCTTCCGCCGCGAATTTGTAGGCAGTCATGCCGCGCGGGTCTTTGCCGGAGAAGCCCAGTTCGCGCCGCTGCGGATGTGAATCGATCTTGAGCACGATGCCATCAATTTCAAACGGGAGTGTGTGCCGCCGCTTCTCCCAGTTGGGCAGCTGGTCGATCACTTGAGCAAGCGATGCGTAGGAGGCGGATTCAGGAATCGTGTTGAAGCCCATCTTTTGCAAAAATTCGAGCGTGGCCCATTCTGTTTTGGGCACGTCGCCATCGGCTGACACAATATCATAGATGAACGTTGTGAGCGGGCGTGAGGCTGTCATGCGCGAGTCTTTTTGCTTGAGCGATCCGCTGGCGGTGTTGCGGGCATTCACATAGGCAGGCAGTCCTTTGGCGACCTGCTCCTCATTCACGCGCTCAAAATCCTTCTTGAGCATCAGCACCTCGCCGCGCACGACGAGACGCGATGGGGCAGGCGGGGCATCCGTTGAGGTCGGGATGCGGAGCGGCACAGTCGGAATGGTGCGAATATTCTGTGTCACATCATCGCCGACTTCGCCGTTGCCGCGTGTGGCCGCGATATGCAGCAGGCCGTTCACATACGTCAGGACGATGGTTAGTCCGTCAAGCTTGGGTTCCAGCACGTAGCTGAACTGTGAGCCGCTCGGCATGAGGCGCAAATTGCGGGCCTCCCACGCCTGCAAATCCTCGGCGCTGAAGGCATTCGTCAGGCTGAGAATGGGCGCGATATGCCGCACTTTGGGCAAATCTTCGCTCAGGTTGCTGCCGACGCGCTGCGTGGGTGAATCGAGCGTCCTCAGTTCAGGATATTCAGTTTCCAGCGCGACGAGTTCATGATACAGCACATCGTACTCAGGATCGGTGATGAGGGGCGCGTGCAAAATATAATAGCGGTAGCTGTGCTGATGCAGTTCGTCGCGCAGTTGGGCGGCTCGCTGTGCGGCCTGTGGTGGTGCAGACATCATAAGTGCTTACGCTCCTCCGCTGGTCACTTGCAAAAAGTTTGAGACTGCCCAGCCTTTGACCGTTTGATCGGTGCTTTGAACCTGCCACCACGTAAAGCCATCGGCCTGACGCGGCCCATCGACAATCTTGAGGATCGTACCTTCGGCGAAGCGGCTGACAATCGTCGTCCCCTGCACCCCAGCGTTGTCGCGCACATTCAGCTCATCGCCATCCACGCCTGCCACAATCACCAACTTGCCAATCTCAATCGTGACGGGCGTGGCGGTGAACTGTACAGCGGGCAGCGTCGGGCCTTGCAGATCGAGCGAGGCGGGCGGATTTTGCCCCATCAAAATCTGCGATCCCGTCGTTTGCGGCAGGCCGTTGGTTGTCTGATTCATCGCTGTGGGCGGTGCAGTGACAATCACGATAATCGGATCGCGGCTGGCAGGGTTGGCGCTGCCTCCCAGGGCAGCAATGCCCAGGACGATCAAAAACGACACCACCAGCACACCGACCAGCATCAAGGCCAGCGACCACCAGGGCAGATACAGGCTGCTGTCACGCGGCGTGAGCGCTGGGGTCTGGCCTCTGCGTTGATACATCGTCGGCGGTGGGGCAGAGCGGCGCGGCGGGCTGCCAGGATTTGGGCGCTGCGGCACAGCCGGGAGCGCCTGCGTGCCAGGACGCGGAGCCGCAGGCGGCATGGGGCGCGTGCCAGCGGGCGGCACAGGCGGCATGGGCCGCGTTCCCTGCTGCTGTGAGGCCGATGGCGGAATCGCAGGCATAGCGCGTGTGCCTGATGGCGGAGGCGTGGCCGCAGGATTGGAGACGGTGGGCGTGCGTGCGGGTGTCACCTGCGGCGGTTGGGCGCTCATCGGGTGTGTCACAGCGCTGTTTGTGCCGGATTGTTCCGGGACAGAGGCAGGACGCATGGGAGCCGTTTGCTGTGCGTTGTGCGGCGTCGTTTGCTGATTGTCATCCAATGGCAGATCGTCCAGTGGGGGGAGTTGATCGGTCATGTCTCACCCGTTCCGTATAGAACAAGATTTCTCATGTGCCTATTATAGCGCAAACCTATTTCAGGGATACCCGATGCATGATGAAAAGAGGCGAAGCGGCGGATTTGAGAGGAGGGACAACATATCATAATCCGGTGTTGTTGTAGGGGTTTGGCACGCCAAACCCAGGGCATAGTTTCGGTGACTGTGTGCCGTCATGTTTTGCCCAAGATAGCTATTTTCAGCAGGGCGACCCATGGGTCGCCCCTACAACAACCCCATTTCAAATGAATATACGGCGAGGCGAACCGCGCTGTGTCCTTCGTCTAACAATCTCATTGCGTCAGCAAATACGCGATGATATCGCCAATATCCTGCGGCGTGAGGCGCGTCTTGTAGTTGGCGGGCATGGCGTTGGCAAACGTGCTTGAGCTTGTCTTTGGCACGAGAAACGCCCCCGGATTGGTGATCGATTCATAGAGATAGGCGGGTGCGGTCAGCGGTAGGCGGCGTGTGCCTGCCCGCTGGCTGATCCCCTGGAAGAGGGGCGCGATTTTGCTGTTATCAATATGGCAGATATGGCACTCATACTGCTGGATGAGCGCCGCCCCATTTGCGGGATCGGCCTGGGCCAGCAGCGGCGTCACCTCACTCAGATAGCTGTCAGCAGTGAGCGTCTCAGACGGTGGGGCCTGGCGCTGGCTGGCGCGTACAAATTCAATTAGAAACACTCCACCCACCAGAATGAGCAGTCCCATTGTCACCAGCACGACCCAACGGGCAGATGTGCTCGATGATTGAGAGTTGGACATGTAGTGTTCACCTTAAGTCATCATATCGAGGTCAAAGGGCATGAGAACTATCTCATGCCCGTGAAACGAGGTGGTACAGGATTAACGCAAAATCAGGCGGTCAATGATCATTGCCAGGAACAGCATCGCCAGATATGCCGATGAGTATTTGTAGACGTTGCGGGCCATCGGCTTATCGGCAACGCGGATCAATTTCGCAGCCATATAAATCATGCCAATGCCGAGCACCACTGCGCTGACGAAGTAAATGCCGCCGAGCATCTGTGCCTGGGGGAAGAACAGCGTCACGCCGGGCAGCAGCGTAATCAGCACCAGTTGGATCGAATAGAGCAAAATCTGAATCCGTGTGGCCTGTTCGCCGCGTGCCACAGGCATCATCGGCACATTGGCGGCGGCATAATCTTTGCCCACCAGGATCGCCAGCGCCCAACTGTGCGGCGGCGTCCAGTAGAAGACAATCGCAAACAGGATGAAGGCTTCCAGCGATAATGTGCCTGTCGCCGCCGCCCATCCCACCAGCACAGGCACAGCGCCCGCGCCGCCGCCGATGACGATATTCGTCACCGTATTGCGCTTGAGCAGCATGGTGTACAGCACGACGTAATACACCGCACCGATCAGGGCCAATCCCGCTGTGAGCCAGTTGACGAACACGCCCAGGATCAGCACCGCCCACATGATGAGCGCAATGCCGAAGATGAGCGCATTGACAGGCGCAACACGGCCCGATGGAATCGGACGGCGTGACGTGCGCGTCATCAGGGCATCCATATCGCGGTCAATATACTGGTTCATGGCACTTGCGCCGCCCGCCGCGAAAATCCCGCCGATCAGCGTCGGGATGAGCAGATGCAGCGGCGGGACGCCGCCAAAGCCAACCACCATCGCGGTGACGGTGGTGAAGACGAGCAGCAAAACGATACGAAGCTTCATCAGTTCGGTGTAGGCCCGCACGATTTCACCGAAGGTTATGCGTTGCTGGACTGTGGATTCCATTGCCCCTCATGTTTCTGGCCGATCAGCCATGCGTTGTTTTTCATTGTTTCCACTGCACACAGCAGCACGAGCAGCCCCCAGGTGGTGGCCGCCATCCCGACATGGGCCGCACCCGCGAGAGGAGCCGCTGCGCTCCACACATACATTGCGCCCACTGCCGCTTGCAGTCCATACGCGATCAGGGAGCCAAGCGCGAGGCCGCGAATCAGGCTATCGCTGCGTGTGCGATACACCTGCCACACCAGAATCACCAGCGCGACGCCAAAGGCGACGACGGCGAAGCGGTGCATCATATGAATCATCGCCAATTCGCCTGCGTCGATGGGCAAAATCGACCCATTGCACAGCGGCCACTCGGTACAGGCCAGCGTTGCACCGCTGCCACGCACCAGAGCGCCCGTAAGAATGATCAGCAGGGCGAAAGCGGCGTTGGTATAAGCTAATGTCGTCACCTGATCGCGTTGTGCGGCGGTGGGGCGATAGTTGGCAAAGACGGCTGCTGCCAGCAGCGCCGCAAACAGCAGCATTGCCACGCCCAGATGCAGCGTCACAAACGTCGGCGGCAGATCAAGCTTGACGACAATCGCGCCCAGGATGCTCTGCAAGAAGTACAGGCCCGCTGCTGCCGACGTGAGTGTCATCACAGTGCGATTTTGGTTTTTGCTGCGATAGTTGCGCCATGCCAGCACCAGCGTCATGATGCCAAAGACGCCAATCAGCAAGGCAATCAAGCGGTGTGTCCATTCAATCCAGGCCGTCAGATTGTCCAGCGGTGGGAAGATCGACCCATTGCACAGCGGCCAGTGATTGCCGCAGCCGAGGCCCGAATCGGTGACGCGCACGATGGCCCCAAAGATGATGAGACCCAGTGTTAGCGCGGCAGTGCTGAGGGCTAACGTGAAAAAGGCCCGCGTGGGCCGCACGAGAGGTTCTGATTGTACAGAAGCCATTCCTATCCTCTCCTACCAATACAACATCAGGTTTGTGATAAACATCACAAATAATACCAGAATGGATGTTGACTGTGCAGTGTGATCTTGTGCGTGAGACGTTATTCTTGAGCAGTGGTGATGGCAGTGCTTGTACTGCCCGTCGGAGTTGCTCGCCGCACCCCGGCCAGACTGCGATTCATCAGCCAGAAGAAGGCCGCAATCGTCAGTGCGATACCGACGATGTTGAAAAGGATGAACCCGAACCAGGCCACAAGCTGGAAGGCTTGGACAGGGGTTGCCGTAAAGGAGGAGGCATCGGGATTGCTGGTCTGCTTGATGAGCAGGCCGCTCACAGGGTCGTTCAGCAGGCCCGCGCTGATGGCCCCGCACAGCACCGTAATGGCGATGAGACCGATGAGAATGCCAAGTTTTCTCACAGTGATGACTCCTGAATTCGATCATAAAAGTGCTGCGATTGTACTCCCTGGCACAAGCGCCTGCAAGCATATGTCGCCGTGTGCATGACGCGCAATCCAGACGAGTTGGCGGATTTTCCCCCGTGAGATGTCTTTCGTGGTTCAAACGCGGCGGATTTAATGGTACAACAGGCATCTCTCTTACGATTGAACGTCAGGACACCCTGTGAATTGTCTGATCATCACGGCCAGCCTGCCGTATCCTCCTGCTTCGGGCGGCGCTCTGCGGGCCTATGGCATCCTGCATGGCCTGCATGAGGCGGGCCACATGCTCACGCTGCTCACGTTCCATGATGGGCGCAGCGATCCCATGCAGACGCCCCTCGCCACGCTGTGTCAGCAGATTATCACGGTGGCGACTCCTACCCGCACCCGTTCCGCCCGCCTGCGCGATCTGGTCTTCACCCGTGAGGCCGATATCGCCCGCCGCCTGTACAGCGCCGAATTTGTGGCAGCCCTCACCGATCTTTTGACACACCACACCTTCGATCTCATTCAATTCGAGGGCATCGAGGTCGCGGGCTATCTGCTTGTCGCCAAGCGCCTCGCGCCGCAGGCCCGCCTCTGCTTCGACAACTTCAATGCCGAAGCCGAATTGCAGCGCTTGATTGCCCGCCGGGATGGCCGCACGCCGCGCCGCTGGCCTGCCGCCGTGTATTCAACTCTGCAAAGCCGCCGTATCAACCAATTTGAGGGCGATTTATGCCGCACTGCTGATGATGTCATCGCCGTCTCTGACGAAGATGCTGCACTGTTGCGCCCCTATACGCCCACTGGCCGCATCACGGTTGTACCGAGTGGCATTTTTGTCGATCAGTATGAGCATGGCGAACGCACCGCTCTTCCACCCCATGCGCTGGTGTTCACGGGCAAGATGGATTACCGCCCGAACGTCGATGCGGTGCTGTGGTTTGCGGATGAGATTCTGCCGCTTCTGCCCGACGCCCATCTCGTGATTGTGGGCCAGCAGCCGAGCGCCCGCGTGCAGGCATTGACCGCCCATGAGCGTGTGCAGGTGACAGGAGCAGTGGCGAGCGTTTTGCCCTATCTTCAGGGGGCAGCGGTTTATATTGCGCCGCTGCGGATGGGCAGCGGCACGCGCCTCAAGCTTTTAGAGGCGATGGCAGCCCGCTGTGCGATTGTCGCAACGCCTCTCGCGGCGTCCGGGCTGTCTGCTGCGGCCAAAGCCGCTATGTGCATCGCTGAGTCGCCGCACGAGTTTACGCGGGCCATCAATAAGCTGCTGCATGATGCGGATAAGCGTCATTCTCTGGGCGAGCAGGCGCATGAGATCGTGCGGCAGCAGTATGATTGGTCGGTGTTGATCCCGCGCCTGCTGGAGGTATATCGTGGATAGAGAATGGCTGGTGCAGCGCAACAGTCAGATGGCGGATGCCTTTCATCAAACACCGAAGAAACAACGTTTGCGCCGCACGCAGCTCGATTCGGCGGCCCGCATTACCTTT
>Ga0105044_10012515_pt1 | contig 11528 bp, 10 predicted proteins | sample MAT01_FD_78092 | JGI IMG/M metagenome (GOLD analysis project Ga0105044, IMG submission 78092) | Freshwater microbial communities from Lake Fryxell liftoff mats and glacier meltwater in Antarctica - MAT-01 | ecosystem: Environmental > Aquatic > Freshwater > Ice > Liftoff microbial mat | place...
CGGCCTGCAGCGGCGTCCAAACTGAATAGCTCGCGCGTCCTTTCACCACGCCCACCAGCTTCTGCGGCGAGGTCTTGGCGTGGGCAAGGCCATTCTGACCCACTCACTAATGTCCTCGCTCGTCGTCGACTGCGCGCGGATGACAGCCGCAAGCACGCGGAAGAAGCCTGCGAGAATCGAGCCTTCGTCGGTGAATCGCCAAGGATTGAACTCGACGACTGCTGTCTTGTCGTCGGCTTCAAGGTCGGTCCGCAAGAGATTCAAGACCGTCGTCTTGCCGTCGCCCCACGGCCCATGCATGCCGACCACGATCCCAGTACCCTTCGGAAGTCCACGGAGCACGTCCGCAGCGCGATCGGCGAAAGCCGCGCGGTTGAGCTTGTCGTTCGCCTTGCTCGACAACGGGCGATCAGTCCAGAACTCTGGTGCTGGTGTGTTGCTCACGCGGGCTGCTTCCGTGCTGATCATCGTAAACATGAACCATCCGACGACGAACAACTCCGCTTGGCCGCATCGTGGTTTCAGTGGGCTGTGAAGGGCATGTCATGTCGGTGGCTTCCGCCCCGGCCCCCTTCCGCTCTCCTGCCGAACGCCTTCTATCACTCGACTTGCCATTGGCATGGGGCGCGGGGAGCGGCCGTGCCGCCTTCGGGCGCCCCCCGGACCATCTCCCCGCTCCCGCGGCACCCGTGCGTCACTCGTCGTCGCCCGTCCCAGTACGCGTTCGCCTCGGCCTCAAGCCGGTCCAACCGCGCGTAGTAATCCGGGAACTCCTTGAGGTGGGCCCAGGCGATCTTGCCCGTGAGCACGACATTGTCGCTGGTGACGTTCGTCTCCGGGTCGCGCGACCCGTAATCGAACTCGACCGCAAGCCCGCGGCGGAACTGGCCCAGATCAACCTTGCCCAAGTCGATGCGCAGCGTGGCGCCGATCCGTTCCGGCCTCGTCGACATCAACGTTTCGATTGCCCATACACACCTGCTTGCCGCGTGGGATCCTCGCGCGAAACGAGCCCGATCCGCCTCCGAGCGAGGGACTATTGAACAATGTTCCTTGGACGCAAGTCCTTGCCCACAAACGAGAACGCCCTCCGACGTGCTCGTCGAAGGGCTTGATCTCTCGAAGAAGTCGGGGTGACAGGATTTGAACCTGCGACCTTCTCGTCCCGAACGAGACGCGCTACCAAGCTGCGCTACACCCCGAACACCACCGTCCGCATCGTAGCCGCCCGCCGCGGGCGTCGCGACGCTCGGGCGACGATTCCACTCTCGGATCTCGCCTCCCGGAATTCACGATGGCGGCGGGGCCTTGGGCTGGGTCGTGTACACGTTGTCCGCGTCATAGTCCACAACCGGCGATCCCGCCGCTGGGCGGGAGCGGCCAACCCTCCCGTCCGGCCCGGCGGAGTAGAAGTACGGGCGGCTCGATGGACAGCTGCCGCCGTCGCTGTCGGCGAACTCTTCCCGGGGCGCGGCCGGTGGCACCGCCGCCGACTTATCCGCATGGTTGCGACGCAGGTCGATCGGGAGGTACTTCGGCGCCGTCAGCCGCTCTGTCGCCGGGCCGACCACCTCCGTGAGGGTGCGTTTCGTGTCGGGGTTCGGGTTGGTCGCGGTCTCGCTGTCCGTCAGCACGCCGTCGAACGACGGGTGCACGTACCGGATCGGGTTCCCCCAGCCGTCGAACGCGGTCAGCAGCGACGGAGCGTCGGCGCGGGCCGGGTCAAATCCCGCGAAGGCGAGGCGGGCGTACTTGCCGGGGATCTTCTCCAAGGACGCCTTCGCCGCGGGCACCGCGTTCGCCTGGTGCATGAAGAGGGCCACGCTGTTGATCATGGGGAAGCCCGCGGGGCCGGGGGCGGCGGGGGCGGACGTGTCCATGTTCCGGGCGTCCGCCGCGGCGTAGAACGTGTTGTCCACCAGCACTCCGGGCACGCCCGTCACGTTCACCATCGGCGGCGGGTTGCCGTCGTTCGCCGCGATGGTCTGCGCGAGGGCCGCGTCCAGGATGCGGAGCGTGTCGAGCGTGGCCGATCGCTTCGCGCCCCCCACCACCGAGCGGCCGATCAGCAGCGTCACGGCGATCAGCACGGCGATGATGCCGATGACGATCAGCAACTCGATCAGGGTGAATCCGCCGGCGCGCCGAGGCGTGGGGACGCAGGGGGGGGCGGGGCGGAGTGGGTGGGGGGGCATGGTCTGCTCCTGAGAAGTCCCCAGCGTACCCGGGGGTGGGCTCGGCGCGTTCCGCGGGGAATCGGCCGGCATACCCTACGGCCCGAGGGGTGCGAGGGATTCATTCAGCTTCTCGGTCTGGTCACCCGGGCCGGCGACGTTGACACTCTCCTCGACGCCCGATACAAGTCCCACCTCCCACGCCTATCCGTTCGCGCGGTGCGAACGCCGCCGGGGCGTGTGCGGAGAGGTGACGCCTCCCGAGGATCAACGTACGTGCAACACGAATCCGTTTCCGAGAAGCTTCCATTCGCCAGCGGAAAGCCGGTGGGCGAGATGTCCCTGGTCGAGATCGCCGAACAGCTTGAAAAGGTCACGAGCTGGATCGAAGGGCAGCGGGTCCGCGAGCGGGACGCCCGCAACGCCTACCAGGCCGTCGCCCAGGAGGTCGAGAGGAGCGTCCAGCAGATCCGCCGCCACGCCCAGGACCTCGTGGACGCCCAAGGCCGCAAGGTCTCGTCGTTCAGCGGAATGCTGGCCAGAACCAACGGTTCTCCGCAGCGTCGGGAGGGCGAGCGCTCCGCGCCCGCGCCTCGCCAGCAGGGGGAAGGCCGCAGCGCCAAGGGCGGCAAGCTGAACATCGCCGACGCCATCGTGGCCATCTGGTCGCTGCCCGGCAGGAATGAGGCCATCACCACCGAGGACATCGCCGCGCTACTCCCGGCCACGGGCTACAAGAGCAACGCGGCGCCGACAAGCCTCAAGTCGAGCGTGAATCAGGCCCTCGCCAAGCTCTGCCGCGCGGGGCTGGTCATCCGCTACCGCTCCGACGGGTCGAGGATCTCGCCCCGGGACAACAAGTCGCGGGCACGGAAGTACCTGGCGGCGAGCAAGGCCTCCGACGAATAATTCCACTTCGGGTCTGGAATTGTAAAGGCCCGCGGGATTCATCCCCGCGGGCCGTCTTCGGCTTCGGACGCATGCACGTCTTCGCGGGACCGTGCCGGACGCCGCGTCAGGCGGGCGTTCCCCCGGTCCCGGGGGCCTGGCCCCCCGGGATGCCCGGCCCGGCGATCCCCGACGCCATCACCTGCGGCGCCGGTCGGGAGATTGGTCGGGCCGCGGGCGAGGGACGCTGGGCCGCCGTCCCGGGGGCCGAGACCCGCGCCCTGAAGACGTACTCGGTGATCCGTCCCTTGACGGTCTCGAGCATGCCTTGGAACATGTGCGAGCCCTCCTTCTTGTACTCGATCCGCGGGTCCTGCTGGCTGAACGCCCGGTAGTTGATCGAGTCGCGGAGTTGGTCCATCGCGTAGAGATGGTCCTTCCACGCCGAGTCGAGGGACTCGAGCAGGATCGTCCGCTCGAAGTGCAGCAGTTCGGTCCGGAGGACGTTCTCGACCTTGGCGCGGATCGCGTCCTCGCGTTCGCGCCCCTCGAGGTACCGCATCGAGTCGGGCATCGCGACCTTGAGCCGATCGCGGAGGTGCCGCTCGAGCTCGGCGTCGGTCCCGCACTTCAAGGCATCGGCGACCGCGGCCTCGAGCCGCCCTTCGCCCACGAACCGCTCCGACGCCTCGATGAGCTTCTCGCGGGCGGTCGCGGGGGTGTTGGTCTTGAAGAACTCGGGCGTCCAGCCAAGGTCGTAGCGGATGTTCGCCCAGGTGATGAGGCCGTCCGCGGCCTCCGCGAGGGATCGCTGCGAGAGCATCTTGGTGATCTGAAGGGCGTAGTCGACGGGGTATTCGACCTCGCGCCGCCGGTACTTCTCGCGGACGCGCTCCATCAGGACGTCAGTCACCGACCGCCCGGTGTCGGCGCGGGTCCGGGCCACCTCCGCGATCTCCTCCGCGGGGATCGCCATGTCGAGTTTCTCCTCAACCCACTTCGCCAGCTCGCGGGCGTCGTAGTCGGGCTCGACGAACGCGGCGAGGCCCGAGAGGTCGGCCGTCTCGATCGCCCGGATCGCCGCGTCGACCAGGCGCTGCTGCACCCGGCGGCGCTCCTCGGCGCCGCCGTGCCGCAGTTCCGCGGCGTCGAGCTCGACGCCGAAGCGGGTCCGGGCCCACGCGACCAGGCCCACCGCGTCGAAGTCGACGGCGACCTCCGATCCCTCGACGGGCATGTACTCGCCCAGCGTGAGGTCGATCGTCTGGCGGGCCTCGTGGACGGCGTCGGTGACGATGGCCTTCTCCATCTCGTTGACGTCCTTTCCGCGGAGGCGGTCGGGGGCGACGGAGCAGTCGAGCTTGGCCTTGGCGTACTCCGCCGCGCACTGGGCGGGGTACTCGGGATCGAGGTAGGTCGCGACGGCGTCGTCGACCGTCTCGGTGATGAACTGCAGGAGCAGCCCCTTGACGTCGCGCCCCTCCAGGACGCGCTGGCGCAGGCCGTAGAAGGCCTGCCGCTGGTGCTCCATCACCTCGTCGTACTCGAGCACCTGCTTGCGGTGCTGGAAGTTCCGCTCCTCGACCTTGCGCTGGGCCCGCTCGACGCTCTTGGAGAGCATCGGGCTCTCGATGGCGTCCCCCTCGCGCATTCCCAGGCTGGCGAGCACCTTCATGGTGGTCTGGCCGGCGAACATCTTCATCAGGTCGTCCTCGAGCGAGACGAAGAAGCGCGACGAGCCCAGGTCCCCCTGCCGTCCGGCGCGCCCCCGCAGCTGGTTGTCGATCCGGCGGGCCTCGTGCCGTTCGGTGCCGATGACGTGCAGCCCGCCCATCTCCTCCATGGACGGGAACCAGCGGAGGCGGTGCAGCAGGAACCGTCCCCCCTCGTCGAGCGCGGCCCGCAGCTCGTCGGCCCCGGCGCCCTCGATCTTCTTGGGGGAGAGCAGCGTGTGCCTGATCGCCCAGTGGCGCAGCAGCCGGAGCTCGAGCTCGGCGAAGGGCATCGCCTCGGCGTCCTTCTTCTGGACCTCCAGCTCCTTGGTCGCGATCTTGCGGTAGACGCCCTCCCGCAACTCCTCGTCGGTGCTCTCGACCGTGACGGCCCGGGGGGCGATCCCCCGGCGCAGCCAGTGGTCCAGCAGGGTCTCGCGGCTGACCGGGCCGAGCTTGATGTCGGTGCCGCGGCCGGCCATGTTGGTGGCGATCATCACGGCGCCGAGCTGGCCGGCCCCCTCGATGATGTTGCCCTCGCGCTCGTGCTGCTTGGCGTTGAGCACCTCGTGCTGGACGGAGTGCTTGCTCGCCAGGAGCTTGGCGAGGCTCTCGGACTTCTCGACGCTCGTGGTGCCCACCAGGATGGGCCGCCCGGCGTCGTGGAACGCCTTGATCTCGTCGACGATCTGGTTCCACTTGTCCTTGGCGGTGAGGAAGACGGTGTCGTTGAAGTCGGTCCGGATGACCTGCTTGTTGGTGGGGATGGCCACGACGTCCAGGTGATAGACGTCGTGGAACTCCTGCGCCTCGGTGTCGGCCGTGCCCGTCATGCCCGACAGACGCTTGTACATCTTGAAGAAGTTCTGGATCGTGATCGTCGCGACGGTCTGCGTCTCGAGCTTGATCGGCACCCGCTCCTTGCACTCGCACGCCTGGTGCAGCCCGTCGGACCACTGCCGCCCCACCATCGGGCGACCGGTGTTGACGTCCACGATGACCACCCCCGGCTGCATCCGGCCCGTCTGGGGGTCCTGCGAGGGCATGATCACGTAGTCCTTGTCCCGCTCGTACACCGTGTGCGCCCTGAGCGACTGCTCCAGGAGGTGGGGCAGGTCGATGTTCTGGTCGACGTAGAACGAGCCCACCTGGGCCACGCGCTGCGCCTCGCTCACGCCCTCGTGCGTCAGGTGCGTCTGCTTCCGCTCGATCTTCACCTCGAAGTACCGCGGGTGCTTGTCGCGGGCGGCCTCCAGCCCGGGCAGCTCGGCCTTCGCCATCCGCAGCTGCTCCTGGAACGCCGGCACCGCGGCCTTGTCCCGCGCCTGCCTGATGTCCCCCTCCGCCCCCTTGATCCGCATCTTGCACCGCTCGACCGCCGTTTCGGCCTCGCTCCAGGGACGCTGCTTTTCCGCCAGGTGGCGGGCCAGCCTGTCCGCCAGCTCGTAGCGGGGCTGGTCGTCGTGCGCCTGCCCGGAGATGATCAGCGGCGTCCGGGCCTCGTCGATCAGGATCGAGTCCACCTCGTCCACGATCGCGAACTGCCGCCGCTTCTGAACCTGCTGCTCGACCGACCGCTTCATGTTGTCCCGCAGGTAGTCAAAGCCGAACTCCGCCGTCGTGCCGTAGACCACGTCGCAGCGGTACATCACCCGCTTCTCGTCCTCGTCCTGCATGTGCTGGGGGTGGATCGCCCCCACCGTCATCCCCAGCGCGTGGAAGTACGGGAACGTCCAGTCGCGGTCGCGCTGCACCAGATAGTCGTTCACCGTCACCACGTGCACCTTCATCCGCTCGATCGCCGCCATGTAGCACGCGAGCGGACCCACGATCGTCTTCCCCTCGCCCGTCCGCATCTCGGAGATCTTGCCCTGGCAGAGCACCATGCCGCCGATCAACTGGACGTCGAAGGGGCGGGCCCGGAAGGGCGGGCGCGACTCGGGGAACATCGCCTTCACCGCCTCGTACAACTCGACGGGGATCGCCACCTGTCGCCACCCGGGGATCGGACCCGCGTTGCCCATCCACTCGCCGACGGGATCGGCCAGGGGCAGGGCGTCCGCCTCGCTCCGGACGCGGGCATACACGCCCTGCATCTCCGGGGTCAGCCGCGTCGCGTCGAACCCCAGCTTGGGATTCAGGACGTTGCGGATCCCGACCGCCCGGTCCATCGCCTCTCGGGCGACCGCGAAGGCCTCGACCATCAGGTCGTCCGCCTTCTCCCCCGCGTCGATCCGCGAGCGGAACTCCGCCAGCTTGCCGCTCAGCTGGGCGTCCGGCAGCACGCGGACCTCCGCCTCCCTCGCCGAGATGGAGTTGACGCGCTGGGTGTACTTCTTCACGAACCGATCGTTGCGGCTGCCGATCAGCTTGTTCAGCAGCGGACCGATGAACGGGATGCCTTGCTCTGCCATAAAATGACCTCTCGCGGCACTGACGGCCGCGGCCCCGAGCACGGGACCTCAACAGGGGCCGTCGCCCAGAGGGGGCGGACGGCGGATGAACTCTTCACGATTCGAGCGGAGGGGCCGCGAAGGCGGCGCAGGACGCGGTCTACCCCCGCCGCGGCGGAGGCAGATCGGTCAGCTGAACGGCGAGCCGCCGGACACCGAAGCCCACCGCCCCATTCGGAGCGCCTTCCGAAAGCTCGGCGCCGTCGTCCCGTACGCGACCCACTTCGCCGACGGGCCGCTCCGCCTCGCGTCGGACGGGCCCGGCCGCCTGCCGCGTGACCGCCTCGGCCACGCCCCGGACCGCCGCTTCGTGATGCAGGAGGGTCCGGGCCGGTGCCCCCGGATCGAGCACCCCCGCCGAGACCTGCAGGGTGAGGGCGACCAGCAGCAGGAGCGAGAAGCCGCCAACCGAGAACCGGCGCGAGGCCGAGTCGATTCGTTCGGTTGCGTCGGTCATGCGTGCCGCCATCCTCGCCATTGGTCCTGCCGTCACCGGATCGGGTCCGTGAATCCGCGGTGAACAGTATCGAACAGACGGGCACCCTGCACGAGCGCCTTGGGAAAACGCCCGCGCCATCCGACGCCAATCCTGCGGACGCCCGTTCCCACCCGGACCCGGGGAGGCCCTCCGCCTCACCGCCATCCCATGGTAGGTCGGGCAGGAATCCATCACCGGATATTGGGGGCATGAGGCAGCCGCGTCCGATACTCTGCCGCTGTCGGGATGGGCGACGCGAGTGTCAACGCGCCGTTCTCACGCGACGGTCATCGCCACGCGTACATTGGGCCCATGACGCACACAGGCCCGGGACGCGGCGATGGCGGGTCGGCGGACGTGCCGAGGGGTGGGCCCCGGGACGATCCGGCGGCCGGTCCCAGCGCCCTCGGAGCCAACCCAGACATGCTCGCCTGCCGCCAGTCACTCCCCGTCACCCGTGAATCCATCACACACAAGTTCGCCATCGCCCGCCACGAGGGGTACCTCACCATCGGGCTCTACCCGGACGGCCGCCCCGGCGAGATCTTCATCAAGATGGCGAAGGAGGGGTCGACGATCTCCGGGATGGCCCAGGCCTTCTGCCGCGCCTTCAGCCTGGCCCTCCAGCACGGGCTGACCCTGCCCGAGGCCGTCGCCCGCTTCAAGGGGATGCGGTTCGAGCCCATGGGCCCCACGAGCAACCCCGAGATCCCCGAGGCGCAGTCCATCATCGACTACGTCGCCCGCTACCTCGAGCTGCACTTCGGCCGCCCCTCGCTCCGAGGGTGAGAGCGCCTTCGGCTTCAGCGCACCCGGTTCGGCGGCTCCCGCCCGTCCAGGATGGCACGGGCGTTGTCCCCGACCATCTCGGTCATTAGCAGCCGATAGCGCGCGGCGGCGCTCCCGATGTGCGGGGTCAGCGTCACGTTGTTCATGCGCGCCAATTCGGGGTGGATCCTGGGCTCGTGCTCGTAGACGTCGAGCCCGGCGCCGAACAGCCGCCCGCTCCGGAGCGCATCGACCAGCGCCTGCTCCTCGACGATCGGCCCCCGCGCCGTGTTGAGCAGGATCGCCCCGGGCTTCATGAGCGCGAACGCCTTCGCGTCGATCAGGTGCCGGGTCTCGGGCGTCAGCGGGCAATGGACGCTGACCACGTCCGCCCTGGGGAGGCCCTCCGCCAGCGTCACGCGCTCCGCCGCCAGGGGCGCGAGCTCGAAGTCCCAGTGCCGGCTCCGGGCCATGTAGAGCACCCGCATCCCCCACCCGCGCGACCGCATCGCCGTGGCGTAGCCGATCCGCCCCGCCCCCACGATGAGCAGCGTGCGGCCGGTCAGGTCGGTCCCCAGGAAGTCGGTCATGCCCAGGGCCCCGCGAGCGGGATACTCGGCGCTGCGGGCGTACCGGTCCGCGTCGACCAGCCGTCGCGCCGTCGCCAGCAGCAGCGCCCACGCCAGATCGGCCGTCCCCTCGGTCACGGCGTTGGGCGTGTTGGTCGCCACCACACCCCGCCGCGCGCACGCCCCGAGGTCGAGGTTCTCGTACCCCACCGCGAAGTTGCACACGCCCCGGAGCTGCGGCCCCGCGGCGTCGAGGAACTCCTCGTCGACCTTGTCGGAATACATCGTGACGACGATCGCCGCCCCGCGCACGTGCTCGAGCAACTGGGCCCGCGTGGGCTTCTCGTCCCCCCGCAGGCGCACCTCCGCGCCCGGAACATCGAGCGTGCCGGGGATCGCCCTGCTGACCGCGATGATCGTCATGGCGGGAGAGTAGCGGCCGCTCCCATCCGGGAACGAGCGTCGGGAGTGCGGCGACCGAGCGAGCGGGACGCGGACGCACCCGACAACCCGTCGCTCACGGCCCGGGGCTCCTTCGTCGACGCCTCCGCCCCTCCGCATACTCTCACGCGATGAGCACGGACGCTCTCACTCTCCTCTCCTGGAACATCCTTCACGGCGGCGGCCCCACCCGGGTCCCCGAGATCCTCCTCGCCCTCGTCGAGCAGGACGCCGACGTCGTGGTCCTCTCCGAGTTCCGCGCCGCCCGCGGCGGTCAGATCCGCGCCGTCCTCGCCGACCACGGCTGGCCCCATCAGGCCGCCACCGCGCCCAACGCCCGGCGCAACGGCATCCTCATCGCCTCGCGCACGCCCCTCGCCCCCCGCCCGTGCGCCGGCTTCGCTTCCGACGGTCGGTGGCTAGGCGTCGACCTCCCCGACGTCGGCCTGACCGTCCTGGGCGTGCACGTCCCCGACGACGGTGAGCGGGCGGCCAAGGCGGGCTACTGGCGGCGCCTCATCGACCACGGCCGCATGTGCGCGGGGTCCGCCACGATCGTCGTTGGCGACATCAACACGGGCCGTCGCGGGCAGGATACCGAAGGGACGCGGTTCTCCTGCGAGCGCCAGCTGGGCGCGTTCTGCTCCCTGGGCTACAAGGACGCGTGGCGGACCCTCAATCCAGATGGACGCGAGTACTCCTGGGTCTCGCACGAGGGCAAGGGCAGCCGCATCGACGCGGCGTTCCTCTCCCCGCCGCTGCACGGCGCGCTTGAATCGGCGTCGTACCTCCACCGCCACCGGGAATCCCGCGCCAGCGATCATTCGCCCCTAGTGGTCTCGCTCCGCCGCTCGCGCCTCCCCTCCACGACGCCGCGGCGGCGCCCAACTCCCGTGTTCGCAGGGCTTTTCGGCGGTTCCGCGTCCTGACCCGCCGCCGCCCGCATTCCCAAAGTGTGCAGCGGAAGGCGCCGGAACGTCGAAAAGACCGCGGAAATCACGCGGGTCCGGCCCCCCGCCGCCTTGCGGCGCGTGCCGGAGACTGATACAACCCCCGCTGACTCCTCGCGGAAAACAGTGGGTTTTTCGGAGAAAGACCTCTTTGGAGAGCATCATGGCGAAGAAGACCGGCAAGTCGGGTACGAGCGGCAATGCGACGAAAGCGGCCCCCAAGCCCGCGAAGATCGCCGCCTCGGGCGGCCTCCGCAAGAAGACCGAGATCTACACCACCATCGCCGACCACGTCGGCATCACCCGCAAGCAGGTCGCCGGCGTCTTCGACGTCCTGGGCCGGCTCATGGCCGCCGACCTCGCCAAGCCCGCCCCCGACAAGACCAAGATGTTCGTCGTCCCGGGCATGATGAAGATCTCCGCGATCCACAAGCCCGCCACCAAGGCCGCGCAGAAGGCCAACCCCTTCAAGCCCGGCGAGATGATGACCGTCAAGCCCAAGCCCGCCCGCACCGTCATCAAGATCCGCCCCCTCAAGGGCCTCAAGACGATGGTCTGAGCGAGCCGCGCCACCCGTGGGACCCACCGACGCGCCGCCCCATCGGGCGGCGTTTTTCTTTTCCCGCGCGAGAGGGCTTTCGGCCCGCACGAGCCCGCCTACTCCGCCATCACCTCGTCCGCCCGCGCCCCCAGCCGCCCGAACGCCGCGACGCACCGCGCCACGCCAGCCTCGATCGCCCCCGCGTCCCGCATCTCTACCGCCCGCGCCAGTTCGGGAAGGATCCACGCGGCGTACCCCGACGTCTCGTCCGGCGCCGCGTACAGGTTCGCGAACCACCGCCGCCCGGGCAGCCCGGCCTCGTCCAGCCACGCCCGCTCCATGCCGAGGATCGCCGCATTCGCCCTCGCGGCCGCGCCCTCGTCCATGGGTCCGGCCGCCGCCAGCCGCTCCATCGCGGCCGCGGCCCGGCGCTCCGCGTCCGCCGCCGCCCCCACGATCGGGGCGAACGCCGCCGCCACGCCCTCCCCACCGTCCATCTTCCCGAACGCCCCGATCTCCAGCCCCCGCGCCGTCAGCGCCTTGAGCACGCGCAC
>Ga0105044_10012518_pt1 | contig 11527 bp, 9 predicted proteins | sample MAT01_FD_78092 | JGI IMG/M metagenome (GOLD analysis project Ga0105044, IMG submission 78092) | Freshwater microbial communities from Lake Fryxell liftoff mats and glacier meltwater in Antarctica - MAT-01 | ecosystem: Environmental > Aquatic > Freshwater > Ice > Liftoff microbial mat | place...
GGGCCGCGAGCGCCACACGATGGGCATGACTTCCTGGGTGAGATACAACGCCGCTGCGATGTTGGCGTGATAGCTCATCTTGCCGCTGAAAACAATCGTGTCGGGCTGCCGCTGGTCCAGCGTCGGCGCGAAATAGTCCAGGTCCACGCCGTTGCCGAGCGTGCGAATGGTGGCCCGGTTGTGGGCGAGCTTTTGCAGCGCGGCCGCGTCGGCATTGCTTGTGACCAATACTTGCGGGAACTGAGCCGCGACAAAGCCCTCATAGCGGCGTGTGCGTGGCAACTCGACCGCGGTCATGAGTTTGCTCTTCCAGCTACGAGCACGCTGGCTGGCCTGTTCAAAGAGATGGCTGATGCAATCTACGCTGTCCCACACGACGGCTGTTTGCAGGTGGTGCTGGGCGACAAAGGCTTGAATGTCGAGCGCGTAGCGGGCGCCGCGCAGATGTTCGATGTGGGCGATCTCGATATCACCCTGCGCCAGCCGGGCCTCGATGGCGAGCTTGAGTTCGGGCACGTGGCAGAACCAGGCCTGGATGGGCGCGCCGGTTGCTGCGGCACGGGCCATGTTCAAGACCTTCTGGGTTTGGGTGAGCGGTGCCGAGATAACCTCGACGCCCCAACTTCGGATGTCCTCGATGGATTTCTGCTCAGCCTCGGATTCCCAGACCGTTGCCAGGGTAAGGCGATGCCCCCGCTGCGCCAGATAGCGCAACAGTTGATAGGGCCGCACCCGAATGGGTGTTGGCACATAGGGAATCACCGCAAGAATATTCATGAGAAGCAAAGAGCTGAAACACTTAATGCAAAAATGAACAAGAACAACCTTTCGGCGTTGAGTTCAGCATTTCATCTGGAACATTAATCGGACTTTAGGCCTAGATTCCTGCGGTCGACCTAAAGAAAAGCCAATATTGGTCTTGGGTCTTGCTTCGCCCAGAGCCAATATCCTTTTACCGGGTGAGTTTAAGAACGCATTGTGCGGAGCCGTTTATTCGCCCAACGCTGTCACTCACCGAAGTTGTTGCCTAATTCTGACGATATGCTTGCTCTATATTTCGACACGCTACTCTATAGTCGTAAGTACCTCGAATTAGTGCACGGCCATTTAGCCCTAGTCTGTCGGCTAGTTTTTTGTCGGAAAGTAGGCGGAGTACAGCTTCGGCAAAAGTGTGGGGATCGTCGGCAATCAGCATGTGTTCGCCTGAAACCACGGCAATGCCTTCAGCGCCGATGGTGGTGCTGACCATCGGCAACCCTTGTGACAACGCATTGAGAATTTTGACGCGCATGCCACCGCCGGCGCGCAACGGCACCACCATCACCCCGCATTGTTGCAGGTATGGCTCCGGGTCGGTCACGTAGCCGGTGACGTTTACGCCGATCCCCTGCTGGTTCATGTTGAGCAGGTCTTGTGGCGGGCGGGCGCCCACCACATCGAACACCACATCCGGCCGGGCGGCTCGAATGTGGGGATAGACCTCGCGCACAAACCATTGAATGCCGTCAATGTTGGGCGGCCAATACATCGTTCCGATGTGCAGGATGTGGCCGGCATGCGCATCCCGTTGCACTTGCGCCACCTCGTCGGTGTCCACGGCAATCGGAATCACAACGGCGTCCAGCTTTTGACCGGCCGCCTCTTCCAGCGCAGTTTGGTCTTCGCGGCTGACGGCCAGCACGCCAGGAAACTCGCGGCAAATGCGGCCTTCGTAGGTTTTGAGCAACCGCCAGTCGCGGGTCAGCAGAATTTTGCGCACGCCGCCGGTCATTGTTTCGGCCAGCCGTTTGTAGAGCAGCCAAAGCGCATTGTGGGCGTCCAGCACCTTGCGAATGCCGGGTTGCCGCTGGGCCGCGAGTTCGGCATACTGGGCCATGTTGAGCTGATCGGCGTGGGCGATGTCAAATTGATCCTGGCCGCACAGCCGATCAATCAGTGCGCGCATATCAGCTCGATCGTCACGCACCATCATCCAGGGCTGGCCGGTGACCACGCTCCGCAACATCGCTACAGCATCATAGATAGGGTTACGAGATATTTGCACCACGTGCACTGCTTTGCAATATTTTTGCAAGTGTTGGATCTCGGCCGTTTGATCCCCCCGCACAAATGAAACCAGCGTCACCTCATGATGTTGCGACAAATATTTGAGGACGTTCCAGGTCTTCACCTTCGGCCCACTGTCGGGTGGATAGGGCAACACTTGAGTGAGCAAAAGAATGCGCTTGCGAGTGACGCCGCTGGAGGGTGCGCGGCTGGCTGAAGTTGAATCAGGAATGGGTTGCACTGGCGTGGATGAAATGGGTGAAGCTTGCGGCATGAAAATTTGAATGAAATGGAGTTCGATGTTTAACGCAATGCGCAACGAGTCATGATCCTGCTGTTTGCTAGCGGCGCTTGCTAGCGGCGCTTGAAGCGTGTGAAGAGAATCACTCCGATGATGATGGCCAGAGCGGGCACGAGACTCAGACCCAGCCGCACGTAGCCATCATTTTCAGATTGCAGGCGGGTGAGGGTGATGTCGCTGTTGGGCAAACCTCGCTCGGCCTGTGTCAGGCTGATCATGTCGGTGGGAACGATTTGCGGGAGTGTTCGACCTTTTGGCGTCGCGGTGGGTCGCACTTCGGGCACCGGTTGGGGCGGGAGCGCTTGGGCATTGCTCCTGGCGGTGGTGTAGAAGATTTCGTACGGCGGTGGATTGTCTGCCAGCTCCTGCTTTAACGCACCGCGGCGCAAGTACCACACCATGTGTAATTGATTACCCAAGCCAACGGCAATGCGCGGCCACTGCGGCACATCACCCGTCTGGGCTGGATCGATTGTGGCCACCACATCCGGTGCCGACCAGGCCGCGCCATTCCACTCCAGCCGCAGCAGGTTCAGCGTCTTTTGGTCTTGCAAGGTGCGTCCCACCACGGCCAGATGAACGGTGCCGGCGCTGTCCTGGGCCATGGATTGGCCGTCCAGCCGGTTGTCGTAAATGTCGAAGGCATTGAAGATGGCCGGAATGCGTTGGGGGGATGACCAGTTTTTGCCCTGATCCGATGAGACTTGATAGTAGAAGCCGGGATCGGTCACGCTCATCCAGGTCATCAGCAGATTGCCGCGGCCGTCGATGATGATGCTGGGCTGGCGCGCCTCGGTGTTGGCTCCGCCCGGCACAAACGTCGTGGGGGTGGTCCAGGTTTCGCCGCGATCATAGGATGCGGCGTAGGCAATTTTGCTGGGCCGGGAGAGTTGGCCCAGGTCGCCGCCGGGACCCATCTCCCACACCACATACAAATTGTTGTTGACATCGATGGCGATGTCGGGCTTGGCCGCACCGGTGGTCAACACCGAGATGTCTTTCTGCGGCGTCCATGATTCACCATCATTATCGGACTGGTAGTAATAGAGGTGAAAGCAGTTCATGCACTCGGCCGTCACCACGTTCTCGGTCACCAACAGATGCAAGCGAGAGCGGCTGTCCTCGACTATCTGGCTGAAATAGCCTTCGCTAATGAGTTTTGAATCGGTCCAGGCGATTGGCACACCCGCTTTGGTCACGGGAGCCTGGGTAAATTTCACGCCCTCAATGTCGCGCCAGGTCATGTTCATGATGCCGTTGCGGCCGGGCCACAAGCGCGGCCGGGCGGCGTATGAGCCCGTACTGGTGGCCTCGGTGGCCATGATGTCCACGGCCGGATTCACAATCTGCCCATCGCGCAGCGCCACGTACTTCACCATGTCGTAATACTGATCGCTGCCCGTTTCGACGCCACTGCCGGCAAAGACCACGTGCGCCAGGCCGCTTGAATCCACCTTGACATCGGGAAACCATGACGAGATATTCTCGGGCGCAATCTGCAACGGCTGTGACCAACCCGAAGCCTGAGCCTGCGCCGACTGGATGGGCAAAAGCATGGTGGCTGTCGATGCCAGCACCACGGCCGTTAGCGCGGCAAAGGCAAAGGCTCGCAAGGTGGGTTGAGAGTCGTGTTTTGTCATTGTTTATCCATCCTGCCCTGTTGCGTTTCTTCCCACACCTAAGCCGTGGAATTCTGGACAAGATGCACAGGATTTACAGGATCAGGCTGAGTTTTATCCTGTAAATCCTGTCTAAAAATTATGAATAGGTCGTTACAAATCTGATTCAAGCATAGCCCAGCCCTAGAGGCGAACGACAAACACCTGAACCTCGGGTGTCTCAAATGCCAGGGTGAGGAACGAGGCTGCGGCTGGGTTATAGGCCCCTAACTGACGCTCGGCCGGTCCATAGAACACATAGCGCACGTCTTTCTGTTGCAAGATTTCGATCCGTTGTGTATCAGGCGTGTTCGCGTCGAAGAAGGCGGCCACGTTTTTCTGCTTCTCGAAGAAGCGCAGGGTCTGAGCCCAATGAGCCAGGTAGGCCGGCTTGCCCGTCAACATGGGCACAAACTGGCCGGTGTCGATCGCGCTCAACACCACCGCATTCGGGTCTGGCTGCGCTTCGATCCACTGCATCGCGGTCATGTCGTCCTTGTGCAGATAGAACGGGTAGTCGTGCCGGTTCAGATCCAGAAAGCGCCAGCTCCATAGGTAGATATTGGTGGGCAGAATGGCAACAAAGAAGATCACGGCCAGCGTGCGGCTGAGCTGGGTGACTGCGCTAGGTGGCGCGGTCGTGGCAAGGTTGCGCCGTTTGGCCAGGGCTGGCACGATGTAGTTGAACAGGCCATAGACCGCCAGCAGCGCAATCGGCACCTGCCAGCCGTTGAGCATGTGAATCTGGAAATCCACCGGCAAATACACGAGTGGGAAGGAGATGATGAACCAGGACAGCGCGAACAGCCACTTGTTGTCCCAGTTTAAGCGGCGGCGAACCAGCATGGAGCCGGCCGTAAATAGCGCCACCAAAAATGCTGGGCCGAGCAGGATGGGCAGTTGATACAGCGGCGGAGTGTAAACGCCGGCATTGCCAAATTGGGCCAGCACTTCTTTCCACACTGGATCGAGCCGGGTGAGCACGACCGAATACAGGGCCGGCGAAAACGAGATCAACCCGATGACGATGAGGCTTTTGATGAGATACCACGGCAGCGATGCCAGGATGCTGCGCGACTCGCGATGGCGCTGGGGGAAGTCGCGCAGGAAGATCGCGACGATGTAGGCACCCAAAATCCCCCACACCAACACCAGATCATAGGCATGCTGCCAGCCCATGAACAACGCCCATAGCCCGGCATACAGGGCATAGCGCAACTGGTTTTTGGCCTGGCCGCGCAACACCAGATCGAAGCATAGGACATAGGTGGCGGCCGCTACAAAGTGTGGAAACCCCAGAATGCTATAAAACGTATTGGGCTCAGCCACATACAGCGTAAACGGCAGGGGCACATCGGCCAGCCGCAGGGCATACTTCAACAGCACCAGCAGCCAGCCGAAGCCGCTGGAGAAAATGATGGTGAGAAAGGCCAGCTTGCGCGGCAATGCCTCTTTGAAGAACCACGCGCACATGCGGTAGGCCACCCACATGAAGCCGACGGTGCCGATGACGCGCATAACCTGGTACATGACCTCGTAACCCACGCCCAGCAGCGCGCCGAGTTTGGCCAGCCCCCACCACATCAGGTTAAAGAAAATGGGTTGGTTCGGCTCCGGGGTCAGCTTGTTGGACGACAGATCGGCCGTGCCGAACTCGCGATACCACGAGAAGTATTGGGCATGGTCGGACACATTCAGCATCACGCCCATGAAGTGGCGGTCGGCCGGTGTGGTGATATAGGCATAGGCGTACGGCAGGCTGGTGAAGATGAGCACAAACGCCGCGATCAGGGCCACAAAGCGCCACTCGGCGCGGTCGATGCGAGTCTGACTCTGCGTCTCAGCCATGCTGGCCGATGCCGATTGGGGCGTGGTGAAGGGGGGTGTTGTCGTTGTCATTGAACTTAAAGCGGCTGTGATTTGACTGATTGACGGATCCTAGAGACTCGACTCTTGAGTCCTCACGGGCTGAAGGCTGGTCGATGCGATGATCTGGGACGATGGGGTGTCGGAGCGGCGGCGATTCATCCATGCCGCCAGCAGTCCGATTCCCAGCACCACGACAAACAAAGGCGCCAGACTGAGCGCTCCACGCAACCCCAGAATTGTTCCCAGATTTCGAGCGATATTGCCCCGCTCCCAATTTGGCAACGCATATTGCACAAACGGGTTGTAGAGGGAGTCGGGTGGAAAGGCCTGCTCTGCAAGGGTGAGGCCCCAGGTGGCTACAAACGACCAGGCAAATAACACGGCCGTAAGCGCCACCAATAAGGGTTTGGGCTTGCGAAGCACATAAGTGATGCTCAGTGCCATAAACGGCAAACCCGGCAGCACATAGCGCGGGCCGATGGAGAAGCCGCCCCACCACATGACGGATGATGCATTGAACAGGAACATGCTAAATGTGGCCAGCAGCGCCACCAGCCATTCGGCGCGATACTCGCGCGAGCGCGCCCACTGCCAGAAGCCGGGTAGGGCCAGCAATAGCAGCGGCGACAGCACAAACAGGCCGCGAAAGAGGCCAAAAGTAATGCCAAGCGCGGCGGTTGGGTGTGGAAAGGTCAGGCTCATGAAGCCGGTGCTGTGCTCTTGTGTCCACAGCTCGCTGTTGTTGTAGCCCACCTTGAAAGGGCCGCCGAAGATGGCATTGTTAAAGATCAGCAACGCCAGCGCGCACACGGCCATGGGCGCAATCACCCAGGCCATGCGCAGGAGCTGGCCCTGTTTGTAGAGCCGATAAGCCACATAGATGAAGATAATCGCGACGATGAGTGCGGCGGGATATTCCGTCACCACGGTATAGCCCAGCAACGCGCCGACCCCGAGCAACCGGCCTGCAGTCATGGGCTGGGGTGCCTGCGATGCCGGTGGAAATAGCAGATAGAACGCGCCAAACAGCAGGGCGGCCGCCAGTTGGTGGCCGTAGAATGCGCCGGCGTAGGCAAAAGCCGGGGTCAGCAACCCATAGCCCAGGGCGATCACCAGGCTCGTGCCGGTGCTGGCACCCAGGCGGCCGGCCAGCTTGAACAGCAGCACACCCAGCAGCGCTGAGGGCACGGCTGCTGTGACAAAGGTCAACAACACCTGTGCCAGTGCAAAGCGCACTTTTTGCTTCAGCACACCGCTGCCATCTTCGCGCAAGGTGGCTCGAAAGGCCTCGCTGCTGGCGAGTCGATCCGTCAGCTGATCGACGGCGGGCAGGTCGAGAATGACCTTGAAACCGGCGTAGAACGGGATGCCGAGGAAGGCCGTGCCGGGGGCTTTATCGCTGTAATAGTGATCGCCGACTTTGGCATAGTCCACCGTGTTGGCCACGTATTTGTCGATCTGGAACGTGCCATCCTCGACCACGGCCACGACCATGTCGAGCCGCGAATTTTGGTTTGGGTCTGCCCAGCGCGGAAATGTGTAGGCATAGCACGCGAGCAGTACGAGGAACAATGAGATCGCGACGAAGTTGAGCTTCTTCATTCCACCCCCTCCGGGGTCTGTTTACCATAATGTGCTGGCCCTGTCTGGCGATCAGCACTATGTTGTGTGTCGCAATTTCGATCAGACGCTGCAATCAAATTGTTGATCAGTGGGCAATGGTGAAGCGGCATAGTCGTGTTATGAACTGGATTGTGTGTGGAACAGACTCATAGCAAGCGCCGATAGCGATTTTGGCAATAATGGGGATGTGATTGATCAACCCAAGCCATTTCGCATTATTAACAGCTCGGCCCCGACGCGCATCTGCGACAACGGCGGCTGGACCGACACCTGGTTCGCCCGTCACGGCTACATCTTCAACATGGCCGTGCAACCCGGCGTAGAAGTGCAAATCGAGGTCTACCATCGCGATGACTTGCCGCCTGTGCCGACACCGGCTTCAACCATCACCGATCGCATCACGGTGCAGGCCGAGAATTATCGGCAGACCTTTGCAGTGGAGCCCGGTTCTGGCCATTGGCCTCACCACCCGCTCATCGAAGCCGCGTTCGATCTATTGCCGGTGCCGCACGATGTGTCGCTGCGGGTGAATGTGTACTCGGCCATGCCGCCCAGCGCATCGGTCGGCACCTCGGCAGCATTGGCGGTCGCGCTGGTGGCGGCGTTGGATGCGTTGACGCCGGGCCGCAAGACCGCGCACGAGCTGGCCTATGCCGCGCATTCCATCGAAACCCAGCTGCTAAAACAACAGAGCGGCGTGCAGGATCAGCTGGCCGCAGCCTATGGCGGCATCAACTTCATTGAGATGACGAGCTACCCGTATGCGATGGTGTCGCCGGTGCATGTGAGTGACGCGATCTGGCATGAGCTGGAGCGCCGCCTGCTGCTCATCTATCTCGGCAAGCCGCATCATTCCTCGCAGGTGCACGAGTCGGTGATCCGTGAGCTGGAGGGCGCCGGCCCCAACGACCCGCGCATCGAAGCCCTGCGCCAGCCGGCCCTGAGCGCGCGTGATGCGTTGCTGTCGGGAGATCTCACCGCCTTTGGGCAGTCCATGATCCAGAACAACGATGCGCAAGCCCACTTAAAAGCCGAGTTGGTCAGCGTCGAGGCCCATCAGGTGATCGAGATTGCCAAGGCTCACGGCGCGATTGGCTGGAAGGTAAATGGCGCGGGTGGTGCGGGTGGCTCGATCACCCTGCTCTGTAACCACGCGGTGGCGCAGCGGCGGGCTCTGGTGCAGGCCTTGTGTCAGGCCAATGCCGCGTTTCAAGCCATTCCCATCCACCTGAGCCGACACGGCGCGATCGTGTGGGAATGCTGACCCTGTAATCGTCGACCCTCATCAGGCAGATTTTGGACAGAATGACAGAATAGACACAAACAAGGTTTGAAAGAGAGTTTTCAATTTGTTCATTCAGCCGCAAGCGCAGCGCCGGCCCCTGCTCGATAGTCTCGTGGTGGAAGGGGTGAGCGGCGAGGCAGGTTTGGAGGCTATCCCGCAGATAGGGTTCCATACTCATCAAGGCACCTGAAATATGAGTGTTTGCGAATGGCACATTTATGACAAGGGAAGTCTTTGCTACCAGTGTCATTCCCGCCTCCGCGGGAATGACGTCCTAAGCAAATTGATTTGACACAGGCTTCCATTCGCCGTTTTTTCACTTGCCGATTTTATTTCTGAACTTTCATCAGGGGGTGGGAGTCCTGTGACGATGCATCAGCGCAGTTTTTTGTTGGAAGCAGTAACCAAATGAACCGCCATCCTCTTCAACTTTGAGACTCGGCCAACCCTAACGCACATTATGCCGAAAGCAATCGGCCACGTGATCATTCACGATGCCGGTGGCTTGCATCCACGCATACACGATGACGGGGCCGACAAATTTGAAGCCGCGCTTTTTGAGCGCAATGGACATGGCTTCTGAGAGCGGTGTTTTGGCCGGCACCTCAATCATGCTTTGCGGCCGGTTTTGGATCGGCGTGTTGCCGGCCATGCCCCACACAAATGTCGAGAAGTCTTCGCCGGCGTCGGCCATGGCCAGGTAGGCACGGGCGTTGCCGATGGTGGCGGCGATCTTGGCTCGCGAGCGGATGATGCCGGCATCGCCCAGCAATCGAACAATGTCGTCCTCGCCGAACTGCGCGACTATTTTGGGATCAAAGCCTTGAAAGGCGCGCCGAAAGGCCTCGCGTTTGCGCAGAATCGTCATCCACGACAGGCCGGCCTGAAACCCATCCAGCATGAGTTTCTCCCACAGGGCGCGGCTATCGCGCTCTGGCACGCCCCACTCTTCATCATGGTAAGCCTGCATTAAAGGGTCGGACCCCGCCCAGCCGCAACGGTGCAAAATAGGTTCGTTGATCATGCGTGAATACTCAAGGTTTGCATCACTTTTACATCACTGCCGCATTGTCTTGCGTCGCTTTCCACTCTGTTCGCAAAATGCCCATATACACCAGGTCAATAAATGCGCCGTTGCTCCACATCCTCACGGGCAATTGCGCGAAGTAGCGTCTTTTGACCTTGCAGCATGTTTTAAGATTCTTCTTCAGCCTTCGCGTTTTTGTAGCCGAAATAGCCAAAGGCGATGCGTGTGCGTGTAGAGGCTGGCCGCTCCAAATGTCACCAAAGCGTTACCAACCCTATGGGCTCACGAGTATTTTGCGCATCAGCCAGTTATCCTCAGCGACCTCGACCATGCGGTCGCGATCACGGTAGCGCCAACGGCCAATGCCTTCATCAAACACTTCATAGCCCAGCCGCTCGTATAACTGCCGCGCACGCAGATTGTCCTTGTTGACTTCCAGCCGAATCCGCCTAAAGCCGCGTGCCTGTGCCATCTGCTCCAGGTGTTGAAAGATGGATGTGCCGATGCCGCGCGATTGAAAATTGGCCTCCACATGAGCCGACCACAGATAGGCCGTGTCAGGCGCAAGCTGGGTGAAATCCAGCCCAATCCGGCCAACCGGCGTCCCATCCAACACGGCCACGGCAATGTAAACGATGTCACGCGCCTGTCGTTCGAGCCAGTCCTCGCCGAAGGGGCGGGACCGGTCGTCGAAGAGCCTATCCAGATCAGCGGCGCACAGCGGGCGGATCGTGAGGCCGGTGTTTGTCTGATCCATCCATGCAACTGTAGCGTGAGCAGCATCTGACTGCCAGTGATTCATCGCTTCAATTCGCTTTATTTATGCGGCGCTGGGAACCTGCGCCAACAGTTCAAGCAACCATTGCACCTCCTTGTCTGACAGCGGGCCGCGCTGGATACTCTCGAGATTTTTGAAAATCCATTCGCGTTTCCGTATGCCCACAATCACATGGTCCACAGCCGGGCCATGCAATGAAAAGCGCAGCATCGCATCGGCCAGGCGCAGACGCAGCGCATCGGATGCTCCCGGGTGTGCGACCGCGGCGACTGCAAACAGCTTGTCCAAAAGCCAGCCGCGTCCAAAGGGCGAAGTGGCCAGGGTGCGCCACCCCAGCGCTTTGCCAGCCTGAAAAACCGCTGTGCCGGGTTGGGCCACATTGCGCGGTGCCACCATAAACGTGTAGGGCGTGCGCGCGCCGAACCGGCTTTGTAGATCGGTTCCCGGCACCCATGTGCCCGGCACCCATGTGCCCAGCGCTCGCACGTGTCCAGCCGCCAGCCACGATTGCGCCACTTCGGTTTGTCGGGCATGGTCCGCGTCGTTGTGGACTGGATGAACGACCAGGAGGTCGATGTAGGTGGTGTTGAATTGTTCGAGCAGGGTGTCGAGATCGTGCGGCATGAATGGCCGGGGTGCCACAATGTGTTGACCTGTCCCCGGATCGTTGAAAAAATTCCAGGCCATGATCTGGGCCTGATCGCGGCGTTTCAATTCCTTCAGCACCCGGCCGACGGCAATGCGCTCGGGCTCATAGGTGGTGTCGAAACCAGTGATGCCTGCGTCGATGCAGGTGTTGACGATCTCGAGTTGTCGATCGAAATCGATGACGGGATCATTTCCCAACTCGGCGATGAAGGAGTGGCCGCCCACGATGAGCCGGCTGGGGGTTGATTGAAGCTGAATAGGCATTAATGCACCTTATTATCCTGCTTCAAAC
>Ga0105044_10012520_pt1 | contig 11526 bp, 8 predicted proteins | sample MAT01_FD_78092 | JGI IMG/M metagenome (GOLD analysis project Ga0105044, IMG submission 78092) | Freshwater microbial communities from Lake Fryxell liftoff mats and glacier meltwater in Antarctica - MAT-01 | ecosystem: Environmental > Aquatic > Freshwater > Ice > Liftoff microbial mat | place...
CGTGCCATCTCCAACGAGATCGAGGACACCGACCGGGCGCGCTGGCAGTTCGAGGCCGCCTTTGCCGCGATCGTCGCCGCGACGCCCACACTCGTCGCTGAGGCTGCCGCGTGCGTACGCTGACGTTCGGATACTCGCCGTGCCCCAACGACACTTTCGCATTTCATGCACTGACGCACGGCTTGGTGGACGCACCGTTCCGCATCGAGCCGGTGCTGCTCGATATCGAGGAACTGAACCGCCGTGCGCATGAGGGGACGTTTGACCTGACCAAGCTGAGCGTCGGTGCCTTTGCGGCGGTGGGCGATCGCTATCGATTGTCGCGACGCGGTGCGGCGCTTGGTCATGGGGTGCGGCCGCTGGCGGTGGCGCGTGAGGCGGTGTCACTCGCCAACGCGGTGCGCGGGTGCGTGGCGATTTCCGGCCGCGAGGCCACCGCGTGCCGCCTGCTCCGCCTTGCCGCGCCAGAGTCGCATGAGCCGAGGGAGAACGGCGTCGGGGGCCTTGCGTTCACGGACGACGCGGCCGACGGAGTCAAGCACCACGAGGCCCCCTCCGCCGGGCAGTCGATCCAGTGTGCTGTAGGAGCCGAGCGGGAAGCCGCGGTCGGTGCTCGAGGATGACCGCACGACACTGCGCTGGGTCGCCACATCCAGCACGCTCGGCCCAGCCCTGCCGGCTCGGCGGCCTGCCTGCGGCCGCGAGGCGAATGCGATGGTCAGCACGACGAGCGACGAGATGCTGCAGGAACTGGTGAACCTGAAGCGCTTGCCGCAGGACGTCCTCAAGGGGTGGGGGAAGCGCTTGGGGGGCATCGCCCGGAACTGGCCGATGCCTGCCAAGTGCGTGGCGCAGTACCGTTCAGCGCGCCGATGCCAGATGCGGCATGTCGGCGCCGCCCAGCGGTGTGTCGGTCGGAAGGTCGCCTAGCACTTCGTCGTCCGCGTGGGCGTCCTGCCACCGGCTGAGTGCCCGGTACAGCACCGGCAGCACGAAGAGCGTGAGCAGTGTGGAGGTCAGCAGTCCGCCGATCACCACGCTCGCCAGCGGGCGTTGGACTTCACTGCCGGGCGAAGTGGAGAGGGCCATCGGGACGAAGCCGAGGCTTGCGACCAGTGCGGTCATCAACACGGGACGCAGACGGTCGACGGCGCCTTCGCGGACGGCATCATCGAGATCACGCCCGGCCGCGCGCAGGCCATTCAGATGCGAGATCAGCACGACCCCGTTCAGTACGGCGATGCCGAAGAGCGCAATGAAGCCGACGCTGGCCGACAGGTTGAGGTTGAGGCCGCGGAGCCAGAGCGCCGCGATGCCGCCGACGAGGGCGAACGGCACGTTGAGCAGCACGAGCGCTGCTTGCGGGACCGAGTGGAACGAGGCGAAGAGCAGCAGGAAAATCAGCACGAGGGCGCCGGGCACCACGAGGGTGAGTCGTCCCATGGCGCGCTGCTGGTTTTCGTATTGACCGCCCCATTCCAGAAAGGTGCCGGCCGGTAGCCGTACCTCGCTGGCGACCCGCCGCTGCACCTCCTGCACGAAGCTGCCAAGGTCCCGGCCGCGCACGTTGCTCAGCACGAGCGTGCGGCGTTGCGCATTCTCATGGCCGATCATCTCGGGACCGGTGCCCGAGATCAGATCGGCCACCGCACCAAGCGGGACAAGCGCGCCGTCTGGTGCCCGCAGCGTGAGCCGCTCGAGCGCCCCGATATCGTTGCGCACGCCATCCGGAAGCCGCACGACGACGCCCACGCGCCGCGGGCCGGCCACCAGCTCGGTGGCGACCTGCGCACCGAGCGCCAACTCGACACCCTGCTGTACATCGGCGACGCTGAGACCATGCTGCGCGAGCGCCTGCCGCTTCACGGCGACCCGGATCTGTCCGCTCCCCTCGCTGACTTCGACGGCGGCATCGGCGCTGCCTTGCGTGCTGGCGAGGATGCGCAGGATCTCGCCGCCGATGCGCGTGTTCGCCTCGAGGTCGCTGCCGATGACCTTGACGCCAAGGTCGGTACGGATGCCGCTCTCCGCCTCGTCGAGCCGCATCGCGAGCGGCTGGGTAAAGGCGATCGATAGTCCGGGCACATCCCGCAAGGCGCTGTCCAGCGCGGTGACGAGGCCATCGGAGGTCGTGGCGGTCGTCCATGCCTCACGCGGCTTGAGGATGACGTACATGTCGCCCTCGAAGAGTCCCATCGCCTCGGTCGCGAGGTCGGGACGTCCTTCCTTCGTGACGACGGTGATCACCTCCGGGAAGCGTCGGACGATCTGCTCGGCCGTCGTGGACAAGCGCGTCGCATCTTCCAGCGAGACGCTCGGCAGTCGCCGCGTCGTGATGAGGATGGAGCCCTCGTCCAGCTTCGGCATGAACTCGGTGCCGATCACCGCGAGCGAACCGATCGACGCGAGGACCGCGACGACCGCGAGGCTGACCACGCGCGTTCCGCGCGCGAGCGTCCAGTCGAGCGCACGACCGTAGCGGTCTCGCAGACGATCCAGCCAGCCCCCCGGCGGTTCCGGTACGTGCTTCAGCAGCGTCGCGGAGAGCGCCGGCACGAAGGTGAGCGCCAGGAGCAGCGAGCCGAGCACGGCACACACCACGGTGAACGCCATCGGCTTGAACATCCGGCCCTCCATGCCGCCAAGCGTGAAGATCGGGATGTACACCGAGACGATGATGGCGATACCGAAAAGGATCGGACGGCCGACCTCGATGGCCGCGCTCCGGAACAGGGCCAGGCGTTGCGAGCGTGCATCGGTGGGCGTACCCACCGCCAGGATGGGCGGATGCTCCATGCGCCTCACGAAGTTCTCGACCATGACCACCGACGCATCGACGATGAGGCCGAAGTCGAGTGCGCCGAGGCTCATCAGGTTCGCGGAGTAGCCGAACAGTTCCATGCCGATGAAGGCGACGAGCATCGAGAGCGGAATGACCGATGCCACGATCAGCGAGGCACGGACATTCTTCAGGAACAGGAAGAGCACGGCGATGACGAGGAGACCGCCTTCAATCAGGTTCTTGACGATTGTGTGCGTCGTGCGGTCGATGAGCGCGGTCTGATCGTAGAACGGTGTGATCTTTACGCCCTTCGGCAGTGCGGACTCGATCTCGGCGATACGCTCCTTCACGGCGATCATGACCCGGCGCGAGTCGGCGCCCTTCAGCTTCAGCACCATGCCGCTCACCACCTCACCACGGCCATCCTGCGTCACGGCGCCTTGCCGAGGTATGGCACCGCTGCGGACGGTGGCGATATCGGCCAGCCGAACCACGGCACCGCTCCGGGCACGCACGGCGATCTGACCGATGTCGCCGAGGGAGTCGAGACGGCCGAGGCCGCGCACCGTGTAACGCTCGCCGGCCTGCTCGATGTAGCTGCCGCCGAACGAGCGGTTGTTGTCGGCCAGTGCCGCGTGCACATCGGCGAGGACCAGCCCGCGGGCGGTGAGCGCACCAGGATCGACCTCGACCTGGATCTGCTCGGTGAAGCCGCCCCATGAGTTCACTTCGGAGACGCCGGGCACGGTCCGCAGGCGTGGACGAATGACATAGTCGTGCAGCGTCTTCAGCTCCGTGAGCGTGAGCGCGTCGCTCGTGACGGTGTACTGGTAGAGCTCGCCCATCGGCGTGGAGAGCGGCCCCATCTGCGGCTCGATGCCGGCCGGCAGTGCGCCCTTCGCCTCGGCGAGGCGCTGCTGGACCAGCGTGCGGGCGAAGTAGACGTCGGTGCCATCCGCGAATGGGACGGTCAGCAGGGCAAGGCCGAACTTCGAGGTGGAGCGCACGCCCTCGGTACCCGGCAGGCCCATCAGCGCGGATTCGAGCGGAAAGGTGACCAGACGCTCGACATCCTCGGGCGCCATCCCTGGCGCGGCCGCAATCACCTCGACACGCACCCCGGTGAGATCGGGGTAGGCGTCGAACGGCACTCGCGAGAGCGAGAAGAGGCCGATGCAGGCGACGAGCAGCGCCGCAGCGATGGTGAGCAGGCGATTCGTCAGCGCAAATGTCACGAGGCGCTGCATCTCAGTTCCCCGCTTCGCGGCGCTTCAGGATCTCTGCCTTCGCAATTGACGCCCGGCCGCTGATGATCACCGTGCCGGCCGGCAGGCCATCGAGCACCTCGGCGGACTGCGTGGTACGGCGCCCAATACGGACTTTGACCGCCTCGAGACCGAACGCTGCGCCCTGCGGTGATGCCGTCACCAGCACGGTGTCGCCATCCATCGCCTGAACGGCGGCTGCCGCGACGGTGAGGGTCGGCGCGCTGGCGGTACCCTGCAGTTCGGCCGTCGCGAACATCTCGGGCTTCAAGAGCTCCGCCCCGTCGGCGATGGTGGCGGCGATTTCGATGGTGCGCGTCAGGGTGTCGAGGGCAGGCGCCACGCGGACGACGCGAGCCGTGAAATCGCGCTCCGGGTAGGCGGCGACGCGGAAGCGCACCAACGCGCCCTTCGTGGCCGCGCCGATGGCACGTTCCGGCAACTGTGCAACGAGCATCAGCATGGTGATGCGGCTGACGGTCAATAGCGGCGCGCCTATGAGCACCACGGTGCCGGCCTGCGCGGTACGGCTCACGACAGTGCCGGCGGTGGCGGCGCGGATGAGCACGTCATGGGGATCGATGCCGCTCGGGATCCGTCCATCACCCAGAAGATGTTCCACCATCGCCCTCGAGCGCGTCACCTCGGCTACTGCAGAAGAACGCATTGCGTCCGTCGAGACGGCCGCCGTCCGTGCACGTTCGAGCTCCGCCTGCGACAGCGCTCGAGCCGTGAAGAGGCGCTCCGCGCGCGCGGCCTCCGTGGCGGTGAGCTGCGCGGCGGCATCAGCCTCGACGGACGCCGCTATCGCCTTCGAAAGGTTGCTGCGCGCATCGGTCATCTCGTGACTGTGGATCGTCACGAGCACCTGTCCCGCCTGCACTTCGTCACCGGGACGCACGAGCATGTCCTTGATGCGCCCTTCCACGATCGAGCCGATCGTTTGCGTCACGGCGGCGTCGAGCGTGATGCGCGCGGGTACCGACCAGACATCACGCCACGGCCGCATCGCAATCGTATCCATGGTGAAGCCGGCGGCCGTCATGGCGCTCGCCGAGAGTACGGCCGTGTCGCGCGGGGCGGTGGCAGCCGGGAGGGGAGCGTCAGGCACCGCGGCACTGCAGCCGGTGAGCAGCAAGCCACCGAGCGCAAGCGCCCGCAGCGACGCGAGGACGCGCGCGACGTTCGGGGAATTCACTGGGCCTCCGAGGGTGCAACGAGTGGCGTGCCGAGGGCGCGCCGATAGTCCAGCAGAGCAAGGTGAATATCGGCGGTCCAGCGCAGCGCCACGGCGCGCGACTCCACGGACGCGCGACGCGCTTCGAGCAACTCGAGCAATGTCGAACCGCCCTCGCGGTATGCGGCCTCGGCGATCACGCCGATGTCGGCGGCGTCGCGAGTCATGTTGCCCGGCAGCGTGCCTACCGCAGTGCCCGGTGCGGCGGCGACCAACTCCGCCAGCGCCTGCCGGCTCCCGATGACATCGGCCGCGATCAGCTGTCGTACTTCGCGCAGATCGGCCTCGGCGGCGAGCTGCTCGCCGCGCGCGCGCTCGCGGGCACCACCGTTCTGCGCGAAGACCGGCAGCGGCATCCCGATCCCGATCACCCGGGTGTCGATGCCGCCTGTCTTCTTGGTGCCAAGCTGGACAACCGGCTCGGTCAGGATGCTGCGGCGCTCCGTGCCGAGGCGCTGGCCGGCCTGCCGAAGGGCGGCCTGCAGCGCGGCGACTTCCGAGCGTCGCATCAGCGCGTCGGCAACAAGGCTGTCGCTCGCGCCGCTCAGTTGCTCGACGGCGATCGCGGTGGCGAGGTCGGCCGACGTCAACACGGCGAGGGCGGGCGGCATTGGTACCACACTGGCTGGCGCGCCGACGGCCTGTGCCAGACTCGCGCGTGCCCGCTGCCACTCGGCGCGGGCGGTGCCTTCGGCAATGCGTGCACGATCCGCTTCAAGCCGTGTGCGAATGGCGGCTTGTTCGGCGGTTGCACCTTCGCGCAGCTTCGTTGCCGTGTACTCGGCAATGCCATCGAACGCGGTACGCTGTTCAACTGCCACGTCGAGCAGAGCGCCCGCGAGTGCGGCGCGCCAGTAAGCGCGTACCGCGCCGACTTCGACTTGCCGCGCCACGGTCATCGAATCCGCGACCGCGCGTGCGATGCCGCTCCGTCCGGCCGCGCGCAGTCCCAGTCTGCGGCCCGCGAGGTCCACGGGGACATAGAGCGTGAAGAAGATGTCGCGGTCGAGTGTCGAGCCGAGATTCTCCCGGCGGTATTCGAGCGTCGGATTGGTAAAGGCACCCTCCTGACGCACCGTGCCGGCGATGGCCATGCGCCGGCCACCTGCCGCCGCCAGCAGGGGATGATTGGCCCGCACCATGGCGATCGCATCGCTGACGCGGAACGGCGTTGCGGGCGCCGACTGGGCCCTCATATCGGCGGTGGTGCTCGCGAGGAGGAGCGCGAACAGGACGCCGATGCAGCGGCCTGCCAGCGTTGGTGGGGCGGCGCACGTTCCGACCAGGACGTCGTCAGTCATGCGCCGGAGTCTACTTCGCCAAGATGAACCGGGTTTAAACGGTCGGTGCTGCGGACGGCAGGCGACTCAGGCGGTGGCGGGCACGGTGCTCGCACGGAGCGGCAGCAGCACGCGGGCGCGTGTGCCTCCGGCGTCAGCGGCATGGAAGCTCAGGGTGCCGCCATGACGCTCGCAGATCCATGCGGCGATCGGGAGGCCAAGGCCGCTCCCGTCGGGCACGAGTTGGCGGGCTGCCGCGCCTCGATAAAAGCGGTCGACGGCGCGGGCGCGTTCGTCCTCCGACATCCCGATGCCGCTGTCCGTAACCTCCAGACAGGCCGATCCACCCGCGCGCTGCACGCCGACGGTGACGGCGCCACCGGCAGGCGTGTAGCGGATCGCGTTGTCCACGAGGATCCCCACCAGGCGGTCGAGCAGCACGGCATCGCCGGCTATCGGCGTTTCCTCGACTACCAACGTGGTGAGCGATACCTCTTTCTGCTTCGCTGGCGCACGCCACGGGCCGAGGGCGTCGAGCAGCAGATCGTCGAGGTAGAGTGGCGAAAGCGGCGTCTCCATCGGTCCCGCGTCAGCCCGAGCCAGCAGGAGCAGTTCGCCTAACAGGACGCTCGTCCGCGCGAGGTCATCGCGGACTTCCTCGAGCGCGGCACGATCGTCCGGGCCGGGCGGGGCAAGATGCGCCAGATCGACGGCGCTGCGCATCCGTGCGATCGGCGTGCGGAGCTCATGCGCGGCGTCGGCGAGGAAGCGGCGCTGTTGTGCCAGCGCGGCTGCCAACTGATCGAGCAACAGGTTGAAGCGAAGGCCCAACCGGCCGAGTTCGTCGTGCGGGGTGAGGATCGGGAGCCGCCCGGCACCGCCGGCGTGCGCGATGGCATCGGCCGCCCCGGCCATCGCGTGTACCGGCTGCAGCGTCCGACCGGTCAGCCACCAGCCGCCGATGCCAGCCACCAGCGCCAGCAACGGGAGCCCGACCAGCAGCATCCGATCCACATCGCGCCGTACCTGCATCATCTCCGCGGCACTGCTCCGGATTTCCACCGTCCAGCGCGGCGCCCGCAACGGGTCGAGGGGAAGGACGATGGAGCGGACCGGTGCGGCGAGCACCGTCCGCCGTGCCAGTGCGTTGGTGATCTCCGAGGCGAACGCCGCTCCCGACGGATCACGGAATGCGATGAGCCGATCCGGAAAGACTGCCTCCGCGGTGATATGCGTGAGCGTCGTCGCGATCTCCTGATACTCGGCGATCTCCAGCGCAAAGAACTGCTGGACCAGCACGCCCGACTGCTGCATGGCGCGCTGGAACTCGCGTTCCAGCGTCCGGTGCAGTTGCAGCCGTACCACACCGACGACCACGGCCAGAATCAGAAAGAGCGACCCGGCGTACCAGAGTGACAGCCGTACGCGGATGGAGAGACGTCCAACGCCGCTCCTCTGCGGTGTCGTTGTCATCGGTGGCTCGCTGGTGCGCCGAGCCGATAGCCGGCACCGCGGACCGTCACGAGGAGCTGAAGAAGGTCGGGGCGATCGATTTTCTTGCGCAGCCGGGCAATGAAGACGTCGATCACGTTGCTCAGCGGGTCATAGTTCTCGTCCCAGGCATGCTCGCTGATATGCTCGCGGGTAAGGACTTCGCCCGGGTGCCGCATGAAGACCTCGAGGACGGCGAACTCCTTCGTCGTCAGGCTGATCTGCCGACCCTGCCGATCGGCGGTGCGCGTCGCCGTGTCGAGGGTGAGATCGGCGACGGCAAGAATCGACGCCACGGCGGGTGCGGGTCGGCGCAGGACGGCCTGCAGCCGCGCGACCAACTCCTCCATGGCGTAGGGCTTTACCAAGTAATCGTCGGCACCGGCATTCAGACCGGCGACCCGCTCCGGTACCGCGTCTCGCGCGGTTGCCATGATCACCCGCAATGCCTGGCCGTCCGCGCGGAGCCGCTGGCAAATCTGCAGACCGTCGATGTCGGGCAGCGTGAGATCCAGCACCACCGCATCGTACGCGTTGAGTGCGGCGGCCCCGAGCGCCGAACGGCCGTCCACCGCCAGATCAACGGCGAAGCCGCTCCGGCGCAGATAGTCGGCCGCAGAGCGCCCCATCCGCGGATCGTCCTCTACCAGCAAGACACGCATGTCGTCCCTTCCTCAGGCCGCTGCACTTCCAAAGACCGATGTCGTACCCATTCGTCTGGTTCGGCCTCGTGGGCAGTGGCATCGCACTGCTCCTTCACGGCCTCGTGTCGTGGTACGGGCTGCGGCACCCATCGCGTGGCATTGGCGACAGGATCGCGGATACGACGACCGCGCCCGGATGCAGACCGGATCGACGCTGGCAATATTAAGCACGGCATCACACGGTCTGCTCGTGACCGATGCGCGACCAGCTCACTGCGTGGCGCGCCCACGGCACGCCCCTTCCCCGACAAGTCTTCTCAAGACGTCGTCGCACGCAAGCCACTCGACACCGTCCGCATCCCTCCCTGCAGGCGCCGCCCCCCCGCGATGGCAACGTCCACGCTGCCGTCTGCCGACCCGTCCACCGATGTGGAGCGACTCGCCAGACCGTCCCTCCTGCTCTTCCGCGTCACTTCGGCCGCAAGGCCGCGCCCAGTTCCCCGCTATATCGCCCTGTCAAGCCTGAGCGCCCCTAGTGAGGTCGACGCTGGCCGTCCGCAGGTTGACGTTGACAAGCGGAACGTTTTGCGGCACGCGCCCATCGGCCACCTGCAGTTGCGCACTCGTGATGAGCGCGGACCGCACCTGGACGGTGCGTTGCGACACCTCGATGTGGCAACGCCGCTTGACTTGTTCAGCAGACGCGCAAATGCTCCTTCCATCCCCGATCAAGAGAGTTCCACGTGCGTTTCGCATCATGGGTGTTTGGCGGCTTCATAGTCGCCGGTCTCGGTCTCGTCGTGATTCCGACGGATTCTGCCGCACAGGGGGGCATGATTGGGCGCGCCAAGCGACGCGCCGAAGAAGCGGCCAAGCGCAAGACCGATGCGAAAGTGGACCGCATCGTCGATGACGCGATCAACAGCGTCTCGTGCACGGTGGGGGACTCCGACTGCCTTGCGCAGGCCAAGGCCGACGGCAAGGAGGTGACGCTCATCGATGAGAGCGGCGCACCCCTGCCGAAGGAGAAGCAGAGCGGGGAGAGCACCCGCACCCCGCCTCGCGCCGTCGGCGCTGGCGCGTGGGCCAACTACGACTTCCTGCCGGGCGAGAAGCCGCTCCGCATCGAGGACATGACCGCCGACGTGGTCGGGGATTTCCCCCGCGGACTGGAAGCCTCGTCCGGCAATGCGGAGATCGTGGAGTGGGAGGGCCGGCGCTGGCTCCGCATCAACGGGAACGGCAGGACGCGCTTCCTGGTGCCTGCCGGTGGTCCGTTGCCGCAGCGCTTCACCTTGGAATTCGAGTTCCTCTCCCAGACCAGCAACGAGTGCTGGATCTACTTCAACGGCAAGCAGGAGGGCGCCTATCTCCGCTACTCCACTCGGCACGACGGCGGGCTCGTCCGCGCGGATGGCCGCGAACTCGGTACCCGCAGCAGCACAGCCCAGGAAGGCACCCCGTTCACCGCACGGCTGATGGTGGACGGCAGCTACGTGAAGGCATACGCGGACGAGAGACGGGTGGTGAATGCCCCGAATGTCGAGTTCACGCGCGGCGAGAGCCTGATGTTCTACTGCGACGGCACGGAGGAGCAGCCGGTCTATATCACCAACGTGCGCCTCGCCGCCGGTGGCCGGAAGCTCTACGACGCCTTGGCCGCATCGGGCCGCGTAGCCACGCAGGGGATCTACTTCGATACCGGCCTCGACGCGGTGAAGCCGGAAAGCACCCCCACGATCAAGGAGATCGCCACGATGCTCACCGAGCATCCGGAACTGAACCTGCTGATCGAGGGACATACCGACAATGTCGGCGCTGCGGCCACCAATCTCGCGCTGTCGCAGAAGCGTGCGGCGGCAGTCAAGTCGGTCCTCGTCACGCAGTACGGTGTCGCTGAGACCCGCCTGACCACCCAAGGGTTCGGCGCCGGCAAGCCCACCGTGCCGAACACGACCGCCGAAGGTCGGCAGCAAAACCGCCGCGTCGAACTTGTGAAGAAGTGATGCGGCGTTCCGCCCCCCGCGAGATCCTTTTGCCACCTGTTCGTCAGCGCTTCAGGAGATCTGACCTGCGGCCGCAGCATTCCTGCCCGCTAGTTCCACCTGTGGCATGACATTCCGACCGCATCCGACACGCCGCACGAAGTGAACGCGGTCATCGAGATTCCGACCAACGAGCGGAACACGTACGAGCTCGACCAGGACCTTGGCATCTATCGCTTGGATCGTGTCCTGCGCAGCGCGGTGCACGACCCCGGTGACTACGGAGGGGCGGATGCCAGTTGGCGCGCGCGTCATGCGTCTGCAGACCGGCGACGATGCCCGCTGCGCTGTCAGCCAACCGCTGCGGCTGGCAGTGACGCGTGGAGGAGCGGGTCAGGCTGATGCCGGCCGACTCCTGGAGCAGAGCAGTGAGGCGCTCACACCGCAGTCAGCACCGCCCCATGGAATCGCAATGCGTATCGTGCGGATGGTGAAGGTGCCCATCCACGAGATAGTCGATGTGATCGCCATGCGGCACGGCCGGATGACCGCAGGTTGCGCCGTGCACATGCGACGCATCATGCCCCCCGCAGAGGATGGCGACAGCATGCTCCGCGAGCGTCGCGCGGTCCGGCGAGCTCGACTACATCTCCGTTTCAAGCGCGAGGTTTGCGCTGACGACGCCGAGATGCCTCTCCATGTCGTGCATCATCGCCATCATCGGGGCCTTGGCTTGGTCACTCATGGTGTCCATCTGGGCCTGATGCTGGAGCTGCATCTGGTCAACACTGCGACGCATCTCGGCCATGGCCGGGCGGGCGACGTCAAGGTCCACCGCCATC